>ENA-OQJX01000083-OQJX01000083.1-human-gut-metagenome-genome-assembly--contig:-NODE-83-length-62562-cov-9.301706_pt1 | contig 62562 bp, 62 predicted proteins | sample MGYA00242615_ERZ504782 | MGnify/ENA primary metagenome ERZ504782 (study PRJEB26092, sample SAMD00036354) | human gut metagenome | host: Homo sapiens | study: EMG produced TPA metagenomics assembly of... | reverse complement strand
CAAGGGCCGGCATCAAGGCCGGCGACTGGTGCGCGGCGCATCCAAGATCCTGCGGCGGCGGTGGCGGCGGCAAGCCGACTTCGCCCAGGGCGGCGGCGCCGATGCTCCAAGATCAACGAGGCACTTGAGGCGCTCAAGCACGAGGCGCAGAAGGCCTGATAACGCCCGTGGTGTGGTTAGGCGTTGATTTGGGTAACGCCCGGGTCGGACTCGCATTGTCCGACCCGGAGCTTACCTTTGCACACCCAGCCGGGAACATTCATGTTGCCGGTGACTATTTCTTTGCCATCGATGAAGTGCTGAATGTCGTTGAGGACGAGCACGTGACCCATATCATCGTGGGACTGCCGTTGCAGATGGACGGCACTGAAGGCAAAAGCGCCAAGAAGGCGCGCAGATGGGCCGTAAACCTTGAGAAGCGTTTGCGTTCCGAGAGAGAAGAATCCCAAGAACCCCAGATTCCGCAGGTAGTATTGGTAGATGAGAGATTGACAACGGTCAGCGCTCATCGTCAGCTGTTTGAGGCTCAGAAGGCTTCGACCAAGCATAGGCCAATGGTGGACCAGCAGTCGGCAGTGGTGATTTTGCAGACGGCACTTGACCGTGCGGGGGAACAGTGAGGGACCGGTTTTATGGCAGACAATTTCAACGATTTCTTCGACGAGAACACGCATTGGGTCGAAGGGAACGCGAATCCGCCCGGCGGCTCGCTGGAACCTCCGCAGCCGCCGAAGTCCCGCAAGGAGATGCGCAAGCGCCGCGAGAAGCGTAAGCAACGCCATACCATGGTCATCATTGCGGTTATCGTGGTTATCGCACTGATGGTGTGCGGCGGATATTTTGGTGTGAAGAAGCTCAAGTCTATTCGAGACAGCCAGAGCCAGACGACCGCTGTCATCGCTGATTATCCAGGTCCTGGCGATGGCGACGTCCAATTCACTGTGGAAGAGGGACAAGGTGCTGATGTCATTGCGAAGAACCTCTTCAAGCAGAAGATCATCAAGTCTGCCGCCGCATTCACCAGCGTGGTCATGGCCAATGATGCCAAGCTGTACCCCGGCACGTTCTCGCTGAAAAAGCACATGGCAGCCAGCGACGTGTTGGCCATTTTATCTGACTCATCCAACGCTTCCGGATTCCTGGATGTCAAGTCGGGCGAACGCGTCACTGACGTTCTTGATGCGGCCGCAAGCCTGTCCGGCATTGATCGCAGCGAGTTCGATACCATCGTGAACGGTGGTGGATCCGGCATCCTACCGGCCGAGGCCGGTGGCAGCTTTGAAGGATGGTTTGAACCAGGCAGCTACAACGTGCAATCCATGACCAGCGCGTCGGACATCCTCAAGGCCATGGTCGACAAGCGCATCGCCAAACTCGATGAACTGGGAGTCCCCAGTGGCAGCGATCGTGAACGGGTGATGATCATTGCATCCATCGCCGAGGCCGAGGTCAATAAATCCGACTACTACGCCAAGGTGACACGTGTCATTGAGAATCGTCTCGATCAGGGCATGGCCTTGGGCATGGACTCTACGGTGGCCTATGGCAATAATGTGAAGTCGGCAGAAGTCACTACTGCTATGACGCAGGATGCCTCCAACCCATATAACACATATCAGATTGCCGGATTGCCTCCCACTCCGATTAGCAATCCTGGCGACAACGCTATTTCGGCTGCGCTGAACCCCGAACCGGGTGACTGGCTGTACTTCTGCACAGTGAATCTCGACACCGGCGAAACCAAGTTTGCCGCCACTGCCGACGAACACAATCAGAACGTTGCAGAGCTGCGCCAGTGGCAGGCTGCAAACGGGCAGTAGTCCATCCCTGCTAGTCCCTCTAGTGGAGAAAAACGGCAGGTGGCCCATTCTTGTAGCCCCCTCTGATGAGGGGCTCCCGCGAAGCAGGTGGGGGAGAGAACTTACAAGACAACCCCAACAACAATCGCTACAGCGGCTCCCACCAATATCACCGGCGCATACGGCACTTTGCCCGCATACGCCGGTGATTTGCGTTGCGGATCGAACCTCGTCCACCACGCGATCCACGCGATACCGCACACACCCATGGCCAGCCACCACACCACCACAGGCAGCAGTCCGAATAAGCCGACGGACAACCCCATAGGAACCAATGCGGTCACGTCACCGAATCCCAGTGATTTGGGCACAATGAGCGCCAATGCAAACTGAACCAAGCAGCACAACACGGTAAACAGCAGTGCCTGTAACAGCACGAACAAATCGTTTGCCACCACGCCATAGGCGAAATCCGCGGCCAGTTGCAGCAACGCACCCACCGCGACCCATGCAATCGGCACCCGCCTGCACCGCACATCTTCAATGGACAGTGCAAGCCCACATAGCAGACCGGGCAAGGTGAACAGGTATGGCATGGCTTAACATTAACCCCTAGTTACTGAACATACGAAACGAGGGATGCTATGTTGCGCTGGCAGACAGCAGGGGAGTCGCATGGAGAGGCCTTGGTGGCCATGATCGAGGGGTTGCCGGCCGGCATTCGCATCAGTACCAACGACATCGTCTCCGCGCTGGCCCGCCGTAGGCTCGGCTATGGTCGTGGAGCCCGTATGAAGTTCGAACAGGATCAGGTGCGACTGCTCACTGGCGTACGTCATGGATTGACGCTCGGCTCTCCGGTGGCCATCGAAATCGCCAACACCGAATGGCCCAAGTGGACCGAAGTGATGAGCGCCGATGCCCTTGACCACGATTTGCCGCGTGAAGGTCGCAATGCGCCGCTGAGCCGTCCGCGTCCGGGCCATGCCGATTTGACCGGCATGCGCAAGTATGGCTTCGACGACGCCCGTCCTGTGCTCGAGCGTTCCAGCGCCCGCGAGACCGCCTCCCGCGTGGCTCTGGGTGAAGTCGCCAAGCAGTTCCTTGAGCAGGCATTCGGCATTCGTACCGTGGCTCATGTGGTGGCGCTCGGCGGCGTGCAGACCAACCCCGATTTGCCGTTGCCCACTCCGGATGACTTGGAAGCCCTTGACGCTTCTCCTGTTCGTACCTTGGACAAGGAAGCCGAGACGCGCATTATGGAGCGTATTGATGAGGCCAAGAAGGCCGCCGATACATTGGGCGGTGTCATTGAAGTACTTGCCTATGGTGTGCCTGCAGGCATCGGTACCTACGTGGAATCCGACCGTCGCTTGGATGCGGCGCTGGCCTCGGCGATTATGGGAATCCAGGCATTCAAGGGCGTGGAAATTGGCGATGGCTTCCTTGAAGCGGCCCGTCCTGGTTCTCAGGCTCACGATGAGATCGTGGTCAACGCGGACGGCCGCATCGACCGACTTTCCAACCGTGCTGGTGGCATTGAGGGCGGCATGTCCAACGGCCAGGTGATTCGCGTACGTGGCGCCATGAAGCCGATTCCCTCCATTCCGAAGGCTCTGCGTACCGTCGATGTGCTGACCGGTGAATCTGCCGCGGCCATCAACCAGCGTTCCGACAGCACTGCAGTGCCCGCCGCCTCCGTGGTGGCCGAAGCCATGGTGCGCCTGACGCTCGCCAAGTATGCATTGGAGAAGTTCGGAGGCGACAGCGTGGAGGAGACTCACCGCAACCTTGAGGCGTACCTCGCTTCATGGCCCGAGCACATGCGCTGAGTCGCCGGAACACGATCGAGAAGGTTCATACGCTATGACAGCACGTCCCCACGCCGTAATCATCGGCATGATGGGTGCCGGCAAAACCCGTGTTGGCAAGGAAGTGGCGCACATGCTGCGGCTGCCATTCGCCGATGCCGATGTGGAAATCGAGCACGAGGTGGGTATGAAAATTCCCGCCTATTTCGATAAGCATGGTGAGCCCGCCTTCCGCGAGGTTGAGGCCGATCTCATCGCTGATTTTCTTGAGGATTTTGACGGCATTTTCTCGCTTGGTGGGGGAGCGCCCATGACGCCTTCCACACAGGAAGCACTGGCGGACTATATCGCCCAGGGCGGTTGCGTGGTGTATCTCGATGCTGACCCGAAAGAGGCGATGGAACGCGCCAATCGTGGCGGCGGACGTCCCATGCTCAATGGTGACGCCAATGCCCGCTGGAAGAAGCTCTTCAAGGAACGCGATCCCGTGTTCCGCAACGTGGCCAATGTTCATGTGCATACCCGCGGACTTACCCCGCAGGGAGCAGCCAAGAAGGTGATAGATATGGTTTCCCAACGAACGGTGCATGTCGATGGTGCCGCCATTGAACCTTATGACGTGGTCATCGGCGAAGGCGCGATGAACCGTCTGGTCGATGTTTTGGGTTCCAAGCCGGTCCGTATCGCATTGATTCATACTCAGCCGGTGCAGCGGCACTCCGACCGTGCTCGTGCATTGCTGCGTCAAGGCGGTTATGAGGTGTCCGACATCGTGATTCCGGACGCCGAACCCGGTAAGACCATCACTGTGGCCAATCGCATTTGGGAACGTCTCGGCAACGAAGGCTTCACCCGTTCCGATGCCGTGGTGGGGTTGGGCGGCGGTGCCGCCACCGATTTGGCGGGCTTTGTGGCGGCTACGTGGATGCGTGGCGTACGCTATGTAAACTGCCCGACGTCGCTGCTTGCCATGGTGGACGCCTCCACCGGCGGCAAAACCGGCATCAATACCCCGCAGGGCAAGAACCTTGTCGGATCGTTCTACACGCCGGCCGGCGTGCTGGCCGATATGAACTCTCTGGCCACCTTGCCCAACGACATCTTCATCGAAGGTTTGGGAGAGGTTGCCAAATCCGGTTTCATCCGTGACCCTGAGATTCTGACCATTCTCGAGAATCACGCGGCCGAACTTCGTGCTTTCGACGGTTCCACGTTCCTTGGTTCTCCGTTGGAGGATGTGGTCGCCGAACTTATCGAACGCACGGTAACGGTCAAGGCCTATCACGTTTCCTCCGATCTCAAGGAGAAAGGCCTGCGTGAGTTCCTCAACTACGGTCACACACTGGCCCATGCCATTGAACAGCTGGAGCACTTCCGCTGGAGGCACGGCAATGCTGTGGCAGTCGGCATGGTGTATGCCGCTGAACTGGCGCATCTGACCGGTCACATCGATCAGGATCTGGTTGATTACCATCGTTCGCTGCTCACTTCGCTGGGCCTGCCGACTTCATGGAACGGTGGCTTGTTCGATGACGTGCTCGCTTTGATGCACCGCGACAAGAAGGCCCGCGGCAACGAGCTGCGCTTCGTGGTGCTCGACTCAATCGGCCACGTGTTCATCTCGATAACCCGCCCGCCGATGCCGTGGAAGAAGCCTTCCGCCGTATCCAGCAATAAATCTGAGCAACCGTCCGCTTCTGGCTCCCCTCAGTCTCGCTACGCGAGCCAGCTCCCCTCAGGGAGGGAGCCAGAGAAGACCTTGGCTCCCCTCCTGAGGGGAGCTGTCAGCGAAGCTGACTGAGGGGAACCTGACGAAGGAGCAAAACATGATCAAAGTAATCGTCGTCAACGGCCCAAACCTCGGTCGTTTGGGCGTCCGTCAACCAGACGTCTACGGCCGTCAGGATTTCGACACTTTGCGTGAACTCTGCACCCAGTGGGGCAAGGAGCTTGGTCTCGAAGTCGAAGTGCGTCAAACTGACGACGAAGCCGAAATGGTGCATTGGATGCATCAGGCCGCCGACGAAAAGACCCCTGTGGTCATGAACCCTGCGGCCTTTACCCACTACAGCTACGCTCTCGCCGACGCTGTCCACATGGTCATCGACGAAAATCTGCCGCTGATGGAGGTCCACATTTCCAACCCGTCCGCCCGCGACGAATTCCGCAAACGTTCGGTCATCAGCTGTCGCCACCGGCACCATCACCGGCATGGGCTTCTACGGCTACAAGCTCGCCCTTGACGCCGTGGCCCATCTCATCAACGACTGATTGCGCCACATCTGTTTCGTCGTACTGATTTTTTCGGCAATAATCATCCATAACCGGTCCCTTCAGCCTCTTCGGAGTTATTCAGCGCAAAGATTTCTCGTAGAGAACCGCCATTTCGAGAGATCTTTGCACTGAGTTGCGCTTAGTGCAATAAATTCTCGAAATCAGGGTTTAGTACGAGAAATCTTTGCGCTGACGGTTGCTTAGCGCAATAAATTCTCGAAATGGCGGTTTTCTACGAAAAATCATTGCGCTAGCGATATTGGTGATGGGCATCGTACTGCGAAAGGATCAAATTCCACAGCATCAAATGTGTCCAAAGACATACAATTCCGCATTGATCTTGAATCAGTAGGAGTCGTCATTGCCCGATTGAGATTGTCGCTACCGCAATCTCGGAACACCCGCCTTTGAGAGCATTGCCGTCATTCTTTTCGGATTCATGACATCCTCATAGAAAAGATGCACGATGGTGGTCACTCCTTGTGTCTTCAGATCGTGTTCCCGACGACGCTCGTACTCCATCTTTGCCTGAAGAGAAGCTCTGCTTTGATTGGTGGTATCGGCATATTTCGCCATACCGTCATATTCGGCCACGATGATGCGTCCATCGGCAAGTTTCCAACAGAAATCAACTCGATATGGAGCTGCGGGATTGTTGGGGTTTTCGAATTCCACCTGCAGCAGCGGCACGGCAAAATCGCAAAGGATAATTTGACCACGAGTGAATGATTCTCCACCATTTTCGCTTGCAGGATTAGCGTAACGCAGTAGTTTGCTACCGCCGCCTCATCACAATTCGTTTGAATTGCTAAGGTATTGATTTCTTCGACAGTGACGTGACCAGAGCATAGTGCCGAATCATAGATTGCTAAGGCAGAGGAGAAAGAGAATGTGGAACAGTCGACAAGCGTCCGTGCCGGAGATGTGACCAGAATACCTTGACACTTCCAGAGCGGAATTCGAGGCATGTATATGCGATTCAATTTCGAGTGATCCCTGCCGGTAATACCACTATTGCCAGCAATATGTACTGAGCCATCATGCAAGGAGTATGCATGCTGATAGCCATATACGCATGCGGCACTGAGACCCGCAAACGTCCACTGTGGATGGAGCGTCGCCAAAGCGCGAATCATGTGTAGCGACTGCTCTTCAGCGTTGAGCTGAGTCCAATAATCGGTTCGGGCGAACAGAGTGGGGTAGGGAGATATCAGCTCGCATGATTTCACGCGACGCCGTAACGCATGATAGAGAGCGCTGCTGCTGCTACTTAGCGCGCAACGCTGTTTGGCCTCGGCCTGTTTGAGTAAAGAGATGACTCCTTTGTGCTCCTTCATATTTCGACGTTAGGGGAGTCAAAATCCATCGCGCAAGCTGAACAGACAATGTGGATACAGCTTGTCGTTCCCTGCTCAATGTGGATAACTCGGCTGTCTTTTCTCGGTGCGCTGATATGCGCACATGAATGCCATCGAAGAGATGTCGGTAACACGCCGGGTCATACGCGGATGATAGAGTGAAATTCCATGGTTAGAAGAACACATGGTAATTCTCAAGAACACGTCACCAAGCATATTTTCGTCACCGGCGGCGTTGTTTCCTCTCTCGGTAAGGGTCTGACTGCCTCGTCTCTGGGTCGTTTGCTGCGCAGCCGTGGTATCAAGGTACTCCAGCAGAAGCTTGACCCGTACATCAACGTCGATCCGGGCACCATGAACCCGTTCCAGCACGGTGAAGTCTACGTGACCGAAGATGGCGCCGAGACCGATCTCGACATCGGCCACTACGAGCGTTTCCTTGACGTTTTCCTCTCTCAGAAGGCCAACGTCACCACTGGTCAGATCTATCAGGAAGTGCTGCGTAAGGAGCGCGCCGGCGAATACCTCGGTCAGTGCGTGCAGGTCATCCCGCACATCACCAACGAGATCAAGTCCCGCATGCGCGCCCAGGCTTCCGATGATGTCGATGTGATCATCACCGAAATCGGCGGTACCGTCGGCGATATCGAATCCCAGCCGTTCCTCGAGGCCGCCCGCGAGGTTCGCCGTGATCTCGGTGCCGAGAACTGCATGTTCGTGCATGTCTCCCTGGTGCCGTACATCTCCGCCGCACACGAGCTCAAGACCAAGCCCACCCAGCATTCCGCGATGATGCTTCGTCAGCTTGGCATCTCCCCGGATGCTTGGTGCTTCGCTCCGACCGCCCGCTCAACCAGTCCATCAAGGACAAGATCAGCCTGATGTGCGATGTCGATGCGGAAGGCGTGGTCAATTGCGTGGACGCGCCGAGCATCTACGACGTGCCGAAGATCCTGTTCGAGGAGGGCCTCGACGCCTATGTGGTGCGTGAGCTGGGTCTGCCGTTCCATGACGTCGATTGGGACGAATGGGCCGACCTGCTGGAGCGTGTGCACCACCCCAAGCATGAAGTCAATATTGCCATCGTCGGCAAGTACATCGACCTGCCGGACGCCTATCTGTCCGTCACCGAGGCCATCAAGGCCGGCGGCTTCGCCAACTGGGCCAAGGTCAACGTCAAGTGGGTTGCGGCCGACCGTTGCGAGACCGAGGAAGGCGCTGCCGCCGCACTCGACAACATCGATGGCATCGTGATCCCTGGAGGCTTCGGCATCCGCGGTATCGAAGGCAAGATCGGTGCACTGAAGTTCGCCCGCGAGAACAAGCTGCCCGCCCTCGGCCTGTGCTTGGGCCTGCAGTCCATGGTCATCGAGTACTCCCGCCATGTGCTGGGCATCGAGGACGCGAACTCCACCGAGTTCGAGCCCGATTGCGCCAACCCGGTGATCGCCACCATGGAAGAGCAGAAGGACATCGTGGCCGGCAAGGGCGACATGGGCCACACCATGCGTCTCGGCTCCTACCCAGCTGACCTCGAAGAAGGCTCGCTGGTTGCTGAGCTGTACGGCACCACGCATGTCACCGAGCGTCACCGCCACCGTTACGAAGTCAACGTGGCCTACAAGAATCGCCTGCGTGAGGGCGGACTGCGCATTTCCGGTCAGAGCCCGGACGGCGAACTCACCGAGTTCGTTGAGCTGCCGCAGGATGTGCACCCGTTCTACGTGGCCACCCAGGCCCACCCGGAGTTCAAGTCCCGCCCGACCAAGCCGCACCCGCTGTTCGCCGGTCTGGTCAAGGCTTCGCTGGAGCACCAGGAAGCTCGCGGCTGAACCCGGACTATTGACGGCAATATCAACGTGATGTAAATCGCGCCAGCCTATGACAAACCATGCCATGAATCACTTGGAATTCATGGCCATGGTGCATAATGGCCTCAAGTGAATAATGCCGCATATAATCAGTAAACGAGAGAATGTGTAACAGTTCATATGACCGATAATTATGAACAGCCTGTGGGCGGATCGCAGCCGAACATTGCGGGGAGCTTCAGCGATGCCGAAGCAACAGCGGTATTCACCCCGTTCGATGTAGCTCAGCCTATGGATCAGTCGATTGATGATGGCGACGCGTGAAGGCCAATCACCGCAAGCGTCACGTATGGCCTTGGATTGTATTGGGTGTTGTCGTAGTGCTGGGTGCCGGCTTGGGCGGAGGCTTCTGGTTCTTCCAGTCCCACGCCTTGCCGGGAACGACTCTGTGGGGCAACCCCATGATGGGGCGCAGCCAGTCCCAAATCGCTGCCACCATTGATGACACGGTGAACAACACCACTGTTCCGGTATCGTATGATGGCAAGACCGCCAAGATTTCATTCAAGGATCTGGGTCTCAGCGTCGACTCGGATGCCCTTGCATCCGAAGTGGTGAATGCCAAGCGCGGCGACGCTTTCTGGCAGCGTTACGCATTCTGGGTGAAGAAGGACGTGACTACCGCCCCGGCCAATGCTGGTGCCGCAGTCTCCGATACGCTCAACCAGAAGCTCGGCGTCAACGAAGTCAAGCCGGTAGATGCAGCTGTGCAATTGAACGGTGACCAGACCGGTTTCGATGTTGTTGCCGGTGCCCAAGGTGAGGGTGCTGATGTCGCTCCCGTGGCCGATGCAGCAGTAAAGTCGGTGCAGTCTCTTGGTTCGTATGAGCCGAAGACCGTCAACGTCAGTCTGAAGGCCACCAATCCGGTGGTGACGGACGATATCGCCAACCAGGCAAAGTCCACACTGGACACCTTGCTGCAGAACCCTGTGGCCATCAAGGTTCAAGATCATCAGATTGCCGCCATCAACGCACCCGCACTTGCCGCGGCTATGAGCATCAACGCGAACGAGAACGCGAAGCTGACCGATGGCCAGACCCGAAACGGTTATGTGGTGTTCGACGCTGGCAAGCTGCAGCAGTATTACAACGACGCATCAAGGCCAATCTGAAGACCGATCATGAGGACCGCGAAGTCATCGTCAACAATGACGGCGACGAATTGCAGGTCATCAAGGAAGGTCATGACGGAGTCACCCTTGCCGATGGCACCGACTCGAACGTTGGACAGCAGGCCGTCGAAGCGCTGGCCAAGGGCAACGGGGCAGTCACTCTTGACGGTACGGTTGACCCGATGCAGACCAAGGCCACCAAGCGGCATGTGGTCGTAGACCTCTCTGATCGTCTGGTACACGTGTACGAGAATGATCAGGAGATCAAGACTTTCCACGCTTCCGTGGGCCAGGACAACAACCGCACCACCGGTGTATGCCAGGGTGACCTGTGCACGCCGACCGGCGACTTCAAGGTCTGGCTCAAGTACCCCACACAGGACATGAGTGGCAACGTGACCCTGTCCGACGGCTCGGTCAGTCACTGGAGCGTCAAGGGTGTGGGTGACGTCAACTACTTCTCCAAGGATGGTTGCGCCATTCACCGTATCGCCAAGTCGAGCTTCACCAGCGACGCCACCATCGCCAACATGAACAACATCTCCCACGGTTGCGTGGGCATCGGTTGGGATGTGTCCGACTGGTTCTATGACTGGTGCCTGAACGGCACTACCGTGCACGTGCAGCTGTAGCCGTACAATCGCATATGAATCGACTTCGGAGCCCGTCTGCGGACGGGCTCTTGCCATAGCTGTGCACGTGTGCGATACATCACGTATGCGCATAGCCAATATTCAGTCGGGTTGGTAGTGTTTCAGCCTGGGTTCTGTTAGGTTTACGTAGGACCATGTGTGAAACAAGGAAGGCAGGATGGTGACCGAAAACACAGCACCAAACGCCGCCGCTGACGTGGAGATGAGCCAGTATGTGGCTGATCGTACTCGCGTCAACGAGGACAAGATCAAGCAGGATGACGAGATCATCAGCCAGTTCGGCGATTACAGCTACGGCTGGCATGATTCCGACGCCGCCGGCGAAGCCGCAAAACGAGGCATAGACGAAAACGTCGTGCGCGCCATCAGCGCCGACAAGGGCGAGCCGCAATGGATGCTCGACATGCGTCTGCGCGGTTTCAAGGCGTTCCTCGACAAGCCCATGCCCGATTGGGGTGTGGATTTGTCTGGTTTCAATGCCGATGATTTCAAGTATTACGTCAAGCCGATTGAGAAGCAGGCTAAAAGCTGGGACGACCTGCCCGATGACATTCGTTCCACCTACGACCGACTCGGCATCCCCGAAGCCGAGAAGAACCGTCTGGTCTCCGGCGTCGCTGCCCAGTACGAATCCGAGGTGATTTACAACTCGATTCGCGAGGACCTGAAAAAGCAGGGCGTAATCTTCGTCGACACCGATACCGCAGTGCGTGAATACCCCGAACTCGTCAAGAAGTATTTCGGCACCGTGGTACCTCCGGAAGACAACAAATTCGGTGCGTTGAACACTGCTGCATGGTCCGGTGGCTCGTTCGTGTATGTGCCGAAGGGCGTGCATGTGGACATCCCGCTGCAGGCCTACTTCCGCATCAACACCCCGGCCATGGGTCAGTTCGAACGTACGCTGATCATTGCCGACGAAGGCTCCTACGTGCACTACGTGGAAGGCTGCACCGCTCCGATTTGGTCCGAGGATTCACTGCACGCCGCCATCGTGGAGATCATTGTCGAGAAGCACGCTCGCGTGCGCTACACCACCGTGCAGAACTGGTCGAACAACGTGTACAACCTGGTCACCCAGCGCGCCTACGTGCGCGAGGGCGGCACCATGGAATGGGTCGATGGCAACATCGGATCCAAGGCCACCATGAAGTACCCGGCTTGCATTCTCGCCGAGCCGTATGCCAAGGCATCCACTATGTCCCTTGGCTTCGCCGGCAAGGGCCAGTATCAGGACACCGGTGCCAAGATGATTCATCTGGCTCCGCACACCAGCTCCACCATCGTGGCCAAGTCCATCTCCCGTGGTGGCGGACGTTCCGCCTACCGCGGCCTCGTCAAAATCGTCAAGGGCGCCTATGGCTCCTCCAACTCGACCGTGTGCGATGCTCTTCTGGTCGATGACTTCTCCCGCTCCGACACCTACCCGCATGTCGACGTGCGTGAAGACGACGTCTCGATGGCCCACGAAGCCACCGTCTCCAAGATTTCCGAAGACCAGCTCTTCTACCTGATGAGTCGAGGACTCACCGAAGAGGAGGCGCGAGGCATGATCGTGCGCGGCTTCGTTGAGCCGATCAGCCGTGAGCTGCCTATGGAATACGCGCTCGAACTCAACAGACTTGTGGAACTTCAGATGGAAGGATCGGTGGGCTGATTCCAATGACCGATAACACAGCACCCGTCAAGGAAATCCAGATTCCGGTCGCCGACCCCAACGACCCGTACGCGGTTCCGGCCGCCATGCCGTCTTCCGTGGATCATGCCGTGCGTTCCTTCAACGCCAGTGATTACCCCGAACCGAACCGCAAGCAGGACGAATGGCGTTACACGCCGATTGAGCGCATCAACGAATTCTTCACCGTGTTCAAACCCTCCGGCGAAACGCAAATCGAAGTCTCGATGATCGACGGCTCACCACTCGCCGAAGGCATCAAGCTTACCCAGGTCAAGATGGGCGAAGGCCTGTCCGGTACTGTCTCCAAGCCGAATGACCGCGTCTCTGCGGTCGAGTGGGAGTCCGGCGCCACCGCCACCATTCTTGAGCTCACCGGCGAGATTACTCAGCCTGTGCTGGTCAAGGTGCACGGCGCAGGAGCCGATCTCGATGCCTTCCATCTGGTGATCGCCGCTGCCGACAAAGCCCATGCGGACGTCGTCGTGGAACACGACGGCGACGCACGCCTGGCCGAAGGTGTGGAAATCACCACCGGCAAGGACTCGCATGTTTCCACCACGTTCATTCAGGAATGGGCCAAAACCGCCAAGCATGTGGGCAACCATCGTATCCACGTGGGCAAAGGCGCATCCCTGCGTCACTCGGTCGTGACCCTGGGCGGCGATATCGTGCGCATCCGTATGGATCAGGACTTCGGTGGCGAACAGGGCGACCTCAACATGCTCGGCATCTACTTCGTCGATCCCGGCGAGCACATCGAGCACCGCACGATGGTGGTGCACAATCACCCCGACTGCAAGTCCCGCGTGGTCTACAAGGGCGCGCTTGACGGCAAGGGCGCACACTCCACCTGGGTGGGCAATGCACTCATCCAGCCGACTGCACCCGGCACCGACTCGTACGAGCTCAACCGTAACCTGGTGCTGACTCCGGGTGCCATCGCCGATTCCGAGCCGAACCTCGAAATCGAGAACGGCAACATCATCGGTGCCGGCCATGCCTCTTCGGTGGGACGCTTCGATGACGAGGAGCTGTTCTACCTCGAATCCCGCGGCATTCCCGAAACCGATGCCCGCAAGCTTGTGGTGCGCGGCTTCTTTGGTGAACTTGTTGAAGAGATCGGCATCCCGGCCATCTCCGAACATCTGATGACCGTGATTGACCGACGACTGGCACGTGGCGAGAACGATGCCATGGCTCAGGTCCTCGAAGACAAGTAAGAACAGCATTTTTTAGGAGCACAACAATGTCAACACTCGAAATCAAGGACCTGCACGTCCACGTCGAAACCAAGGAAGGCATCAAGCCGATCCTCAAGGGCGCCAACCTGACCGTTCACTCTGGCGAAACTCACGCATCATGGGTCCCAACGGCTCCGGCAAGTCCACCCTCGCTTACACGCTGGCCGGTCACCCCAAGTATGTGGTCGACTCCGGCGAGGCCCTCCTTGATGGCCAGGACATCCTCAAGATGACCCCCGATGAGCGCGCCAAGGCCGGTTTGTTCCTTGCCATGCAGTACCCGGTCGAAGTGCCGGGTGTCTCCATGACCAACTTCCTGCGCACCGCCAAGACCGAAATCGACGGCGAAGCCCCCGGTATCCGCCAGTGGGCCAAGGATTTGTCTGCGGCCATGAAGCGACTCAAGATGGACCCGAAGTTCGCCTCCCGTTCCGTGAACGAAGGCTTCTCCGGCGGTGAGAAGAAACGCGCCGAAGTCCTCCAGCTTGAACTCTTGAAGCCGAAGTTCGCCATCCTCGACGAAACCGACTCCGGTCTGGATGTGGATGCCCTGCGTATCGTCTCCGAAGGTGTGAACCGCGCCAAGGAGGCCAACCAGTTCGGCATCCTTATGGTCACGCACTACACCCGTATCCTGAAGTACATCAAGCCGGACATCGTGCACGTGTTCGCCGACGGCCACTTCGTCAAGACCGGCGGCCCCGAGCTGGCTGATGAGCTCGAAGAGAACGGCTACGACCAGTACCTGCCCGAAGGCGCCGATTCCGAGTCCGCACTGGCCTGATTTTGACCGATTCATGTAGCTGACGCGTTGGGCCGGGATGTTCTGTTCCCGGGACCGCTCCAGGCCGCTCGGGCCATGCTTTACGCCCGGGAACAGAACATCCCGGCCCAACGTTACCTGTAGGAAAAGCTATATCTCGTAGGAATTGGAAACATCGGAGGGGAAAATAATGGTTGATTTTAAGGAGATTCGGGCACAGTTCCCGATTCTGGATCAGGAGATTCATGGGCATCCGTTGGTGTATTTGGATTCTGCGGCCACCTCGCAGAAGCCGAATGTGGTGATTGATGCCGAAGCGAATTTTTATCGTACGATTAACGCCGGCGTGCACCGCGGGGCTCATGAGCTTGCCGCACGCAGCACTGTGGCCTTTGAGGAGGCCCGCGCCAAGGTAGCCAAACTCGTTGGCGCGAATGCGGCCGAAGGTGAGGAAGAGGTCGTCGTCACCGGAGGTGCCACGGCCGGCCTGAACCTGCTGGCCACTGCCTTCGGCAACGCTTCGCTGGGCCGTGGGGGAGCAGCCGCCAAGCGTTTTGCCTTGCAGCCAGGCGACGAGATCGTCGTATCCAAGGCGGAACATCATTCGGTGCTGCTGCCATTCCAGGAGCTGGCCTACCGCACTGGTGCCACCTTCAAGTGGATTGACCTGACTGAGAATGGCCGTGTGCGCACGGACAATCTCGATGAGGTCATTACCGAACGGACCAAGGTCGTGGCCGTCACCCATGTGGGTAACACCACGGGTGCCATCACCAATATCGCTCCGATTATCAAGCGTGCGCACGAGGTCGGCTCGATCTTTATTCTGGATGCCTGCCAGTCAGTGCCGCATCTCAAGGTCGATTTCCATGCTCTTGATGTGGACTTCGCCGCTTGGAGCGCACACAAGATGTATGGCCCGACCGGCGTGGGCTTCCTGTACGGCAAGCGTGAGCTGCTTGAAGCGCTGCCTCCGGCCAACTTCGGTGGCTCCATGGTCGAGCTCGCCTACATGGACCATGAGGCTCAGTACATGGCTCCTCCCGCCCGTTTCGAGGCCGGCACCCAGCCGGTCGCCCAGGTGGTGGCCGCAGGCGTCGCCGCTGAATGGATGATGAACATCGGGCTGGAGAACATCGAAGCCCATGAAAAGACCATCGCGGCCGAGCTGCTGAAGCTTGGTGACATCGAGGGCATCCGTATTCTTGGTCCGCGCGAGAACGTGGACCGCATCGGTACCGTGGCCTTTGACGTGGCAGGCGTGCATCCGCATGACGTGGGACAGTTCATTGACGCCCAGGGTATTGCGATTCGTGTTGGCCACCATTGCGCGCAGCCGGTGCATCGTCACTTTGGACTGTATGCTTCTAATCGTGCCTCGTCCGGTGTTTACAATTCGGTTGAGGACGCGCAAGCGTTGGTCGAAACGGCCAAGGGCATCCGCAAGTTCTTCGGAGTGGAGTAAAACGAGAGAACATGAATGATTTTGGCATGAGTGGCGACGACCTCGAGCAGATGTACCAGGAGGTCATCCTCGAGGCATCCAAGCATCCGCACGGCAGAGAGTCCTTTGCGCCTGACGCCGCATCCGAGCAGTCCGGTGAGGCAGCGGCGAATATTACGGTTCGTGCCAGCCACGAGTACTGCACGCCCGGCGAATCGCACCAGTTCAACCCCACCTGCGGCGATGAGGCAACCATCCATGTTGAGGTTTCCGACGACGAGCCGTACACCATCAAGCGATTGGTCTGGGACGGCCATGGCTGCTCCATCTCACAGGCCAGTCTGTCCGTGATGGTCGATTTGGTCGACGGTAAAACCGTGGACGAGGCCATGGATTTGGGACAGACTTTCCATAAGCTGATGGAATCACGTGGTGCCGGTCTGGACGATGATGCATTGGACGACAAGCTCGGCGATGCCGTGGTGTTCCAAGGTGTATCAAAATACCCTATGCGTATCAAATGTGCCTGTTAGGCTGGGAAGGGCTCAAGGATTCCATTGCCAAGCCCTAGCCGCCAAGAACTGAGGAAACAATGACCAACGATAATCTGGTTCCTGAACCGCAGCCTTCCGTCTTCGACGCTGTCAATGGCGTACTGCAAGACGAAGAGGCAGCGCGCCGCGTAATGGCTAATCCGGCTTTGGCTAAAGGCTTCCCCAATGGTCGCCCGGTTGAGCGCACATCAGATGACGATACCTGTGCCTGCGGCAATCATCACGGCAAGTGCGGCTGCCAGGATGACGAGTCCGATGGCAGCGACATTCCGATTAAAGCGATTGATGACATCGGCCGCGCCACTGCCGAGGATGTGCGCGAGGCGCTGCATCAGGTCATCGACCCGGAACTGGGCATTGATGTAATCGATCTGGGCTTGGTCTACGGCATTGAAATCGACGAGCTTGGCCGTGCCATCATCACGATGACGCTGACCACACCGGCTTGCCCGCTGACCGATCTCATCGAGGACGAATGCGCTTCCACGCTGGCTGGTCTGGTTGAGGAGTTCCGTATCGACTGGACGTGGGATCCGCGTTGGACCATGGAGCGTATTACTCCCGAAGGCCGCGATCAGCTTGCCGCGCTCGGCTTCAACTTCGAAAACATGCCGAAGTACTGAGTTTGATAGTTCTGCCCCTGAGGGGGGGGGCTGTCGAGCGAAGCTGACTGAGGGGAGTCGACTACCAATACGAGAAAAGCCCCGCATTATGCGGGGCTTTTCCATACCTAGACCGTCAATCAGTCATCGACAATGGTGTTCTTCGGCACGACCGTGATGCCGTCTGGCGTGACCGTGAAACCACGGGCCAGATCGTGCTCGGTATCGATGCCGACGGTGGAGTTCTCGGTGAGCACCACGTTCTTGTCGAGGATTGCCTTGTACACACGGGCACGACGGTTGATGATCACGCCATCGAACAGTACGGAGTCAACAATCTGGGCCCAGGAATGAATGTGCACGTTGGGGGAGAGCACGGAGTGGTGCACTTCACCGCCGGAGACAATCACACCGGGGGAGACGATCGAGTCGGTGGCGTGGCCTAGGCGGTCACGACCGGCATGAACGAACTTGGCCGGCGGCAGGTTGCCGGACATCGTGTAAATCGGCCAATCCTGGTTGTACAGGTTGAACTCAGGCACATAGGCAATCAAATCCATGTGCGCATCGTAGAACTGCTTGATAGTACCCACATCGCGCCAGTAGGCGTGATCGGTGGCGGTGGAGCCGGAATCTCGTTCGAGTTGAAGTCATAGACACCGGCTTCGTTACGGGAAGCGAAGTATGGCGCAATATCGCCGCCCATGTCGTGCTTGGTATCGGGAGCCTTCTCATCGAGCGCCAATGCCTCAAACAGGGCCTTGGTGTTGGCAACGTAGTTGCCCATGGAAGCCAGAATCTGGTTGGGGTTGTCCGGCAGTCCCGTGGTGGTGGCTGGCTTCTCCTGGAAGTTCTTGATCATGTTCGGGTGGTCCGGGTCGACCTCGATCACGCCGAACTGGTTCGATTCCTCGATGGGCTGGCGGATACCGGCCACCGTGAACTCGGCACCGGACTCGATGTGCTGCTGCACCATCTGCTCGAAGTCCATGCGGTACACGTGATCGGCGCCCACGATCACCACGATGTCCGGCTGGACATCCTCGATGATGTTGATGGTCTGGTAGATGGCATCGGCGGAGCCGAGATACCAATGCTTACCGAGACGCTGCTGAGCGGGCACAGGAGAGACATAGGAGCCAAGCAGCGGTGAGAAACGCCAGACCTGGGAGATATGGCGGTCAAGCGAATGAGACTTGTACTGGGTGAGCACCACGACCTGACGGTATCCGGAATTAACCAGATTGCTCAACGGGAAGTCGATCAAACGATATACGCCGCCGAAAGGAACGGCGGGCTTCGCGCGATCGCGGGTTAACGGCATCAGACGGGTCCCCTCGCCGCCTGCAAGCACTATCGACAGAATCTTAGGATTCTTGGCCATCGTAACTGTCCTCTCTGTTACCGAGCGTCTTTTGACACCGCACTGCTTGCCGGATGCTTCATTGCATTCGGTCTACATAGTTAATAATTGCAGAAAAAATCGAACACGCAAGGCTTTCGCTCCCGCGTGCCGTGAACTTGCGATGAACAGTTATGGGATTTGCTGGTGGTTTGGCGAATCGAGCGATAACAAATGAAGAAAGCTACCTCGTGGCATAGAATGCCACTGCGCTGGATGCGGCTACGTTGAGACTGTCGACTCCATGCTCATGGGAATCTTAACGGTCAGGTCGGCGCGAGCGATGGTGTGGTGGGACAGCCCATCGCCTTCGGTGCCGAAAATCAATGCCAGTTTTTCGATATGCGTCGGATCTTCGGCCGGGGCGTGCAGGCGTCTGGTCAGTTCGTCCAGCGAGATCGAGCGATCCTCAAGTGCCATCGCCACAGTGGTGAAGCCCAGCGACTTCAATTCGTCGATGCCTTGGAATGGCCAGTAATGTTTGTTCTCGGTGCCGTCTTCATTGCGTCCGGTGATACGGGTCCAAGGAATCTGAAATACCGTGCCCATCGATACGCGGGCGGCGCGGCGGTAGAGCGGATCACCGCAAGAGGGTGTGACCAGCACGGCATCCACATCGAGCGCGGCCGCGGAACGCATCAGCGCACCCACATTGGTGTGATCCACAATATTCTCCATCACAGCTACGCGACGAGCATCCTTACAGACCTCGGCCACGGAGGGTAGCGGCCAGCGGCGCATGGCGCACAGAGCTCCACGATGCAAACGGTAGCCGGTCAGTCGTTTGAGCTGTTCGGGAGAGGCCACATAGACGGGGATATCGGCACCCCAGCGGTCATCGATGAAGTCGAAAGTCTCCGTCATGCCTTCCAACCAAGGTTCTTCGACCAACAAAGAGAGCGGCTCACGGCCGGCTGCCAGAGCACGGTCAATGACCTTGGGGGATTCGGCGATGAACACGCCTTTGGCGGGCTCGAGCCGATTACGCAGCTGCATTTCGGTGAGGCTCACATATGCCTCAACGCGCGGATCGTCAACGGTATCCAACGTGATGAACTGCATGGTGGCCTTTCGTGTGAGCAGATAACGAAAAACCCCTTGCAATGCAAGGGGTTTATCTGTGCCCGAGACGGGACTTGAACCCGTACGCCCGTTAAAAATAGGCACTAGCACCTCAAGCTAGCGCGTCTACCATTCCGCCACCCGGGCAGGTGTCGTTGAGACAACGAGATATAAGCTTAGCATCAAATCACAGGTATGCAATTCGGGTGTGTGCCGCGCGTGTCGCGTGTAGCCTAGAAACCATGACCGATGCCCTTTTTCTCTTCAACCCGCAGGTCGATGACGTACCGGTGAACAGTGACGAGCTGCATACCGGGTGGAAACTGACCCTCCCCGCCCATATCAAACGCCATGCCGTGCAGGCCATGAGGCTTAAGGCGGGAGACAGCCTCCAGCTCTCCGATGGTAGGGGACTGCGTATCCACGCCGTGATGGCGGATCCTGAAGCGGGTCTTGCCGAAGTGGTCACCGTTGGCCGTGAGCCTGAACCGTTGACACGTCTTGCATTGATTCAGGCGTTGGCAAAGACCGGGCATGATGAACAGGCCGTTGATATGGCCACGCAAATCGGCGTCGACCAAGTGGTGCCATGCAGGCGGATCGATCCATCGCCAAATGGAAGGCCGGGCGCACGGATAAGAAGTGGAACGCGGTGCTGGACGCCGCTACCGAGCAGGCGAGGCGCGCGTACAAGCCGCAGCTGGAAGCATGTGCAAACAGCAAAGAGGTCGTAGCGATATGCCGCAGGGCATGCGTGCACGGTGACTTGGTCATCGTGCTGCATCAGGATGCCACCGATACCTGGACTGGTGTGGAGGCCAAAGTCGCACAGTTGGTGGAACGTACGTTGTCGGACGGCAAGCCGCGCACGGTAAGCGTGGTGGTCGGTCCGGAAGGTGGCATCAGCGAACAGGAAGTGGCTGACTTCACCAAGGCCGGGGCGGTGAGCTGCGTGTTGGGCAGCAATATTCTCAGGGCAGCCACTGCAGGGCCCGTGGCCCTTTCGCTGCTGTCACGCGCGCTTGGCCGGTATGAGTAGCGGCGAATGCCTCTGCGGACGCTGTATTGGCTGAAAGCCGATTCATGCAATGCAGAGTAACGTCCCCGCGCTAAGCTGGTGCATAGCAACACAGTAAACCAAGGAGCATGATGAGCGAATCCGACGATTGCCTGTTCTGCAAGATCATCGCAGGGCAGATTCCCAGCAGCAAGGTGTACGAGGACGAGACGACCTACGCATTCAACGACATCGATCCCAAAGCCAAAGTGCATGTGCTGGTAGTGCCGAAGAAGCATTATGCCAACGTTGCTGAACTTGCTGCCGCAGATCCGGCCGAGCTGGCTCATATCGTTTCGGTCGCCCAAGCATTGCCGATCATGAATTCCATGGCGCGTACCGTTTGGTATTCAACACAGGTCTTGATGCGGGTCAGACCGTGTTCCACGTGCATGCGCACGTGATGACTGGCGAAAAGCTCGACGAGTAGTAGGAGAATTTCCGCTTCGTGGCAACGACTACACGCACCATCACCATTCCACCTCAGCTCGATCCCGTGGCCGTGCTTGGCCCGGTTGACGAGGTTCTTCGTGAGGTTGAGCGCGCTTTCCCTGAGCTGACGATTATCGTGCGAGGCAACCGCGTGGCAATTGTCTCGCGGTCTAAGCAGACCGAGGCTCAGGCGGCACAAGCCGAGGATCTGGTTAACACCATTATCCAAGCCGCTTACACCGCTCCCATGGACGCCGATACCGTGAGGCGTATGCTCGATCAGAATGTGCTGAAAAATCGCGTTCGACTTGAGCACCCCGGTCATGGACCGGCACATGACAAATTCGTGCAATCGGCCGCTGCGGCCGATCGTGGCCATTCGCGTGGCTCGGGCACGCATGACCCGTTGTACCGCAAGCCTTCGGTTCCCGGTGTGATCACGTTTGCCGCAGGTGTGCCGGTTCGTGCCAAAACCGCTGGCCAAGTGGCCTACGTCAATGCGATTGAATCGCATACCATCACTTTTGGCATTGGCCCTGCAGGTACCGGTAAGACCTATCTGGCCGTGGCGAAAGCAGTGCGTGCTTTTCAGGACAAGCAGATTCGTCGCATCATTCTCACCCGTCCGGCCGTGGAAGCCGGCGAAAACCTCGGTTTCCTGCCCGGTACGCTCAACGACAAGGTCGACCCATACCTGCGACCGCTCTATGATGCGCTCGGCGATATGCTTGGAGCCGACCAGCTCAAGCGGTATATGGATGACGGCACCATCGAAGTGGCTCCTCTGGCGTATATGCGTGGTCGTACCCTGAACGATGCGTTCGTGATTCTCGATGAGGCGCAAAATACCACCGAACAGCAGATGAAGATGTTTCTGACCCGATTGGGCTTCAACACCACGATGGTCATCACCGGTGATATCTCCCAGGTTGATTTGGCGGTGCCTCGTTCGGGTCTGGCCACTATTGAGCGGATTCTGGAGGGCATCGGAGACATCGCATTTGTTCATCTGGGAACCGATGATGTGGTGCGTCACCAGCTTGTTGGACAGATCGTGGCCGCTTACGATCACTATGATGCCATCGCCGGCGATCATCGCGACATTGAGCGCAGGCTGCGTGGACGCAAACACCGTCAGGAAGCGGATAACGGCAACGATAAGCAATCCATGAATCGAAGCGAGACAACCGATGAGCGTTGATGTCACTAATGAAACCCAATGGGTCATCGATCCCAAGGTGTTCTCCGACCTGGGTATTTGGGTGCTTGATCAGATGCGTGTCAGCACACAATCCGATCTGACCATCATGTTCGTGGACCCCGATCCCATCGCCGAACTGCATATGCGTTGGATGAGTCTTGAAGGGCCGACCGACGTGATGAGTTTTCCCATGGATGAGCTGCGCCCCGGCGACGGCAAAACCGTGATGGAAGGCGTGCTCGGCGACATTGTCATCTGCCCGTGGGTGGCCGCCCAACAGCCGCCGCAGCCGGTCATAGCACCATGCAGGAAATGCTGCTGCTCACCATCCACGGTATTTTGCATCTGCTTGGCTATGACCATGTGACTCCTGAACAGGAACGACAGATGTTCGGACTGCAGCGGCAGTTGCTATTGACCTTTTTTGCCCTGCTGGGCGATGCAAACATGCAGGCCACTCTTCCACCTGGCACTCCCGATGCGCTGGCTCTTTACGATGCCGCGCACGGCAAGGGCCGTGACCTCGATTCCAGGAAATAAAACACAAGGACACCAGAAACCATTATGGAGTATTCCAGTACCACCTTGATCGTTATTACCGTCATCCTCGTTGTGGTGGCGGCACTGTTCGTCTGGTTCTCGTTGACCATGGCCGCTGCGGAAGGTGCCGTGGCACGCGTGACACGAGCCAGCTTGAACAACCTCATTCTTGAGGTGCAGACTGACTCCGAGTCGAGCCAGTTCATCAAGATGAAGAAAATCGACAAGATTCATCGCGTTCAGCGTCTCATCGCCGACCGGTATGCCACGGCCGGCAGTTGCGCGTTCTTCCGCATCGCCTGCAATGTGCTCGATGGTGTACTCGTCTCCTCGATTGCGGCTCTATGGGGCGCCGAGCTGTGGGTTGGTCTGCTCGCCGGTTTCCTGTTCGCGATTATCGTGGCTGTGGTCTCCGTACTGGTGCGCCCGCGTACCGCCGGCATGACCAAACCGGTCGACATCATGATTGCCCACTCGCGCATTGTGGACCTTGGCTGCAAGCTCACGCCGTTCGCTCGCATTGGCGGCGACAAGTCTTTAGTCAAAGGCCCTGGTCGTCGTTCCAAGGATTCCAGCTTGTCCGATGACGAGGAGCTGGAGAAGATTCAGCTTGAACAGGGCAAGGCTGCGATTGATCGCTTGGTGGAATCCAACGATTTCGATCCGGAAGTCTCCGAGATGCTCCGCAATGTGCTCACTTTGTCGGATACCTTGACCCGCGAAATCATGGTGCCTCGTACCGACATGATTTGCATGGAGCGGGATGCCACACTTGCTTCTGCTCTGAAACTGTTCTCCCGCTCCGGATTCTCCCGCGTTCCGGTGATCGGAGAGGACGTGGACGATCTGATTGGTGTGGCCTATTTGAAGGATGCGGTACGCGCCACGGCCTTCAACCCGGCCGCTATGGAACGTGATGTGGAGTCCATCGTTCGCCAGCCGATGCTGGTACCTGAATCCAAGCCGGTGGACGACTTGTTCCATGAGATGCAGCGTTCCCGTCAGCATGTGGCAGTGGTGGTCGACGAATATGGCGGCATCGCCGGCATGGTCACCATCGAGGATGCCATCGAACAGATTGTCGGTGAACTTGAGGATGAGCACGACCGTACGCAGCACACCGAACCGGAGAAAATCGGTGAGAACAAGTGGAAGATGCCTGCGCGAACGCCGATTGCCGATTTGGAAGAGATCTTTGAGATCGACATTGATGAGGACGACGTGGATACCGTGTACGGTTTGCTGACCAAGATTCTTGGTCGTGTGCCGATTGTGGGGGCTTCCGCTGTGACCCGCGGCCTGCGTCTGACTGCTGTGGATTCGGCCGGACGCCGTAAGAAGGTCTCCACCATTGTGGTTGAGCCGGCCCACGTCGAGGGCAGCAAGGAAGATGGCAAGACCAATGAAGAAGCCGGCGGTGAGACCGCTGAGAGCGATGAAACTGCCGACAAGGAGTGATATGGACGACCAAAACATCTCAAACGATGGCGATGCCGCCGCTGCCAGCGAGTCAGTGAGGCAGGAAGTGCCGTACCGCTCTGGCTTTGTGGCTGTGGTCGGCCGACCGAACGTTGGCAAGTCTACGCTGATTAATGCTCTGATCGGCAAGCAGATTGCCATCGCCTCCTCCCGACCGGAGACCACGCGTAAAGCCATTCGCGGCATTCTGACCACTGATAATGCACAGCTTGTACTCGTGGATACGCCGGGCATTCACCGTCCGCGCACGCTGCTCGGCCAGCGTCTGAACGATGTGGTGGAGGAGTCGCTGTCTGACGTGGACGTGGTGGCGTTCTTGTTGCCGGCTGATCAGGAAATTGGCCCTGGTGACAAGCGTATTTTGTCCCGTCTGCGTACCGACTTTGCCACCAAGCGAGAGGACGGCTCGTTCGCGTGGCGCATCCCGCTGATCGCCATCGTCACCAAGATTGATGAACTCGGCCGTCAGCAGCTCATCAACAAGCTTATCGAGATCAACGAGTTCGCCGACTTTGCGGACATCGTGCCGGTGAGCGCCCTGAAGCATGACAATCTGGCCGAAGTGCGCAACGTGCTCATCGACCACACGCCCGAGGGACCGCAGATGTATCCGGACGACCAGATCAGCGAGGAGCGTCCCGAGGACACCATCGCCGAACTCGTGCGAGGCGCGTTCCTGGAGACGCTGGATGACGAGTTGCCGCATTCCCTGGCCGTGGTGGTCGATTCCATCGACTATCCGGAAGACAACGAGACCGGTCAGGGCTACGATGGCAAGGCTCAGGTCAATGTGTCCATTTATGTGGAGCGCGACTCCCAGAAGCCGATCATCATCGGCAAGGGCGCCTCGAACCTCACCTACGTCAAAAAGAAGCTGCGCACCCCGGTCAACCGCATCGTCGGTCAAAAAGCCAAGCTCGACCTCCACGTCAAGGTCGCCAAAGGCTGGCAGTCCGACCCCAAGCAACTAGAACGCCTCGGCTTCTAGGAATCGGCCTTCGGCCGGTTATAACAAAGGGAGATTCCAATGGAATCTCCCTTTTGCTGTACTCAAGCCCTGCTTACTTCTTCTTGGTGTACATCTGGGTGTTGAGGAGGGTGGAGTAGCGCTTGATGACCTTGGGGCGGATGACCTTCATGGAGGCGGTCATCAGGCCGTTCTCCTGTGTGAACTCCTCAGGCAGGATGATGAACTTACGCACGGATTCGGCGCGGGAAACGCCTTCGTTGGCTGATCGATCCACTTCTGGACCTCAGCGCGTACGGCGGCGTTCTGAGAGGCGTCCTCCAGAGACATGTTCTCGTCCAATCCCTTGGCGGCCAGCCAAGGACGCAAAGACTCCTCGTCCAGCGTAATCAGCGCGGAGATGAACGGACGCTTGTCGCCCAGCACCAGTGCCTGGGACACGAACTCGCAACGCTGAATGGCCTCTTCAATCGGACCCGGCGCCACATTCTTGCCACCTGCGGTGATGATGAGATCCTTCTTGCGGCCGGTAATGTACAGGAAGCCATCGTTGTCGATACGGCCTAAATCTCCGGTGGCATACCAGCCATCTTCGGTGAACGACAGCTCGGTGGCCTCATCGTTCTTGTGATAACGCGGGAACACGGCGCGACCCTTGACCTGGATCTCGCCGTCCTCGGCAATACGCAGCGAGAAGCCGGGGAACGCGACGCCCACGGACCCGGCGTGGAACGGGGTTCCCAGCGGGTTGAACGCGCATGGTGCGGTGGTTTCGGTCAGACCATAGCCCTCGTAGACGGGCACACTTGCGCCGCGGAAGAACGCAAGCAGTTCAGGGTCAAGCGGCGCGCCGCCGGCCACAATCCACTTCATGCGTCCACCCAGCACCTCACGCAGTGAGGAGTAGACAATCGGATCGAAGGCCGCGCGGCGGGCACGGGTCAATGCACTGGCCTTGCCGTTGGCGGAGATTTCCTTCATGTAGTTCTGGGCAGCCACCACGGCGGAGGCGAACACCACGCCCTTGGGGCCATGGCCGGCCTTCTGGGAGGCGGCGTTGTACACCTTCTCCAGCACACGCGGCACCACAATCATGATGGACGGCTTAGCCACCTGCAAATCACTAATCAGCGTCTTGATGCCGGCGGCGATGTAGATATGCATATTCGAGGCCACGACGATGTAATTGATGGCGCGGGCAAAGGAGTGGGCCTGCGGCAGGAACAGCAGGATGGTGTTCTTCTTGTTGTGCAGCAGCTCGGGCATGTAGTCCGGCAGGTTCAGCGCGGTCTGGCAGTAGTGCTCGTGGGTCATCTCCACGCCCTTCGGCGCGGCGGTGGAACCAGAGGTGTACACAATGGAGCACAGATCGGTTTTCTTGACCGAATCAATGCGCTTATCCAGTTCCTCGTCCGAGATGCCGGCACCATAGGCCTTGATCTCATCAAGAGCGCCGGTCTCGATGCATAGGATGCGCTCGAGTGAGGGGCATTCCTCCACGGCGCCTTCCGCCTTCTCTCGCATGGCGGAATCCTGCACGATGAGCAGACGCGCGTCAGAATTGTTGACGATATTGCGGATCTGTTCGGCCGAGTCGGTGTCGTAGATGGTGGCCAGCACGCCGCCGCAGGCCATGATGGCCGCATCGGTCAGATCCCAGTCATAGGAGGTGCGGCACATGAACGCCACGCCGTCGCCCTTCTTGATGCCGTAGTGCAGCAGGCCCTTGGCCACGGCACGCACTTCGGCGAGGAACTCATTGGCGGTGACGGTCACCCATTCGTTGTCGGACTTGTAGGTATACAGCGGTTCGTCACCCATGCGCTTGGCGCGATCCGCATACAGGTCGTAGATGGACGTGCCGTCGTCCAGAGGCGGATTGCCGGCAGTGGACGTGGTGAGCAGTCCGGTTTCCGGGTCGATGTCGGTGACGGTCAGATGGCCGTCATCCCAATCGTCGCTGTGCGGCAGTTCGATGTTGGCTTCCTGCGGCACATCGGCATTGGACAGATAATCGGGCTCGTCCGGAGTGTCGTCGTGAACCGGGTGAACGAAGTCGGATCCCAACCTGAGTGCCTTGCGGGTCATATTGATGGTGTGCTGCGTAAAGGAATTGATAACCGACAACTCTTGCTCCTGTAAACCTTTCAGTGCCGTTCGAGCATAAGCCGAACGCTCTCAAACCTTAGATTGTAATCGTTCACATCGAACTCGTCACCTTACGCAACCGTAGGAAAAGCCTACGCAACCGTAGGTTTTGGGAGGTTCTATGTGGTGGATGGACACTGGCGCTCTGATTGTTGGGTAACAGACTGTCGATAGTGGTTGGAGATCGTTCGACTACTGCCTAGATGTCATCCAATCGAGTTGACGCAGCAGGGATGCGAAGATGAAAAATGCGGGTCTTTTGCCCCGGTTGTTCCGCCTAACGAGTCAAATCGCCCGTATCCTTCACTCTTCGGCTACAATTGCGCCTCGGATAACCATGTCCATTCAAAGTAGAACAAGAAAGGGCTCTCATGGCGCAAAACCCAGAAGCCACCGTGGTGTTCGGCGTTTTGAATGAAACGTCTGAAACGGAATCCCGCGTCGCGTTGACGCCGGATATCGTCACCCGGCTGAAGAGGAGTGGAGTCTCCTCGATTATTGAGACCGGTGCCGGCATTGCCGCCGAATACACCGATGAGGATTACGAAAAGGCCGGCGCAAAGGTGACCAGCCGTGACGAAGTGCTCGCTCAAGCCGACGCGCTCGGTTTCGTGGACCGTCCGTCCACCGATATCGTGAGCAAGCTCAAGGCAGGCCAGTGGGTGATTGGTATGCTCGGTTCCTTTACCGACGCCGATTACGTGGCCGCACTCGAGCAGGCCGGTCTGGTTGGTATCGCCATCGAGAAGCTGCCCCGCAAGCTTTCCAGCGCCCAGTCCATGGATGAGATGACCTCGCAGAACTCCGTCATGGGATACAAGGCCGCTATCACCGCCGCCGATGCCTATGGTGCATTCCTGCCGATGATGACCACTGCTGCCGGCACGATTCGCCCGGCCAAGGCTCTGGTGCTCGGTGCAGGTATCGCCGGTCTGCAGGCCATCGGTACATTGAAGCGCTTGGTGCGGTTGTCACTGCATACGACGTGCGTCCCGCTTCTCAAGGTGAGGTCGAATCCCTGGGCGCCAAGTTCCTTGATCTGGGACTTGACTTTTCCAAGGGCCAGGACGAGGGTGGTTACGCTCGTGCGCTGACCCCCGAAGAGCAGGCCCAGCAGCAGGCGGCTGTCGATGAGAAGGCCGCTGGCTTCGACATCATCATCACCACCGCCAAGGTTCCGGGCCGCAAGCCTCCGGTGCTGCTCACTGCGGCCGGTGTCAACGGCCTCAAGCGCGGTGCCGTGATTGTGGACTGCGCCGCTTCTGATCTTGGTGGCAACGTCGAGGGGTCCGCCGTAGGCGAACAGGTCACCGAGGGTGGCGTCAAGCTGATTGGCGCCCCGTACCTGGCCTCCGGTGTGGCCACCACCGCGTCCAACCTGCTTTCACGTAACGTGGCTGACATACTCGTGCACTTCGTGCGTGACGGCAAGCTCGGCCAGGATCTTACCGAAGAGCTCGACGACGCACTGGTGGTCGCCGGTCGCGCAGGGGCTCCGGCTGCTGCCGCCGAGTCCGAGCAGTCCGAGAAGTAAGGAAGAAGGAATATTATGCCTACTCTCGTTGTTTCCATTACCCTGTTCGTCCTCGCGCTGCTTATCGGTATCGAGGTCATCGGCAAGGTGCCCGCCACCCTGCACACGCCATTGATGTCCGGCGCAAACTCCATCCACGGCATCGTCATTGTCGGTGTGGTGATTGTGGCCGCCGAGGCCAACACCCCGCTGGCTTACGTGTTCATCTTCCTGGCCGCAGTGCTCGGCACCATGAACGTCGTCGGCGGTTATGTGGTCACTGACCGCATGCTCGAGATGTTCAAGTCCAGCAAGAACGAGAAGAAGGGGGAGTCGAAGTAATGACCTCCGCAACCGTTGGAGCCATCGACATCGTCGCATGGTTCGTCTACCTGTTCTCCGCCGTCCTGTTCGTGGTCGGTCTGCATTTTATGAACTCGCCGAAGACCGCCCGAAAGGGTAACCAAATCTCCGCGTTCGGCATGGTCGTGGCCGTGCTCATGGCATTCATCGTGCTCTTCGCCAAGGGCTTCGTGAACGTCGTGGCCGTGGTGGTGCTGGTCGTCGGCATCCTGATCGGTGCCGTGGCCGGTGTCGTCTCTGCCAAGAAGGTGAAGATGACCGACATGCCGCAGCTGGTCTCCGTGTTCAACACCGTGGGTGGTGGCGCCGCCGCGCTCGTGGCCCTGAACGACATCCTGACCAAGGAAGGCACTCCGGACATCGTGGTGCTCATCACCGCTGGCTAGGCATTCTCATCGGCTCCGTGACCTTCACCGGCTCGCTGATCGCAGCCGGCAAGCTGCAGGGCATCAAGTGGGTCAAGAAGCTCACCATGCCGGGCAAGGGCGTGTGGAACATCCTGTTCATCGTGCTGACCATCGTCAGCTTTGTCATGCTGTGCATCCAGCCCGAGCAGCGACTGCTCTGGTCGATCCTGACCACCGTGTTCGCCCTGTGCTACGGCCTGGTCTTCGTGATCCCGATCGGCGGCGCGACATGCCCGTCGTCATCTCCGTGCTCAACGCCTGCACTGGTACGGCCGTGGCCATGTCCGGTCTGGCGATTGACAATGTCGCCCTGATCGTGGCCGGCGCGCTCGTCGGTTCCGCCGGTGTGACCCTATCCATTCTCATGGCTCAGGCCATGAACCGTCCGCTGCTGTCCGTGCTGGCCGGTGGCTTTGGTGGCGGCTCCGATGCCGCTGCTGCTGGCGACGGTCCGGAAGGCACCATGAAGGAAACCACTGCCGACGATCTGGCTGTTCAGCTTGTTTACGCGCAGAAGGTCATCTTCGTACCCGGCTTCGGCTTGGCTCAGGCCCAGGCCCAGCGCGAGCTCGCCGACCTCGGCGAACTGCTCAAGGGCCACGGCGTGGAAGTCTCCTACGCCATTCACCCGGTCGCAGGCCGTATGCCCGGCCACATGAACGTGCTGCTGGCTGAAGCCAACGTGCCTTACGAAGAGCTCGTGGATCTCGATGAGATTAACCCGCAGTTCCCGCAGGCCAACGTGGCCTTGGTTGTGGGCGCCAACGATGTGACCAACCCGGCTGCCCGTCGCCCTGGCACCCCGGTTTCCGGTATGCCGATTCTCGACGTTGACAAGTCCCAGAACGTCGTGGTCATGAAGCGTGGCCGTGGTATGGGCTATGCCGGCATCCAGAACGAGCTGTACTTCGAAGGCAACACGCAGATGTTGTTCGGCGACGCCAAGGCCAGTCTGCAGGCCGTGATCGCTGCGGTCAAGGAGCTCATCAGCTGATGGTGCCGCGACGTTCGCGCATTGCCGCATGAGAATATGAGTGGGGGTGTGCCTTCGCAAGAAGGCACACCCCCACTCATATCAATGGGCGGTCACATAAAGCCGGTCAGTTCGATTGAGCGGCGGCGCGCTTGCCCTTCGTGCCGAGCACCACGGCGATGATGGACGCGAGAGCGATGGCGTACAGCACGGTGATGATCGGGATCAGCGCGCTGTAGCGGTGGGCCGCGTCCGCCGTATGGGAGACGACGAAGGACGCCAGCTGGTTGCCGGACAATCCGGCGAACGCCCACGCGCTCAGAGCCAGCCCGTGCACGGTCGACACCGACTTCATGCCGAAGTGCTGCTCAAGCAGCACCGGCAGCGTGGAGAATCCGCCGCCGTATCCGGCGTTGACGAGGAACAGCATCGTCACGATCAGCCACAGGTGCCGTTGTCGATCGAATGCGTGAAGATCTGCAGCGCGCACACCGCGATGGACATGATGAAGATCACCAGATATGCGGTCTCACGGCGCTTGCAGTGGTCGGACAGCGTGGAGAACCCGACACGTCCGGCCGCGTTGAACACGGCGTCGACGGCCAGGACGACGCTGATGCTTCCCGCGATGGCCGTGGCCAGCTGGGCCGCGTTCAGCGATGCGTACTTCGGAAGAATGGACAACGCATCATGCAGGATGTCCTTCTCCTGGGAGATCAATGCCAGACCGCAGGTGATGTTGAGATAGAAGGCCAGCCAGATCGCCCAGAACACCGGCTTCTTCATGATGTCGCGACGACGGATGCGGGTCTCAGCGGAGTACACGTATCCGGCGGGGCGCTTGATCAGCGCGAATCCCAGCAGCATCATCATCGCATAGACGGTTGCGAGGATGTAGAACATGGGCGCCAGTCCGACGGTGGAGATCAGCCACTGCATGACCGGGCTTGCGATGGCCTTGGCCAGACCGAATCCCGCGACGGCGATGCCGGTGGCGAGACCCTTATTGTCGGCGAACCACAGCATCAGGTTCTTCACCGGCGTCAGATAACCGACGCCGAGTCCGATGCCCATGATCACGCCATAGAAGATGAACACGCCGGGGAGCCATCCCGCCGCGATGCTGACTCCGGTGCCGGCGAATCCGCAGACGAAGCAGACCGTCGAGATCAGGGCCGATTTCTTGATGTCCTTTTCGACGAAGGGTCCAAGGAAGGCGGCCGACATGCCAAGGAAGAAGATGGCAAGCGAGAAGCCCCATTCGACGATGCCTGGCGCCACGTGCATCTGATCGGCGATCAGTTGTTTGAACACGCTCCAGCAGTATACGGTGCCGATTGAGATGTGAATGAGCAACGCCGGAATAACGGCGCGCACCCAGCGGTTTTCCCCATGCTGTTGATTGACCATGTACTATTCGTTCCTCTCTTGTTGTGTTCGCCCTGCGGCGAACAAGCAACAACGTAGTTGGAAGAGTGGCCCGCCTCGATATGCGTGGACAGTGGCGGAGGGGGGCTTGTGAAACGTTGGTATCACTGGGTTTTTTGGAAAATGAACATCGTTGATGTTCGCTCCGGGAGTAATCATGAGGAAAATCTCATGTGAGTATCGTCACGGTTCTCGCGGGGCGCGTCGGGCCGTCGCCGCCATTGTCCGGCGCGTGCGTATAATTCATCAATGTTGTCTTGGCGAGGGAGGCGCATGCTTCCGTAATCGACTCGGCGTGTGGTTCGCAAACCCTCTTGGGTTTTCTTCACGGCTCGTTGATGCGCCGAAACACCATGAACGAAACTCTCAAGGAGATATATATGGCTACCACCATTAAGCTTGAAGGCGAAGTCCGCAACGAGTTCGGCAAAGGCGTTGCCCGCCGTCTGCGCGTTGCCAACAAGATCCCGGCCACCATTTACGCCGGTGGCGCCGACCCGGCCTTCGTGACCCTGCCGATGCGTGAGACCACCCTGGCTCTGCGCCACACCAACGCCCTGTTCACCATCGAGTTCGGCGGCGAGTCCAAGATGGCCGTTGTCAAGGACGTGCAGAAGAACCCGGTCAAGCGCATCATCGAGCACATCGACTTCTTCGAGGTCAAGGCCGGCGAGAAGATCGACGTTGAGGTGCCGGTGTTCGTTGAGGGTACCCCGAAGGGTGCTGCAGTGGCATTCGTCGACATTCAGGAGCTCAAGGTTCGCGCCGACATCTCCAACCTGCCCGAGAAGATTGTGGTCAACGTCGAGGGCCTGACCGACGGCACCAAGGTCTTCGCCAAGGACATCGAGCTGCCGGAAGGCGCCGAGCTGGACGTCGAGCACGCTGAGGAATCCGTCGTCACCATCGAGGTTCCGGAGGACGCCACCGAGTTCACCTCTGCTCCGGAAGCTGCTGCTCCGGCTGACGCCACTGCCGCTGCTCCTGCCGCCGACGCTGACGCCAAGTGATGAAGCCGGTCGTCTTCATGGCGGCCGATCTGAATCATAATTGCAACAGAGGAACCCGTAACCGTGGAAACGGTACGGGTTCCTCTGTTTTCACCATGTGAACTCTGCCACACGGGCAACACATGGGTGTGTAAAAGTATGCAACAGAGCTCGCGCCACAAGCGCACAGCACATACCCCATCTGGTGGCCTTCGTGCCGCCAAAGTCAAGAAGAAGTAGCCAAATGACTGAAAACACGCACCACGATCCGGCAGCGCTTGATAAGCTCACCGAACCGTTCACCGTACTGCCGAACGACAACCCCGCATCCGATGAGAAGCGTCAGTCCCTCATCGACAAGCCGGCTTTCGGCCAGGTGTTCTCCGACAACATGACCCACATGACCTGGACCAAGGGCGAAGGTTGGTCCGACCGCCGCGTCGAACCGTACGCACCGCTCAAGATGGATCCGGGTGCTTCCGTGCTGCACTACGCACAGGAGTGCTTCGAGGGCCTCAAGGCTTACCGTCATGCCGACGGCTCCACCTGGCTGTTCCGCCGGATGCGAACGCCGAGCGTTTCCAGAACTCCGCCAAGCGTCTGTACCTGCCTGAGCTGCCGATTGACGACTTCCTCGGTTCCGTGGCCGCGCTGGTCAAGCGCGACGCCAACTGGGTGCCGTCCCGCCGCGAGTACACGCTGTACATGCGTCCGTTCATGTTCGCTTCCGAGCCTTTCCTCGGCGTGCGCGCTCCGCAGGAAGTCGACTACTGCGTGATCGCTTCCCCGTCCGGCCCGTACTTCCCGGGCGGCGTCAAGCCCGTGAGCATCTGGGTCGAAGACAAGTGGTTCCGTACCGGCCCTGGCGGCACTGGTTTCGCCAAGTGCGGTGGCAACTACGCCGCCTCCCTGCTCGGTGAGTATAAGGGTATCGAGAACGGCTGCGAGCAGGTCTGCTTTGTGGACGCCGCCACCAAGACCTACCTCGAAGAGCTCGGCGGCATGAACATGATGGCCGTGCACAAGGATGGCCACGTGGAGACCCCGTCCCTGACCGGTAACATTCTGCCGGGTGTGACCCGTCGCTCCCTGATTCAGCTGCTGCAGGACAAGGGCCACGACGTAGTCGAGACCATGATCGCCCTCGACCAGCTGCTCGAGGACATCAAGTCCGGCGAAGTCACCGAGGTGTTCGCTTGCGGTACCGCCGCCATCATCACCCCGATTGGTCGCTTCAAGTCCGAGAAGTTCGATGTCACCGTCGCCGACGGCGGCTCCGGCGAGCTGACCGTTGCCCTGCGCGACGAACTGCTCGGCATCCAGCTCGGCGAGGTCGAAGACCCGCATAACTGGATGTGGAAGGTGTGCTGAAACAGCGCATTTTATTTCTGACTAAGACCCCTTGGAACAGCAACAATTCCAAGGGGTCTTGGCGTATCTAGAATATTCTGTATCTGGAGAGATTCAGATGAGGGAAGCAATATTTCGCAACAAATAATATGATTTAGGTTTCTGTGCGTTGCGGAGGCTTGTTCTGGTGCGTCCAGATGAGAAAAGGAGCAAAAAGCTATGAGTAAGATCAGTGACGAGACTGGATACCATAACTCAGACTATCGTCTACCGGGAGGCTTCGAACACTGCTCGAAGTTGAAGCCGGTGGTTGAGGCAGCGACGGCGTTGGACCGGGTCAAGGCTGTGGTGGATGTGCTGTATTCGCCGGGCGGTTGCCCGTGGGATGGCAAGCAGACGAATGAGTCGCTGCTCAAGAATCTGCTCGAAGAAACTTACGAATACATTGACGCGGTGGAAACTCACGACCGCGACAATATGCGCGAGGAACTGGGTGATGTGTTGTTGCAATCCGTGTTTCAGGCACGTGTCTGCGAATCGGATGCCGAGGATCCGTTCGATATTGATGAGGTCGCCGACCGTCTGGTGAACAAGCTCATTACCCGTCATCCGCATGTGTTTGCGGCTGATGATGCTGCCGATTCCTCTGATGATGACGGCAAAGATGGGGGAGCGGCCTCCCAATCCGAATCCCCGGAAGCCGTGCTGGCACTGTGGGAAAAGATGAAGCAGCAGGAGAAGCATCGTAAATCTATATTAGAAGGTATTTCTCGGGCTCAAGGTGCATTGTCGCGTGCCGCCAAGGTAGTCTCGCGCATCTCCAAATCACCGAATGCTGATGAATTGTTCGCTGCATTTGCTGATTCGTCTTCGGCTAGCACGCAGCAAGATGTCGAGCAGACCCAAGCGGCAAATCAATCCGAATCGAACGGAGGCAATTCCGTTGAACGGGGAAAGGCCGATGCCTACGCGGATGAGATTTTTGCTATCGTGCGCGAGGCCCGTACCGACGGTATCGATATCGAGGCAGCGCTGCGCAACCGCTTGCGTGATATCGAAGAAAAAGTTGTTCAAATCGAATCAGAAATCAACAACGGTTAGGTCATGAGTGGCTGTTGATTTTGATTATTACACCTAGCGGTGCTGTCTGCCAAAGACTGGCAGGTTAGCAGCGTTCCATATGTCTCAACGGTGCTAACTTGCCAGTGCTTGGCAGATTGGTCCTATTTTCCCTAGCTCGCTCATGCTTTGACCGTGTGCTTTCCTCCCATTCCTCTGTCTCGGGCAAGGCTTGGGGTAGGCTCGGGCACGGCGGACGGCAGCGCCGAATGAGGATAAAAGAGAACAAAACGAAGACGGACTGAGACGAACCGAAGCGGTATAAAGAGGGGGAGCGGCTCATGCAGGTGGCGTTGGAGAACAACATCGTTTTTGTGGTTATCGAATACCTCGCTATCCTGTGCTGGGGCTTGTCAGGTGGTCTGTCCGCCATCCACAAGGGCTACGATATCTTTTCCATTATGGTGTGCGGTTGGCTCACCGCGCTCGGCGGTGGTCTCGTGCGCGACGTAATGCTTGGTGCCCTGCCTCCGGTGGGCATCACCGATAAAGGGTATGTACTCACCACGCTGTTCTCTGGCGTCATCGCGGTGGTGGCTCATCCGGAAATCACCAAACTCAAATGGACGATGACTGTCATCGATGCCTTGGGCCTCGGTCTGTTCGCGGTCAACGGCACTGCCAAGCACTGGCCTACGGATCTTCAGGCATGACCGCCGTATTCCTCGGCATGTTCACCGCTCTCGCCGGTGGCCTTATTCGAGATCTCTTCATCGGTGACGTACCGATGATTATTCGTGATAAGCATCTCTATGCCGTACCTTCGTTCATCGGCTGCATTCTGACCGTACTGGTATGGCGTGGCGTGAGATACGGCTGGTTTGATATGCGCTCGGAAATGCTGCTTGATGTGCTGATTGTCATCATTGTGGTGGCATTGCGACTGCTTTCGGTCGGTTTCAATGTCACCTTGCCCGGTGCCATCGAACGGCGACATGTGTATTTGCCTAGCGAAAATCGGCATATTCAGCAATCAGGTGGCCGAGGTAACGCTAATACCGTGGATAATGAGGATACGCCTCAGGATGGTTCAAGGCTATCTCAGGGCTAACTGCCTTCAAAGAGGTATATTTGGCCCTCTGCAGAATGCTAACTACTTTCAAAGAGGTGTCTAAAGCACGAAACGTTGTGAGTATAAGTGTTGCAATGACGGTGTTTATACTTGGGTTTTCCGTATTCGGTACCCCCTTGAACGGAGATATCATTTCGCAAGAATGCCAATGTACCTCTTTGAACGAAGATACAAAAAGTCCCGCAAATCACATGACTTGCGGGACTTTCTAAAACCTTAAGAGGCTTATGCTCACAGAGCGTTGATCGCAACAGCGAGGCCGGACTTGCGGTTGGCGGCCTGGTTCTTGTGGATCACGCCAGCGCCAGCAGCCTTGTCGAGCTTCTGGGCGGCAACCTTGTAGGCGGCCTCGGCGGCAGCCTTGTCACCGGCGGCGATGGCTTCGCGGGTGGCGCGGATGGCGGTCTTCAGGCCGGTCTTCACAGCCACGTTGCGAAGGTGCGCCTTCTCATTAGTGAGCACGCGCTTCTTCTGCGACTTAATGTTTGCCACGTTTACTCCAAACGATGTGTGTTATAAGGACATACAAATAGAAGAGGATAGCATGTGCCCCGGAAAAACCCGTGCAATGCCACGCCGAATACAGTCCCTCGGCTACACTAGGTGAAGTTTGAGTATATGCCAAGAGGAGGAATGCGTTGGTCGTCCAACACAATCAGCCGGGTTCCACCGATCAGTCGGTGATTCGCAACTTCTGTATTATTGCGCACATCGATCACGGCAAGTCCACCGTGGCCGACCGCATCCTGCAGCTGAGCGGCATCGTGCCTGAGCGTGAGATGCGCGACCGCTTCCTTGACCGTATGGATATCGAGCAGGAGCGCGGCATCACCATCAAATCCCAGGCCGTACGCGTGCCGTGGACCTTCGATGGCACCGAATACACGCTCGGCATGATTGACACCCCCGGTCACGTGGACTTCACCTACGAGGTGTCCCGTGCGTTGGCCGCGTGCGAGGGTGCGGTGCTGCTCGTCGATGCGACCCAGGCATCGAGGCGCAGACCCTGTCCAACCTGTACATGGCCATCGACCATGATTTGGCCATCATCCCCGTGCTCAACAAAATCGATTTGCCGTCCGCCGAACCGGACAAGCACGCCGAGGAAATCGCCGGCCTGATCGGTTGCGAGCCAAGCGACGTGCTGCGCGTCTCCGGCAAGACAGGCGAAGGCGTGGCCGATTTACTTGACCAGATCGTCATGGATGTGCCTGCTCCGCACGGCGATCCCGAAGCGCCCGCCCGCGCGCTTATCTTTGATTCCGTCTACGACTCCTACCGTGGCATCGTCACCTATATTCGTATGGAAGACGGCGAACTGCACGACCGTGAAAAAGTGCACATGATGGGCATCGGCATGACCCACGATCCGATCGAAATCGGCGTGATCAGCCCCGACATGACCCGTACCAAGGCACTTGGCGCCGGCGAAGTCGGCTACATCATTACTGGCGCAAAGGATGTGAGCCAGTCCAAGGTGGGCGACACCCTGACCTCGGCCGTCCGACCGGCTACTGAGCCGCTGCCCGGCTACCGCGACCCCAAGCCGATGGTCTATGCCGGCTTGTTCCCGATCGACAACGCCCAGTTCCCCGAACTGCGCGACGCGCTCGACAAGCTCAAGCTCAACGATGCCGCCCTGATCTACACGCCGGAAACCTCCGTGGCTCTGGGTTTCGGCTTCCGCTGCGGCTTCCTGGGTCTGTTGCACATGGAAATCGTCAACGAACGACTGTCACGCGAATTCGGCCTTGATTTGATTCAAACCGCCCCGAACGTCACCTACGACGTGACCGCCGAGGATGGCAGCGAACACCACGTGACTAACCCGAGCGAGTTCCCGGACGGCAAGATCAAGAAGATCGTCGAGCCGATGGTCGCCGCCGACATCATCACGCCGAAGGAATTCATTGGCGCGGTGATGGATCTGTGCCAGGACCACCGCGGCATTATGGGCACGATGGAGTACATTTCCACCGAGCGCGTGGAAATGCATTACCGCATTCCGCTGGCCGAAATCGTGTTCGATTTCTTCGATCAGCTGAAGTCCCGTACCAAAGGCTACGCCTCCCTTGATTACCATGAGGACGGCGAGCAGTCCGCCGACCTGGTCAAGGTGGACATTCTCATCCAGGGTGAGAAGGTGGACGCATTCAGCGCCATCGTGCACCGCGACAAGGCCTACAGCTACGGCGTGATGATGACCAAGAAGCTGCGTGGCCTGATTCCGCGTCAGCAGTTCGAGATTCCAATTCAGGCCGCAATCGGTTCGCGCATCATCGCCCGCGAGAACATTCGCGCCCTGCGCAAGGACGTGCTCGCCAAGTGCTACGGCGGCGATATCACCCGTAAGCGCAAGCTGCTCGAAAAGCAGAAGGCCGGTAAGAAGCGCATGAAGATGCTCGGCCATGTGGAGGTGCCGCAGGAGGCGTTCATCGCAGCCCTGTCCACCGGCGAGGACTCCAACGACCGCGACACCAAAGACAAGATCCGCGCCGCTCAGAAGACCGAGGGCTAGTGTTCGAGGTCTACATCCACGTCCCGTTCTGCTTGCGGCGCTGCGGTTACTGCGACTTCAACACCTACACGGCTACGGATCTTGGTGCGGGGGCCTCGCGCGGCAACTATGCCAATATGGTCATTCGGGAAATGAAATTGACCAAGCAGTGGCAGCTCGATCACGGCATCGCGGAGCCGCCGGTTTCTACCGTATTCTTCGGGGGTGGTACACCCACGATTCTTGCCGCTCGTGACTTGGTAGCCATGCTGGATGCTATCCGCAAGACTTGGGGTATCGCGTCCAACGCGGAAATCACTACCGAAGCCAATCCGGACACCGTTAACGAGTATTACATCAATGAGCTCGCAGCCGGCGGCTTCACCCGTGTTTCCTTCGGTATGCAGTCCGCCGTACCACATGTGCTCAAGACTCTCGACCGCACACATACGCCGGCCAATGTGGCCGCAGGCGTCAATGCGGCGAACAAGGCTGGGCTGCGCTCAAGCGTGGATTTGATCTACGGCGCTCCGGGGGAGAGCCTTGACGATTGGCGTACCTCGGTTACGACCGCCATCGATCTTGGTGTGAACCACATCTCCGCCTACGCGCTGACCGTGGAGCCGACCACGAAAATGGGCCGTCAGATTGCCGCCGGCACGTTGCCCAAACCCAATGACGATGACGAGGCCGCTAAATACGAGATCGCTGACGACCTGTTCGCCGCCGCCGGCCTCGAATGGTATGAGGTCTCCAACTGGGCCCGCCCCGGATACGAAAGCCAGCACAACCTAGGCTACTGGCGCAATGTCGACTGGGCTGGCGTAGGGCCGGGTGCTCATTCTCATTACAACAATGTGACTGAGATTGACCGCCCCCAGCCAGCTTTGCTGACAGCCCCCGCTGGCGGGGGCTGTCCGGCGGAAGCCGGACTGGGGGTGGTTCCCGTCTCCCACGGCCTGCGCAGCTGGGATATTGCGCACCCGCGACTGTGGGGAACTGCCATCAACGAGCATCGCATACCGTGGGCCGATAGCGAGGCAATCACTGCGGAGGAGAACCTCGAAGAGCTCATCATGCTTGGCCTGCGTTTGCGCGAAGGCCTTGACCTCGGCCGCATCAATCAGCCATCGCAGCCAACGAGAACACTTCATGGCAGACCATTGCCGTCGATTCGCTTCGACCGATGGTTGACGAAGGTCTGATCACCATATCCGGCAATCGTGTCATCCCTACCCGCCGAGGGCGCCTGCTCAATGATTCGGTTATCGAACGGTTCTTCGGCCTTGCCGGCATCTGACCGCTCGTCCTCGATTGCAGTGGAATCAGGGGAGAATCACGGATGCCACTGCCAACGCCATGGCTTGCCTCTGATTACAGTGGCATCAATTGTCGGATGTTTCATAGCGGGAGATTTCTTGCTTACCGACTCATAGGGCGGAGTCGGCGTAACGAAATGAAGATGCCGGTTGGAGAAATTCACAATCACTAAGAAATAGAAAAGTATTTATGGACACCGTTGTCCGGTTATCGTTCAGTTATTGCGATATTCAATTATCGAATTGGCGAATTGACGCCGGGGGATTGACGTTCATTAATAACGTGCAATCTCATATGGAACGCTGTGCTGAAGTGATTCAGCGAGCGTCCTTGTCGTCACCCTTCATGAGTCAACGAACACCTTGGAGCTGGCGTGACCGCACTGGCTCATGGAGCTCAGACCGTACATAGCGAAACCGCGAATCATGGAATCCTTGAAGGACATGGCTGTTTCCTTTCATTGGTCAAAGCCTTGCAGCTTTGATTTATTTCTTTGGCTTCTTTCTGAAACCGGTTTCAGAATAACGCATATCAATGACGAATGCAAGAGATACGGCCAACCTTCGGTGTTTCTCGCTGGTTCCGCGCATGCTACGGAGTCAGCACCCGTTGTCTTGCGTGTACATTTGTATGAGAAGCGTAACGACTGAGACGAGTCGGCGAACAATGGGGGCTCGAAAACAATGGCGAGAAGTACGGGACGCACTCGTCCGGTAATCAAAGACGTGGCCAAGCTGGCTGGAGTTTCAGCTCCCACGGTGTCTCGTTATCTCAATGGCACGGTCAATGTGACCGAGGACAGGCGTGCGCGCATCGCCAAAGCCATCAAGGAACTGGGCTATGAACCCAGCATCGTGGCCCGTGCCTTGTCGAACCGGGAAATGGATTCGGTAGTGGTATTCGCTGCCAATCCCGCCGCCTTTTCCACCTCCGAAACGAATCATGGCGTTGAGCCGCCGCCCGCAAACGTCGATTCCTGCTCAACATCGTGTCCCTGGATGAATCCGACATGGAATCCGTCGAGGCACGTGTGCGCATGGGTCTGTCGATCAGACCGGCTGGAGTGGTTGTTTACGAATACGATCAGGCCGGTATCGCGGCACTTGACTATATTCCCAAGGATATGCCGAAGGTCGTGGTCGGCGGCAGTTTCGGCGACGGCGACTACCAGATCATCAACGCCGAACGAGATGGTGGTCGTTGGATGACCATGCACCTGTTGGATCTCGGCCACAAAACCGTCTTCTACGTTGGACGGGTGCAAGGAGCTACTGACAACACCCGTGCCAATGGGTGGAAAGATGCGTTGGAGGAGCGGGGGATTGAGGCTCCCGAACCCATTGTTGTATCCGACGGCAATCTGGAGAAAGCCGTCAAGGCAGGGCATGCACTCGGCCGTCGTGGCGAGGCGACCGCGATTTTTGCCGACAGTGACGAAACCGCGATCGCTGTGATTCGTGGTTTGCGAGAGACCGGTCGACGTGTGCCGGATGATGTCAGCGTGGTCGGATTCGACGATCGTAATTTCGGTGCCCTATGGGAGCCCTCTCTGACCAGCTATACCCAGAATTTCTTGGACATGGGGGAGCGGTCATTCCGCATGCTGTTTGAGCAGATTCAGGCCAAGCGTACGGGTGCCGACATGCCACCTTCCCAGATTGAAGTAGTGCAGGGGCAGCCTTGCCTACGCGCTTCCGAACGGGAGATCTGAAGGGTCTGGGGTTTTCCCGATTACTACTTGCTCTGCGCTGCAGAATTGCGGTCAGTCGTCGCGGACCGAAGCCGTTGCCATTGCCGTTCCGCTTGGTGTTTTGCTCATCAGGGTGTGGCGCTCCCAGTACAAAGAAGCGACGGCAGCCAGCCTGCCATAGATGCTCCGCTGCCGCCGCTGCGCCTCGCGCGCATGCAGTATCCATGGAGTTGATGTTGACAAACGATTCGCGATCACCGATGACCAATACCGGCTTGCCTGAACCATGATGTAGCACCTGTTCCTCATGACCGGCCTGCACATGATGATGCAGTATGACGGCGATCACCTCCGTCGGTTTGCTCGACATTCATTGAGCGAACTGTTGATTGCTGTTCACAATACGGACGTTTCTGTGTCGAATTTTTTGTGGTCTAGTAGACATTGCGAGCTAAAACGCCCGAAACACCCCATAATTGGCTATAAAAGATTGCTTGAGAATCACTATTGACTTTTATGGCGACTCGGTATATGGACACGCGAAACGTAAATGACATGATGCAACGGTACTGTGTCAACAGCAATGAACGAAGAGGCGCGATTTCCTGACGTGCCCACAAGCAATTGAGGTGATTTCGGTGACATTCAAAGCCCCGCTCGATCTCACGGTCCACGCTCCGGACGGTATGTATGACCCCTCCAATGAGCATGACGCCTGTGGTGTGGGTATGGTCACCACTTTGAACAAGTGCCCCGAGCGCAAGATCGTCACCGACGCCATCGAGGTGCTGGTCAACCTTGATCACCGTGGTGCCGTTGGCGCCGAGGAAAACACCGGTGATGGTGCTGGCATCCTGATGAGCATGCCGGACGAGTTCATGCGTGCCACTGTGCCCGCTGAACTGCCGGAAGCCGGTCACTATGCCGCAGGCATCGCTTTCCTTGACCGCGATATCGAAACCTCCGGTCAGCAGGAACAGGCCATCGCCAAAATCGTGCGCGAGGAAGGCCTTGAAGTTCTCGCCTGGCGCGTAGTGCCCACCAACCCGGACGGCCTTGGCCTGCAGGCCCTTGCCGCCATGCCGGGATTCAAGACTCTCGTGGTCGCCTCTGCGGACGGTGCTCTGGCCGGCGTGGACTTGGATCGCAAGACCTTCCGCATCCGCAAGCGCGTCGAGCATGAGGTAGGCGTCTACTTCGCTTCCCTGTCCGCCCGTACCATCACGTACAAGGGCATGCTCACCACCATGCAGCTCACTCACTTCTTCGAGGATCTGAACGACGAGCGCATGAAGGCCACCATCGCCATCGTCCACTCCCGCTTCTCCACCAACACGTTCCCGAGCTGGCCGCTGGCTCAGCCGTTCCGCCTGCTGGCCCACAACGGTGAGATCAACACCATCCAGGGCAACCGCAACTGGCTCTCCGCCCGTGAAGGTCGCCTGAGCAGCGAATTGCTCGGCGAGTTCGAGCCGCTGCTGCCCATCACCACCCCGGGCTACTCCGATTCCGGCACCTTCGACGAGTGTCTCGAACTGCTGCATCTCGCCGGCCGTTCCCTGCCGCACGCCATCTGCATGATGCTGCCGCCGGCGTGGGAGAAGAACCCCGACCTCGACCCGGACGTGCGCGCCTTCTACGAGTACAACAATACGCTGATTGAGCCTTGGGACGGCCCGGCCGACATCGTTTTCACCGACGGCACTCAGGTGGGTGCACTGCTTGACCGTAACGGCTTCCGCCCCGGCCGCTGGCAGCTCACCGACGACGGCTACATCGTGCTGGCCTCCGAGGCCGGCGTGATTCCGGAAATCGAGCAGGAACACATCGTGTCCAAGGGCCGTCTTGAGCCCGGTAAGATGTTCCTAGTCGACACCGCCGAAGGCCGCATCATTCCCGATGAGGAGATCAAGAAGACCCTCGCCTCCCAGCACTCGTACCGCAAGTGGGTGGAAGGCAACTCGGTCGAGATGAGCGACCTGCCCCGCCGCGAGCACGTGAGCCACTCCGGACAGTCCGTCCAGCGCCGTCAGCGCGCCTTCGGCTACACCGAAGAGGATCTGAAGCTGCTGCTCACCCCGATGGCCAACACCGGTAAGGAACCGCTCGGTTCCATGGGTAACGACACCCCGATGCCGGCCTTGTCCAGCCGCAGCCGCATGCTGTTCGACTACTTCACCCAGAAGTTCGCGCAGGTCACCAACCCGCCGCTGGATTGGGAGCGTGAGGAAATCGTCACCTCGCTTGAATCCGCCATCGGCCCTGAACCGAACCTGCTGTCCGATTCCGAACTGCACGCCAAGAAGATTCTGATTCCGCTGCCCGTGGTCAACTCTGATGAGATGGCCCAGCTCAAGCGACTTGACAAGGCCCGTATCCTCGGCGGCTACTACCGTCCGTACGTGGTCAAGGGCCTGTACCAGGTCGCCGGCGGGGGCAAGGCCCTCCAGGAGCGTCTTGACGAGATCTTCGCCGAAATCGACGAGGCCATTGATAACGGCAAGAACTTCATCGTCCTGTCCGATCGTGAATCCAACCACACCTGGGGCCCGATTCCGTCCCTGCTGCTGACCTCCGCCGTGCAGCACCACCTGTTGCGCCGCCACACCCGTACGCAGATCTCCATGGCCGTCGAGGCCGGCGACGTGCGCGAGATTCACCATGTCGCGCTGCTCATCGCCTACGGTGCCGCCTGCGTGAACCCGTACCTGGCATTCGAATCCGTGGAAGACCTGGCCCGCAACGGCTATCTCAAGGTCGACGCGGACACCGCCGTCAAGAACCTCACCAAGGCCCTGTCCACCGGCGTGCTCAAGATCATGTCCAAGATGGGCGTCTCCACCATCATGAGCTACCGTGGCGCACAGCTGTTCGAAGCCGTGGGCCTGAGCAAGGAAGTCATCGATGAATACTTCACCGGCACCACCTCCCGTGTGGGTGGCGTGGGCCTTGACGAGATCGCCGAAGAAGTGGCCATTCGTCACCGCGTGGCCTACCCGAACCAGTGGAGCGCATCCCCGCACCGCAACCTGCGCACGGGCGGCGACTACAAGTGGCGTCGTACCGGCGAGGACCACCTGAACGATCCCGAGGCCATCTTCCTGCTCCAGCAGTCGACCCACCGTGGCGACTACCAGATGTTCAAGAAGTATTCGCACCACATCAACGACACGTCGAACCGACTCATGACCCTGCGCGGCCTGATGAAGTTCAACAACAACCGCAAGCCCATCGACATCTCCGAAGTCGAGCCGGCCACCGAAATCGTCAAGCGCTTCTCCACCGGTGCCATGAGCTACGGTTCCATCTCGCAGGAAGCCCACGAGACGCTCGCCATCGCCATGAACTCGATTGGCGCACGCTCCAACTCCGGCGAGGGCGGCGAATCCGACGACCGTATCAACGATCCGCAGCGTTACAGCCGCATCAAGCAGATCGCATCCGCACGTTTCGGCGTCACCTCTGATTACCTGGTGCACGCCACCGATTTGCAGATCAAGCTCGCCCAGGGCGCCAAGCCTGGTGAGGGCGGCCACCTGCCTGGAGCCAAGGTTCCGCCGTGGATTGCCAAGGTCCGTCACGCCACCCCGGGCGTGGAACTCATCTCCCCGCCGCCGCACCACGACATCTACTCCATCGAGGATCTGAAGCAGCTGATCAACGATGCGAAGATGGCCAACCCGAAGGCACGTATCCACGTCAAGCTCGTTTCCGAGTTCGGCGTCGGCACCATCGCCGCAGGTGTGGCCAAGTGCCATGCCGACGTGGTGCTTATCTCCGGCTATGACGCGGTACGGGTGCAGCCCCGCTCAACGCCATCAAGCATGCCGGCACCCCGTGGGAGATCGGCCTGTCCGAAACCCAGCAGACGCTAATCCTGAACGGCCTGCGCTCCCGCATCGTCGTCCAGTGCGACGGCGAGCTCAAGACCGGTCGTGACGTGGTCATCGCCGCCCTGCTTGGTGCCGAGGAATTCGGCTTCGCTACCGCAGCCTGATCGTGGAAGGCTGCGTCATGATGCGCGCCTGCCAGAAGAACACCTGCCCGCAGGGCATTGCCACCCAGGATCCTGAGCTGCGCGCTCGTTTCCGTGGCAAGCCTGAGCACGTGGTCAACTTCTTCATGTTCATCGCTGAGGAAGTGCGCGAGATTCTCGCCCAGCTCGGCTTCAGGACTCTTGAGGAGGCCATCGGCCACGTTGAATGCCTCGATCAGAACGAAGCCATCAAGCGTTGGAAGTCTGACGGCATCGATCTGACCAACGTGCTCAAGCAGGCAGGTCCGGTTCCGGGCACCATCCTGCACCAGACCATCGAGCAGAATCACGAGCTCGAGAAGGCTCTCGACAATGAGCTCATCAAGCTCTCCGAGCCGGCGCTTGAGCGCAAGGAGCCCGTGCGCATCGAAATGCCGATTCGCAACGTCAACCGTACTGTCGGCACCATGGTCGGCTACGAGATCACCCGCCGCTACGGCGAGGAAGGTCTGCCGGATGACACCATCGACATGACCCTGCATGGCTCTGGCGGCCAGTCCATCGGTGCTTCATTCCGCGTGGCGAGACCTTGCGCATCTACGGCGAAGTCAACGATTACGCCGGCAAAGGCCTGTCCGGTGGCCGCATGATTGTGCGTTCCGAGGAAGGCGTCACCTTCGACAAGCACGAGAACGTCATCGCCGGCAACGTCACCGGTTTCGGTGCCACCTCCGGCCAGATGTTCGTGGCAGGTCGTGCAGGCGAACGCTTCGCCGTGCGTAACTCCGGTGCCACATTCGTGGTGGAAGGCGTGGGCGACCACGGCTGCGAATACATGACTGGCGGCACTGTAGTAGTGCTCGGCCCAACCGGCCGCAACTTCGGCGCAGGCTTCTCCGGTGGCAACACCTACGTGCTTGACCTCGACATGAAGAAGGTCAACCCGGGCGCCATCAAGTCCGGCAGCTCCTGTTCAAATCGCTGAACGCCGAAACCGCCAAGCTGGTACACGATCTCGTCAAGCAGCACGCAGAAGAGACCGGCTCCCAGTTCGCAGCAGCCCTGCTTGAGGACTGGAATGAAACGGTCAAGCGCTTCACTCATGTGGTGCCGAAGCAGTACTTGGCCATGACCAAGGCTATGGAAGAAGCCAAGGCCAACAACATCGATTTCAATTCGCCCGGAGCCTGGGAAGAGGTTTACGAGCACGTCACGGAAGGAGTGCGCTGACATGGGCGACCCAAGAGGATTCCTGAAAGTCCGTACCCGCCGCGAGCTGGCTGAACGCCCCATCGAGGAACGTATCAAGGACTGGTTCGACGTGCACGCCGAATCCGGTCTGCAGCCGTGGACCCGCGAACAGGCCGCACGTTGCATGGATTGCGGCACCCCGTTCTGTATGACCGGCTGCCCGCTCGGCAATGTGATTCCTGAATGGAATGATCTGGTCCGCCAGGCAAGTGGGAGGACGCTTACAACCGTCTTTCTCAGACCTCCAACTTCCCGGAGTTCACCGGCCGTATCTGCCCGGCACTGTGTGAGCAGGCTTGCGTGCTTGGCATTCACCAGCCGCCGACCATGATTAAGAATGATGAGGTCACCATCATCGATCAGGCATGGGAGCTCGGCTATGTCAAGCCTCTACCGCCGCAGCGCCTGACCGATCAGACCGTGGCCGTAGTCGGCTCCGGCCCTGCGGGTCTTGCTGTGGCACAGCAGCTGACCCGCGCCGGCCACACCGTGGTTGTCTACGAAAAGGATGATGCTCTCGGTGGCTGATGCGTTACGGCATTCCGAACTTTAAGCTCGAAAAGGGTCTGATTGACCGCCGTATCGAGCAGATGGAAGCCGAAGGCACCCGCTTCCGCACCAACGTGGAAATCGGCAAGGACATCTCTTGGATGAGCTGCGCGATCGTTACGATGCTGTGGTTGTGGCTATTGGCTCCCGCGTGCCTCGCGATATGAAGATTCCGGGCCGCGAACTCGATGGCATCCACTTTGCTCTCGACTTCCTGCCAGATGCTACTCGCCGCGTCTTCGGCGTCAAGCCCGTCAACGACATCACCGCAAAAGACAAGCATGTGGTGGTCATCGGCGGTGGCGACACAGGCTCCGACTGCCTTGGTACTTCCATCCGTCAGGGTGCCAAGTCCGTCACCGTGCTGCAGATCATGCCGAAGGAACCGACCTCCCGTCCGGATAATCAGCCGTGGCCTACCTTCGCTCGTCTCTACCAGAAGACCACGTCGATGGCCGAAGGCGGCGAATATCTGTACAACACCGATTCCGTGAACTTCGTCGGTTCTGAAGAGGAACAGTCCAAGGTCACCATTGAGGACTCCGCTACTGCGGAAGGCTTCGTGGCTGATGAGCGCGGCCATGTGACCGGCTTGAAGATTGTGAACGTGGCTCCCGGCGAGAACGGACCGTTCACCCGCCAGCCCGGCACCGAGCGCGTGATTCCGGCCGATCTGGTGCTTATCTCTGTGGGCTTCCTGCACCCGGATACCACCACGCTGGTCGACCAGCTGCCGGTCGAGCTCGACAAGCGCGGCAACATCGCCCGCAACGACAACTTCGCCACTTCTCAGGATGGCGTGTTCGTTTGCGGTGATGCCGGCCGTGGCCAGAGCCTCGTGGTCTGGGCCATTGCGGAAGGCCGCTCCTGCGCTGCCGCCGTGGACGAATACCTCTCCAGCGAGAAGACCAGCGAGCTTCCGGCACCAATCAAGGCATCTGACCGCCCGATGATGCTGCCTCGCTGAAGGTTTTTATGAATCACAGTCTGCGAAAATGATTAGCGGCTGTTTTGGTACATGAGTACGGACCAAAACAGCCGCTAATTATTTATTCACTGGAAATGTTGTTTGAGATTGGACGCATTGACGTCGAAAATCGCCATTACGGTTAAAGGATAACTAATGGATCCTCCCTTTATCACAGCAGATACGTTACCTTTATAGTTAACATCAAGTTCTTTTGAAATTGGTTGTTCGAACCAACTTCTATTATGAGACCAGGCGCCTATTCCTATTCCTTTATCGTATGAGGTGCCAAGCATTAACTTATTAGTGACAGCTCCGTTTGAACACTAGCTCTAAAATCTTGACAGATCCATTTAATGCCGATTTGCATCAAAAAACTTGAAACGCATGCAGAATACGTTTGAGTTCCACGTAGGATTAATGGGCTATTAAATTTTTCGTCCATAGTGTTATTTGTAGTGATGTTATCAAGGTTATGTAAAAATATATCTGCCAATTGTGATGGATCAGTTCCGTTTTCTTGTATAAAAGTCTGAGTCAATTCAACGGTCACTGGGCCAATTTCTGCAATTGATGGGTCATGCTGTGCTCTATTATTGAATTCTTTACTTACAATGGAACTTACAGCATTGTTGATTGATTCATTGGAAGTATAGTTTTGTTCAGCATATGCTGGTGTTGAAAAAATGGCAAATGAAGCTATAATTATGATGGTACTTCCTATTGTTGATTGTAGCTTATTCATGGCATTACCCTTTACAGGGTTAGAATACTTATAACAAAATAGTAAAAATTAATGATAAAACAAATAAGTAGAGGTGTCCTTTTACTTTTTTGATATAGATTGAAACCTATTAAACCTGATGTAAATGATAATATGGAAATTAATGTCCATATTATCATTTCTCTTATATTGAAAGTGACAGCAATAAAAGAGATTAGATTTCCCTGTTTGCTGGTGATGCAGGTAGAGCAAAGAAGGATTATGGTGATAATGTATACCATACCTGATGCAAATGTATGATTAATCCCATTAAGATTCTTTTTGCTCATATGTGTCTCCTTTGACACTTTCGCTTGGATGGGCGATAAATTAATTATAGCTCAATGTATAAAATAGATATTAATGTCATATCATACGAATGGACAATCATTATTTGTGTGTCGTCTAGAGAAGTTCGTGTGGAATTCTTGTGTCTGCAATTTAATTGTTTGTATTTCGAGATTATGCATAATTAGTTAACATGACACCCTATGATGTTCTTTCATGCTACAATGCGACAACAACACTGTGGGAGAGAATTATGAAAACACGCCACATCACCTCATTGGTTGCGGCCGGAGCGGCTATCGTCATGCTGCTCAGCGGTTGCGGATCGACTGGTTCATTCAGCAATGCCAGCAGCACGTCAGGCTCCAATATCATTTCCGTCTACGGCAGCGAACCGGCACACCCGCTGTTCCCAGGCGCTGTGACCGAGGCAGGCGGCGGCAAGGTCGTCGATCAGCTGTTTGCAGGCTTGGTTACTTATGATGTCAAGGGCGGCATTCACAACGAGGTGGCTGAGAGCATCACCTCCAGCGACAATGCCACGCATTATGTCATCAAGATTAAGAAGGGATGGAAGTTCACCGACGGCACGCCGGTCACCGCTCATTCATTCGTTGATGCCTGGAACTACACCGCCAACAGTGCCAACAAGCAGGGTAGCGCCAGCTTCTTCAGCACCATTCAGGGTTATGACGATTTGCAGAAGTCGGATGTTGACCCGAGCGCAACGCTCTCCGGTCTGAAGGTTGTGGACGATTACACCATCGATGTGAAGCTCAACCAGCCTGATTCCGCATTCCCGGTCAAGTCCGGCAGCCACGCGTACATGCCGCTTCCGGAATCCGCGTTCAAGGATCCGAAGAAGTTCGGTGAGAACCCTGTTGGCAACGGCCCGTACAAGTTTGTTTCCTGGAGCCATAACCGCAGCATCAAGATGGTCAAGAACCCTGACTACAAGGGCAATCGCGTGGCCAAGAACGATGGCCTTGACTTCATGATTTACACATCTCCGGACTCCGCCTACGCTGATTTGCGCGGCGGCAACCTGGACTTCACTCACGCCATCCCATCCACCGCACTGAAGACCTTCCAGTCCGATAAGTCAATCAAGGCTTACAATCAGCCCGGTGGCAACACCCTCACCTTCACCATTCCGGAATGGCTTGACCACTTCGGCCAGAATGAGGAAGGCAATCTGCGTCGTCAGGCCATTTCCATGTCCATCGATCGCAAAACCATCGCCGAGAAGATCTTCAACAACACGTCCACGCCGGCCGTTGACTTCATTGCAGCGCCAATCAGCGCCTACTCCAAGAACCTTAAGGGCAATGAAGTGCTGAAGTACAACCCGAAGAAGGCTAAGGAACTGTGGGCCAAAGCCAACGCCATCTCCCCATGGAGCGGTGAGTTCGGCATTGCATACAATGCTGATGGCACTGCGAAGAACTGGGTTGAGGCAATCTGCAACTACATCAAGAACACGCTGGATATCGACGCCAAGAGCATCCCGATGTCCACTTCCGACGAATTCCTGTCCAATGTGGATTCGGGCAAGATGACCTCCGCATACCGCAGTGGTTGGGGCCCTGATTATCCATCCGCGGACAACTATCTGGTACAGCTGTACGATTCCAGTTCGGCCGACGGCAAGGGCGGCAACAGCGGCAACTACAAGAACCCCGAGTTCGATGCCATGATGGACAAGGCTCTTTCCGCCCCGTCCACCGAGGAAGCCGACAAGTATTATCAGCAAGGTGAGGAGATTCTGCTGCAGGACCTTCCGGCTATCCCGTTGTGGAACCAGAATGCCACCGCAGCCAGCACCTCCGCGGTCTCCGGCGTTGAATTCGATTACGGTGGCGGCCCAGTGTTCACCGCACTGACCAAGAAGTAGTAAGTAATAAACAGACAGCGCTAGCCCCCCCGCTGGCGGGGGCTGTCGGCAAAGCCGACTGGGGGTGGTCTCAAAACAGCAGACCACCCCTAATCTTGTTATATGGGCGCGCTCCCGTAAGCGGGAGCAATCGAGAACATACAGGAGCACTTTAACTATGGAATTCACCGTATCCGGCACTACCGTGCGATTCGATGAACGAACAATGCAGTTCGCTTTTATGCGCGACGGTGCCGAATGGAATACCTGCGCTGATTTCAAGCCGACCCTGCAATGCGCGCAAGGCACCTTCGCGTTCGCAGATGCCACTTCCATCACCCATGAGCAGCGTGAAACCGGCACGGGAACCGGCATTCGTAGTATTTTCAGCGGCTTTGGGCACAGCGCATACTCCTTTGAAACCTATGTATGGGTGGAGCGTGCCTCAGGCGATGTGCTCTTCGAATGGATTCCGCTCAATGAGCAAGGCCTGAACATCACCAATGTGACGTGGCCCGCAGCCATGGACTTCGATTGCGCCGACGACCGTGACACGACACTCATCACCCATGAGCAAGGTGTGATGATCCCCAACACATGGCCTACCGCCGTGAGCACCAAAGATATCGCCTTCGACGGCCGCTTCGAAACGGCTGGCGGTTACATGCCGTGGTTCGCGCAGCTCCGCGCAGACGGACACGGGTATATCGCCATCTGCGAAACTCCATGGAATGCCGGTTACGGCATCGACCATCCCAGCAATGGCCCGTACACCCATATCAATACTTGGTTTGAGCCAAGCCTCGGCACAATGAATTATCGCCGCGTGGTACGCTACCAGTTCCTCGACCACGCCGATCATACGGCGGTGTGCAAGGCCTATCGTTCGTACGTCAACGAACGAGGTCGCTTGCGTACGCTCGCCGAAAAGGCAGCGCGCAATCCCTCCGTGCGTGACCTGATTGGTCGTTCATGGGTGCACGTCGGCATCAAAACCAAAGTGCAGCCCGACTCGTTCTACTATGACAAGAACCACCCCGAAAAGAACGATTCATTGGTCACCTTTGCGCAGCGCGAGAAGCAGATGCGCACACTGCACGGCATGGGTGCAGGCCGACTGTACATGCACTTGGATGGTTGGGCGCAGCCCGGATACGACAATGCGCATCCCGACTATCTGCCGGCCTGCCAGGAAGCGGGCGGCTGGGAAGCATGAAGTCGCTGATCGACACCTGCCATGAGCAAGGCGATATTTTCGGCACGCACGACCAATATCGCGATTACTACTTCACCGCGCAAACCTTTGATGCCAACAATGCGATTCGTTTGGCGGACGGTACGATGCCCGAACACGCACGCTGGGCGGGCGGCCACCAGACCTATCTATGCGCCGAACTCGCACCGGACTACGTACGCCGCAATTTCACCCAGATTGCCGCGCACGGCATCAAGCTCGACTGTGCATACTTGGACGTATTCACCTGCAATGAAGGCGACGAATGCTCGAACCCCGAACACCGCATGACCCGCCGCGAATGCTTTGACCGCCGCGCCGAATGCTTCGAATACCTGCTTTCGCACGGCATCCTCTCCTCGTCCGAAGAGGTATCGGACTGGGCGGTGCCGAGCCTGGTATTCTGCCATTACGCGCCATACGACTTCCAGATGCGCTCACCCAACGCGCCGCGCCAAGGTGTGCCGGTGCCGCTGTATAACCTCGTCTACCATGATTGCGTTATCGAACCGTGGATGATGGAGCGTGTGGTGGACGGCGACGATTACATGCTGTACGCCTTGCTCAACGGCGGAGCTCCATACCTGATTCGCGATGCCGCATACATCGGCGTTGACGGCGACATGGACGACGAACAGCGTGCTCGCACCGAAAACGACATCGAACGCTGCCATACGGTCGCTGCACTCCATGAGCGGGTCGGCATGCAGGAACTGGTTCGTCACGAGTTCGTGGATGATGATCCGCTGGTGCAGCGTTCGGTATTCGCGGACGGCACTGCGGTCACTTGCGACTTCCATACGCAAACCTATCGTATCACCGACTGCCCGCATCACTGACTGAAAATACAATGACACACAGTGGGTTCCGATGGACTGGTGGCAAATTGCCGCCGATAAGCGAGTAATATAGCCAACAGTGTCACCGTCGAAACAGGAGTAGTGGAATGCCGAATCGTGCAGAACGCCGTGCCCAAGCCAAAGCAGGCCGCAGGGGAGTGCCGTCGCAGTACGACCAGACCCAAGGCCGCGGTCGCTCGGGAATGATTGACGAATACCAGCTGCAGCAGAAGTCCCAGCGTCTGCAGGACGGCACCGACGGCACCGAATGGAAGCCCAGCGGCGGTACGATTGCGGACACCGAAACCCTGCTGACCACTAACCCGAACTACACGAATCCGAAGATGTTCAAGGCACCGCATTCGCTGCGTCAGTGGTTCCGCGTGGGCAGCTGGACACTGATCGCCATCGCGATTATCGCGTTCTTCGTGGTTATGTGGCTGCCAAGCCATCCGATGTGGCTGATCATCACCGTTTCCGCGGTGTTCATTGTGGGTGTGCTGAGCCTGTTCTTTACGGCTGGCGATTCCAAGCATAATCCGAATTTGGATCAGAACGGCACGGCCGTCTGATCTTTTGCCTGGTAAATCCGGCTTGAAAAGCAAAACGCACGACGGAAGTTGTGCGTTTTCTTGTATGCGGTGCCCTAAAGTAAGAATTGCTTGAGTTTCTTTCTGACGCACGAAGGAGAGGCAGTCCGATGAAAGTTGATATTCTAACCCGCGAATACCCGCCGCATGTGTATGGCGGTGCCGGCGTACACGCCGAGGAGCTGTCCAAGGTTTTGGCCGAGCGCATTGACGTGACCGTGCGTGCGTTTGATGGCAAGCGCACTGAGGCTGATATCCCCGCGATTCCCAATGCCGCTAATGCCAAGGGCAGTCTGAAGGTTGTCGGATACGATACGCCGTCCGAGCTTGCCGATGCCAATCCGGCATTGAAGACCTTCGGCGTTGATCTGCAGATTGCCAACGACGTTGACGCCGATATCATCCACGCACACACATGGTACGCCTGCCTGGCCGGCTACTTGGCCAAGATGCTGCACGGTACGCCGCTGGTCATCACCGCCCACTCCTTGGAACCGTTCCGCCCATGGAAGCGCGAACAGCTCGGCGGCGGCTACAACCTGAGCTCCTGGGGCGAAAAGGAAGCCTACGAGAACGCCGACCGTGTAATCGCCGTGTCCGGCGGTATGCGCAAGGATATTCTGACTGCTTACCCGAACCTCGATCCGAACAAGGTGGTTGTGGTGCACAACGGCATCACCATGGCCGACTTCGCTACCCCGGCACCAGACGATCCGGGTTGGAAGGTGTTCGAGCGTTACCACATCGACCGCTCGAAGCCCACCCTGCTGTTCGTAGGCCGCATCACCCGTCAGAAGGGTCTGCCATACCTGCTCAAGGCCCTACATCTGATTTCCAAGGACATTCAGGTGGTGCTGTGCGCGGGAGCGCCCGACACCCCGGAAATCGCCGAAGAGGTCAAGACCGCGTTCGCCAAGCTGGATGAGGAGCGCGGCAACATCGTCTGGATCGAAGAAATGCTGCCGAAGCCTGAGCTGAATGCTTTGGAACACGGCTGTGATGCTTTCATCTGCCCGAGTATTTATGAGCCGCTCGGCATCGTGAACCTTGAGGCCATGGCCTGCGGTCTGCCGGTCGTCGCATCCGCCACCGGCGGTATTCCGGAGGTTGTGGTCGACGGTGAAACCGGCTATCTGGTTCCGATTGACCAGTTGCACGACGGCACCGGCACTCCCACCGATCCGGACAAGTTTGTACACGATATGGCCGCCGCTATCGACAGGATCATGGCTGACCCCGAACTCGCCAAGAAGATGGGCCAGGCCGGCTACGAACGCGCCCGCGACGTGTTCAGCTGGGAGACCATCGCCGACAAGACCGTGGAAGTCTACCAGTCCGTGCTCGACGAGCAGAAGAAGTAAGTAGCGCTGCAACGAGTGCTCCCCTCAGTCCGGCTGCGCCGGCCAGCTCCCCTCAGGAGGGGAGTTGTCACCGTAGGTGACTGAGGGGAGTCATATATCGTGTTTCTTGGCTCCCCTCTTTGAGGGGAGTCGTCCGCGAAGCGACTGAGGAGAGTCCCTCAGACCGCGAATCATAGCTAGTATTTCACTCATGACAAACACCGTCCTCCAACTCGACAACGTCGAATTCCGGCGCAACCGTCGCGTCATTATCACCGACGTGAACCTCACCATCAACGCGGGGGAGCGTTGGGTGCTGTTCGGTCCGAACGGCATCGGCAAATCCACCGCGGTCGGCATGCTGGCCACCCGCACCTTCCCCTCAGAGGGCCGCGTATTCATCCTCGGCCATCAACTCGGCAAATACGACGTATTCAAACTGCGCACCCGCATCGGTCTCGCCTCTGCCGACCTGGGCCGGCAGTTCCCAGAGTTCGAGGACCCGCTGGACGCCGTGGTCACTGGCCTGTCCGCCGTGACCGGGCGCTGGCGCGACACCTACACGCAAGAGGAATACGCCCGCGCCCGCCAGCTGCTGCGCGATTTTCGCGTCTCCTATCTGGAAGGCAAGGAGATGTGGCGACTGTCCGAAGGCGAACGCACCCGCGTATTGATCGCCCGTGCGCTGATGGGAGATCCCGAGCTGCTCATCATGGATGAACCGACCACCGGGCTTGACCTGGGCGGCCGCGAGCAGGTGATGCGCACATTGAGCCGAATCGGCGAAGAGAACTCCGAGCGTGCCGTGGTGCTGGTCACCCATCGCTTGGAGGAGATTCCGGCCGGTTTCGACCACATCGCTATCATGGGACGCAAGCCGATTCCTTCCGAGGACGCCACCGAAGCGGGCGTGGATTCAATGGGTAATCCCGGTGCTGGCACCATCGTCTACACTGGTTCGTTGGAGAATGGCCTGACCGACGAACGCTTGTCGGAATTGTTCGGTATGCCCATCGAAGTCCAGCACACCCACGGCCGCTGGGCCGCCTACGCCGTGTGATGCTTGTAGGTTTTTAGGCGGGATCTTCTTCGCCCCTCTGGAGGGGGCTGTCAGCGTAAGCTGACTGGGGGTCCAACCAGTCACGAAGGCAACCATGACAACCAATAGCAAACTCGTATTCATCGATATTGACGGCACCCTAGCCGACGAAAACCACGTCGTACCCGAATCTGCCAAAATCGCTTGCAAACAAGCCCAGGCCAACGGCCACAAGCTCTTCATCTGCACCGGGCGTTCCGTGCCGAAAATCGAACGCAGCATCCTCGACCTCGGTTTCGATGGCGTGGTTTCCGTGGCGGGCGCTCAGGCGAATATCGGAGACAGGCTGCTGTTCCAGCATCTCGTCCCTCCTGAAGCGGTCGATGCGGCGATGACGTATTTTGCCAAGCATCATATCGAGAGCTACCAATGGCAAGGTGCGGATGGCATGTACATCTCGGAAGGCTACCGTCAACATCTGGAATCGAAAGGCAAGACCTGGAATCGTGGCGAATTCGCGCGATTCTGGCACCTGTTGGATGGGGTGGAGGTGCCGACTGGCTCGACTTTGGGACAGACGATTCGTGTGAGCAAGGGGTCATACTTCACCTCGCCGAATCCTGACGTGACTTTCGAGGAGACTCAACGTGATTTGAGCCCATGGTTTGAGCTCGTGCATGGTTCGTATGACAAGATTTCCCCGAACAATGGCGAGTTGCTGATTAATGGCATCGACAAAGGTACCGCTGTGCGCGACGTGGCTTCTTTGCTGGGCTATGCCATTGCCGACACCATCACCATCGGCGACTCCGACAACGACACCGCCATGCTCAAAGCCGCCGGCACATCCGTAGCCATGGGCAACGCCATTCATGGCATCCAAGCCTTCTGCGACTTCACCACCACCGACATTCACGAGGACGGCCTGGCCAACGCCTTCAAAACGTTGGGACTGGTGTGAGGCTATGTCGTTTGCTCTCAGACGGAGGATCCTTTCGTGCTGTAGTATCGCTATTGAAGCATTAAAATCTGGAATGTCATTTACAGAAGTTACTTATTACCTCAATCAGCTTTATTTCATGCATCAAGGAACGTACCCCTTCGTCTGCTGCACACGGAAGCTACCAGATGAACTCACAAACTGCAACCTATCCTGTAGTTTCCATTCAATCCAAGCTATCAACGGTAGTGTTATTGCAATAGTTCCCTCATGGATAAAAGGCAAATGTTTTCGCTTACCAGAAAGTCTCTTAGTCTTTTCCAATAAGAAACTGGAATATGAAACGCGCTCGGTAAAATCGTTGAAGGATGAGCAGCGCCGGATATGCTCATTTATCCGTTTTTTGAAGATTTTTCTTCATACCTTATTTTGAATCAATACTTGAATGACGAGATAGCAACTCTTCTTCAAAGAATCGCTGATCTGTTTAGGCAGAGGCTTCAGAACATCAATATCATGGTCATCCAAGCAAATCGATTCAAAATAATTAGCAAGGATGAGTACTACGAACTTCTTTCACTATTGACTAAAATGAAAGAAATTGTAGGAAAGCAAATACGTTTGCTTTCAAGCAATGGATACCTATTTGACCAGTTTGAGGCATTCGTACGCAGCAATAACATAGGTATCCAGTCAAAATTCCTACAGAACGGTGCGGCAGGTGCTGTTCAAAAAGAAATAGATTTCTTTGATTTTTCAAAAACGCATTCTTACCAACTATGCATGAGGGCATGTCCCATCTGCGGAATCTATTCCATCCAAGTGGGCAGCGAAAAGTTCATTCAGCATTATTCTGTGACTAATGAAGCAGGGAATACAGCATTCTCGATAGCCACTACAGGGTATGAATTTTACTATTTCCGACTGTATGATAAAACTCATGGCACTCTTGCATATGAGCAATTCGGAGAGTGTGGTGAGAACATCAGAATGCACACGGACAGCCTGTCTCCCGATGTACACTCTTATAAGGTTGTTCTGTTTGGTAGGGATGGGGTCGTGTATTCACATGGAAAATTTATCAAGGAGGGGAATAACTGGGTTTATCTGCTTTCCGTTGTAAGCGACAATCTCGGCAGTTCGTTGATGACTTTCGTGTTGCCTCTTATCGTGCTTGACCTTACCGGTTCCGGTATTCATCTTTCGATCATCTCTTCGCTCGAGACGCTGCCGTTCTTGCTGCTGGGTCTGCCTTTCGGCGCTATTGTGGACAGGTGCGACGTCAGGAAGGTGCTCATCCGTTCCGATGCCATCAGATTCGGAGGATACGCGTTGCTCGCGGCGGTTCTTTCGGCTCGGAGCAACGCGACCGTGACGCTGATAGCCATCTATCTCGTCACCTTGGTCATAGGGTGCACCAATGTGTTCAGCTCAGTTTCCGAGATAACGTTCATCTCGTATTTCGTGTCGAAATCGGATTATTCGAAGATGAACAGCATCGTGTACGGCATCCAGTACACGGCCGGGCTGCTCATCCCGCTTGCCGGCGGGCGCTCTACTCCGTGGTGCCGATGGGGCTGCTGGCCTGATCTGTGCCGCGTGTTTTCTTCTCAGTGCGGGTGCCATTCCCCTGATGAGGGTCGGTTCCTCGAAGGGCGCCGGCGGGTTGAGGGGCCCCGTGCCGGCCGCGGTGCGAACGGTCATCGGCGACACCCGGCAGGGGCTTTCCTATCTGAAGACCAGGCGTGTGGTTCTCTACCGCTTGTGCTGGCCGCGTTGTTCAACTTGCTGACCGGGAATTTCCAGAACGACAGCCTCGTCATCATGCGCAAGAGTCTGAGCTTCACGTCGGGCCAGGTCGGCTTGGTCATGTCGGTTACGGCCATGGGCGCGTTGGCGGGGACCTTCATCGTCAACCTGCTGAACAGAAGCTTCAAGTTCGAAACGGTCCTGATCGCGAACTTCCTCGTCCAGATGTGCTTCCGTCTCCTGTTTGTGGCGTTCGGCAACATCTTCGCGGTGGCGGCGACGCTGTTCGTGGTGGACCTGTGCCAGTCCGTGTTGAACATCATCATTATCACGAACCGGCAGAATCTGGTCGAAACCCGTTACCTCGGGAGGGTGACGAGCATATACAAGGCGGTTCTGATTGGGGTCAATTCGCTCGGTTTCATATACGGAGGCACCCTGTCGAACACCTTCGGCCCGAGGAACGCCGTCCTATGGTCAGGCGTCGAAATCCTGATACTGACCATGATTGGTATCGGAGCCTACGCTCATCTCAACAAAGAAAGAACCACCGATGAGTAATATCAAAATCTGGTATATAAGAGAAAGCTATGGTCATAGCTAAGAGCCTCAAATCGATCAGCATATTGTGGCAAATACTTTTAGGCTCTTTGTATATTGAAATTAGATACGTCGCATGCATATAAGTTCCATCCCTCTGAGAGGAGTGGAAACGCATTCCTTCCGTTTCCGCAGCCTATGTAGAGTCCTTTGTCCAAAGGAGAAGAAAACAGTCTTACATAATCACAGATTGGAAGAGGCGAATTGTGCGAATTATGATTTTCTATCAATGAGGTATCCACGATTGTTATGCTTTTATTCGGATTTTCTAGGTAGCGCAGCAGCGAGCGTAATGGCAATACCCATAGCAGCAGGAAGCACACAATTAGCGGCAGTAATCGTGCTAGCAAAGAGTGATGGCCCTACAATATTCTGGAATTGTCCACCAAGATTAATAGCGCTTAAGTCAGTAGTCAGATAATCTTTTCTGCTCAGCAATGCCATATACATGGTAATACCTGCGGTGCCGAGCAGTTCAGCGATAATCTGCAGCATGGCAAGCAACATAACCAGTGCTATGAAGGGAAAATCATGTGACAGGAAAGGTATGCAGCTACAGCAATAAATGCAATTGCCTGCAGTAGTCCACTGCAGCGCCAGGCCAGCGCATAATTATGTGCTTTCGTGGCCCAATGGTTGACAGGACCTTGGGCTAGTGCAATAACTACCGTATTGGCAACGAATATGGCTGGCGCCTGCCATGTGTCGGTAGGCGCGTAATGAATAATCAGTAATGGTAGATACACATTGAGCAGTGTACGATGAAACGAGAACAGGAAATTTTCGATAATCAGCCGAGAACGAGACCTTGAAGTTAGTGCAGTGCGAAAAACCGTCCACGAAGTTAGCGGTGAACGTTTCACCTTTGCAGCGGTTACATTGCAACCTTTGAGCGCTCTGCGATATAGCACAACTACGACAACGAACGAGAGTGAATTTGCTGCCACTATGATCACATTCCCGTACGGGATAAGCAGCATCATTGTGCTTAGTGCCGCGCCAAGCGCGTAACCGACATTCGTCGGTAATGCCATGCGACCCAAGAGTATTGTGGCTTGCTCTCGGCTCAGCGGTGCGATAATCAGTCCTCGTGTAAGCGATGCTGCTGAGCGGTCGATAATACCGAACAGCGTCATATAGACAAGAAATGCAGCATTACCAGAGATAATAAGCCATCCAAGCATTCCTACCGCTCGTAGCAAATACGAGTAAGTGAAAACGCGCAACCCTCCGATACGGTCGGCGAGATACGCAGCAGGCATCGAAGCAATCATGCCAGAAACAGCTGAAAAGGTCAGTCCAAGACCAATAATGCCTGCAGAAACATGATTATATGAAGAAAAAATTACCGCCGCAGCGCTGACAAACGAGCCCGTACCAAACGCATCAATACCAGAAGCCAATAAAGCAGCACGTTGCAGCCGTTGTTCAATAGAATTCATTTACCTGCTCCACAAGAAGGACAATGTGGATCTTTCGGAATAGGAAGGCGATAATAATCGTTTTGAAAATTGGAACAGGACATCAAATATCCGCGTGCTCATTCTCCCTTTCCTAGGAGTATTTTGAGAACTTCATTTGCTCCCATCACTCACGCAATACCTGTTGCTGGCCCCCAGACGCCTTCGGCAATACCACGTAACTTGACGTCTACCATAACAACTCCCTTCTTCACCTAGCTGGTTATTATTCCCCGCAATGGTATTCCTTCAATTGTTACTTGTATTTCACATTTGTTAAATGATAGTGTCCGCTTCTTTGCGCAGATTGGTTGTTGGCCAGTTGTTGGCGTGACTTTCATGCCGCTGCGCCTGGGTCGTCATCGAGCCGGGACATGTCCATGTATCGCCGGTCCGACCACGAGCGTGAGGTGACGTAGCGGATTCTGGCGCATACGAGCATGAGCGCGCTGTCGGAGTCGGGGAAGCTGCCCACGACCCGGGTGCGCCGGCGGATCTCCTTGTTCAATCGCTCGATCATGTTGTCCGTGCGCAGCTTGATCCTATGGTTCGCGGGGAACCCCGGCGCGAGGTAGGTGGCGGTCCCGCCGACGCCTCGCGCATGCCCTCGTCGACCGCGATGACCTCGCGCCGGCCCTCCGTGCCGACGCCGATGGCGACGAGGACGCCCGCGTTCTCCACGTGCCCGCCTGTGTTTTGTCAAATTTTTGTGGGCCGTTTCGGCGTTTCTTTTAGTCCGTTTGAGCGGTTGTTTTTAGGCCGTTTCGGCTTTGGCCAGTCCTGTGGGTTGTCGGTTATTGCATGAGGCGTGGGTCTTGCGCCAGGACTCGCCCTCGAATCTGATCATCCTGCCGTGGTGGACGGTGCGGTCGATGATCGCGGCGGCCATGTTGGGGTCGCCGAAGATCCTGCCCCATCCGGAGAACTCGATG
>ENA-OQJX01000082-OQJX01000082.1-human-gut-metagenome-genome-assembly--contig:-NODE-82-length-63115-cov-5.596383_pt1 | contig 63115 bp, 61 predicted proteins | sample MGYA00242615_ERZ504782 | MGnify/ENA primary metagenome ERZ504782 (study PRJEB26092, sample SAMD00036354) | human gut metagenome | host: Homo sapiens | study: EMG produced TPA metagenomics assembly of... | reverse complement strand
GATCATGCCACTGAAGGTGCAATATCCGCAAGGGGGTGAAAAGCAGTTGATCGACGCTGTGATCCGTCGTCAGGTAAAGAGCGGCGCCCTGCCCATCTCGCCGGAGCCGTCGTACAGAACGTTGGAACCGCATACGCCGTCTACGAAGCCGTCCAGAAGAACAAACCGTTGTTCGAGCGCGTCGTGACCGTAACAGGAAAGGCCGTTGCCAACCCGTCGAACTTCCTGGTCCGTATGGGTACGCCCATCAACACACTGATCGAGGCAGCCGGTGGTATTCCCGAAAACACGGGTAAGATTATCGGTGGCGGCCCGATGATGGGTAAAGCGTTGGTAAGCGCTGAAGTTCCGGTAACCAAGGGTAGTTCCGGCGTATTGCTCCTGACAAAAGAAGAATCCGTCCGCAAGCCGATGCAGGACTGTATCCGTTGCGCCAAGTGTGTGAACGTCTGCCCGATGGGGCTGAATCCGGCCTTCCTGATGAAGTTCACCGTCTATAAAGACTGGGAAAAAGCCGAGGCCAACTACATTCAGGACTGCATCGAATGTGGTTCCTGTAGCTATACTTGTCCTGCCAACCGCCCGCTGTTGGATCAGATCCGATTGGGTAAAGGCAAAGTTATGGGTATTATTCGTGCAAGAAAGTCATAAAACAAGAGCAATATGGAAAACAAATTATACGTGTCTCCCTCGCCCCACATTCATGGCGGCGACAGCATAAGCAAAAATATGTACGGTGTACTGATTGCCCTTGTTCCGGCTTTCCTGGTATCACTCTACTTTTTCGGACTGGGTGCACTGATCGTAACCGTAGTTTCGGTTTTCTTCTGTGTCCTGTTCGAATATCTGATTCAGAAGTTCCTGATGAAAAAGGAACCAACCATTTACGACGGTTCGGCTATCCTGACCGGTGTTTTGCTGGCATTCAACCTGCCGTCCAACCTACCGATCTGGATCATCGCCATCGGTGCGCTGGCAGCCATCGGTATCGGTAAGATGTCGTTCGGCGGTCTGGGTAACAATATTTTCAACCCGGCACTGACAGGCCGTATCTTCCTGCTGATCTCTTTCCCGGCACAGATGACCACCTGGCCTGTAGCCGGACAGTTAACATCCTATACGGACGCAACAACAGGCGCAACCGTCCTCTCCTTGATGAACGAAGGCGCACTCGACAAGATGCCGACACTCATCGATATGCTGGTCGGTAACATGGGCGGTAGCCTTGGTGAAGTCAGCGCACTGGCACTGCTGTTAGGTATGTTCTATATGTTATGGAAGAAGATTATCACCTGGCACGTTCCGGTATCCATCTTCGCTACGGTATTTGTCTTCACAGGTATCATGCACCTGGTGAATCCGGTTCAATATGCAAGCCCGTTCGTCCATCTGTTATCCGGTGGTATGATGTTGGGAGCCATCTTCATGGCGACTGACTATGTGACTTCGCCGATGAGCAAGAGCGGTATGATTGTCTACGGTGTCGGCATTGGTATCCTGACAACGGTGATCCGTCTGTTCGGTTCTTATCCCGAAGGTATGTCATTTGCCATCTTCATCATGAATGGAGTTACTCCGCTAATCAACAGTTATATGAAACCTAAACATTTCGGAGGAAAATAAGCATGGCAAAACTAAAATCAACATTACCCAATATGTTCCTTTCACTCACGATCATCTGTGTAGTGGCCGGAGCAATATTAGCAGGTGTGAATATGTACACCACCGGTCCGATTGCCGCCACCAAAGCAGCTACTTTGGAAAAAGCAATCAAGGAGGTGACACCCGAATTCAACAACAAACCGACAGAAGAAGCTATATGGCAGCCACCTCAGATGGCGACTCATTGAAAATCTACCCGGCAAAACAAGACGGCAAATTCGTCGGTGCCGCAGTGGAAAGTAACACAATGAAAGGGTTCGGCGGTGAAATCCGCGTGATTGTCGGTTTTGACATCGAAGGCAAACTGCTGAACTATTCTGTCTTACAACATGCTGAAACCCCGGGATTAGGGGCTAAGATGCAAGAATGGTTCCGCACAGACAAGAATCGCCAGAGTGTATTGGGACGCAAATTATCCGATGGCGAACTGAAAGTAACCAAAGATGGTGGAGACGTCGATGCCATAACAGCATCGACCATTACCAGCCGGGCATTCCTGAACGCTGTGAACCGCGCCTACAGCGCATTCACCGGTGCCGACGGATCGACCGGTGCAACCACATCATCCGATAACACAACTAAAGAAGGAGGAAACGACAATGAGTAATCTGAAAATATTGATGAACGGAATCATCACAGAGAACCCGACATTCGTATTGCTGTTAGGTATGTGTCCGACATTGGGTACAACTTCTTCGGCGATGAATGGTATGAGTATGGGACTTGCCACCATGTTCGTGCTGATCTGTTCCAACATGGCTATATCCGCGCTGAAGAACGTAATCCCCGATATGGTCCGTATCCCTGGATACATTGTCGTGATCGCCACATTCGTAACAGTTGTGCAAATGTGCATGGAAGCATTTGTTCCTGCCTTATACGCAAGTTTGGGATTGTTTATCCCGTTGATCGTCGTAAACTGTATCGTGTTAGGACGTGCCGAAGCGTTCGCCGCTAAGAACGGAGTGGTTGCCTCGGCCTTCGACGGGATCGGGATCGGACTCGGCTTTACGATTGCTTTGACACTGTTAGGAGCTATCCGCGAGCTGTTGGGAACAGGCAAACTGTTTAACCTGACAATTATGCCGGAACAGTTCGGCTCACTGATTTTCGTATTGGCTCCGGGTGCATTCATCGCATTGGGATTCCTGATAGCTATTGTTAATAAACTGCGTAAAGCATAAAACAAGGTAAGATATGGAATATATATTGATATTTATCGCCGCTGTATTTGTCAACAACGTCGTGTTGTCCCAGTTCTTAGGTATATGTCCGTTCCTCGGCGTATCCAAGAAAGTGGATACAGCAATAGGGATGGGAGCAGCCGTTGCATTTGTGCTTACCATTGCGACACTCGTGACTTTCCTCGTACAGAAATATGTGCTGGATGTATTCGGTCTGGGCTTTATGCAGACTATCAGCTTTATCTTGATCATCGCAGCTCTGGTTCAAATGGTGGAAATCATCCTGAAGAAGTTTCTCCTGCCCTCTATCAGGCATTGGGGGTGTTTCTTCCGCTGATCACGACAAACTGTTGCGTGTTGGGTGTCGCCATCCAGGTCATCCAGAAACAATATAATTTATTAGAATCTGTAGTATATGCATTTTCTATTGCTATTGGATTTGCGTTAGCTTTGATTATCTTTGCAGGTGTCAGAGAACAATTAGCAATGACAAATGTTCCCGATGGCATGAAAGGAACCCCGATCGCTCTTATCACAGCTGGTCTGTTGGCGATGGCTTTCATGGGATTTTCAGGGATCGTTTAAGATTTATGATTTTTGATTTATGATTTATGATAACCGCCATACCGCTTGTTTCCATAAATCATAAATCAAAAAATCATAAATTATAAATCATAAATCATAAATTCTCTCTACTCATGAAACAGAAGATTTTAGTAGCAGGTGGAACTGGTTACATCGGATCACACACCACAGTAGAACTGCAGAACGCAGGTTATGAAGTAGTCATCATCGACGACCTGTCTAACTCCAATATAGAAGTATTGGACGGTATCGAACGCATCACAGGCATCCGTCCTGAATTCATCCAACTGGATTTGAAAGATAAGGAAGGAACTCGCGAAGCGCTGAAAGCTCATCCGGGAATCAAAGGCATCATCCTGTTCGCCGCCAGCAAAGCAGTAGCGAATCCGTACAACAGCCATTGAAATACTATCGCAACAACGTAGTGACACTGGTAAACCTGTTGGAACTGATGCCTGAATTCAATATCGAAGGTATTGTATTTTCGTCTTCCTGCACCGTGTACGGACAGCCCGATCCCGAGAACCTGCCTGTAACTGAGAATGCACCGATCAAACCGGCCACTTCTCCGTACGGAAATACAAAGCAGATCAACGAAGAGATCATCCGCGATACGATCCATGCCGGTGCTCCTTTCAAGAGCATCATCCTGCGTTACTTTAACCCGATCGGAGCACATCCGACAGCAGAGATCGGTGAATTGCCTAACGGCGTTCCTCAGAACCTGATCCCGTATCTGACACAGACTGCTATGGGTATCCGTAAAGAGTTGAGTGTATTCGGCGATGACTATGACACGCCTGACGGTTCCTGCATCCGCGACTACATCAATGTCGTAGACTTGGCTAAGGCCCACGTGATCGCGATGGACCGCATGTTGGGTGGCAAGTCTTTGGATAATGTGGAAATCTTCAATCTCGGAACCGGCAACGGTGTTTCCGTATTAGAACTGATCAATACATTCGAAGCTGCTACAGGTGTTAAAGTCCCGCACAAGATCGTAGGTCGCCGCGAAGGTGATATCGAGAAAGTTTGGGCCAACCCCGAACGAGCCAACAAAGTATTGGGTTGGAAAGCGACAGAAACATTGGCCGACACATTGGCTTCTGCTTGGAAATGGCAGGAAAAACTGCGTGAACGCGGTATCATGTAATCGGAATTATTCTCATAATTGATAGAAGAAGAGGGTGCCAAAATTCATTCTAAAACCCATTGGCATCCTCTTTTCATTTAAAGACTCAGGGGTGGCCATGCAAGCAAAATTGGCACTTGGTTTTTAACTAAAACAGAACATATCAACACATTACAAATATTCTCTTTCTGAAAAGGACAAAAAAGGGGAAAAAAGGCACCACCTGTTTTTTCAGAGCAATACGTTTATGCTCACATTTTCCGACATGAGCATATCGATCCATTATTCTATTACTTCATTATTTTATTGGCACATCATTCCTCGTGGAAGCCTCCCCTGCTTGCCTGATAAATTAACTTTGACGCAAACGATGCGTATTGAACGTTTTTTTAATATTTTCTCCACTCCCGACCTCTCCCATACAGACCAAAAAAGGAGGCTCGGACCATGCGATGCGAACCTTCGAAAAAAGACAAAAGAGATTACACATAATTTAGCAATCACATGTTTATCAACACTATACATCACAACCATACATTGTATCGGTTGAAAAAACAAGCGGTGCCTTTTTTACCCCTTTATGTCCTTTTCTATATTTAGAGACTCAAAAAAACAATTCACCCCCACAAAAAGCTATAGATTTTCCACTTACAAGCTATAGCTTTCCAAGAAAAAAGCTATAACCTTTTTGAGAACAGGCTATAGCTTTTTTCAGATAATGCCGATTGTCTTATTCGAGTTTATGGATAACCAAGCCGGAACGCAGTTTCGGTTCGAACCAAGTTGTCTTGGGAGGCATGATATTACCGGTATCGGCAATATCCATCAATTGCTTCATAGTGACAGGATAAAGAGCCAGCGCTACCTTCATCTCACCACTGTCCACACGCCGCTGCAATTCTCCCAGACCACGGATACCGCCTACGAAATCGATACGCTTATCCGAACGAAGATCTTTTATACCCAAAATTTCATCCAAAATCAGGTTGGAAGAGATCGTCACATCCAGGACACCGATCGGATCGTTATCGTTGTATGTGCCTTGCTTGGCCGTCAGTGAGTACCATTTTCCTCCTAAATAGAGCGAAAAGTTATGCAAAGCTGCCGGTTTATAAATATCCGCTCCCTTTTCTTCCACAACGAAGCTCTTCCCTAATCTGATCAGAAATTCATCATCCGACAAGCCGTTCAAGTCTTTCACCACACGGTTATAATCGATAATCGTCAATTGGTTAGCCGGGAAGCAGACAGCCATAAAGTAGTTATACTCCTCATCACCTTTATGAGCCGTATTCTGTTTGGCTTTTTCCGCACCGACCAACGCAGCAGCAGCAGAGCGGTGATGACCGTCAGCTATATACAAGGAAGGCATTTCGCCAAACAATTCCGTAATGCGAGCAATATCCGCCGGCTCGTCAATGATCCAGAACGTATGACCGAAACCATCGTCTTTCGCGACGAAGTCATATTCCGGAGTACGGGAAGTATATTTGGCGACAATCTTATCCAATTCAGTATTATCGGGATAAGCAAAAAACACCGGTTCGATATTGGCATTATTCACCCGTACATGCTTCATACGGTCCTCCTCCTTGTCACGCCGTGTCAACTCATGTTTCTTAATAATACCATTCATATAATCGGGCACGTATGCACCGACAACCAGACCGTATTGTGTCTTGCCGTTCATTGTCTGGGCATATACATAATAGCATTCTTCCTTATCCTGTACCAACCAGCCTTTTTCCTGGAACATCTGGAAATTGGCAGCAGCTTTCAGATAAACGGCAGGATCATGTTCATCTGTCCCGACCGGAAAATCGATCTCCGGTTTAATGATATGATATAATGATTTTTCATTTCCCTTCGCTTCTTCGCGTGCCTCTTCCGAGTTCAACACATCGTAAGGACGGGATACGACTTGTTCGATCAAATCTTTAGGAGGACGGATTCCTTTGAAAGGTTTTATTTGTGCCATGATATTTTCGATTTATGATTTATGATGTAGATTTATTTAGGTTTTACACCCCATGATGATTTATCCGGTGTGGAATCTGAATAACATGGTTATACAAAACAATTATCATCTCGTAGGGGCAGGGCTCTGCTCTGCCCTTGTGATCCGGCAAGGCAAACGTTATTTGTATTGGGCGGAGTAGAACCCCGCCCCTACGGGAGACCATTATTTTATTCCACACTCATAAATCACCGTCTATTACTTATTTACGCGGAATTTTTCGCATCCTTCTTTCAAAAAGCCTTCGATCTGCTTGGCAGCGGCAATACCGGCATTGATATTAGCTCGGCAGTCTGTGCCCCATCTTTTTAGGAGTGGAGAAATAGCGGCCGGCAAACTTGGCAGCAAACTCTTCGCCTGCTGCGGGCATAATATCAGTTACATATTTCAAGTCTGCGCGTTCTTCCATCAGCTTGATCAGCTCGGCTTCGTTGATCACCTCCTTGCGGGCCGTATTAACCAGCAGACCGTTTTTCGGCATCTTGCCAACCAGAACGTAACCAATAGAATTCTTTGTTTCGGCGGTTGCCGGGATATGCAAAGAAACGACATCGCAGGTAGCATAAAGTTCTTCCGGTGAAGCTACCGGTTTCACACCATCCGCTTCAATTACCGAAGCTGGGCAGAAAGCATCGAATGCATAGATTTCCATTCCAAAACCTTTTGCGATACGAGCCACATTGCGGCCAACGTTGCCATATGCGTGGATACCCAGTTTCTTTCCTTTCAATTCTGTTCCCGAAGTTCCGTTATAGAAATTGCGGACAGCCATTACCATCATGCCGAAAGCCAATTCAGCAACGGCATTGGAATTCTGCCCGGGGGTATTCATCACACAAACATTATGTGCTGTCGCAGCAGCCAGGTCAACATTATCGTAACCCGCTCCGGCACGGACCACAATCTTCAACTGTTTAGCGGCATCCAGCACTTCCGCATCGATAATGTCACTGCGGATAATGATCGCATCCACATCCTTGACAGCATCCAGCAGTTTAGCCTTTTCACCGTATTTCTCTAACAGGATCAGTTCGTCACCTGCACCTTCCACTACTTCGCGGATACCTTTCACAGCTATCGCTGCGAAAGGTTTATCTGTTGCTACTAATATCTTTGCCATAATCAATGCTGTTTTTCAAAATCTTTCATACATGCAACCAAAGCTTCAACACTACTCTTTGGCATTGCGTTGTACAGAGAAGCCCGGAAACCACCGACAGAACGGTGTCCCTTGATACCGACCATACCTGCAGCCGCAGCAAATTTGCTGAATTCGTCTTCCAGGTCTTTATATTCGTCATTCATCACGAAACATACATTCATGATAGAACGGTCTTCAGCCGCGACAGTCCCTCTAAACAGCTTGTTACGATCGATTTCATCATACAGGATAGCGGCATTTTCCATATCCTTCTTTTCCATAGCGGCAACACCGCCTTGTTCCTTATACCATTTCAATGTCTGCAAAGCGGCATAGATAGGCAGTACGGGAGGAGTGTTAAACATAGAATCTTTGTCAATATGAGTCTTATAGTTCAACATTGTCGGAATCGGCCGTTCCACATGTCCCAAAGCATCTACACGTACAATAGCCAATGTCACACCGGCAGGAGCCAAATTTTTCTGTGCTCCGGCATAGATGATGTCATATTTGGACACATCGATCGGACGGGAGAAAATATCGGACGACATATCGGCAACCAAACGCTGTTTCACATCCGGATCCTTGCGAGTTTCCGTTCCGTAAATCGTATTATTGGTCGTAAAGTGAAAATAGTCCGCATCGTCGGCAATCGTATAATCCTTCGGAATATATGTATAGTTCTTATCCTTAGAAGATGCTACGACCTCAACTTCTCCGAACAATTTAGCTTCCTTGATAGCTTTGGACGACCATGTACCGGTATCTAAATAAGAAGCTTTCTTATTCAAGAGATTGTAAGGCACCATACAGAACTGCATGCTTGCACCTCCACCCAGGAAAACAACCTCATAACCGGCAGGAACATCCAGCAATTCTTTGATCAGCGCACGCGCCTCATCGTTCACAGCAATGAATTCTTTACTTCTGTGGGAGATTTCAAGAAGAGATAAACCCATACCCGCAAAATTCTCTACCGCAGCAGCCGTATTTTTAATTGTATACTCGCTCAAGATAGAGGGACCTGCATAAAAATTGTGCTTCTTCATACCAATGTCTTTTTAATGTTAAATATAATTTAAGTAACTAATTTCCCAAAAACAGGCGGCTAATGTACAAATAAATTGACAATTTACAATTAATTATTGACAATTATTACCAAAACGCTACAACAGCCACCTTTATCCATAACATTTACCTCCCAATTGGCAACTATCAATTATCAATTGTCAATTCTAATACCGGTCCCCCCACAAACGTCTCATTTGTTCAATTAGTTTATGTTCGGACGGATTTTCCTGTCCTTTCCACAGCCGTTCGTTCAAAATCTCCTTTGGAAGGAACTCTTGCTTGACAAAATGATTTTCATAATCGTGTGCATATTTGTAGTCTTTTCCGTAATTCAGTTCCGCCATCAACTTTGTCGGTGCATTTCGCAGATGAAGGGGAACAGGCAGGTTTCCTGTACGGTTCACCAACTCCAACGCATCATTAATCGCCATATAAGCCGAATTACTTTTAGGACTGCATGCCAGATAAACGGTTGTTTCCGCCAAAATGATCCGTCCTTCAGCCAACCGATTTTCTTCAAGGCATCAAAACAGGCATTTGCCAACAATAGAGCATTCGGATTCGCTAATCCGATATCTTCCGAGGCTGAAATAACCAAACGACGGGCTATAAATTCCGGATCTTCACCACCGGCAACCATACGAGCCAGCCAATAGATAGCAGCATCCGGATCACTTCCGCGAATGGATTTGATGAAAGCGGATATAATATCATAATGCATCTCTCCTCCTTTATCATACGCCGCCGGATTTTCCTGCAAGCGCTCTACCACCTTTTCATCTGTTATTTCAATCTTTTCATTCCCTTCTTCTGCTGCCACTACAAGTTCCAAGATATTCAGCAGTTTTCGTGCATCGCCACCGGAATAACGCAACATAGCATCCGTTTCGGTCAACACGATATTCATATCCTTCAATACGATATCTTCCGTAACTGCCTTATTCAACAAAGTCAACAGATCAGCTTTCTCCAATGACTTCAAAACATATACCTGACAACGGGAAAGCAACGGACGGATAACTTCGAACGAGGGATTCTCCGTTGTGGCTCCGATCAAGGTTACCACACCAGTCTCTACTGCATTGAGCAAGGAATCCTGCTGCGACTTGCTAAAGCGATGTATTTCGTCAATAAACAGGATCGGTGAAACGGTATTGAAAAAGCGATTACCTTTTGCCTTTTCTATTACCTCTCGCACATCTTTTACTCCTGAACTAATTGCGCTTAACGTATAGAACGGAGCTTCCAGCTTATTTGAAATAATCTGCGCCAGCGTAGTCTTTCCTACTCCCGGAGGTCCCCACAATATAAAAGAGGGGACACGACCCGCATCAATCATCTTTCTAAGAACAGCCCCCGGACCTACCAGGTGTTTCTGCCCGATATAATCGTCCAACGTTTTCGGACGTAATCTCTCTGCTAACGGTTGACTCATCATGTAGGCAAAAGTCGTATATTTTATTTACTTTTCAAAGTATAAACACCGTAAAAATTCGAGCCTATTTTAATGTTTGACAGCAGAAAATATAGAAAAAAGTAAGCAAACATAGCTACATACACCTATTAGCACTATAAAATTATACCATTTTGTCATATTTACAACTTCTGGACACTAAATGAAATCATAAAAGATCAGGCTGTATTAAACACCCGTTCAATGCAGCCTGCCCTCCTGTATCCATCGTTTCATTTTATTTCAATGTGATATTTTCCAGGTCACGTATAACAGTCATATCCATAATATCACTATAGATTTCCGTTGTCCGTACGCTTTTATGCCCTAATAGCTTTTGGACTGTCGTGATATTCGCCCCATTATATAACAATAGGGTCGCATTGGTATGGCGTGCCATGTGGAAAGACAGCCTTTTATCTATTTCCGCCAGCCGGCAAATCCTTTTCAACTGTTTATTCACATTCGAATTTGCCGAAACAGAAACTCCAAACAGCGTTCTTGAATAACGCTTGCGATAGCGTTCATAGACTGCAAGAGCTTTTCCGTCGAACAGCAGGAACAAAGGAAGCCGGACGTTCACATCCGTCTTGACCGATGAATAGACCAGCCATAACTTATCATCGATCAGATGAAAATTATCCGGTCGTATATTTACAATATCGGAAAAGCGAAGCCCTGTATAACAACTGAAAAGAAACATATCGAGCGTCCGTCTGAGCGTCCGTTGCAATTTAGGAGCGACTTTCTCCAACCTCCCCAATTCTTCCGGTGTCAGATAACCACGCTTGCTCTCCATATATTTAATCTTATATTTGCGAAAAGGATATTTCTGCAATTCAAACAAATCCTTATTAATCGCCAGGTTAACATATCTTTTCAGATGCTTCATATGCTTGGCAATCGTATTTCGGTGATACTTTTGCTCAAGAAGAAAATGTTCAAAATCACAAAGGAAATTAAAGGTGAGATCGTCAAAAGAGACTTGTGGCTGATACTGGCACAAAACCTGCAAAGTGGATAAGTGGTTTTTCAATGTGGACAGTCTTAAATTACTATGATCGATCTCATTTTTCATAAAAGAGACAAAAGAGGTAGAAACAGACTCAAAATCTCCTCTCTCTCTCAAATACCTCAAAGAGAACGGACGTCCGCTCTGGACCATATCTAATTCGATCCGTTCCAAATAAGTAATATAATCCTCAATGTACTGATTGAGCTCATCCATATTAGGATGGTTCCTCACAGCTTTCCTCTTGCTATCCCACTGCGTGGGCTTAACATAGATTTTTGTTGAGAAATACTTCTTTTGCCTATTCAAGTAAGCCTCTACCTGAATCAAAGCCTTTCCTTCTGCATTCAACCGCTTTTTCCGATTGAACACCAGATTGTAAATAACTTTTTCCATGATATACATTATTTTCTGAATGAGAACACGAAGGAACAATAATAAGTTCTTTGTTTCGTATGAGACAAACTAAAAGTTTGTTATATTTCGTGTTTCAATAGACGAACAGCTATCCGCAAAACGATCCTGCAAAAGCCCGGACAGAGACAAAAAAAGAGACGTGTTCAAAAAAACACGCCTCTTTAGCCCTTTTCCGGATGTAAACCTTATTTCTTTTATAAGGTAGGTTGTGGAGCAGCCGGATTATTATCTGTATCAGAAATGCCTGTATTGGTTTCCATTTCACATTGTGGGATACGATAGATCATTATTTGGGATTCCGGCTCCAAATTAAACTGTACGGAAGCATGATAATTCGTATTTTTACGTACAACCGGCTTCTTTAAGCGCAGAAGATCGAACAACGAATGACCTTCACCCCAAAGTTCCATACGACGCTGCAGCCAGACCTCATCTTGAAATTGCTGTGGCGAAGTTGCTTTGCTAACAAAAGAAGGATCGCGATATGCTTGCACAAAGTTTTCCAATGTAGACTTACCTGCCGCCAGATTTCCACTCATTGCTTCAGCCTCCGCTTTAATCAAATACATTTCTTCCACACGCATCAACGGCCAATCCGAAGCATTAGTTGTGTTCCCAAACACACTCTGATAAGCACCAAATTTAGTGTTTACATATGGTTCAAGACCAAAATACTCAACAATAGAATAACCTTCTATCTTTCGTTGTCTATCAACGAAGATGTGTTATCCGGAGAACAAAAACCATTGTTTACGAATATCTGTATCCGGGATCTGGTCATATAAAGCCGTATTTACTTTTCTGTATCCGTCAGGCACGCCTGAAGTATATCCATTCCCCGTAAAAGAACATAAATGAGAAGGCCAATTTATGATACCTGTTTGTACAACATCGTTATCCGGAGTAATCATGACACCCCATAACCAAGAATTTGCAGTAGCTGAATTAAATGTCGGAGTAGATACTTCTGCCAATGATTGCGGAGTTCCGCCGGCAATAGCTCTTTCTGCATCTTTTGCAGCATCAGCCATTTCTGCATCAACAGATTGGCACGGGCACGCAAGCCATATACGACCGCTTCATCTAATTGGTCCTTATTCGCTCCATTATCAAAACCGGCCAACAATTCTGCAGCTTGATTCAAATCGCTCATAATCTGATCATATACCTGCTGAACTGTAGCACGAGGATTATTTTGCATTTCTTCGTCAGACATCTTTTCTGTTACAATAGGAACCGCCAAAGCATTCTCATGACCTGCATATGTAAACTGATAAATCTGAACCAGATTCAAATAGTCGTATGCACGAGCAGCCAAGGCTTGACCACGATAAGTTTTCAAAGAAGCGTCTTCTGTGGCAGGATCAATCAAGCTCAATACGTTATTGGCCGCTTCAGATGATTATAAAAAGTTTTCCAGATCAGCTCATCCATAGAACTGTCATAAACACGGTCAGAATAGTTTTGGGAAGTGTTAAACCAATTATATCCTGTCACTAATGCAACAAGGTCCTGTCCTCCTGACTCCAACGCCATAGAGACAGCTGGGACTCCATAATCATTATGAGAAGTAGATGCATCATCGGAGATCGTTCCGAAAGCATTCAATTTAGCAGCCATAGCATTTACCTCAGCCGTGATCAAGTTAGGTCTGTCTTTGATCGTTTCTTCTTTCTGCCCGTCAGAGACATATTGGCCTTCAGGATATTTATCCAAATCGCAAGATGCCAGTATAAGAGTGGCGGTTGCGAACATTATATATTTGTTTGTTAATTTCATATTCAAAAACAATTTAATGGATTAGAAATTCAATGATATACCACCTGAGATCGTACGGATCGGTGAATAAACATTATCAGAAGCGACATAACCTTGACGTGGATCCAGCCCTTTACGAGCAGTCAACAATGCAACATTATCTGCAACAAAGTACAAACGGACGCCTTCAATCTGTAATTTGCGAGTCAAGTTTTTCGGTAGAGTATAACCAAACGTGATATTCTGCAGACTCAGATAATCAGAGCTTGTCAAAAAGCGGTCAGACAATCTGTTTGTGTACTTATCAGTTATATTCATACGAGGAATGTTTGTATTCTTGTTTTCAGAAGTCCATACATTCAGCATATCTTTATGCAAAGCACTACCTGTAGCAGCAGGGCTCATCAATTCCTGGTATGTGTAGTCCAAAACACGTCCCCCCACCTGGTAAGCGAATGAGATTGACAAATCAAAACCATAAGCAGTAAAACTTGTACCGAATCCTCCATATACTTTGGGAAGAATATCTCCTGTTGCAAAACGATTTTCTGTAGCAGTAGAATAAGACGTTGTAACAGTGTTACCATCAGCATCCGGTTTCAATAAAGCCCACTGGCTTTCCCCTGTTTCAGGATTTACACCGGCATACTTCGGTAAATAAAGCTGATACATAGATTCTCCTTCACGATAGATACGACTACCATCAATCATCTGCCATTCAGTTCAGGCGCCAGTTCCAACACTTTATTTTTGAAGTGAGTCAAGTTCAAATTTACACTCCATGAAAAATCTTTTGTTTCAATAATATTCGAATTCAAATCGATTTCAACGCCACGATTCACCATAGAACCGACATTTTCCGGGAAACGAGAATATCCCATTGAGGCTGCAACTGGTTTGAAATAAAGCATATCCGTAGTCTTACGAGAGAAGTATTCTGCAGAACCACTCAGCTTACCTCCCCACAACGTAAAGTCAAAACCGGTATTGAAGCTATGAGAAGTTTCCCATGTAATATCTTTATTCCCTTTATAATATAGAGATGTTGAGAAATCTCCATTACTGTTTGCCAAAGTAAACTGATCTTGATATGGATAATAGTTGCGATATAACCCACCTTGATACATCAAATTGTCATTACCCTGCAAACCATAACTGATTTTAAACTTCAACATATTAATCCAACTTTGATTTTCCAGAAAAGCTTCTTTATTCAATAACCAACCTGCACCAATAGACCAAAAGTTACCCCAACGATTATCCGGATGGAAACAAGAAGAAGCATCACGACGATAAGAAGCTGAACCGAAATATTTTCCGTCATAATCATACTGAACACGGAACAACCAACCTTCAGTTGCATAATCTTTTGAATAAGATGAGTTATATTGATTTGAAATACCATTATCCAATTCCGGAACATTCGGATTATACAGTTTTTCACGCTGGCCATATAAATATTGGTATTTATAGTTATAACTTTCATGGCCTGCTAAAACATCCAGATTGTGTACATCATTAAACGTTTTATTGTATGTCAATAAATACTGTTGATTTACACTAAATGTACGTTGGGTTGAAACGGAAATCAAACCACCGACACCCGTCGTTTCCGAATATTGCCCATAAAACGGATTCACCATATCAGTATTACGAACATTATTGGCATCCACTCCAATATTCACCTTAGCCTTAATACCACCCCAGATATCAACATCCGCAAACCATTTGCCACTAACTACGTCTCCGGAATATTTCATTTTGTCCAACATGTAGCTGGCCAGTGGATTAGCATTAGGGATAGTATTACGAGATCCATTCGTATCTTGTCCTTTCTTTCCATAATCATAACGTTGGAAGCCACGGTTATCGGTCATTATATTTCCCTGCGTATCACGGATATACATCGGATATATCGCTCCCATAATATTAGAAGCATAGAATATGTTCGCATTTGAAGATCCACCTTCTGTATCCTGTTCACGGCTATCATAGTGAGTAAATGAAACATTAGCTCCCATCTTCAACCATGATTTCACTTGATAATCAGCTTTCAAACGAGCAGAATAACGTTGGAAACCTGAATTAGGGACAATACCTTGATCATCCAGATAGCCAGCGGACATATAATAATTCATTTTGTCAGAAGCACCGCTAACACTTAAATTATATTCCTGACGAACATTATTTTCAAAAATTTCATCAGACCAATTATCCGGAGTATAATAATAAGTTCCATCGGAATAACCAAGTGTAGCTTTAGGATTCAATTTTCCATCCATACCAATCAACTGTTCTCCTGTCGGCACAGAATAGACCTGATATCCTAAATAAGTACCGGAAAGTAAAGCTTGATTAGCATATGCATTAGCATTTACCAGATCACCAGCTGCAGCATAGCCTTTCAAGTCTGCATTATAAATAGAAGAATAATTCAGTTCATAGAATTTCGCAGGGTCATTAATTGTTTCATAATTAGGTACTCCACGTTTATTTACCCCCCATTTTGCATCAAAGCTGACACGAGCTTCACCACTTTTACCTTTTTTAGTCGTAATCAAAATAACACCATTAGCACCACGGGCACCATACAACGCATTAGAAGCAGCATCTTTCAACACAGTCATAGATTCGATATCAGAAGTACTAATCGCCGAAATCTCACCGTCATAGGGAACACCGTCAACTACATATAAAGGTTTATTGCTGGCAGAAATAGATCCGATACCACGAATCCGGACTTCAGCATCTTTACCAGGCTGTCCGCTATTACTCGTTGTCTGTACACCAGCAACCTGTCCAGTCAAAGCATTTGTAACATTTGAGGTTTGACGAGATGTGATTTTCTCGCTTTTAATTGTTGCAGCAGATCCAGTGAAAGCACTTTTCTTTGCTGTACCATAAGCAACAACCATCACTTCATCAAGCATCTGATTGTCACCTTCCAACACCACATTTACTTTCGGCTTAACTCCAACTTCCTGAGCCTTCATACCCACGAAGGAAACTACCAGAGTCTTTGCAGAACTTGATACCATTAAAAATTAATGATTATCAATACTTTACGCTTCTATCCAATTCAATTATCTTTATGTATATAGAACAAGATACATCAAGCAGTAATAACGTGTATTTTATTTACAAACAATACATTAGCATTAATAATTCAAGTAACATCCTATTCAAGAAAGCCTTTAAACAGGACTATCATTCTACTAATTTCCCCATCCCAAACTTCGATTTTATTATTATTAATATTAGAATATTATTTTGAATTATATATTGAAAATCAAGTCCAATACAAATGGGCAGTAAAACGCGTAGAAGTACTTCTTCCCTTAAAAGATGGGAACCAACTTTGAAAGTTGTGCGTGAGATAAGCAAAAAATTGAATATTGACGCTAATATTGTATTGGGAGGAATTTGATTTTATCAAAATGTCACTACTCGCCCGCCAAAATCGAATTAGTACCCCACATATTTGGAATTAGTATAGCGGGTAATATTTTTTAACATGGCAAAATATCATGCTTTGTCATAGAAAAATGGCAAATTGTCAAAGAACAAAAACGAGTAAACTCATTACAGGTTAGCATTCGATCCGAAACCCTATTGGTTACGATGGATAAAGCTATGCATTACGGTCACTAAGGCATAGCTTTACAGAGGCAAACCTGATGCTGAATTCTCATTCTCCCAATAGCTTCAAATTCTACAACCCTTCATCAGGTTTTCGGAATTTTCTACCCTGGTGGTCCTAAACTGTTTTTTGCCCCCTTGAAATGACTCAAAAACGAAGGGTTAAAAATAGGAAATTTTAAAGGGGCGGAATTAAAAGAAATTTCATGCAAAATCAATACAAAATATCGATTTTGCATGATCTTTTGTTAATTATCATCCCCATTTTTGTAAAATCCTATTAGTTTTTAGTTGTTATAATAAATTTATTATTACATTTGCCCACTCTTAGGAATATTTATACATTGCTTGTACGTATAAAAACAGATAGTGCAAATTAGTTATTTATAAGTTAAACAAAAAAAGTGTGTCTATGAAAAGGTTAACTTTCCTTTTATTCTGCCTATTATTAGGTATTGGGATGGCCAACGCTCAGACGACGAAAGTAACAGGTACTGTTATTTCGGCGGAAGACAACGAGCCCATCATTGGTGCATCTATAGTTGTTAAAGGTACGACTATAGGTACAGTAACAGATTTTAACGGTGCATTTTCTCTGGATGTACCAAGTTCTGCAAAGACTCTGGTTGTTTCCTTCGTGGGTATGAAGGCTCAGGAAGTTGGAGTGAAATCTAATTTGAAAATTGTTTTGGAATCTGACAACCAGATGCTTGAAGAAGTAATGGTCGTCGCTTATGGAACCGCGAAAAAAAGTTCTTTTACGGGATCGGCTTCTACGATTAATAATGAAAAGTTAGAACTTCGTCCTATTACGAACTTAACAAAAGGGTTAGAAGGGCAGGCTACAGGTCTGTTGACAACTTCAGGATCCGGACAGCCTGGTGAAGATGCTTCCATTGTTATCCGTGGTTATGGTTCAATTAATGCATCACAAGACCCTTTGTACGTTGTCGATGGTATTCCGTTCGATGGTTCTTTAAGTTCTATCAATCCGTCTGATATTGAGTCTATGACTGTATTGAAGGACGCTTCTGCTGGTGCTTTGTACGGTGCGCGTGGTGCGAACGGTGTCGTTATGATCACAACTAAACAGGGTAAAGAAGGAAAAGCTCAAGTAACATGGCGTTCTACTGTAGGATGGGCCTCACGTGCTATCCAGCCGTATGATATGGTCGATCAGAAAGAATTTGTGCAATTAACTTATGAAGCTCTTCGTAACGGTTATGCTTTCAACTCTGGCTATTCATGGGAACAAGCACAACAGATGGCAAGAGCTGGTCTAAGTGCCAATTTAGGAGGTGAACTATATAACCCATTTAAGAATTATACATGGGACAATTTGATCAATCCTGAAACAGGAATGGTACAAGCTGATGCTGTTTCTGCCTGGGATGAACGATGGATGGATGCAGTTCAACGAGATAATGCATTCAGACAAGAACACCAATTATCTGTAAATGGAGGTTCTGAAAAAACAAAATATATGTTTTCTCTTGGTTATCTGAATGAAGACGGTATTCTTATCAATACAGGTTTCCAACGTTACAATGCTCGTGTAAACGTTAATTCCAATGTAACAGATTGGTTTAAGGCCAATGTAAATGCTTCCTTATCTAATTCTGTACAGGATTATAGTGATTATGACGGATCTTCCACATCAAATGTATGGTATTCTGCTCAGTTTGTTTCACCATTATTCCCTGTCTATATGAAAGGATTGGATGGAAAGAATGTATTAGGTGAAGATGGTAGACCTCAGTTGGACTATGGTGAAAATGGACGTCCGGGAAGTTATACAGATTACAATCCGGTTGGCGGTTTGACTGATGACAAGTCGAATAAAAAGAATGATGTAGCGAGCCTTCGTACCGGCGTAACTTTTGGTTCGGATAAAGATAACTTCGGAATTTTCAAGGGAATTAAACTGAATGTGAATTTCGGCCTTGATTACCGTAATCAGGCACGGATGAGTTATATGAATATGTATCACGGTAACCAAGCTACAGCAGGTGGTTTGTTGACCAAGTATAATACACGTATGCAGAGTTATACTTTTAACCAACTGTTGTCATGGAACCGTTCTTTCGGATTACATTCTTTTGATGTTCTGGCCGGACATGAGTTTTATGCTTATAGTTATGAATATTTACAAGCAGGTAAGACAAATCTGGTAGACGGTATCCTTGAACTTCGTCCAGGAACAACTTTGTATGCAGCCGATTCTTATACGGACAAATATCGTATCGAATCGTGGTTAGGACGTTTCAACTATAATTATGATGAAAAATATTATTTCTCAGCATCATTGCGTACTGACGGATCTTCTCGCTTTCATAAAGACCATCGTTGGGGTACATTCTGGTCTATAGGTGGAAACTGGCGTATTTCTAAAGAGGCATTTATGGAAGATGTTAAGTGGGTCGACAACCTGTCTTTGAAATTAAGTTATGGACAACAAGGTAACGATAATATCTTAAATTCGGATGAGACGAGCAACTATTATTTGTGGCAAAGTTTGTATGATCTGGGATGGCCGAATTCAAATCAGATCGGAGGTATGGTTTCTTCTTTGGAAAATCAGGTTGTGTCTTGGGAGAAGAATGGAAATTTGAATGTCGGTGTAGAAGCTACATTCTTTGGAAGTCGTTTATCCGTCAATGCAGAATATTACAATCGTAAGACAGTCGATATGTTGTTAAGTTATCCGATGGCAACCTCTACAGGATTCAATGGCTACAATGCTAATGTTGGGGATATGAGAAACTCAGGTTTTGAATTTGAAGTAAGAGGTACGGCTATTAAAACAGACGATTTTACCTGGAATATAAGCTTAATGGGGTCAACGGTGAAGAATAAAGTTTTGAAATTGACCAATACTGCACCTGAAATTATTAAAGGTGTTTATAGTATCAAAGAAGGTATGCCTATCAATACATTCTATATGGCTAAATCTGCAGGAGTAGATCCGGCAACAGGAGCTCAGCTTTATTGGGTGTACGACAAGGATGAGAATGGAAATATCATCAATGAACGTATTAGTGACGACTATTCGAAAGCATCAACCAGCAAATATTATTTGGGAAGTCGTATTCCAGATCTCTACGGAAGTATTGGTACTGATTTTTCTTACAAAGGTTTTGATTTATCAATCTTGACTTCTTATTCTATTGGTGGTAAGATATATGATGGCCTGTATATGGGCTCTATGAATGCTCAATATGCGACAAATACATGGAACAAACACCAGTTGCGCCGTTGGCAGAAACCAGGAGATATCACAGATGTTCCTCGTGTGGAAATCAATGGTTCTTATACAACAACAGATCGCTTTTTGGTTGATGCATCTTATTTTGCAATCAAAAATATCACATTAGGTTATTCTTTGCCTAAGGACTGGATGAGAAAAGCAAAATTGGGTAATGTCCGTGTATTTGGCTCTATTGATAATTTGGCATTATTCTCACATTTGCAAGGTATGGATCCTCAATATAGTTTCAAAGGTGAAACGGATTATTCATATGCTCCTAATAAGACTTATTCTTTTGGTGTAGAAATTAATTTCTAAAATAGAAACATTATTTTATAAGAAACAAGATGAAAAAGATATTTAAATATATGATTGCCGGTTTGGTGGCTTGTACGACTCTGTCGTCTTGCTTGGAAAGTTCTCTTGATACCAATCCGACCGATTCAATGTCCGGGAGTGGACTATTGGCAAATGCAAATGCGGCTTTAGTTCCCCTGAACGGTCTTTATCGTTCCATGTATTCAGCATGTCTCCAACAGGAAACACGCATCAGTGCTTCGGTATCAGTGCTTACAATCTGATGGCTGATGTTATGGGAGAAGACATGATCATGTCCGCAGCTGGTAGCGGTTGGTTTTGGTACGATTGTTTGTATAACGTAAAAAGTAGATATACCACTACTACTTGGCGTCCATATGATTTATGGAATTGCTATTATACTTGGATATCTAATGCAAATTATATACTTGCAGCAGAAGAGACTATGGCTGGTACAGAAGCGGAAGTAAACTACATTATGGGGCAAGCTTACGCAATACGTGCTTATTCTTATTTTATGTTAGCGCAGAGTTTTGCCCGGACCTATAAAGGGCATGAGGCTGAACCTTGTTGTCCGATCTATATCGAGCCGACAGTTGCCGGAACGGAAGGTAAACCACGTTCTACGGTACAAGAGACATATGATCAGATTGTGAGTGACATCAATAAAGCAGTCGAAAAATTGAACGGTACAACTCGTAAACATATTTCACATATTGACTATACCACGGCTTTGGGCTTACAAGCTCGTATCGCATTAGTGATGGAAGATTGGGCTACAGCTAAAAAAGCGTCAGAAGATGCAATTGCGACAAGTAAATGCACGATTGCAAAAGTTTCAGAATTTAAAGGTCTGAACAGTACGAGCGCATCTAATGTCATGTGGGGAGCTGAAATCATTTCTGATCAAAGCGGTATGTATGCAAGCTTGTTCTCACACATGGATGCAACAGCCGATAAATATGGAGCAACAGCCCGTAAGCAGATCAGCAAGGAACTGTATGGAAAAATAGGTACGGAAGACGAACGTCTGGTATGGTGGAATCCCAAAGATGCCAACAATAAAGATGGTGGTTATCAGCAGGAAAAATTTAAGTTTTCTGATATCCAAACTTGGATGGGAGACTATGTCTGGATGCGTATTGAAGAGATGTATCTTATTGCAGCGGAGGCTGAATGCCGTTTAGGAAATGACGCCGGTGCACGTGAATACTTAATGGATTTGATGAGTAAGCGTGACGCATCTTACAACTGTGCTCAAAAATCCGGTACATCTATGGGAAAATTGACTACCGATTATACAGGTTCGCTATTGGAAGAAATTATTACACAACGCAGAATTGAACTTTGGGGTGAATTTGGGCGTATTTATGACATTCGCCGTTTGAAACAAGGATTCAAACGAACTGCAGAAATGGGTTGGCCGACTGATGCTTTGCTTGTTAATCGCAATGCAAATGACCCGGAAAGCTATATGTGGGTATTGACAATTCCCCAAACTGAGTTTGATGGAAATGTTAATATGGATCCGACAAAAGACCAAAATCCGGTAGGTGATACTAAATAAAATTTATTCACTGATTAAAAGATTAAAGCGATGAAATATATTTCAAAAATATCAACATTGATAGCTCTTCTATTAATTACACTGAGCTTTACTGCCTGTGATAGTGAACAAGAATGTGCTATATATACAGATGCTACAGATGGGGCGGCCTTTATAAATGCTTCTTTAGCCAACATTACAGTTTCACCGGTTGATCCGACTTTTACTGTAGACATTGTACGTGCAAATGCTGGTGGTGAATTAAGTGGAACTGTTGCATTGACTGCTATGGTAGATGACGAACCATTGAGCGGTTGTACCGTTTCTGGCTATACTTTTGCAGCAGGTGAAAATATGACAAAAATCACTGTAAATGTATCTCCTTTGGAAATTGGCAAAGAATTGAATGTCACATTAACATTGGATAATACAAATGAACCTATAAGTGGTAGTAATACTGTTTCAGTTACGGTTAATAAAGACTATAACTGGGTATCTTTGGGGACTGGTACATTTGCAGATGTTTTAGCTTTTACAGAAAAGCCTTATAATGTGGAAATTCAAAAAGCGGATGGCTTTGATCGTTATCGTGTAATGAAACCTTATGAACAAGGTTTGAAAAATGATGACGGTGAATGGGGAAATGCTGTAGCCGCAACTTCGTGTGACTATATTGAATTTTGGATTAAGGATGGCATCATTTATTATAATAAATTCTTTATTGGAATCAACTATGATGGGAATGCTTCAAATGCAATCTATGCTCACCATCCAAGTGATTTTGCAGGAATCAGTTTGGTAAATAATAAACAGCTTGATGACAAAACATTTCAGTTAGCTCCTTACTATTATATAGAAGCTTTACAAGGTGGATTTGATTACACAGGCGAAGGTGGTTCTATTCTTATTACTCTTCCATAAAAAGATAGAATAATATTTTTTGAGAGCCGGGTTCTATTAGTCAGAACTCGGCTCTTTTTATTTACTTACACATTGTAAGTAAATAGAGTTTTATAGATAAAGAAGCAGCTATATTTTAAAATAAATGTAGTGAGTATTGGCTTAAAAATGTGTATCGGAATCCTGCAAAATAGTTTAATCTAGATCAAAAAAATCAGAAAGAAATCGGTAGAACTTCAGCGCTATTTGGGAGTATTACGGATGTAGCTATTATTTACACTAAATACCTTAATGTGTTGTATATTAAACAAATATGCTTATTGGGTATTTAGAACGTCATCTCTTATAAATGGATGATGATTTAAAAATAAATATAGTATAATGTGTTGATAATAAGTCTATTATATATTGAGTGAGTTCTGCAAAGACTCTGGTTGTTTCCTTCGTGGGTATGAAGGCTCAGGAAGTTGGGGTCAAGCCGACATTACACGTAGTATTGTCTTCTGATAATCAAATGCTTGATGAAGTAATGATTGTAGCTTATGGTACAGCTAAAAAGTCTTCATTTACCGGAGCTGCTTCATCGGTGAATGCAGAGAAAATATTAAAAGATGTACCTGTTACATCTTTTGAACAAGCCTTGCAAGGCGCAACAACAGGTCTGACTGTAAATTCGAGCAGTGGACAGCCTGGTGCGGGTTTAAGTATCCGTATTCGTGGTACAGGTTCTATGAACGCAACAAATGAACCTCTTTATGTAATTGATGGTGTACCTGTTGTTTCCGGAGATATTGCCGTATCTGGGGTAAGCAATGACTCAAAAGCTTTCAATATTATGTCTTCAATCAATCCAAGCGATATTGAAAATATTACAGTTTTGAAAGATGCTGCGGCTGCTTCTTTGTATGGTTCACGTGCTGCAAATGGTGTAATTCTTATTACAACGAAAAGAGGTAAAGAAGGCAAAACACAGATCAATTTTAAAGCGAACTGGGGTTTTTCTGATTGGGCTGTTAAAAACAGAGAAACTGTTTCAGGAGAACAACAGCACGAACTTACCTATGAAGCATATTACAATGAAGGTATTCTGTATAAAGATATGTCAGAAGAAGAAGCAAGAGCTTATGCACAAGATGGTGCGGATACTTTTGCCCCTCTGAGAGATCGCTATTCAAACTGGGAAGATGCATTGTTCAAGAAAACAGCATTCAACCAGAATTATGAATTTTCAGCACAAGGAGGTAGTGAACAGACAAGTTTCTTTGCTTCATTAAACTACAAAACAGAAGATGGTATGATCAACACGACCGGTATGGAAGGTTTTACCGGTAGAGCTAACATAACCCACAGGTCAAAAGACGGAAAAATGCAGATGGGGGCGAACATCTCATTCTCAAAACAAAAATCCGAAATGGCTTCAGAAGGGACAGCTTATGCTAATGCCTATTTCGTTAAAAACTGGTATGCAATCCCCAACCTTCCTATCTATAATGAGGACGGCTCATTCTACGAAGGTTTCCCATTGGATCAGTTAAATGTACCCAACCCTTTAAAAGACCAAGGGATGGACAAAAATACTTCCGAAGTATTGAGAAGTACGAATTCTCTTTGGGCTTCTTACAAAATAATCGAAGGCCTGACAATCAAAGAAACAATCAGTTATGATTTTATTGACAATCAGTCTACGACTTACTGGCCGATGAATTCTAATAACGGTGAGGCTTACAAAGGTTTGATGATTAAATATCCGTATCAACACCATAATATATATTCATCTACAGTGTTGAATTATACCAATACATTTGCTGACAAGCATAATTTGGATGTTTTGGTCGGTTGGGATGTCGATGACAGAAAAGAACAATATGTCCAGGCTGTCGGAGCCAACTATCCGCACGATAAACTGCCGGAACTTGAAAATACTTCGGAACCAATGACGGCTGCATCCGGATACAAGGAAGATCATCTGTTGTCTTTACTTTCCCGTATCAATTATGATTATGACAACAAGTATTATGTTTCAGCTAACTATCGTCGTGACGGTAGCTCAAGATTAGGAGCAAACAAACGTTGGGGTAATTTCTGGTCTGTTTCAGGTGCTTGGAGATTGAGCCAGGAAGCTTTCATGAAAGACTTGACTTATGTCGATGACTTGAAGCTGAGAGTTTCTTATGGTATAAATGGTACTTTACCCTCTAAATTTTATTCTCATTTAAGTTTGTTCGGTTATGGTTATAACTATCAGGATCAACCGGGATCTGCTCCTACGACTATCCCTAATCCTGATCTGGGATGGGAAAAGAATGAGAACTTCAATATCGGTTTCGATGCCAGATTGTTCGGACGTTTAAGTGTCGCATTCGATTTCTATAATCGTGAAACAAAAGACTTGTTGCAGGATGTTCCGGTTTCCATGACTACCGGTTTCAAAAACACATTGAAAAACGTAGGAGCTATGAATAACCGCGGTATAGAATTGGACATCAACTATGATGTATTCAATGAAACAGCCGTAAAATGGTCTACAGGTATTGTTTTGTCTCATAACAAAAACAAGATTAGTAAACTATATGGAGGAAAAGACATTATTGACGGAACTTCCATCTTAAGAGAAGGCGAGTCTTACTATTCTTGGTGGAGCCGTGAATGGGCTGGTGTTGATCCTCAAACCGGTGAAGAACAGTGGGTATTGAACACTGAAAACGAAGATGGAACTATTAATCGTGAATTGACAAAAGATCCATCACAAGCTCAACGTGTTATTATCGGAAAACCGGATCCTAAAGTAACCGGAGGATGGAGAAATAACCTTTCTTGGAAAGGCTTGGATTTAAGTGCTTTGTTCTCGTTCTCTTTAGGTGGACATATCATGGATGATCCCGCGTTGCTATACACAGATACAGATGGTGAAACCGCATATCAGTCCATCGGTATCCAGCAGCTGGACAGATGGCAAAAGCCTGGTGACATCACAGATGTCCCGAGACGTGTCAATAGTTACCAATATGCTCGTTACGGAAGTTCCCGTCACATGAAAAGTTCGAATCATCTTCGTCTGAAGACCGTGACATTATCTTATAATTTACCGTCAAAATGGATGCAGGCTGCCGGAATGAGAAATGTCAGAATCTTCGCATCTGGTAATAACCTGCTGACATGGGCTGCTTATAAGAATATTGATCCGGAACAGCCGGTCAATGGTGTGGCTACTTGGCGTTGCCGAACTTGAAATCAGTAACATTTGGTATTGAAATCGGATTGTAATCCGGAATTCGTTTTACTATAAATAATAACAATGATGAATAGACTAAATATAAAATCTATGTTTGCTGCTGTAGCAATCGCTTCAGTAACATTTACATCTTGTGATGGATATCTGGAAACTTTCCCTTCAGATTCATTGGTCAGTACAGATGCTATCACGACTTTACAAGATGTAGAAACAGCACTAAATGGTACATACTACAGTTTAAAAAGTGCCAGCTATTATGGTTGTGATTTTGTATCACGTGCTGAAGTGGGGGGTGAAGATGTACAGACAATTTCTTCCGGTGGTTTAAGAACCGATACTTATTATCGTTTCACACACCGTCAGAATAACTCTCCGGAAAACTTGTGGAGTTATCCGTATGCTGTTATCAATCGTGCGAATGTATTGCTGAATGCAATTGAAACAGGAGCCCTTCCTACAGGAGACGAGCTCAATAACGCAAAAGGAGAGGCTTTAGCCCTTCGGGCTTTATGCCATTTTAATCTCTTGATTACATACGGAAAGCCTTATTTTGTAGAAAATGGAGCGACTCCGGGTGTTGTACTGGTAAAGGATGTTTTGAGTGCAGACGACCTTCCTGGCCGTTCCACTGTAGCAGAAGGATATGAAATGGTTATCAACGACTTGGAAGAAGCTTTAAAATGTATCGGGACAGAAGTAAAAGACGGACGTTTCAATAGTTGGGCAGTAAAAGGGTTACTGGCACGTGTCAATCTATATAAAAGAGATTGGGATAAAGCTTTTTCTTATGCTGAGGATGTAATTAATAATTCTCCGTATTCTTTGCTGAAAACAGAGGATTATGTTGCAGCATGGTCAGGAAGATACTCTTCAGAATCTGTATTTGATTTGGAAATCTCAGATTTGGATGCAGGTGATCGTGAAATGTTTGGATATGTGGTCGATCCTGAAGGATATGCGGCAGTTTCCAATACGAAAGAGTTTGAAGATCTTATCAATGAGAATCCGGATGACATCCGTCGTAATTTGTTGAGTGAGACATCGGTCAAGGGACGTACTTATATGAATAAATATCCGGGCATCAATGGTAAAACGGCTGTAAACAATATCCGTGTAATTCGTCTATCAGATATTTATTTGATTGCTGCTGAGGCTGCATTAAAAAAACCTTCTGCAGATCAGGCAAGTGCAAACAAATATTTGAATGCAATTATTAAACGTGCTATTCCTTCTGCTTCAGATGTGACTGCTACCGAAGCATTGGTCTTGAAAGAAAGGCGCAAGGAATTAGTGATGGAAGGTCATCGTTTTCATGATATCATGCGTTTGGGAATTACGGTAACTCGTAAGGGGGGATATCATTTCCTGAACAATACAGATCTTATATCTCCGAGTTATCAGGATTATCGTACAATTTTGGCAATACCACAGTCTGAAATAGATGTTAATCCTAACATCAAACAGAATGAAGGGTACTTCTAAAAGGATAATATTCAAATGATAAATAGGCTGTTATGTGAAAATGACAGCCTATTTTCTTTTGTGACTATTATGTATTATCAGTACCTCCTTTTTCAATATTATTTTAATCGATATGTATGAAACTGATTAATTTGAAATAGATTGATTTCAAATTAATCAGTTTCATATTTGTGTCTTCCAACTATTGTTGCTACATTTGTTTATATATAAAAAGATTATCTTATGGAGCTCCATTTGTTTACGGGCGTATTGCCGATGACTTAAATTTTACTGATAGGGAAGATGAGGTTGCTTTGTTAACGCAAAACTTCAAGAATCTCATTAATACCATTATTATATCTCCACGCCGCTGGGGTAAAACGTCTTTGGTAAATAAATGTGCCAGACTTTTATCCGAAGAGAGTAAGGATATACTGGTCTGTCAGGTCGATATTTTTAATTGTAGGACGGAAGAACAATTTTATACGGCTTATGCTAATGCCTTAATGCGGATATCTACTTCTGCTTGGGAGGAATTCGTAGCAGGAGTAAAAAAATACTTGAGCCGAATGGCACCTACCGTTTCTCTTTCTGAGGGTAGTCAAAACTATGAATTGTCTTTTGGTATCAGTTTTAAAGATAACCGGTTATCTTATGATGAAATATTAGATTTGCCACAACAAATTGCTAAAGATAAGGGTAAAAAGATAATTGTCTGTATCGATGAATTTCAAAATATCAACGAATATGAGGATTCACTTGCATTTCAACGTAAACTTCGTGCCCATTGGCAGACGCATACATCTGTCTGCTATTGTTTGTACGGGAGTAAACGTCATATGTTACTGAGTATTTTCAATGATTACAGTATGCCTTTTTATAAATTTGGCGATATCTTATTCTTACAAAAAATAGAACGAAAAGACTGGGCTGCATTTATATCCCAACGGTTTGCTGATACCGGAAAGCAAATATCGGATGAACTATCAGGTATGATTGCCGATAAAATGAAAAATCACCCGTATTATACTCAGCAATTAAGCCAGCAAACTTGGCTGCGTACTTCAAAGGATTGTTCAGAGGCTATTGTCAATGAGGCGTTCAGCAGCTTAATCGGACAATTGAGCCTGCTATTTACCAATATAATAGATACTTTAACTTCCCGTCAAATTAGCTTTTTGATAGCAGTTGCTGATGGAGTGGTTAATTTTTCTTCTAAAGACATTTTGAAACAATATCAACTGGGAACTTCAGCAAACATTAAAAACCTGAAAAAAGCGACACTTGAAAAAGACTTGATCGATATATTGCCTGGCAATACAATAGAAATCCAAGATCCAGCTTTTGAGTATTGGCTTAAAAATGTGTATCAGAATCCAGTAAAATAGTTTAATCTATATCAAAAAATCAGGAATAAGCCGGTAGAACTGTGGCACTATTTGAGAGGTATTACAAGTGTGGCATTTTCACATTAATCACATTAATATGTTGTATATTAGATAAATAGAATTATTTAGTATTTAGAATGTTCTCTCTCATAAATGGGTGATGATTAGAAATAAATATGGATTAATGTGTTGATAATAAGTGTATTATATATTGAGTAAGTTCTGCAAAGACTCTGGTAGTTTCTTTTGTGGGTATGAGAGCCCAGGAAATTGGGGTAAAATCTAACTTAAAAATTTTTATGGAATCTGACAATCAGATGCTTGAAGAAGTAATGGTTGTCGCTTATGGTACTGCTAAAAAATCTGCATTTACAGGATCTGCGGCTGTTCTCAAATCTGAAGAGATCGGTAAAATACAGACATCAAATGCCATGAGTACACTGGCTGGTAAAGCTGCCGGCGTGCAACTGTCTACAGCATCAGGACAGCCTGGTGTTTCTTCACCAAGTATTCGTATTCGTGGTATCAGTTCTATCAATGCCGGCAATACTCCGTTGATCATCCTCGATGGTTCTCCTTTTGACGGAGATATGAACAGTATCAATACGCAAGATATTGAATCAATGACTGTGTTGAAGGATGCAGCTTCAAATGCTCTGTATGGTGCACGTGGTGCCAATGGTGTGATTATGATTACGACAAAACAAGGACAAAAAGGAGATGCGCGTGTGACATTGGATGCCAAATGGGGTGTAAACTCACGTGCAACTAAAACATATAATACGATTAATGATCCTGCACAATACTATGAAGTCTATTACACAGGTTTGAAAAATATGTTTATGGCTAACGGAAACGGTGCAGCACAGGCTCACTATCTGGCTAACCAAAACTTGTGTGCCAACAACAGTTACGGATTGTGGTATAATGTGTTTAATGTACCTGCAGGTCAAGCGATGATCGGTAGTAACGGAAAGTTGAATCCGAACGCTACAATCGGTAATCTTGTCAATTACAACGGACAGGAATATCTTTTGACTCCTGATGATTGGTTGGATGCTGCCTACAAAAACAGTTTGCGTCAAGAGTACAATGTAACAATCTCTTCCGGTAACCAGAAAAGTTCTTTTTATTCTTCTTTCGGTTATTTGAAAAACGAAGGTATTGTAGACAATTCTGATTATACTCGTTTTGTCGGTCGTTTGAAAGCGGATTATCAAGTAAAAGATTGGTTGAAAGTGGGTGCGAATGCCTCTTTCACTCATTACGATATGAACTCTTTCGTAAGTGGTGGCGATGGTGACGGAAGTTCGGTTTCTTCCGGTAATATTTTCGCTGCGGCAACTCAAGTGGCTCCAATCTATCCATTGTTTATCCGCGATAAAAACGGTAATGTATTGATTGATGCAAATGGCAATACGATGTACGATTATGGAGATGGTGGAAATGCTGGTTTGGAACGTCCTGTGTTTGGCAAATCTAATGCTTTGTCAGATGCTATTCTAAACACTTATGCAACAGATGGCAATACGATTAACGGAACTGCTTTTGCAGAAATTTCTTTCCTTAAAGATTTTAAGTTTACAACAACAAACAGTGTTATGTAGATGAAAGCCGATTGACAACTGTAACAAATCCTTATTACGGTAGTTATGCTTCTTCAAACGGTATTTTAGGTAAAACACATAGTCGGAGATATTCAGTCAACTATCAGCAGTTATTGAACTATGTAAAATCAATCGGATTACATAATATCACAGCGATGATTGGTCACGAATATTATCGGACGCAGTACTTCTATACTTATGGTAGCAAATCCAATATGTTCGACCCGAGCAACCACGAACTGGCCGGTGCCGTGACTGACGGTTCTTCCAATTCATATACAACAGATTATAATACGGAAGGTTATTTTGCCCGTGTACAATATAATTTCGATGAAAAATATTACGCTTCAGCTTCTTATCGTCGAGATGCTTCTTCCCGTTTCCATCCGGATAACCGTTGGGGTAATTTCTGGTCAGCCGGTGCTGCTTGGTTGATTTCAAAAGAAAACTTTTTCCAGAACAGCGATGCTTTGAAATTTATCGATATGTTAAAGATCAAGGCTTCTTATGGTTCACAAGGTAACGACAATATCGCCGACAGTTATGAAACACCCCGCTATACAAATACGTATGATATCGTAAACTCGTCAGGCCACCCGGCATCAGTGCCTAAAGTATTAGGTAATAAAGACATCACATGGGAAACAAACGGAAACTTCAATGCTGGTTTTGATTTTGAAATGTTCAAAAGCCGTTTTAGCGGTACTTTTGAATTCTTTAATCGCAAGACTTCCGATATGCTATTCTCATTCCCATTACCTCCTTCTTACGGTTATACATCTTATTATGCCAATATCGGTGATATGCGTAACAGAGGCCTCGAATTGGATTTGAAAGGTGTTATTCTCCAAACCAAAGATTTTTATTGGGATGTGAATGTCAATCTGACCCACTACAAAAACAAAGTAAGCTACTTGCCGGATGAACGTAAGACAATGACAACTCCTGAAGGCGTACAAGGTTATTCCAGCGGAAACCATTTCTTCGGTGAAGGTATTCCATTGTATACATTCTATATGCAGAAATATGCAGGTGTCAATGAACAGGGAGAAGCTCTTTATTTTAAAGATGTAAAAGACGATAAAGGTAATATTACACGCGAAAAGACAACTAACTACTCTGAAGCAACCCAGTATCTTTGCGGTTCTTCTCTGCCAGATGTATATGGTGGTTTTGGAACATCTGTAAGCTGGAAAGGATTTGACTTCTCGATTGATTTCGCATACCAGATTGGTGGAAAGGTATACGACGGGGATTATTCTTCTGCTATGAATTCTCCTACAGCCAGCAGTAAAGGACATGTAATTCACGCCGATATATTGAATGCATGGACTCCGGAAAATACAACGTCCAATATTCCTCGTTTCCAATATGGAGATTCTTATACCGCAGCGACATCTGATCGTTTCTTGACAAGCGGTTCTTACCTGAGTCTACAGAACATTAACTTCGGCTATACTTTGCCAACTAGAGTTTGCCGCCCGTTAGGCATCCAAAAATTAAGACTTTATCTGGCTGCCGATAATGTTGCCTTGTGGACAAAACGTCAAGGATTGGATCCACGACAGACTATCTCCGGAGAGGGTACAGCTTCTTACTATGCACCGATTCGTACTGTATCAGGTGGTATAACACTTACATTTTAATTGAAAAAAGAATTAGAAGATGAAAAGTTTAAAGAATATTATATTAGGAATATCTTGTGCTTCGGCTATCGCTTTGACAGGATGTATAGATGAGACTTTGCCGACTCATCAAGCTACGGATGAGCAATTAAGTTCTTCTTCCAAAGCAACGGAGGCACTTCTTTGGGCTATGCCGGCATTTGCAATAACTATAAAACCGTAGATGGCGGGGATTATGATTATGGATACGCTTCATTGATGCACATCCGTGACGTAATGACAGAAGAAATGGTTGTTTTAGAAAGCAATTACGATCATTATAGTGCTTGGGAACATAACCAATACATTGGTCCGAACTATCTTTCCACTCAGTTCATCTGGACTTATTTCTGGAAATTCGTTCAGACAACCAATAATATGATCGGCGCTATCGATCCGGAAAACGCAAATGAGACACAGCTGGGATATTTAGGGGCCGCTTATGGATATCGTGCATTTATTTATCTGGATATGGCCCGTATGTACGAATTTCTCGAAAATGACGGAACTTCTTCAACCAATGCAAGTGGAAACAATGTTTTGAATCTTACTGTTCCCATTGTAACGGAAGGTGTAACTGAAGAATCCGCTCGTAATAATCCGCGTGTGAAACGTCAGGAAATGTATGAGTTCATCCTTGCCGACCTAAATAAGGCCGAAGAATATATCCCTAATTTCCATCGCTCGACTAAAACATTACCCGATTTGGCCGTTGTATATGGATTGAAAGCACGATTATATATGTGGATGGAAGATTATGCTAATGCACAGATCTATGCACGTAAGGCTATTGACGAAAGTGGTGCAACCCCGACTACGCAGGAGCAATGGTTAAATGCCACTTCCGGATTCAATGATATCTCCGTTTCTTCTTGGATGTTCGGTTCTACCATGCAAAAGGAAGACGATGTGGTAAAATCCGGTATCATCAACTGGACTTCTTGGATGTCGAATGAAACGACCTACGGATATGCAGCTGCCGGACCGATGCCTTTAGTAGATGTCAACTTCTATAACAAAATTGCAGATACGGACTTTAGAAAATTATCTTGGAAAGCTCCGGCCGGTAGTGCTTTATCCGGCAAAAATACTTACGTCGATGAAGCTGCAGGAGCTGCTTTACCGGAATATGCCTCTTTGAAATTCCGCCCAGGCTCCGGAAATACGTCCGATTTCAATGTAGGGTCAGCTTGTTCATATCCGATGATGCGTGTAGAGGAAATGTATTTTATCGAAGCAGAAGCAGTCGCTCAGCAAAATCCGGCACAGGGGGTTACTCTGTTGAATGATTTTATGAATAATTATAGAGATCCGCAGTACAAATGTACAAAGTCCAACAAAGACGATATTGTAAAAGAAATCGTATTCCAGAAGCGTGTAGAATTTTGGGGTGAAGGACAGAGTTTCTTCGACATTAAACGTTTGAACATGCCTCAGACTCGCGGTTATGCAGGAACAATGCATCATACAATCAGCCGTTTCAATACGACAACACGTCCTGCCTATATGAACTTCTGTATCGTTAGAAGCGAAGGAAACAATAACACAGCTTTAGTCGGATTCGAGAATCCGGATCCGAGTGATGTATATTCTTCTTGGGCTGAATAATATTAAAAGTATATCAATATGAAAAAGATAAATAAATACATTAGCATGGTTGCATTGGGCGCTTTAACTATGGTGTTCAATGCTTGTACAGACGAATGCGAAAGAGAAGCTTCTCCTGTTCAGACAGATGGGATTACTGCTTATATTGATTTCAATACGCCGACTTCTTTCGCATTCCTACCCGATGACGAACAGTCTTTCGAAATAAAAATCGGCCGTCAATTGACAACAGAAGCAGCAACAGTCCATATTACGGCAGAAGGTGAAAAGTTCAATGTTCCACAAACGGTTGAATTTGCAGCCGGTGAAACTGAAAAAGCCGTAAAAATCACATTCGATATCGCAATCGGGACTTCAGCATCTGTGAAAATAGGTATTGAGGAAGGTGATACATATATATATGGTTTAACTGAGCAGACCATTAAAGTTGCCAGAGATTACACTTGGTTTCTGCAGGCTCTTTGACCTTCTCTGATCCGATTTTTACCGGAGCAGAAGGTGAATTAAAGGTAGAAAAAGCAAAAGAAGGTAATAACCTTTATAGAATCATCGAACCGTATTGTGAAGAAGGTGCTGGAATTCATCTTCAATTTACATTGGACGATAATCACAATGCTGTATCTTTATTGCCGGTCGGTTCTCTGTTCGATTTAGGAAATGGATACCAGCTTTACTATGTTCCTGAACAATATCCTAATTACTGCTTCTTTACAAATGAAGGAAATAGCTTTAATTTCGGTTTCTTGTTTACTGACAACGGATCCGACCTGTATGTCGGAAACGGATCTTTTGTTTGGAGTAAAGAATATCCAGGCAAGTAAAATCTGATTATTTATTATATTAAACAAGTGAGGCTGTCTGAAAAATAGACAGCCTCGTTTTTTATGTATCAGAATACAATTACCAAAAGAGCGAATCCGAATATCACCAGTGCTGATACCAATACGACCTTGGCTTATATCATTTCTGACGTCATTAAGAATTATTTTGCAAACCTGACATCGGTCCCTTTATCCTCTTTCGCCTTAATAGCCAGAGCCCGGCCTTGAACTTTTACTTTTCCGGTTATAAATTCCGGGATATTGAAAGATTTCATAAAAGAGGGATAGAAACCGACATCTTTCTGAGGCAGTAGAAACGGCTTGCCTACTTTGCCATCTTCTCCCACATAAGCAATATACGGACGTGTATATAAACCATCTATCCGCCGGCTGCTGAAAACAAACCAACGACTGTTGCTGCTCCAGGAATGGTAGCTTTCCACATCGTCGCTATTCACTTCCGCCAACGAACGACTCGTGCCAGTCTGAAGATCCGTCATATATAAATCGGCATCTTTATGCCAGATCGAAAAGTTTCCATAACCGGATAATGTATATAAAAGGTAACGTCCGTCAGGTGAAACACGCGGGAAAGAAGCACTCATTCCGCCACTCTTTGCATTGTAAAGCGTATCAACCTGCGTTCCGAAAGTACGTGTCGCCGGATCAAAGGAAATGGAACATAAGTTATATTTGACTTCTGAGTATTCCTGCGGAATAGGGCGGGCCTCCGCTGTACAGAAATAGAGTGTCTTTCCGTCAGGAGAAAAAGTAGGAAATGTTTCAAAAGCATCTTTCGAAAAAATAGTTGAAGCTGTTACGATCTCGTGTTTTTCCACATCGTATACCACAACATCTGAAGCCTCATCATATACCTCCACCCTATTCTTGTCATTCAGATGAAATGCCTGCTTGGTCGTATTCACAGAGAAAGCCACATATTTACCCGAAGGATGCCAAGAAGGGTAAACCAAAGAAGAAATCGTTTCCCTCGTCTTGGTATTCAGTTTTTCTATCTTATCACCATCGACCAGGATCGTTCCCGGAAAAGTCTCACGCATATGGAACAACATCTTATCCGGATTCTGCATGCAAAACGAATGGCAATTCACACAATTGTTTCCACTCATCTTATTTTCAATAATGGGAGTTTGCGTATAACTCTCCAGATCCCGCTGATAGATTCCCATCTTATTCCACAACTCATATCCCGGATCAATCAGACGATAAGCCAGATAAGAGTCTATTTTTTCCGCAGCAACCTGGATGGTAAAAGGAGAATAGGCCACCCACTCATTGCCTTGTTTCACCTGAACCGTCACCTGTATGGAGTTACCAGCAGCCGATTCCAATAATTTCTTCCATTTGGAAGGGGGAATCACAAAGCCACCCTTTTCTCCTTTCACTTCGAATTGTTGCCCTCCAAAAGAAAAAACAGCACACGATCCAGCATCCTGGTCGTTCAAAGCAAAATTCAAGGGAGCTATATTAGGGGGAATTACCACACCGTTATAATCCGGAAAAATGACAGGCATCTCGTCCAATGTACGGCTCACTTTCACCGAGTCGGAACAAGACAGCAAAGCAGCCAGCATCACATATATATATTCTTTCTTTCCATGTTCTCACACATCATTTAAACATAAAGTAAAACCAGTAGGTATTTCCGTACGACCGGTTCAACAACCCAGCAATAGCACTGTTATTACGGTTCGCAAGCACCTGCTTTTTATAGTCGGCGAAGCGGGCTACAGTTGTTTCGGAGACATTGAAACGTTTCCAGTAATCCGGTTCTTTTTCAGACATCACAATGACAGCTTCCTGGAAATGCACAGGTAAAACAGGCAAGAACTCCGTCCCATAATATTTCTCCACCATCGCTTTAAACCCCTCTAAATCTTTAGCCAGTAAATACATAGCACCCAAATACTGCAATGCTGCAGAATTGGCCGGTCCCTTTTCCAGGAAAAGCTCCAGGTCCCCCGTCAACCCATTTATCATTGCCAATGAATTCCGATCCGGCAACATCCGCCTGCGGATTCCCAATACGGGATCGCTTTCGACAACTTCGTCATTATAAAGGAATTTGCGCTGTGATTGAGCCCAATCACGATATGCATATGTTCTCTCAAGTATCGAGATATATTTTTCAGCTATGGGATACGTGCCATAAATCAGATTTGTCTGCACCAGTCTTTTCAGCATACGAGGATTGCCATCCTCCATAGCACTCACATAACCTTCAAAAGCCATTTCCTGCGATGATGCGGTCGCTCCCATCGTAAAATAGATATCACTGAGCAGGCAAGATATATTTTCCGATTTATTCCATTGTACAAGCAATCCCTGAGGTCCCCGCTGGTCGAAGTTGAACATTTTATCCGAAAGTTCCCCCTTATTGGCCAATGCCATATTCAGATGGCACATATATAAAAAGTTAGTCAGTTTCCCTTTACATTCTTCTATTGTCTTGTCCCATTGTTCCGTTCGGGCAAAGTAATCCAGTTTTTTCAACCTCAGCGTCTTTGCATCGCTATATTTGGGCATTCCCCACCACAGGACGGCACCGATCATAGCCAATTGAACGATACAACTGATCCCCGCCCGCCATTTCTTTCCGGACAAGCTATTTTTATTCCGGATAAAGAAAGCGACAAGAAAGACCAGAGGCAGGCAAATCCAAGAATAATAAATGATTTCTTTTGGATGGAGCGTATTGTGGTAATACAGATCCGGCCCGAAAACCCACCGATATTCGCCCATCAAAGAGAAATAAACCGTTCCAACACCTAATAGCAAAACCTCCGCAACCCCGATCAACGAGATATACCACTTAGGCGTCTTCCGCAACCCTTCGAACAGACAAACCATTCCGGCAAACAAGACGGCAATCGATCCTGCCAACCAGAACAAGACCGGAACCAACACACAGCCTGCCACCAAACGGAAAAGTTCATTCCGTATCCTCATATACCCACAGAGCAAAGCCATCATCATCAGGTAGCAAACAGTGCCCTGTACCCTGTAATTGAAGTCGAAATGCATGAACAGCAAAGCCAACATCGGTAGCACATAAAGGATAAAAAGCCCCGAAATTGGCGCGATCCGTTTCACAATACCAGCCGTACAAACCCCGACACCTGTCAATAAGGCCGCAGTAACCAACGCCCCAACATAGGGACGGATAAAAAACTGCACCAGGAATTCCGCCACCAACATGGAAAAGCCACCCGGAAGAAGCAGTTTATTCCTTATATACGCCTCGGTAAACAAAAACAGCTGGCTCTGTTCTATATAATAAAAGTGATACTCGAAACGCGTTTGCAAGAAAGCAAACAAAGCTCCGAAAACGACCAACCAAAAGGCAACAAGTTTGTATTTCATCAGACAAATCCTTAAGCGTGTTTAACTAATTCAAAACGTCTATCCACACAAGACGGCAATTCATGTGGATAGTGTGTGACATAGATCAGCGTCTTTCCCGGACGCGAACAAAACTGCTCGATAATGGCAGCCGCCTTCTTCTTATTGCTCACATCCAACCCATGCAACGGTTCATCCAAGATAATCAAGTCCGGATCTTTTACAAACGCACGCGCCAAAAGTGCCAACCGCTGTTCGCCGGACGAAAGCGTAAGGAAAGACCGGTCTTTCAACTCTTCAATACCGAATACACGCATCCAAGCCAAAGCTATCTGTTGTTGCTGCTCCGTACACTTCCTGAACAACCCGACCGAGTCAAAGAAACCGGAACCAACGATACTCAATACCGGTACATTCTCCATATAGAAAAGATGCATTTCCGGGGAAACATATCCGATGCGCTTCTTTATATCCCAGATACTTTCTCCCGACCCACGTTTCCGGTCAAAAAGATAAAGCGTGTTGGCATACGATTGAGGATTATCGGCATAAATCAAGCTCAACAAAGTCGACTTGCCTGCCCCGTTCGGACCGAACAACGCCCACTTCTCCCCATTTTTCACTTCCCAATCCAATTCTTTCAGGATGGTACGGCTACCATATTTGACCGAAACGTGTTCCATCCTGAAAGTAACGAGATGGGTGGAAGGTTCTTTCTGATCCTCAACCGGGAGTGAAAACGACTCGCTCCGAACAGAATCGACTTTTCCTTCGGACGGGAACAAATCAGCAATCAGATCCGTTTGCTTCAGGAATTCCTCCCGACTGTAAATCGGAAGGCACTTACGCTGCTTGACCGGTAAAATATGCGTAATCATTTCAGGTATATCATCCGGATTGGAAAGCAGTAAAACCACCTGCACACCTTTCAATTTCGTCATTTGCTGCAACATCTCCACCAGAACACCTCTCGAAGGAGCATCCAGTCCGATAAAAGGATTATCCAATATTAAGACACGGGGACGTTTCAACAACGTACGAACAATCAAGAACTTTCTCAATTCACCACTGGACAGGAAGATCAGTTTCTTCGGCAAAAACTCTTCTATACCGAACAAAGATAACACATTATGATAATCTTCCGATCCGGCATCTTCATTTAATATATCTTCTATTGTAGGAACCTCGTCCGTTTCAGTCGAATGCCAACGTTGCTGATAATAAGAATTACGGCAATCAGCCAAAGAGTAAATATCTTTAAACGCTATACTTTTCACCAGATTACTGACATTCCCCTCGTATCCGAAAGTAACTTCGCCTTCCTTCAATGCAAATTTACGTTGCATAACATCGGCAATCAATGTTTTGCCTGCACCATTCGGCCCGATGACAGCCCATTGTTGTCCCTCTTCTATTATCCAGTTGAGAGGTTCTTCAAAACGCAGTTCCGGCAAACGGGTCACGACGTTCTGAATATTCACCATTATTTTCCTATTTTCCATCGCCTTTTTATTACACGAAGCAAAGGTAACAGAAAAGGGGAAACTCTCCCAAGCTCCCCCTTCTATTTTGTACAGGTATATTGTTATATATATTTCTTCGCAAATTAGTTACCAAAAACAGACCTGTACAGTATCCCAACGTTCGTTTCAAAAATACACTTAAACTATTTACACCACAAATATAGTAAATAATTTTACTTATTATCATTTTACAACTCAAATTTGTTGCAAAACATAATATTTACAATAAGTTTAGTAACACATTAAAAGACACGTGTACCCTTTTCCAAATGAATATCTGAAGCCTGCGTGATAATCACCTGCTTAACCCCGGCATCAATCGCTTGAAACGAATTTTCGAGTTTAGGATCATTCCCCCTTGAATCACACCTGCTTCCACATATTGCTTAAAAGCCATACGGTCTATTTCGGGAATCACACTTTCATCATCGTTCTCATCTTTCAAAACCCCTTTCTTCTCAAAGCAGAACATCAAAGTCACTTCAAAATGTTTTGCCAGAGCTTTAGCTGCTTCTCCCGCGATCGTATCGGCATTGGTATTCAACATATGTCCTTGTTTGTCGTGTGTAAGGGGAGCTAATACGGGAACAATATCCTGATGAATCAGGGAGGCCAGCAAATCCGCATTCACCTCTTTCACATCACCGACAAAACCGTAGTCAACCTCTCCTACCGGACGTTTGTCCGACCGCATCAGATTCATATCCGCTCCGGTCAGTCCCAACGCGTTTATGCCTAAGGCCTGAAGGCGGCGACAATATTCTTATTGACCAGTCCTCCGTAAACCATTGTAACCACTCTCAACATATCTGCATCCGTAATCCGGCGACCGCCCACCATCTTACTCTCGATACCCAACTGTGCAGCAAGTTTGGTAGCGGAACGTCCACCCCCATGAACCAGCACTTTATATCCTTCCACCTGCGAGAAGTCATTCAGCAGATTGCGGAGTGTTTCTTCTTCTTCCACAATCTTTCCTCCCACCTTTATCAGCGTCAGCTTTTCCATTTCTAATAAATTCTTTTAATTTTTTTGAGCCAAAGGTACTAAAAAATAAAAGATTTATATACTTTTGCATCATCCAACGCGGTAGTAGCTCAGTTGGTAGAGCATCAGCTTCCCAAGCTGAGGGTCACGAGTTCGAGCCTCGCCTACCGCTCCTAAGAAAAACACTCTCTGATTATCAAACTATTAATAGATAATCGGGAGTGTTTTTTCTTTGCAAGAAACAAATCATACACATAGCAAAAAGATACCGCAGATATAAGGTTAGCTTGTTTTCGACATTGTCGTGTATATTTTTGACAATGTCGGGAATATACTCGACAATGCCGAAAATATACACGACAATGTCGAAAACAAAATACACGCACAGAAAAATCCCAGCGGCTCAACATATATTTACGATTATCCGCCAGGAAAAACAAGATTAGAAGGCTGGGATTCATAAATTATCTGTATGTTTGAAAGCAAAAAGCAATAAACAGACAATGACAATACGGCAGGGAAAGATTCTGATAGTTGACGACAACGAGGATATACTATTCACACTAAAGATGTTACTGCGTCCACGCGTAGAAAGTATCACCACTTGCTCCGATCCGAAAGAAATCAACCGGTTAGTTTCCAGAAATCAATATGACGTCATCCTGCTGGATATGAATTTCACAACGGATGCCGTCAGCGGTAAAGAAGGATTCTACTGGCTGGAACGGATACTGGAAATCGCGCCGGATACAGTCGTTATCCTGATCACCGCTTACTCGGACACAGAAAAAGCCGTACGTGCCATCAAAGCCGGTGCAACCGACTTTATTTCTAAACCTTGGCAGAACGAAAAGATGCTGGCAACCCTATCGTCTGCCCTCGAACTTAGTTTCAGCCGTTCGGAAGTGCGAGCGCTTAAAGCGCAAAAATCAACGCTCACAGCTGCGACAGAGCCGGAAACGGAAGTAATCGGCGAATCGGCTGCCATGCAAAACGTGTTTCGAACGCTTGAAAAGCTAAAAGATACGGACGCCAACATCCTGTTGCAGGGAGAAAACGGGACAGGTAAAGATTTGATCGCCTACACGCTTCACAAGCAATCCGGACGCGGGAAAGAGCCGTTCATCCCGATAGATCTCGGAAGCATCCCACATGAACTGTTCGAAAGCGAACTGTTCGGCCACGAGAAAGGAGCGTTTACGGATGCGGACAAAAATAAATCCGGGCGCATCGAGATCGCATCCGGCGGCACGCTTTTCCTGAACGAGATCGGTAACTTGCCGTTGATGGCCCAATCCAAATTACTGACAGTCATCGAACAGCGCAAAATAAACCGGGTTGGTTCCACACAAGAGATCCCGATCGACATCCGCCTGATCTCAGCCACCAATACAGACTTGCACGCAGCCGTGCAGGAAGGACATTTCCGGCAAGACTTGTTATACCGGATCAATACGATCGAGATCATAATCCCGCCTTTACGTGAACGGGGAAATGATGTGACACTCCTCGCCCGGCATTTCCTGCAACGCTATTGCCAGAAGTATAAAAAAGAGATAGACGGCTTTTCCGACGAAGCATATCAACTGTTGAAACAGTATAACTGGCCGGGAAACGTGCGTGAACTTCAACATGTGATCGAACGCGCCGTAATCCTTTCCGAAACCCGGCAATTGCAATATGACGATTTCATGCTTCGCCTTCCTGTTTCCAACTCCCAGGACAAAGAAGGCAAGTTCAACCTGGAAGAACTGGAGAAAAACACGATACAGGAAGTGCTTCGTCATTGCTCCGGAAATATGACACAGGCAGCCAGCCTGCTTGGCATCACACGTACTTCCTTATACCGGAGGTTGGAAAAATACAGCTTATGAAACGTTATACGAAAAAAGCGGCCGGATTGATTTTCCTACTGTTGGCGACCAGCGTGACGTTCGGGCTACTTGTCGCTTTCCAGTTTTATATCTCCGCCATCGTCACGTTTGCTTGATTTTGTTCGAGGGATATTATCTGTTTCACATGATGGAACGCAATGACCGCTTGTTCAAACAGTTTATCTGGTCGATTCGCTATTCCGACTTTCTCGCCTCCGGCACTCCTTTACAAAAACAGAACGACAAGATTCCGCAAGACATGGTGAAGGTCATGGAAGAAGCTTTGCAACATTACAAAAAACACCTGCAAGAGAAGGAAAGCCAGCTGCAATATTTCCAGGCTTTGGCAAACCATATCGACCTTTCCGTATTTGTCTACTCCGCCACCGGGCAGGTAGAATGGATGAACCAAGCGTTCAAGATACAAACGGGTCTGAACTTTGCCGAAACGATCGACGATCTGGCCACCTATCATCCGGAGCTTCCCGCCCGCCTGCGCACTTTGCATCCTGGCGAACTGTCCATCCTGCAAATCAGGCGGAAAGATGAATATTCGCAGTTGATCCTTTCAGCCATATCATTCGTCGTCCTGGGTAAGCCGCTTACGGTCGTCAGCATGAAAAACATCCGTTCCGTCCTGGAAAACAAAGAGACGGAAGCCTGGCAGAAATTGATCCGGGTTCTGACACACGAGATCATGAACTCCATGACGCCGATCGTTTCCCTGTCCGAACTGCTCCGGAACAAGTGCATGGATGAACCGGGAGTCGATACGGAAGACAGGGAAGAGATCAACCAAGCTGTCGAAACGATTTTCCGCAGGAGCAGCGGCTTGGTACGCTTCGTAGAAAGCTACCGGAAAGTTACGGGCATCCCGATGCCTATTCCGGAGATTATACCGGTCAACCATTTCCTAGACAACATCAGCCTCCTGTTCAAGGACCAGAAAGACAAGATCAAGATCGTCCCCGCGACGGCACACCTACAAGTTATTGCCGACAAAGGATTGATCGAACAAGTGCTGATCAACCTGGTCAAGAATGCTTTGGACGCAACACACCATTGTCTGAGGCCACAGATCGAACTGTCTGCCGGCATCAACGAAGAGGGCAAAACCTTTATCCGGGTAAGCGACAACGGGACAGGCATACCGGTTGAAGTTCAGGAACGTATCTTTATCCCATTCTTCACGACCAAACCTTCCGGCTCCGGCATCGGGTTGAGTATTTCCAGGCAGATCATGCACATGCACAAAGGAGATTTGTCCGTTTTATCCGAGAACGGACAAGGCAGTCGGTTCTTCGTTACTTTCGGCTCGATTCAAAAGTAAGCAAAACTTTTCTTTCAAGAGAAAAGTAATATTCCTACATTTGTATGCACAAAGAAACAAAGACAGCAGATAGTTATGATAAAGATATTCTCAACAGACAAAGTCAGAGAGCTCGATAAATATACCATTCAAAACGAACCGATCAGCTCTATCGACTTGGTAGAACGCGCGGCAACCGTATTTACAAGTGAATTTTGCCGCCGCTATTCCAAACAAACCCGCATTATCGTATTTGCCGGACAAGGAAATAACGGAGCCGACGCACTGGCAATCGCCCGTATGCTGACGGATGCCGGTTACCGGGTGGAAACTTATCTGTTCAATCCTACCATGCGTCTTTCCGAAGACTGCGAACTGAATAAGCAACGATTGCTCCACATGGAAAAGATCGAATTCACGGAAGTCGTGGATGATTTTGTCCCGCCCGAACTGGAAGAGCGGGATGTAGTGATAGACGGCTTGTTCGGTTCCGGCTTGAATCGCCCCTTAACCGGAGGTTTTGCCGCAATGGTAAGATATATCAACCAGTCGGATGCGACCATCGTCTCAATTGACATCCCTTCCGGCCTGTTCGGAGAAGATAACCGCAAGAACGATCCGGACTCTATTATCCATGCCGACCTGACGCTGACATTCGGTTTCCCGAAACTGGCGTTCCTGCTCCCTGAAAATGCAGAATTTGTCGGTGAATGGAAAGTGCTGGATATTCTGTTACACCCGGAAATAATAGCCAGCACTCCGACACAATTCACATTAGTGACAGAAGAGGATATTGCTGCTGTCTTCCAGCCCCGTAACCGTTTTGCCCATAAAGGTACATTCGGACATGCACTGCTGATAGCCGGAAGCCAAGGAAAGATGGGAGCCGCCCTGCTGTCCGCAAAGGCCTGCCTTAGGAGTGGCGCCGGCTTACTGACTGTTCATATCCCCGGACGTGGCGAACAGATTTTGCAGACTGCTTTTCCGGAAGCGATGGTTGATCTGGACCAACATCAAGATCATTTCAGTTCTGTTTCCGGTATCAAAGCCTACTCTTCTATCGCAATCGGGCCTGGTTTGGGAAAACATCAGGATTCCGCAAAAGCACTGGAACAACTGCTCCAAGTAGTAGAAAAGCCGCTTGTGATCGACGCCGACGGATTGAATCTGGTCGCAGCCAATAAAGATTTATTGAAACGTATCCCTCCACGCAGTATCCTGACGCCGCATCCCAAAGAGTTCGACCGGATAGCGGGTGAAAGCATCAATTCATACGAACGGTTGAAAAAAGCTCAGGCTTTCGCTATCGATCATCAACTTTGTGTTGTCCTGAAAGGGGCTTATACGGCAATCTGTACGGCTACCGGGAATGTTTATTTTAACAATTGTGGAAATCCGGGTATGGCTACAGCCGGCAGTGGCGATGTTTTGACAGGTATCATCCTGGCATTGCTTACACAAGGGTTAGAACCTGAAACGGCTGCTGTCGCAGGTGTTTTCCTCCACGGGACAGCAGGTGACCTGGCTGCCGTCTACCGCTCCGAAGAGAGTATGATCGCCAGTGATATCACGGATATGCTGGGTAAAGCGTTCAAGCAGATAAAATAAAAACACTCCATTTATTTAACTCAATAAAGGAGGTGTGTCGAAACTATCCTGTTCCCGCGCTTGAAGCGGGATCGCATTAAAACCGGCCCTATAAAAATCTGATTGATAAGGCCTGTCTTTTTGCGGCCCCGCATCAAGTGCGGGGACAAGGAGATTTTGACACACCGCCTTTGTTATATGATCCGCTAATCTGCTACTGTATCGACAAAAAGATAGGATTTTATCTCATAAACCGAAGCAAATAAATAAAATGATTAAAACATTTTATTGCAAATAAATCGTTTTTTCCCCGAAAACAAGTATATTCGAATCCATAATTAAAGGAGATAGAAATGAATAAGTTTTTACTACATATAACATCGTTTGTAGTCATTATTTTATTCCTGTTCATGGGTGCTTGCCATAATCACCCACAGGCCCCAATGCTACTCGAAGTGGAGAAAATCATCGAAGAACAACCAGACAGTGCCCTAAGTATCCTGAATAAAATCGAAAATATCAACCAGCTGTCCGAAAAGGATCATGCAACTTATTGCCTGCTCTTAACCCAAGCTCAAGACCTGAATTATATCACACATACTTCAGATTCTCTAATTAAAATTGCGGCGACGTATTTTGAGAAAAGTAACGATAAACAACACTCCATGTTAGCTTACTACTACTTAGGACGTGTAAACTCCGATTTACAAGATGCTCTACAAGCACAAGAATATTATTTAAGGGCTTTGGAGATCGGCGAAGATTCAAAAGATTATCATCTACTTGCCCGAATTTATAACAACCTCGGAACACTATATAATTATCAAGGAATATATGAAATGGCATTACCTATGCACAAAAAAGCATTACATTTTTTGAAAAAAGAAGCAAAACCAGATACTGTAAACATATCGTATGTGCTACGCAATACAGCACGTATTTTTACACTCATGAATTTAGAAGACAGTGCCATAATATATCACAACAGAGCATTAAAATATTCAATTCCTTACAATATCTCCTCTATTTTAGTTGATTTAGGAAATATCTACATCACCAAGGGTGACTACGTTAAATCTAAAAATTATTTTGATCAAGCTCAAAAATTAACTACTGTACCTAAAACTCTTTACCCTATTTATCTATCAAAAGGAGAACTATTCACTGCAATGAATCAAATTGATTCTGCTAAATTTTACTTAATGAAATGTTCACAAAGTACCAATATTTACATACAAGCAGGAGGCTTACATCATTTAGCTCAAGTTGCCTTAAAAGAAAATAATCTCAGCGATTATGTAAAATATACAAAAGCCTATTCTATATTACGGGATTCTATTACCAATCGCTCTCATTTCGAAAATATACGTATAGCACAAAGTATGTTCAATTACCAACGTATTGCAAAAGAAAAAGATACATTTGAGAAAAAGGCTACACAAAGAATGATTTTGATATATCAAGTAATCATAGCTTTCTCTATCATCGTAACTATATTCTTTCTCATTTTTAAAAGAGAAAAAACGAAAAAGAAACGATTAGCAAAATTAAAAGAAGAACAATATAAACGTAGCCAACAATATATTGAAGACAACAAAAAACAAATTTCTCAATTAACAGAAATGCTTCATACCAAACAAGAGAAAATGAGTGAAGTTGAAAAACAACTATATGAAGCAAGAAAGTTAATGCTGGAAATGGAAAATAGGCAAATTTTTGAAAAGCAGGGAACATTTCTACTATTAGAAAAAGATTTCCATAATTCATCTTTATATATCAGAATTCATAGAGATGATGCTATCCAACTTGGCTCAAGTGAATGGGAAGAGCTACATCAACTAATTGACGCAACATATCCTGATTTCACAAATCGACTTATCAAACTTTACCCACAAATATCCATAGAAGAAATACATATTTGTTATTTAGTAAAGATGCAATTACCTATAAAAAAGATAGCCTTCATCATGCATATCACGAGTTCAGGAGTGTCCCAGTGTCGAAGAAGATTGTATAAAAAGTTCACAGGAGAACCTCAAAACACAGAGAAATTCGACAAATTCATAGCTGATTTTTAAGCTACTACAACTTGTCACATTTTTGTCAACAAAAATAGCTACTTTATAATGACAAGAAATTTATCTTTGTCAAAAATCTCAATTTCGACTTTTAGTAAAACAAATCTTATTTAATATTATGAAGCATCTTATTTCGACTTTGTTTTTTATTGTGTGTGGTATATTTTGTACCCAATTGGCTTTTTGTGATTCTATTCCTATAAAAGGAAAATGGAGCGAACAAGACTTTCGTTCCGTAGTTCCTGCACCTCCAACAGCCTCCATTGAAGGAAATGTATTAACAGTTAACTTTGTAAATCCACTTGCTGATCTGACCGTAAAAGTTACAGACAACAAAACAGGAAAAGTTGTTTATGAAGAATGTATTTCCGCATCTGCTCCGCAGAGCAAGTCTGTAATCTTGAATGCAGAAAATGGTGATTATACATTGTCATTCACTCATGAACTCGGCTATTTAACTGGTGAGTTTGCCATAAAATAACAGGTTGCGTGTAATTCTCCTTTACATGTAAATGTATAAGAACAGTCCCGGGCGGTGATTTAACCAGGCCTAATATCTCGATCTCCTTTTCCGCCGCCTTGGACCGTTCTTTATATCTTCTCTAATCTATAAATGAGGAAAAGAGGCTTTTCCGGTTGGTTACTAACAAAATATTTCATAGTTTTGTACAATCATTTATTAGAGATTAAACTTAGATTAGAATATGAAGAATTTAATCATTATAGCCAGTCTGCTCCTTAGTTTCCCCATTATGGCTCAGACGAAAGTTGTAAAGAAAAATGCCGTCAAGGCAATAATTTCGGTATAACTTATTCACTTCCCAAAACATCTTTGGTTGTAGATGCAGAAGTCACGAAAGTAACCTGCAAAGCAGGTCCCTATTATAAATACGCAGAAAAATATTTAGGTGTAAAAGACGCTATCACAGAAGATAATGTCTATTACGAATTAGGAAAGATCGGCTTGATCAACAAAGGTGTACCCGATGCGGACAATACATTTATCGTTGAATTTAAGGCCGGCACAGTCGCTCCATATGCTTATCTGACAGAAGACGGACTGCTATGTTCCATCAACGCCGAATACACACCCAATGAATCCGCACTGGAAGCGGCAAGAAAGAAAAACCAAACTCCGACAAAAGTAACCGACGCCTCTGTTTTTTCAGAAGAGTTACTTATGGCGGGATCTACAGCTAAACAAGCAGAGGTGGCAGCCAAGCAAATCTACCGTATCCGTGAAAGCCGCATGAACATCCTTACGGGTGACGCCGATAACCTGCCGCCCGACGGCGAAGCGATGAAGCTGGTCATCCAGCAATTGGAAGAGCAGGAGAAAGCGCTAACCAACTTGTTCACAGGAATCCGGACAAAGGAAGTCAGTGACTACGAAGTGACAATTGTTCCTTTCGACAACCTTGATAAAGAAGTATTGTTCCGCTTCTCGCCCCAGCTTGGTATCGTGGATGCCGATGATTTGGGCGGAGCTCCTGTATACATGAACTTAAAAGCCATCGACCGCGCTCCTATTTTAGACCCGAAAGAAGCTGAAAAGAAAGAAAAATCACTGAAAGGCATTATATATAATGTACCGGGTAAAGCCAGCATCGAAATTAGCATGAACAAAAAAACACTTTATAAAGGCGAAGCACAAATTACCCAATTCGGTACACGGGAAGGACTTGCCCCCGTCATGTTTGAAGACAAAAAAGCTCCGGTAAAAGTTTATTTCTACCCGGAAACAGGTGCAATAAAACAAATCATTCAATAATCATCTAACAATTTAATTCTATGTTTGAAGGACAGCCTAAAGGTTTATATGCGTTAGCCTTAGCGAATACCGGCGAGCGTTTCGGTTATTATACCATGCTCGCGATTTTTGTACTTTTTCTAAAAGCAAACTTTGGCCTATCGCCAGGTATGGCAGGAACGATCTACTCTACATTCCTTGCTTTAGTCTATTTTTTACCATTCATCGGCGGTATTTTAGCCGATAAATTCGGTTATGGCAAGATGGTGACAATCGGTATCATCGCCATGTTTGCCGGATATGTTCTGCTCGCATTGCCATTAGGCAGTGGAACATTGGCTTTGGCCTGTATGTTTTCCGCCTTGTTGGTAATCAGTACGGGGACAGGACTATTCAAAGGGAACCTGCAAGTAATGGTCGGTAATCTATACGACTCTCCCGAATATGCATCTAAACGTGATTCCGCATTCAGTATCTTCTATATGGCTATCAATATCGGCGCATTATTTGCTCCTACGGCAGCCGTAAAGATCATGGAATATGCCCAACAAAGTTTAGGTGTAAGTGTAAACGACTCTTATCATTTCGCTTTCGGAGTGGCCTGCGTCTCACTGATCATATCCATGGCTATCTATTATGCCTCCCGTCGCACATTCAAGCATGTGGAAGGAATATCAAACAAACAAGTGTAGGAAAAGAAACGGCCAAAGTAGAAGAACTCTCTCCGAGCGAAACAAAAGACCGTATCATCGCTCTGTGTTTAGTATTTGCTGTTGTCATCTTTTTCTGGATGGCATTCCATCAAAACGGACTTACCTTGACTTATTTTGCCGATGAGTTCACAGCCAAAAGTTCAACCGGATTGGAGAGTATGATGTTCGACGTATGGAATCTGGTTGCTATAATCTTTATCGTCTATGGTTTATTTTCCTTATTCCAGTCTTCTACAGGAAAAGGAAAAGCGATATCCGGTATCGTCATTTTACTCGCACTTGCATTCTTAGGATACCGATACAGTTCACTCAATGGTTCGGTTCCTGTAGATGCTCCTATTTTCCAACAATTCAACCCATTCTTCGTGGTTGCTTTAACTCCTGTTTCCATGGCCATTTTCGGTGCATTATCCAGAAAGGGCAAGGAACCGTCGGCTCCACGTAAAATCGGCCTCGGCATGCTGGTGGCAGCATGCGGATTCATATTAATGATGTTTTCATCATTCGGCTTACTGACTCCAGCAGCACAATCCGAAGCAATTCAGGCTGGAACTGCCTCTTTCGTTTCCCCCAATTGGTTAATTTCCACCTATTTGGTCCTTACATTCGGTGAGTTATTGCTTTCACCTATGGGTATTTCTTTTGTTTCGAAAGTCGCTCCTCCCAAATACAAAGGTATGATGATGGGAGGCTGGTTTGTTGCAACAGCTATTGGAAACTATTTGACAGCCGTAGCGGCATGGATTTGGGGAGATATGCCTCTATGGATCGTATGGGGGGTATTGGTCGGAGTATGCCTCGTTTCTGCCGTTTTCATTTTCTCAGTCATGAAAAAATTAGAAAAGGTAGCATAAGACAACCATGAGAAAGCAGTATACATATAAACCTGTCGCTCTCCGCTTCAGAAGGTGGAGCCGGAAAAGGTATGCTGCTTTCGTCAGTATACAACGTGCCGTTACGATCGGGCAATTGTCGGCAAATGTATCCGAACGGTTCCAGACTAAAAATGGTTCCGTACATACATCCGTACTCACTTTCGACAAGACAGGAGAAGGGGAAGCCGAAGAAAAGGAAAAGACATATCGTTCTGACAGTTCGGAAAGCATCCCTCTGTCCAGACTGTACCTGCAAGCCTTATGCCCTGTCCTGACTGTAAGCCAGCCTGCAGCATCGTACGCACACATAGTAAAAGATAACATTTCCGAAATCGCGGAAGGTCCCAGCTATAAGCTGAAGGCCTTCCGCGATTTTCGTTTATACAAATACGAAATCACATGATTGAAACACTCAAACAACACGTTCTTTCCGGTGGCATGATCAACGAAGAACAAGCAAGAGAACTGGCTGCTATCCCAAATAAAGAGGCCTTATACGAAGCGGCCCATCAGATCACCCGTCATTTCATGGGGAACAAGTTCGACACTTGCTCTATCATCAATGCCAAAAGCGGGAATTGCAGTGAAGACTGTAAATGGTGTGCACAGTCCGGACATTATAAAACAAATGTGACGCTTTACCCGTTGTTGCCGGCAGAAGAATGTATCCGCCATGCTACGCATAACCATAAGCAAGGAATCAGCCGTTTTGCACTCGTCACCAGCGGTAAGAAGGTTTCAGACAAAGATATGGTGAAGATTACGGAAACCGTACGCCTTATCAAACAAGCCTGCGATATCAAATGTTGCGCCTCGATGGGACTTCTAAGCCGTGAGCAGCTGCAAGCTCTTTACGACAGCGGAACGGAAAATTACCATTGCAATATAGAAACAGCTCCCTCCTATTTCCGCACCCTTTGCACGACCCACACGACGCAGCAGAAGCTCGAAACGATCCGAACAGCACGGGAAATAGGTTTCCGTATCTGTTCAGGCGGGATAATCGGGATGGGCGAAACGGTTGAGCAGCGCATCGAGATGGCTTTGTTACTTCAAAAGGAAGGAATCCTCTCTATCCCGCTGAATCTCCTGCAGCCGATACCCGGCACACCATTGGAAAAGGCACAACCTCTGACGGACGAAGAGTTCCTGACCACGATCGCCCTGTTCCGCTTCATCAATCCGAATGCTTACCTACGTTTCTCAGGCGGACGAGCCAGGCTAAGTGAAAAGGTACAGCGTAAGGCTCTTTATATTGGTATCAATTCGGCCATCATCGGCGACCTCCTGACAACTATCGGAAGCCGGGTGGCAGAAGACAAAGTCCTTTTCACCTCCGAAGGATATTCATTAACCGAAAACACAGATTGGGAAAGATGACGACAGAAGAATTACTCCATTTTGACCGGGAACACATCTGGCACCCGTACACATCGACTATCAATCCGCTTCCGGTCTATCCGATCGAACGTGCGGAAGGGGTTACGATCACCCTGAAAGACGGCCGGAAGTTGATCGACGGCATGTCATCATGGTGGGCAGCCGTACATGGCTACAATCATCCGGTATTGAATGCGGCAGCCAAGGCACAACTGGATAAGATGAGCCACATCATGTTCGGAGGCTTTACCCACGAACCGGCAGTAGAACTGGCAGCCAAGTTACTCCCGCTACTACCTCCCTCCATGGAAAAGATATTCTTTGCCGACAGCGGTTCCGTTGCGGTGGAAGTCGCCATGAAGATGGCAATCCAATATTGCAGTCGCAAGGGAAACAGGAGAAACATGCTTTTGCGACCATCCGCAGTGGCTATCACGGCGATACCTGGCACGCGATGTCTGTCTGCGATCCGGTAACCGGCATGCATGGAATTTTTGCCGGAAGCCTGCCTATACAATATTTTATCCCCCAGCCTTCCGTCAAATTCGGAGAGAAATGGGACGAAAAGGCGATCGAACCTTTAAAAGACTTGTTAAAAAAACATGCAGGAGAAATCGCCGCCTTGATCCTTGAGCCTGTCGTTCAGGGAGCAGGCGGTATGTATTTCTATTCGCCCGCATTCCTGGTCAAGGCACGAGAATTGTGCGACCGATATCAGGTATTGCTGATTTTTGATGAAATCGCAACTGGATTCGGACGGACCGGGCGCCTTTTTGCCTGGGAATGGGCCGGAGTGGAACCTGACATCATGTGCATCGGCAAAGCATTGACGGGAGGTTACATGACACTTTCGGCAACCATCACCAGTACCCCCGTAGCCGATATGATTTGCAGTGGAGAAGCTGGTTGTTTCATGCACGGACCGACCTTCATGGGGAATCCGTTAGCCTGCGCGATCGCATCGGCATCGGTCTCTCTCTTGCTGGAAAGCGGATGGCAAGAAAAGGTAAAGACCATAGAGGCACAACTCCGGGAAGAATTAGCTCCGGCAATATCCTTCCCCTGCGTACAAGAAGTACGTGTACTGGGAGCCATCGGTGTGATTGAGATGAAAGAGCCTGTGAATATGGCAGTCTTGCAAAAACGTTTCGTCGAAGAGGGCATCTGGATACGTCCGTTCGGAAAGTTGGTTTACCTGATGCCTCCCTTTATCATCACTAAAGAGGAGCTGTCGAAGCTGACGAAAGGATTGCTCAACACACTCTCCGAAGAAGGCTGAAACGACATACCGATGTCCCGGCAGCTTCATCGAGATATCGGCAGGATCTTCACCGAGATGTCGTCGACACCGACATATAGATGTCATAGAAGGGCATCCATTCAATAATATATAAAACACTTATATTCAAAAAAAATAATGAAATACTATAACAATAAACTGGAAGAATGGAAGTCTTCCGGCAGCCTGCGCAGTCTTCCCGATGTCGTCCATCATGGCAAATGGATCGAAAAAGAAGGACAGACTATGCTCAACCTATCTTCCAACGACTATCTCGGACTCTCGTCCCGGCAGGATTTGCGGAATGAGTTTATCGGACAGTTGCAGGAAAGCGGCCTGCCGTTCTCCTCCTCTTCTTCCCGGTTACTGACAGGGAATTTCCCGATCTATACCGAACTGGAAGAACTAATGGCCGAACGCTTCGAGCGCGAAGCCGCCCTGCTGTTCAACAGCGGTTATCATGCTAATACCGGAATACTCCCTGCCTTGACAGACAAGCAGTCATTCATCCTGGCAGACAAACTGATACATGCGAGTATCATCGATGGTATCCGGTTAAGCGGTGCGCCTTATCAACGCTATCGTCACTGTGATTATGAGCATTTGGAACAACTATTAGTGAAATATGCGCATGAGTATGAGCAGATTATTATCGTTACGGAAAGTATTTTCAGCATGGATGGAGATGTCGCCGACCTCCGCCGCCTGGTGTCCTTAAAGAAAAGCTATCCGAATATATGGTTGTATGTAGACGAAGCGCATGCCATCGGTGTTAGGGGAAAAAACGGTTTGGGGATCGCCGAGGAGCAAGATTGCATCCGTGATATAGACCTCCTGGTCGGTACTTTTGGTAAGGCTTTGGGATCGATGGGGGCCTACCTGATATGCAGCCGGACAGTCAGAGAATACCTGATCAATACGATGCGGCCTTTGATATTCAGCACAGCCCTTCCGCCTGCCCAAATAGCCTGGACAAAGTTCATGTTTGAGAAACTTCCCTGCTTTACTGACGAACGACACCGTCTGTCCGTTATCAGCCACCTACTTTCGGAGGCCTTGAAAGGGAAAGGAGGAGAAATATCGGCAAGCCACATCATTCCTTTCATTATCGGAGAAAACGAGGACTGCATCCTGACAAGCCTCAGCCTACAGCGGAAAGGCTTCTACTGCCTCCCTGTCCGCCCTCCTACGGTCCCCAAAGGAACGGCACGAATACGTTTCTCATTAACAGCCGACATAACTGAAGAGGAGATAAGATTTATGATTTATGATTTATGATTTATATCAAAACACATAAATCATAAATCATAAATCTTATCATAAATCATGAACATATATAAACAAACAAAAGCAGGCAACAGCAAACTCCTTCTCGTCTTTTCAGGCTGGGCGACTTCTCCTGAAGTATTCCGGCATCTGGAACCGGAGCCGGATACGGATATCTGGATTTGCTATGACTATCGGGGGATGGAATTTGAAGGAGAAGTCCTTTCCAGATACCTCGAAATTCGACTGATAGCCTGGTCATTAGGAGTATGGGTTGCATCAATCGTATTTGGTAAGAGGCAAATACCCTTCACCGAGGCTATCGCCGTGGGTGGAACTCTCTACCCTGTCCATGACCAGTGGGGCATCCCGGAAACGATCTTCCGAGGAACATTGGATAACCTGGCTGAGGAAGGCATGCACCGCTTCAACCGGAGGATGTGCGGCAAACGGGATCTCCTCGAAGCCTACGAACAGATACCACCTCGTCCACTCACCGACATCCGGGAAGAATTGGACTACCTGTACACAGAAATAAAGAAAACACCATCAGCTTCCCCCTTATTCAGTGGATGGACGCATACCCTCATCCCCTCCGGCGACCGGATCTTTCCTGCCGCGAACCTGCGTGCCTTCTGGCAAGATCGTTGTCCTATAACTGAGATAGAGGCTCCTCACTATCCTTTTTATTTATGGAAACAATGGAACGAAATATGGAAACAATAGAAGCTAAACGCATACATATCCGCTTTACACGCGCCTTGTCCAGCTACGACAATCATGCCGATGCCCAACACCGTATCAGCCGGAAACTCGCTTCTCTCCTCCCTCATCAAGCGGAAACCCGTTACAGGAGAGTACTGGAAATCGGTTGCGGGACGGGAGGATTCACCGGAGCACTGAAACAACAATGCCACATTGACGAATGGATACTGAATGATCTTTGCGAAGACTGCCAGAAAAGATAGAGCAACTTTTCCCCGGCAATCCTCCCCTCTTCATAGCCGGGGATGCCGAAACACTATCCTTTCCCGGCAAGTACGACCTGATTGCATCCGCCTCTACTTTCCAGTGGATGAAAGAACCGGAAACGTTTCTCCATAAACTGTCGGGACTACTGGTGCCGCAAGGGATGCTCCTGTTCAGCACTTTTGTCCCCGGCAATCTGTACGAGATCAAAGAGCTGACAGGAAAAGGACTCGTGTACCCAACTTCCGATACACTTGTAGGATGGTTATCCACAGCCGGCTTCAATTTGCTTCATTACGAAGAGGAGACGATCGTCCTCACCTTTAAAACCCCGCTGGACGTACTGCGACACCTGAAAGCAACAGGCGTCACAGCAACCGGGAATGGCCGTTGGACAAGGGGCCGGCAAGAATCATTCTGCCGGCACTATTCGGAACAGTTCACGACAACCACAGGCCAAGTGACACTCACATATCGCCCGCTTTATATATTAGCAATAAAAAAATAATAGTAGTAGTATGAAAGGAACAGTCTTATTTATTACAGGAATAGATACCAATATCGGTAAAACTTTTGCCACCGGCATGATCGCATGTGCATTGGCCGGAAAAGGGAAAAAAGTCATCACCCAGAAAATGATTCAAACAGGTTGCGCAGAAGTTTCGGAAGACATCGAAATGCACCGGAAAATACAGGGAATCCCTTTCACCGAAGAGGATAAAACCGGATTAACCTGCCCCTACATCTTTACCTATCCCTGTTCTCCCCATATGGCTGCGGAGAAAGACGGGAAAACAATCGACCTCTCAGTTGTCACCGAAGCAACCCGCCGCTACAGGAGAAATATGAATACGTCTTGCTGGAAGGGGCGGGCGGATTAATGGTACCGAACGATTTTCATTCGCTCGCTATTGATTATGTAAAAGAGCAAGGCTATCCGGTTATCTTAGTGACATCCGGAAAGTTAGGCAGTATCAACCATACATTATTAAGCCTCTACGCCTGCAAGCAATACAAGATTCCGGTTCAGGCAGTCGTCTACAACCTCTATCCCCCTACAGATGAATTGATAACCGTCAACACACAGGAATACCTCACCCAATATCTGAAAAAAGAATTTCCCGGAACCGCCCTTATCACGCTTCCGGAAGAAGTGGCAGAAGAGGTTGACATAGATATCAGCAGCCTGCTCTAAAATCCCTCTACCCTTCCTTTTCAAAACACTGGTGTTTCGCATCCAAAACATCGGTGTTTGAATGGTGTATCAGTTTACGACGAAGTAATATGAATCAGGTCTGACACCTCGAACGTCCATCATGTACCGTCACAGCAATGACAAAGCGTCAGATGCCTTTATAAGAACGGGGCTGTGTCAAATATCGGTATTCATGGGACACAGACGACTCAGACGAGCGCAGATTAACTCAGATATTATTTATTATCAATAAAATAAATCTGCGTCAGTCTGCGTGTTCTGCGTCATCCGCGTCCGGTAATATCACTTTGACACAGCCCCGTTTATTCATATATTACTTATTACTTGAAGAAGAACCTGAAAATATCGTTTCCGTTCGCATAAATCAGTAAAGCAAACAGCAGGAACATCCCGGTAACCTGCGCATATTCGAGGAATTTATCACTCGGCTTGCGACGTGCAATCACCTCATAGAGCAAGAACATCACATGTCCGCCGTCCAAGGCCGGAATCGGCAGAATATTCATAAAGGCAAGGATAATAGAAAGGAAAGCCGTTTTCATCCAGAACGAATGCCAATCCCACTGCGCCGGGAACAGGCTGCCGATTGTACCGAAACCGCCCAGGCTGGAAGCCCCCTCTTTCGTAAAGACATATTTCATATCGCTGACATAACCTTTCAGCGTATTCACACCCAGCATGACACCAGCAGGGAAAGACTCAAAGAAACCATATTTACGAGTCACCGTCTGGTAGATTTCAAGAGGGGAAACAGAATAAACACCCATTTTCCCGGCCGTATCCGTATGCAGCGTCAATGTTTGCGGAACACCAGCACGGTAAAAACCGACCGAGACATCCTTATCCTTATTTTGTGCAAGCACTTCACCCACTTCATAGAAGGAAGGGGTTAAAAGGCCGTTAATAGACACGATACTGTCTCCCGGCTGCAAACCGGCAACAGCGGCAGGCGATTCGCCACTTTCCGTTTCACCCAATTCGCGCACGACCATCGGGAAACGATAAGAAGCAAACCCTTTCTTATCCCGCATAACACGCTGTGCCATATCTTCAGGGATGGGAATTACCGTTTCAACACCGCCACGCAAAACCGTTACGGTCTGTGCATTGAGTACATGGCGGAAACAGTCTTCTCCGAAACGCTCCAACTCCGTATCGTCTGCTTTCAGCAAGATATCCCCATCCTGAAATCCAACGTTATGGAAAGTCTCACTATAATCCATACCTGCCTTCACATTTTTCAACGGCAGGAAAGTATCGCCCCAAGTGAACAACACCATCGAATAAATAAACAGCGCCAGCAGGAAGTTGAACAACACGCCCGCAACCATGATCATCAACCGTTGTCCGGCTGACTTAGAACGGAACTCGTATGCTTCGGCGGCTGCGCCATCGCCTCCTTGTCCATACTCTCATCGATCATACCGGAAATCTTGCAATAACCACCCAAAGGAAGCCAGCCGACACCGTATTCCGTATCACTGTTTTTAGGTTTGAATTTAAAAATCGAAAACCACGGGTCAAAGAAAAGATAGAATTTCTCCACCCGAACCTTAAAGATACGAGCAAAAATAAAATGCCCGAACTCGTGGACCAACACCAATATCGATAAGCTCAGAATGAGCTGTAGAGCCTTAACTAAAAATGTCTCCATACTTTGTCAATTTAAATAAGTTTCTCCGCAATTTTTCTCGCCTCCGCATCCGTCGCCACATAATCTTCGTAGGTGGGAACAGGGATGAAGGTGGCTTTCGCCATTGTTTTTTCAATCACGTCGCTCATCTGCAGGAAGCCGATTTCGTCACGCAAGAAAGCTGCCACTACCACTTCGTTGGCCGCATTCAGAATACAAGGCATATTTCCGCCTTTCCGAACCGCATCGAAGGCGAATGCCAAGTTACGAAAACGTTCCATATCCGGCTCCTCGAACGTAAGCGTTGCATATTGGGTGAAATCCAAACGAGGTGCTTTGCTATGCAACCGCTTAGGATAAGAGAAAGCATAGCTTATGGGAAGTTTCATATCGGGAATCCCCAACTGGGCGATCACCGCACCATCTTCGAACTGAACCATCGAATGGATCACCGACTGCGGATGCACCACAACCTGTATCTGTTCCGGTGCAAGCCCGAACAACCACTTCGCCTCGATCATCTCGAACCCCTTGTTCATCATCGACGCCGAATCGATCGTGATCTTTGCCCCCATGCTCCAGTTAGGGTGCTTCAACGCCTGTGCTTTAGTCACGACTGCCAGTTCCTCCATTGTCTTGGTACGGAAGGGGCCACCGGAAGCCGTCAGCAAAATCTTTTCCACCGGGTTCTCCCACTCTCCCGCTAAACACTGGAAAATGGCTGAATGTTCAGAATCGACAGGCAGGATAGGAACTTTGTGTTCGACAGCCAGGGCAGTGATCAGTTCGCCGGCCACCACCAGCGTCTCTTTGTTTGCCAAGGCGATCGCCTTACCGGCTTTGATCGCTGCAATCGTCGGTTTCAGCCCCGCATATCCTACCATTGCCGTCAGCACCATATCGATCGGCTCCGACTGCACGACCTGAGCGATGGCATCCGAGCCTGCCCATACCTTGATGGGAAGATCTTCCAACGCCTCCTTCAGTTCGGGATATTTCTGCTCGTTGGCGATTACCACCACTTCGGGCATATATTTACGTGCCTGGTTGATCAGCAGATCCACCTGATTATTGGCAGTAAGAGCATATACTTCAAAAAGGTCGGGATGTTCGCTGACTACTTCCAGAGCCTGCGTTCCGATAGAACCTGTAGAGCCTAATATGGCCAAGTTTCTTTTCATGCGTATTAAAATGCTATATATTCTTCAGGATTGACCGGACCACCTTTATACCACAACTCGAAATGGAGATGCGGACCGGTCGACAATTTACCCGTATTGCCAACCAGAGCAATGGCCTCACCTGCAACAACGCGGTCGCCCACCTCTTTCAGCAATAACTCGTTATGTTTATAGATAGATAAAAAACCGTTCTTATGCTGCACCTGTATTACATTCCCGGAATTCGGATCGAAGCCGGCAAAAACCACCGTGCCATCCAACGTCGCCAGCACGCTTTCCTTCGGAGCAGCAACCAAGTCGACACCGTAATGCCGGATATTGGCATCATAATGAGAAGAAACCACACCATTTACCGGCTTGTAGAAAAAGACACCGTCGGTAGGAACCGGATTTGGGTCCAGGACAGCCAAGTTATATTTCTCCGCCTCTTCAAAATCTTTTACAAATTTCTTTTCCTCCTTTGTTTGCGGAATCTCATAGTCAGGGTTCACCCGCGCCAGCGAATCGATTTCTCGAATCGAATCGACCGGCATCGTCCCCGACAAGATACCCGCCACATTATTCAGATAAAGAGATTGTATCTGTATCATCCTTTCCAGCGAATCGGCACGTAAGGCATTCTGCATGATTTCCTTACGGACTTCCACATCCAGATAACCCGGCAGGTAGTTACGTATCGGCGTCTTAATAATGATAAAGGCAGTAAAGGCGATCAGCAGGAAAGCAAACACAGCCAGCATCGCAAACGCAGAAAGCTGCGACAACCGGAAAGACCATACTTCCTCCAGCGTTCCTTCATTGAAGAAAGACAGTTTATATTTAAACCTAATCCGGTGCCAGAATGATTTCTTATTTGTTCGTCTTTGCTTTTGTGCCATGTGTATTCGTCAATTTCATAAATCCAGCAGACCTTCCGGGATGGAAACGGTCAGCGTCTTATTTTCATGATCGGCAGACAAGATCAGTTCCTCTGCGGCAGGTAACAACAGCTCTTCGCCATTATGGTCGATCTGCAAAAGGACATTGATAGTCGACTCGTCGACATCGGTAATCTCGCCTATTTCGCCATGATGCTCGTCTATGACTGATAGCCGATAAAACTGTCCCATGTCATATCTCCCACCAGATCGTCCTCGTCCACTTCATCAAGCGAATAAAAGACTTCGCGATTGGAAAATTCACGGGCCGCTTTCTCATCGTTCACATTCTTCAACTTCAGTAGGATGACGGTATCCGTCTTATAGCGATACTCCTCAATGAAAAAAGGAACCAAGATTCCGTCCATCTCACATATAATATACGGATCGTCCGAATCCTCAAAAACGTCACTGTTCGTAACCAATGCGATCTCCCCTTTTATGCCGTGAGGTTTGGCAAACTGCCCTATCTTGAAAACATCTTCTTTTTTAATCATGACAAGAATGTTTAAAGTCGGGTAATCCGTGCCCCGATGCTGTTCAACCGTTTGTCAATATTCTGATATCCGCGGTCTATCTGGTCGATATTGTGGATATGGCTGGTTCCTTCGGCACTCATCGCCGCAATCAGCAAGGCAATACCGGCGCGGATATCCGGAGAAACCATATTGGAACCACGCAGTTTGAAACGATTGCCCAACCCGATCACAGTCGCCCTATGCGGATCGCAAAGAATGATCTGTGCCCCCATATCGATCAGTTTGTCGACAAAAAAGAGGCGGCTTTCGAACATCTTCTGATGGATCAGCACACTGCCGACAGCCTGCGTCGCCACAACTAAGAAGACACTCAGCAAGTCCGGCGTCAGTCCCGGCCAGGGAGCATCGGCAATCGTCATGATAGAGCCGTCGATAAACGTCTCGATCTGATAGGATTCGTGTGTCGGGACATGGATATCGTCACCGATCTGTTCGACTGTAATTCCCAGGCGACGGAATGAATCGGGAATAATCCCTAACATATCATAGCCTGTATTTTTGATCGTAATGTCGGAACCGGTCATAGCGGCCATTCCGATAAAACTGCCGACCTCGATCATATCCGGCAGGATCGTATGTGTAGTGCCACCCAACGCCTCAACCCCTTCTATTGTCAGTAGATTGGAACCGACACCCGAAATACGGGCTCCCATACGGTTCAGCATGGAAGAAAGTTGTTGCAGATAAGGTTCACAGGCAGCATTATAAATCGTTGTTTTTCCTTCCGCAAGCACAGCCGCCATCAGGATATTGGCCGTACCGGTCACCGAAGCTTCATCGAGCAGCATATAGGCTCCTTTCAACTTCTTCGCCTCTATTTCGTAGAGCTGACGGTCGGGATCATAACTGAAGCAAGCCCCCAGCTTCTGAATACCGACAAAGTGAGTGTCCAGACGACGGCGTCCGATCTTATCGCCTCCCGGTTTCGGGATCAGTGCCTTGCCAAAACGGGCGACCAGAGGGCCGACAATCATCACCGAACCGCGCAGGGAACCGCTTTTACGCAAGAACTCGTCCGTCTCAAGATAGTTCAAGTCGACAGCATCGGCTTGGAATGTATAGGTATTGGCCGCCGGATGTTCCACCTTCACCTGCATATCGCGCAAGAGTTGTATCAGGTTATTCACATCCAGTATATCCGGTACATTATGGATTGTCACTTTTTCCGGCGTAAGCAATGTTGCACAAATGACCTGCAAGGCTTCATTCTTTGCGCCCTGCGGTACAATCTCACCGGCCAACCGGTAACCGCCTTCTATGACAAATGAACTCATCGGCCTTTACGTGAATAATTTTTCTTGTTGTTCGTATTATTGCGAGCGAGTATATCACGGCTTTCCGCCAGTTTATGCACCTCTTCATCCAAAATGATCCGGCCTTCCGACAATTCATCGAGGTCCTTGAAAATCTTCCGGTCATCTACGGACTCTTTGTTCCAGGTCAGGAACGATTTCTTCATCTGGGTAGCCAGCAACTTGATCAGCAGATCCTTTTCCATCCCCGGTTCGAATTCGGTTGCTTTCTGGATCATTTTCTCAAGCGTCTTGCCGTAATGGCGGTAACGTATACGCGAATTGTTATAAGGTATACGCGGAGGACGTGAGTAAAGGTCTTCTTTCTTTACGATCTCGTACGGATAATCGATATCCAGTTTGAAGTCGGCCATAATAGCCAGGTGATCCCAAAGAATATGCTTGAAGTCGTTTACATCACGTAGATGGGAAACATATTTCCCATGATGTTGATTATCGTGTTTGCGCAGCGTTTACGTTCTTCCGGTCTGAATGTAACTGCGCAATAGTGCCAACCATAT
>ENA-OQJX01000081-OQJX01000081.1-human-gut-metagenome-genome-assembly--contig:-NODE-81-length-63427-cov-6.479415_pt1 | contig 63427 bp, 68 predicted proteins | sample MGYA00242615_ERZ504782 | MGnify/ENA primary metagenome ERZ504782 (study PRJEB26092, sample SAMD00036354) | human gut metagenome | host: Homo sapiens | study: EMG produced TPA metagenomics assembly of... | reverse complement strand
GAATTTTCCATAAAAAGACGCTTTTCTTCCCTTTTTGTCCACTTTTCTCATCATTGAACATAGTTTCTTTATATTGAAGCTATGGCAAAGAAGGTAAAATCCATCACGACCTTGTCTTTTCCCATATGCCTGAAACGGCGGTAAGCCATATTGGACTTCATCTGTCCGAAGACTGCCTCCGGTTCAATGCACCGCCTTCCCCTTTCCTTGATCCCTTCTTCTGAAGTCAATAATTCACAGGCCTTTCGTTTATAGCATTAAGCCGGTGATTGACCCTGATCGTCCTCTGGTTGGCCTTGGCCTTGTAACAGAGGCAGCGCAAGGGACACCCCTTGCATCGTATGGCGCGATAACAGGCGCTCTGGGAGATATAACCGCCCTCCGTCCGGGTTTGTAGCGTACCGGTCCGGGACATGCGCTGCCCCATCGGGCATATGTAATAATCTCCTTCCTCATTATAATAGAGGCTGTCGGTATGAAAGGTGTCAGGTTTATAGCGGGGACGGTGTTCCAAATGGAAACGATTGTATTTGACGAACCCCTCAATGCCGGCTTCGTCCATGAAACGGTAGTTCTCTTCCGAGCCGTATCCGGAGTCGGCGACGACCCTTTTTGGGAAACGACCGTAACGGCCCGGGAAAGAGCCAAGGAATGGTATGAAGGTCAGCGTGTCGGTCGGGTTCGGAAAGAGGCGAAGTCTGTGATGAATTGGTTCTCGGAGGATATCTGCAAGTTGTAACCGGGCTTGGTTTGTCCATTACACATGGCGTCTTCCTTCATGCGCATGAATGTGGCCGAGGGATCGGTCTTGGAGATGGAATTGCGGCCTTCCATCTGTTCCAGGCGGCTGTTATATTCCGCTAGCTTCTCGCCATGCCTCTCCAATTCTTTGAACATCTTGTTCTTTCCTCTTTGCGCGGCCTTCTCTTCCTTTGTCTTTGCCTCAGGTGCCGAACCGAGTGCCTCCTTGAATTCCTTGGAGATCTCGCACAATGTCTGGGGGGTAAGCTCCAAGGTGTCAACATCGGCCGCCTTGTCTTGTGCCATCTGCTCGTTGATCTGCTGGAGTAACACACGGATTTTCTCCAACAGCTTCTCACGGTTCCTTTCCACGCTCTTGCGCCATACGAAGGTATACTTGTTCGCCTTGGATTCTATCTTCGTCCCGTCAAGGTACTCGACCTCAAGCGTGACAAAACCTTTCTCTACCAATATCAACACTAAGAGGGTGAATATATGTCCGATCTCATTCTTGACACGGTTGCGGAAACGGTTGATGGTAGCGAAGTCAGGCTTCTGATATCCCGACAGCCAGATATAATAGATGTCCCGGTATAGGAGTTTCTCTATTTTTCGGCATGAGTATACGTTATTCATGTAACTATAAAGGATTACCATGAGCATCATTTTGGGATGATAAGGCTGCGGCCACGCTCATGGTATAGTTTCTTGAAACCTGACAGGTCCAGGCTCTCGATAACCGACTTGAGGATCCGCCTGGGTCATGAACCAAGCGTTATTTCTTCCTCAATATCAGTGCTTTCAGAAATTTCGGCTTTGCATCCGTCACGCTTTAGTCCTTAAAAACTGTCTGCTGTTGTCCGGTGTCTGTCTGCCAACATCTTGGGTTCAAATGTACGCATTATTTTTGGATTATGCAAACCGTTGAAAATAAACATTCTAAGGTTAGTGCAAGGTGCAAGCTATATAATATAGATATATAACTTGCACCTTGCACTAAAAAAATAGCCTTATTAACTCCGATACTTCTTCCTAAAATCTGTTGGATTGCAATCTTTGTATTTCTTGAATAGCTTGTTCAAATGGCTTTCATCTGTAAATCCAAGTTCTTCTACTATTTCACTAATTCTCATTTCGCTGTGCAGAAGACGGCTTTCCACCATTTGCATTTTATAGTTGAAGATATATTGCTGCATAGTTTCATTGGTCTGTTTTTTGAAATATCTTCCAAGATAATTGGGGGAAATGCCGAAATGTTGGCTTATCGTTTTGGCTTTTATCTTCTCAGGATAGCAAATATTCGACTGGATGTATTGCAATATGTTCAGTGACTTTTCTTCTGAATTTTCGTCTATCTGTTCAGGCAAGAACAAAGCAATGTTACGGGCGACAACAATCACGATTGTATTGATTAGCTGCGTAATAATTTCACTGCTATATATCTTTTTGTTCAAGTATTCACGAATAATCGCTTCTATCATAGGTTTTACCAGCAATTTGTCGGTTTGGTTGCGTAAGATGCAGCCGGGGCGATGGTTGGCGTGTTGTAGTATAAACTCTAACCGCTGGATATTCTCCGCACCGAAGACTGCCGAATGAATATAGATGTCATTGAATTTTATATAAACAAACTTTGTGGTAGTATGAATGTCGAAAGAATGTATATCACCGGGAGTAATCATAAAAAGATGCCCGTCATGATAAGGAAATCTATTATTATTTATCCATTGAACACCTGTTCCTGATAGTATATAGACCAATTCAAAGAACGTATGGTCATGCTCCTTTAATTGCGACTCGTCCAGTTCACTGAAACTGATTTCAAACGGTTGGTGTAGATTTTCCCTTTTCATTTTATGTAATCTGCTATTCAGGTGTAAAGATACAAATAAAGAGAAAAAGAATACAGATTTTATTTCATGAATATGTATAACTTTGCCACAAATAGAAAAATAGTAGTAACTTTTATCATGAGTAGGTATGAAAACAGAATTGGAAAAATGCTTGTCGGGCGAATGGTACGATTGTCATGCTCCCGTATTTATGGAGTTTAAAAGAAAGACGCATGAATTGTTGCTGAAATACAATTCATTGCCGTATGATTGCAAAGAGGAAAAGTATGCGTTATTGAAAGAAATGTTTGAAAGCGTTGGCGAAAAGGTTTCGGTAGGGCATTCTTTTATATGTGATTATGGCTGTAATATCCGTATAGGAAGCAATGTCAGCATAAACACCGGATGTACCTTTGTGGATTGCAACAAAATCATAATCGGAAACAATGTATTGATAGCTCCAAATGTACAAATCTATACGGCTACTCATCCGGTGGAACTGAACGAACGCTTAGAACCTGTAGAAAAACAAAATGGTATAGAATATATTCGCCACACGTATGCTTTGCCCGTAACCATTGAGGATGGCTGCTGGATTGGTGGCGGTGTTATCATCCTGCCAGGTGTTTCCATTGGTCGGGGAAGTGTCATCGGGGCGGGAAGTGTTGTCACTAAATCCATTCCGTCAAATAGTCTTGCCATAGGAAATCCATGTAGGGTAATTCGGGAAATCAATACTTCGTATAGCCATGATTAAATTAGTCGCTTTTGATTTGGACGGTACAATAGGTGATACCTTGCCGATGTGCATACAGGCTTTTAAGGAAGCCACACAACCCTATGCCGGACGTGAATTGTCGGATGAGGAAGTAGTACAGACATTTGGACTGAATGAAGAAGGCATGATAAGATGTGTGGTTGATGAAGCATACCAGCAACAAGCGTTGCACGATTTTTATGTAATCTATGAAACATTACATAAAACAATGTGTCCGAAACCTTTTGAGGGAATACGTGAACTGATAACCTTATTGAAGCAAAAGGGCATTATAGTAGTGCTTATTACCGGTAAGGGAGCGAAAAGTTGCGATATAACACTGCGGCAATTCAGTATGGAAAGCTGCTTTGCAAAGGTCGTTATCGGAAATGCGGAAAGAAACGTCAAGGCGGAAGCGTTGGAAGAATTGCTGCATACTTATCATTTGTCAGCAGATGAAATCGTGTATATCGGAGATACGGTTTCGGATATAAAAGAATGTCAGAAAGCGAATGTGAAATGTTTGTCTGCCGCATGGAGTATTTCACAAAGCGAAACATTAGAAAGTCATAATGCTAAGAATGTGTTCTATTCTATATCGTCCATATCCGGCTTTCTCTTATCTCGAATAAGAGAAATATTTGATTGATAATTATAGATTTTGAAAAGATGAAAGAGCTTTTAGAAAACATTTTATCAGAAATAGATGTAGAGATTGACGAGATAGACCTCTATGGTTATGATATGGTCGAAAATTCTCTTTCAATGGTACATCGTTTGCAGGCGGTTCTCAATGATTTAAAAGCAAAACTGCAAACTTATTCTTTTCCAGCCAAAGAGGATGAAATTACATTCTTCAAAACACAGAAACCGGAAATTCTTGGCAGGCTGCTATTCTTCTATAAGATTTATCGGATAGAAACACAATGCCCCAATGGTAGTAATGATGTAATCAGAAACTATATCAATAAAGAATTGGATAACCTGACCTACTTCTTTAACCGTAACTTGGACTTTTACCAATATTATCGCTCTCATTCGACATTGTATGATGAATATTATTTTGTTCGTGGAAAGTCTGATTTACGCCTATGTACCGATAGCGCACAATTCGATAAAGACCCGAATTTCTCCACCGGATATGATTATAAGGTGGCTAAAATCATAGCCAATGAAATGCTGCGTATCTATCAGAACAAAAGACTGGTAAAATTGGAAACTAACGCCCAAATAGAAGACAACCTGCAAAAGTGTCTGAAATATCCTTTTCGTTTCACGGGTAAAAAGGTCTTTCTAATAGAACTGGGGTATTCTCTTGTTTCTTCGGGTGACATTAACAATGGCAACGTGGAAATAAAAGAGATGATGAACTTTCTCAGTACGGTATTCCAAGTGGAGTTAGGCGATTATTATGCCGCTTATATTGCCATGAAAGAACGGAAGAAAGACCGGACGGCATATCTTAGCCGTTTACAAGACTGCTTAGTCAAACGAATGGACGAAGATGATAGTAAATGACAGGTTTCTATTTTTCTTTTCGCCAGTGTTATATTGTTTTCATTCAATCCTGCCATATTGAAATCTTGCTTTCAATCAATCAAGCTATCAATATTTCAATAAAACAAGATTGCAGAATTGCAAAATAAACTCATCGGTCGGGGAACGCCCAGCGGCAAGGGGCGGGACCACCCGTCCCGACGAGCGAAAATCTTTAGTTAGGGAATGTCTTTCTTTAATTGGCAACACGACTTCGGAGTGAATTTGCCCAAGGTGTTTTGCGGCACGGAAAACAGATTTGTGTGCCACAAATCACACCTTGCTGTTATCTGACGATAACACGCTTTCAACGGCTGGCAGTCCGATGTGGCGTGTCCAACTTTTGAGCCAACATTTCCATGTCACTGCTTACCTTCAAATCGGTAATCCTCGCATAGATTTGAGTAGTTCTTATGTTGGTATGACCTAAAATCTTAGATACCGTTTCAATGGGAACACCGTTTGCGAGCAACACCGAAGTGGCGCACGAATGGCGGGCAACATGGTAGGTCAAGGTCTTTTCAATGCCACAAATGGCTGCGATTTCTTTTAGGTAATCATTCATTTTCTGATTGCTGATAATGGGTAAAATCTTACCGTTTGGTAACTGGTCTTTGTACTTTTCCAATATGGCTTTGGGTATATCCAGTAATCGGACGGTAGATGTAACATTCGTTTTGTGCCTTTTGCGTATAATCCACAAATTACCGTCAAATCCGGTACGAATGTCCTCCTGCCTTAACTCGCATACATCAATGTAGGAAAGTGCCGTGTAACAACTGAAAATGAATAAATCACGTACTTGCTCCAGCCGTTTAGAGCTAAACTCGTGGTTGTAAATGGTAGTAATTTCTTCCATAGTCAGATAATCCCTATCGGTACGCTCAAACCTTACCCGATAACTACCGAAAGGTCGGCAGTCACTAAACCCGTATTCTTGGCAAAGTTTACCACCGTGCGAAAGCGTTGTACGAACTTCATCGCCGTATTGTGGCTGCACCCGTAGTTGTTTTTGATATACAGCAAAAAGTCCTCAATGAACACCACATTAATGTCTTTAATCAGTATATCGGAAACCGAATACTTGAACTTCATAAATTCAACAAGCCGTTTCTTTGTCAGTTCGTAACGTGAATAGGTCTTGTCTGCGGTATTCATCTTCACTTTCTCCAAGTATTGTTCATTGTGCTGTTTAAAGAACTCTATCAAAGTCCGTTCCCTTGCAATCTTACCTAAAAAGGCGTTCTTTACCAGTTCTGCCGTCACATATCCATCCTGCGCCATTAGCGCATGGTAATGTTGGTGTACCGTGCTGCGAATACTCTCCAACATGGAATTGATATGTACGGCTTCTGCGGTTCTGCCGGAAGCCTTACCTAACTTCACGCTCCAATGAGCCGGATTTATTTCCAGCTTGGTATTGAACTGGGCTACAACTTGGTCAATGGTGATACGTGCGATAATTGGTGCGTTGCCGTTTTTCTTTACTGCATTTCGTTTGACGAAATAGAGTAGCTTGAAAGTACTTCTCATAATCTCTTTTTTTAGTTACAAAATTAAATTGATAAACTGAAAATGAGATATTTGCAGTACGGACAAATCAAGACAACAAACCGCCAATTTCAGACATTCCGTGACCTAAAATCCGAAAGGTCGGACAGGTCACGAATTGGTCACGAAAGTCTGTCTTTTTGTGACCTTTTCGTGTCTTCGGTCACGGACTTTATACAAAGAAAAAACTCCTACAATACCTTGATATTGTAGGAGTTGTCTTTTCTTTGTCTGGTTTTGTCCAGCTTCTTGGTGATCCGCCTGGGTTCGAACCCAGGACCCCATCCTTAAAAGGGATGTGCTCTACCTGCTGAGCTAGCGAATCATCCTGTGCGTTACTTCTGTAATGCGGGTGCAAAGATATGTGATTAATTTTTATCATGCAAATATTGAGTGCATTTTTATTTGTTTTTCATTTAGAAAAATATATATCAAAACAGATTATAATTGAAAATCAATATTTTTTCAAAAAAGCGGCTTTTCACAGAAAAGGGGTGTTTTCATCAATTACGCAACCGAGGTTATTTCATATAAACCAAAATATCGGCCAGATAAGGATAGTGAACACATTTGCAGTGTTTGCGGTGAACCGATACCACAACAGGCAATCATACATCCCTACGATTGACCTTAACGATCAAATACAAAGGGAGGCAGAAAGGATAAAAATACACGCTATTTTCATCCGATATATATGAACTATGAAGATATTTCCGTAAGTTTGTCCACGAAGAAAAATGATCATATAAATACACATAATTTGAAACATGGCAGACGACAAGAAAATTATTTTCTCGATGGTAGGCGTGAGTAAAATCTTTCCGCCTCAAAAACAAGTATTGAAAAATATTTACCTGTCCTTTTTCTATGGAGCGAAGATCGGAATCATCGGTTTGAACGGTTCCGGTAAATCTACATTGCTGAAAATTATTGCCGGTGTCGAAAAAGAATACCAGGGAGAAGTGGTTTTCTCACCCGGATATTCCGTTGGATATCTGGAGCAGGACCCGAAACTGGAACCGGGCAAGACGGTAAAAGAAATCGTACAGGAAGGTGTACAGGATATCGTAGACACCCTCAAAGAATATGAAGAAGTAAACGAAAAGTTCGGCGATCCTGAAGTGCTCGAAGATCCGGACAAGATGGACGCCTCATCAACCGACAGGCCGAATTGCAAGACAAGATAGATGCAACCGACGCATGGAACCTCGACAGCCGTCTGGAAAGGGCGATGGACGCCTTGCGCTGCCCGCCTGAAGATCAGGTAGTCGATACGCTGTCGGGAGGCGAACGCCGCCGTGTAGCTCTCTGCCGTTTGTTGCTGCAACAGCCGGACGTCCTGTTACTGGACGAACCGACCAACCACTTGGATGCCGAATCGATCGATTGGCTGGAGCAACATTTACAGCAATATGCGGGTACGGTTATCTGTATTACGCACGACCGTTACTTCCTCGACCATGTAGCCGGATGGATTCTGGAACTGGACCGCGGAGAAGGTATCCCCTGGAAAGGAAACTACTCTTCTTGGCTGGATCAAAAGACCAAACGTATGGCACAGGAAGAAAAGCAGGCAAGCAAACGTCGTAAGACACTGGAACGCGAACTGGAATGGATCAATATGGCTCCGAAAGCCCGCCAGGCAAAAGGCAAGGCCCGTCTGAATTCGTACGAAGCTCTTTTGAACGAAGACCAGAAAGAACGGGAAGCCAAACTGGAAATCTTTATCCCGAATGGTCCACGCTTGGGTAACAAGGTGATCGAGGCTCAGCATGTAGCAAAGGCGTTCGGCGACAAACTGCTGTTTGACGACCTGAACTTCATGTTACCGCCGAACGGAATCGTCGGTGTGATCGGTCCGAACGGTGCGGGTAAGACCACGCTGTTCAAAATGATCATGGGAATGGAAAGCATCGACAAAGGTTCTTTCGAAGTGGGTGAAACAGTAAAGGTCGGTTATGCAGACCAGACACATAAAGACATCGATCCGAAAAAGACCGTTTATCAGGTCGTTTCCGGTGGACAGGAGTTCATCCGCGTAGGTGGTAAGGAAGTCAACTCCCGCGCCTACCTCTCCAAATTCAATTTTGCGGGAGCCGACCAGGAAAAACTCTGCGGCGTGCTCTCCGGTGGTGAACGAAACCGCTTGCATCTGGCCCTCACACTGAAAGCCGAGGCGAATGTGCTGCTGCTTGACGAACCAACCAACGATATCGATGTGAACACACTTCGAGCACTCGAAGAAGGTTTGGAGAACTTCGCCGGTTGTGCGGTGGTTGTTTCTCACGACCGTTGGTTCCTCGACCGTATCTGTACACATATCCTTTCGTTCGAAGGAGATTCGAATGTCGTGTTCTACGAAGGTTCCTACTCTGAATATGAAGAGTACAAGCGCAAACAGTTGGGCGATGTGGAACCGAAACGTGTCCGTTATCGTAAACTTATTGTTGATTAATTATAATAAATAATTTTGTAAGACCATGAAAAAAAGAATGTTATCGATGGCAGTAATGGCTGCCGCCTTTTTGTGTTTCGGAAGTGATGCAAGTGCACAGAAAACAACTAAGTTGTTCAACGGGAAAGACCTTGCCGGCTGGAACTTCGTTGTCGACAAGAATTCTGTCCCTGCCGAACAGGTATATTCCGTAAAAGACGGCGTCATCAACATCGCAGGACAACCCTTCGGATATATGTACACGAAAGAAAAATACGGCAATTATAAATTGCATGTCGAGTGGCGCTGGCCAAACGGCGAAGAGAAAGCGAACAGTGGTATTTTCCTCCTGATCGCCGATCCGGCCAACCCATTCCCTAACGGAATCGAATGCCAGTTGTGTGCCGGCAAGGCCGGAGACTTCGTCCTGTTAAACGGATCGGACCTGGCCGAGTTCCAGAACAAACCGGGCACGCCGAGACCAGCATTCCCAGTGGTAGAACGCAAAGTGGCCAACAGCGAGAAACCTGCCGGTGAATGGAACGAAGCTAATATCTTCGTAAAAGACGGTGTCATCACGGTTTACATCAACGGCGTTTACCAGAACACCGGAACAAACAAGGTGAAGGAAGGTTACATCGGACTGCAAAGCGAAGGCAAAGAAGTACAATTCCGCAACGTGACGGTCACTCCATGGTAAACGGACGCGGATTTATTCCCTCCGCATGAAATTTCTGTTCCATAGGCATGAAACTTTTGTCCCATGCCTATGGAATTTTTATTTCATGCCTATGAAACTGTACCATCATTCCGTAAAACATATCGTTTCTTTGCTATCTTTGCAACATTCTCACAGATATTCCGGTTCTTTTTAAAATTATATCACTATGGATAATCGTTTCTTGGGCCTTATAGAGAGAAGCATGAAGGAACATTGGGACCTCCCCGCCTTCTCTGATTACAACGGACATACCTTTCACTTCAAAGACGTCGCACGGCGGATAGAGAAGTTCCACATCCTGCTGGAACACGCCGGTATCAAGAAAGGCGACAAAGTGGCCATCGTCGGGCGTAACTCTTCCAACTGGGCGATCTGCTTTTTCGGAATATTAGCATACGGAGCTGTTGCTGTGCCGATCCTGCATGAATTCAAACCCGACAATATCCATCACATCGTCAACCATTCGGGAGCGAAAGCCGTACTGGCAGGCTCCAGCAACTGGGAGAACATGAACGAAAAGATGATGCCGGATGTCAAGCTGTTCATGGTGCTGGACAACTTCTCCATCATCGACTGCAAGAATAAGGAGGTACGCACCGTACGCGACCGCATCAACGAATATTTCGGCAAGAAATACCCCCGTTCCTTCACCGCCAACGACGTGAAATATCATATCGAGGCCCCGGAGGAACTGGCTGTCCTGAACTATACATCTGGCACGACCAGCTTCTCGAAAGGGTCATGATCCCCTACCGTAGCTTGTGGAGCAACACGCAGTTTGCCTACGACCGCCTGCCGTTCATCCATCCGGGGGACAACATCGTCTGTATGTTACCTATGGCACATATGTACGGGTTGGCGTTTGAAGTGTTGAACTCCGTCAACAAAGGCTGCCACGTTCATTTCCTGACACGCACACCAAGTCCGAAAATCATTGCGGAAGCATTTGCGACGGTTCGCCCGGCTTTGATCCTTGCCGTGCCACTCATCATCGAGAAGATCATCAAGAACAAGGTCTTCCCCGAACTGGAAAAGCCGTTGATCAAATTGCTGCTGAAAGTGCCGTACATCGACCAAAAGGTACGCGAAAAGATCGCCCAAAAGCTAGAAGCCTCTTTCGGTGGAAACTTCGGCGAAATCGTGATCGGCGGTGCAGCCATTAATAAAGAGGTAGAGACGTTCCTCAAATCCATCAACTTCCGTTATACGGTAGGTTACGGGATGACAGAATGCGGACCGCTGGTATCCTACGAACAGTGGGACACGTTTAAACAAGGTTCGGTAGGCCGTGTCGTCGACCGCATGGAAATCCGGATCGACTCGAACGATCCGGAAAACGAAGTAGGCGAAATCCTGGTTCGCGGTATGAACGTGATGTTAGGCTACTACAAGAATCCGGAGGCGACGAAAGCGGTAATGCTACCCGACGGTTGGTTACGGACAGGTGATTTGGGGACACTTGACAAAGATGGTTTCCTTTATATCCGCGGACGAAGCAAAAGCATGATCCTAAGCTCCAACGGACAGAACATCTACCCCGAAGAGATAGAAGACCGTCTGAACAATATGTTGTACGTGGCGGAGTCGTTGATCATTTCGCAGGAGGAAAACTGGTTGCACTGATCTATCCAGACTGGGAACAGGTGGACAAGGCTGGCATCCAACACTCTGAAATCGAAGGCTGATGCAACAGAACATCGACCAGCTGAATACCGAAATGCCCGCCTACAGCAAAGTGTCCTGCTTCAAGCTTTATCAGGAAGAATTCGAAAAGACACCGAAACGGAGCATTAAGCGGTATTTATATCAGCCCGCAGAGGAAAATTAAACAAATAAAATCGTACCTTTGTTTTCTGTTAATTTACAAACAGCTCATATGAACAAAGGGAAAATTACTGTTGCCGGCATCGGACCGGGAAGTCGCGAAGACATAACGCCCGCAGCGTTATCTGCCATCAGGCAGTCGGATGTGATCATCGGATACAATTATTACTTCCAGTTTATACAGGATATAATCCGTCCGGATGCCCAATGTATCGATACCGGGATGAAGCGTGAGAAAGCACGTGCCGAAGAGGCCTACAAATACGCTTCGGAAGGTAAAACAGTGACAGTGATCAGTTCTGGTGATGCCGGAATCTACGGGATGGCCCCGTTGATATATGAAATGCGAGCGATGAAAGAGGCGCCGCAAGTGGAGATCGAGGTAGTGCCCGGTATCAGTGCGTTCCAAAAAGCAGCTTCGCTTCTGGGAGCACCTATCGGGCATGATCTCTGTATCATCTCCCTCTCCGACCTGATGACTCCCTGGCTACGGATCGAAAAACGCATACGGGCCGCCGCTATCGGCGACTTCGTGACAGCCATCTACAATCCGAAAAGCGAAGGGCGCTACTGGCAGTTGCATCGTCTCAAGGAGCTGTTCCTCGAAGAACGTGCCCCCGAAACACCGGTCGGCTATGTCCGTCAGGCCGGACGCGAAGAGCAGGTCGTCAACCTGACCACGCTGGCAGAGTTCGACCCTGAACAGGTCGACATGTTCACTGTCATCCTGATCGGGAACTCGCAGTCATATGAGGCCGACGGTAAATTCATCACACCACGCGGCTATTATGGAGAGATCAAGATGAAAACAGATGTCGGGATCGGCCAGGACATCATGATCCGCAGCTTCCGCACCATCGAGAAAGAACTCAAGAACAAAGAAATACCGCTCGACAAGAAATGGGCTTTGCTCCATGCCATCCACACGACAGCCGATTTCGATATGGAAAATATCCTACGGATCGACGATCACGCGGTGGCTTCCCTTTACGGGAAATTCAGCCGGGGGGAGGTGCGCACCATCATCACAGACGTCACAATGGCTGCTTCCGGCATCCGCAAAGGAGCTTTGCAGCGTATGGGAATCGAGGTGAGATGTTATTTGCAGGACGAGCGCACCGTACAACTTGCAACAGAAAAAGGGATCACCCGCACACAGGCCGGCATCCGGCTTGCCGTACAGGAACATCCCGGCGCTCTATATGTATTCGGCAATGCGCCGACCGCATTAATGGAACTTTGTGACCTGACAAGGAAAGGGAAAGCCACTCCCGCCGGCATCATTGCCGCTCCTGTCGGTTTCGTACACGTACAGGAATCCAAACACATGGTAAAGCCGTTTGTCTCTATTCCTAAACTCATCATCGAAGGACGGAAAGGCGGTAGCAACCTCGCCGCGACTTTGGTAAATGCGATTTTATGCTACAATGATGCAGAACAATTAAAACCAGGTAGAGACGTATGAGAACTCAAGAAATTATAGAGGCTTACGGCAAAACACACATCTATATGGTCGGGATGGACGACAATCCACAGCCTAAGCATGTAGAAGTCATTATCAAAAGTGTCAAACACGACAATATCTTCTCCGGAGGGAAGCGGCATTACGAGATTGTGAAGCCATTCCTGCCCGCCGATGCGGTATGGATCGAAATCAAGCTCCAATAAATGCCGTCCTTGCAGAATACAGCCGGTTGATCCAAGAAGGCAAAGTGATCGTCTCCTTCGTTTCGGGAGATCCGTTCTTTTTCGGTTTCGCTTCCACCATCCAGAAAAACCTTTTAGGGGTAGGCATGAAAGTGTTCCCCTACTTCAACTCATTGCAGATGTTCGCACACCACGAACAAATCCCGTATGAGAACATGCACGCCGTGTCCGTTACCGGACGACCGTGGCACGAACTCGACCGGGCATTACTGGAATGTCGGCCGTTGATCGGTGTGCTGACCGATCATGTCCATACGCCCAGGGCTATAGCCAAGAGGATGATGGAATATCATCTGGACAAGGATTACACCATGCGGGTAGCCGAACATTTAGGTAACCCGAAGAAGGAAAAAATCTATAATATCTACTCGATCGAGGAAATCAGCGAAATGAGTTTCAGCTGCCCGAACTGTGTCCTGCTGATGAAGGCCCCGAACAGCACGCAGCAACGACCGGTCTTAGGCATACCCGACACGAAGTTTGTCTTGCTGAACGACCGGGCTAAGATGATTACCAAAGCACCGATACGGGTGATAGACCTAAGCCTGCTGGAACTGCATAACAGCCGTACCTTCTGGGATATCGGCGCCTGTACCGGCTCTGTTTCGATCGAAGCACGCCGCCAGTACCCCCACCTGAATATCCAGGCTTTCGAAGTGCGGGAAGAATGCAAAGACATCATCCGGGCAAACGCACGTCTGCACAGTGCTCCCGGCATAGACCTGCATATCGGTAACTTCCTGAACCTGCCAATCGCAGAGGATGCAATTGTCGATGCTGTTTTTATCGGCGGTCACGGCGGTAAACTGAAAGAGATCATCTGCAAAGTCGCTTCTCATCTGGATAAGCTGAAAGGCAAGATCGTCTTCAATTCCGTTTCGGAAGAAAGCAACAAGCTGTTCCGGGAGGCGGTCGAAGAAAACGACCTGAAACTGCATTCGGAAATGAACATTACGGTCGACTCCAATAATCCTATTACAATTCTTTGCGCAACAGGTAAATATCATGTCTAAAAACATATTGAACATTCTTGTGGTTTCGGCAAGCAGTCTGCCGTTAGCACGCAAAATCCGGGACAAATATCAGGGTAAAACCATTATCTATTGTAGAGAAGCAGATAACGATGTCGAACCATTCACCTCTTTCGAGGAGCTGGCCGGCGATCTTTTCAATAAATCGGAAGCGATGGTCTTTATCGGGGCGATGGGCATTTGCGTACGGAGCATCGCTCCGTACGTCAAAAGTAAGTACACGGACCCGGCAGTCGTCTGCCTTGACAGTACCGGCAAATATGTCGTGTCGGTACTATCCGGCCATATCGGCGGGGCGAATGAGCTGACACACGAGTTGGCCCGCCTATTGGATGCCGAGGCGGTTGTCACGACACAGAGCGACAATCTGGACTTTGGCCACTGGACACTTTGGCACAGCAATACGGCTGGGAACAGGACGTCTACAATCTGCAAGACGACATACATAGTTTTTTCGATACGAATTTCGAGAAAACAGACGAAGAGGTCTTTGCTGCCTCCAGGAAGAAAGCGATGAACGAATGCGTCACACGTTTCGTCAACCGCAAGTCGACCGCTCTCCTGCTCGATATCCGCACGAAAGAAACGGACTATATGGAAGAGACCTGTCCCCCACACGTGGATATCTTCTACAAATATGAAGATATCGACTTGGAAAAATACGAACTGCTAATCACGGTCAGTCCGACTTTCTACCAAAAAGTTCCTATCCCCTGCTTGTCATTCTTCCCGAAAGTGCTTCACTTAGGTGTCGGATGTAAAAAAGGATTGACGGATATGAGGTCCGTCCTCACAGACTTGTTTATCTGCTCCATCTTCTACGGGTTCAACCTGAAGAGCATCGCTGATGTCTCCTCCATCAATCTGAAGAAAGACGAACCGATATTAAAGGAACTGGCGGACATCTACCTGCGTAGCCCGTTCAAGACCTATGCGGCAAAGGAGCTGGACAAAGTTCCCGTCCCCCATCCCTCTTCCAAAGTAAAGGAGGTCACCGGATCGGACAGTGTCTCGGAGGCAGCCGCCATCCTGAGCGCGGAAGGCGGCCCGTTATGGGTGGAAAAACAGAAGGGACAGACAAAGAACTTCACCTATGCGATCGCCATCAGCAAATCGGCAGTACGGGACGAAAAAGAAGACGAACAAAAAAGGAAACCGAAACAGGGTCACATCGAGATTGTCGGAGCCGGACCGGGCGACCCGGAACTGATCTCCATCCGGGGCCGGCGGATGCTGGAAAATGCGGACCTGATCCTCTATGCCGGAAGCCTCGTACCCAAAGAGCTCACCCTATGCGCTAAAAAAGAGGCTACAGTTCGCAGCTCCGCCGACATGAACCTGGAAGAACAATTCGCCCTTATGAAAGAGTTTTATGACAAAGGGAAATTCGTCGTACGCTTGCACACAGGCGACCCCTGCATCTACGGGGCGATACAGGAACAGATGGCCTTCTTCGACCGTTACGGCATGAGCTACCATATCACACCGGGGATCTCCTCGTTCCAGGCTGCAGCAGCAGCTCTCCGCTCCCAGTTCACCATTCCAGAAAAGGTGCAGACCATCATCCTTACGCGTGGCGAAGGACGTACCCCCATGCCGGAGAAAGAGCAGCTGCATAAACTGGCCGCCAGCCAAAGCACGATGTGCATCTTCCTGAGCGCCGGTATTGCCGGACAAGTTCAGAAAGAGCTTCTGGAACATTACCCGCCGACGACACCGGTAGCCGCCTGCTACAAGTTGACTTGGAAAGACGAACGCATCTACCGGGGCGAATTGAAAGATCTGGAACGGATCGTAAAAGAAAACAACCTGACGTTGACAACCTTGTTAGTCGTCGGCGATGCCATAGACAACAGGGAGGGACTTTCACGTCTTTATGCAGACGAGTTCAAACATCTTTTCCGCCATTAGCGAGACGTACATCATGATACTGATCTTAGGAGGAACAACCGAAGGACGAAAGGCCGTACAAGTCGTTGAAAGCGCAGGCAAACCTTACTACTACTCGACGGTTGGTAACGAACAGGCGATAGAAACCGTCCATGCCATCCGCCTCACCGGTGGTATGGACGAAGAAGAGATGGCACGATTCTGCCGCGAGAAAGAAATCTCGTTACTGGTCGATGCCGCCCACCCTTTCGCCATCCAGTTGCACCGGACACTTGCAAAGGTTTCCTCCCGCCTCCGGATTCCTGTCGTCCGGTTGGAAAGGCAATATCCCGCACATGACAAGCGGTTGATATGGTGCACGGATTATGCCGCCGCCATCGACCGCCTGCGTGCGGACGGGATCTGCAACCTGTTGGCCCTGACAGGCGTCAAAACCATTGCGAAACTGCGCCCTTACTGGGAGCAGACACCCTGCTGGTTCCGTATTCTGAACCGGAAAGAGTCGCTTTCGCTGGCCGAATCCAACGGATTCCCGAAAGAACGGATCATTTTTTCCATGAAGGAGAAGACGAGAAGAAGCTGCTGGACCGGCTTCATCCGGATGCTATACTGACAAAGGAAAGCGGGGAAAGCGGATATTTCAAGGAAAAGGTCGAAGCAGCACAAGCCTGCGGCATTCCCGTCTATGTCATACAACGCCCTCCCCTGCCCGACAGTTTCACCTTCGTGCAAGGTCTGGAAAGACTTCGTAAAGCCATCGAACGCCTCGCTCCCGGTTTCTTCCCGCTCCGGAACGGTTTCACGACCGGCGCATGTGCTACGCTGCCGCCAAAGCCGCCTTAGTCGCTCTCCTGAGCCAAACGGTACAAACCACAAGTTGCATCACGCTCCCTTCCGGAGAAAAGATCACACTCCCTGTCACCGCTACCGAATGGGTGGAAAACGCCGCCCTGTGCACAGTTATAAAGGACTCCGGCGACGATCCGGACGTGACAAACGGCTGTTCCGTCATCGCCCGTATCGAGTTGCAGGCAGGACAATCCCCCGTCCCCGTTATCCTGTTTCGCGGCGGTGAAGGGGTCGGTACGGTAACGCTTCCCGGTCTCGGCCTCGAAATAGGCGGACCAGCCATCAACGCCACTCCCCGCCGCCTGATTACCGAAGAACTGACAACAGTACTGGAAGAAAACGGCCTGTCGGGCAAGATAAAGGAGGTGGTCGTTACGATCTCCGTTCCGGGAGGGAAAGAGTTGGCTGCCCGGACATTCAACCGAAGTTGGGAATTGTCGGCGGAATCTCGATCATCGGGACATCCGGAATCGTACGCCCTTTCTCGAACGATGCCTTTATTGCCTCGATCAGGAAAGAAGCCGAAGTTGCGAAAGCAATAGGATGCTCCCGCCTCGTCATCAACTCAGGGGCGAAAAGCGAGCGTTTCCTGAAAGGCTACCTGTCGGAACAGTTGTCGGAAGAACTTCCTCCACAGATGTTCGTGCACTACGGGAACTTTATCGGAGAGACACTGAAAATAGCTGCCGAACTGCAATTCGCCGAAGTCATCATGGGAATCATGATCGGCAAAGCCGTCAAACTGGCAGAAGGAGCACTGAACACGCACAGCAAGAAAGTCGTCATGAACAAAACCTTCCTGAAAGAACTGGCCGGAAAGGCAGGCTGCAAACCGGAATCCGTACAAACAATAGATTCCCTGACACTGGCCAGGGAACTATGGGAACTGTTCAGTGAGACCGAACAGCAAAGCTTCTTCCCCCTTCTGTTGCAGAAATGCCAAGAGCACTGTGCACCCCTGTTCCCCGATGGGAAACTGTCTGTCCTACTGATTTCGGAAAGCGGGGAAATAGCCTTTCAATCGTGATTATTCAAATGTAACATCCTTGTTCTGCACATAAGAGACATCGATCTTTCCTCCTGCATTGCCGTTGCTCTCCTGCAAAGGGAGTTTCCTGACGCGGCTCAGGAACAAAGTTCCTTTGGCGGCAGAGGTCGGATTCGTAAAGTTCAGCGTGATAAAGGTCGCACCTTCCTGCGTATTGTTGATATCATAAACACCACCATTGTAGGTCAGATGCGCCTGGACATATTCATCCTTTCCGACCGGCTTTCCTACCCAAGTGATAACGGTCGTGCCATTACCTTTAATAGACGTCAGAGATTCGGGAAGCGCGATCGGATCGACATCGTCGATAGAGGCCTTGTTTGTATAAACCTGGTCCTTCCAACGGGTAAAGGTGAACGTGACCGGGTCCAGCCCGGACTCGGACAGCATATACATATAGGTTCCCATCCCCAAAAAGTCAGGTGCTTTCCCGTTAAAGAGAATACCTTTGGCCGGCAGGCGCAGATTGGCTCCTTCACTGTTATACTTATTGAAATTCGCGCCTATATGGGTATGATTCTGCGTAACATTATATTCGACACCCAAATTCTGGTAGAAAGGGATCGACGGATCAATCCCGTCCGAATCATCGTTATCGCAAGCGGTAAACACACCTGCGAACAACAGGCAAGCATAAAGGAAATACTTTCTCATATCGTTTAGTTTTATCCGAGTTCCGGAAGGTATAAGAGATCAATTGCTTCTCCGAAGACTCTACTGTTCTTTGATAGAAATAACAAATGAGGCGGGAAAAGTTTTTCCTTTTAGGCTTTTTTGTCAGACGGAAAGCTGTTGCAAAAGGGATTCTATCGTATCAGCAGACAGCGTACATCCGTCGGGCTGGTGGATCAGGAATGCAGAACCGGCAGACAGCTCGCCCGTCTCGATCCATACAGGCGACTCCACATGCCTACCGGCACGTATGCCGTTCCGCTGGAGCGCCTTACGGACCATCGCATACTTCTGTCCGTGACCGGTCAGACGTATCTCTCTCGAATACTGGTTATCAATACGGAACAAGCCGGTCTCCGTGTCGAACACGATCCCCTTGCGGGCAAAGAAACCGCTCAAGTGGCCACTCAGGGCAAGGTCTTCGGGCGTACCGGTCGTAATCCCGTTCGTCCGGTCCATCAGCCAAATCTTGTCGGCGATCTGGAGCGCCAGTTCGAGGTCGTGTGTAGAGAGGAAAATCGTCTTATTTGTGCTTCGTGTCAGATGGTGGAGCAATTGCATGATCTCCACCTTGCTCGGAAAATCGAGGAAAGCGGTCGGCTCGTCCAGAAAGATAACAGGTGTTTCCTGAGCCAGCGCCTTGGCGATCATGACCTTCTGCCGTTCTCCGTCCGAAAGGGTATGCACCATGCGGGAGGCCAGGTTCTCGATCCGTACCAGAGCAATCGATTTTTCTACGACTTGCTTGTCTTCCTTGCCCAACCGCCCCCAGAAACCGGTGTAGGGACTGCGTCCCATCTCGACCAATTCCCGCACAGACATATTCCGGATATCACATTTCTCCGTCAAGACCACACCGATCGTCGTGCTCAGTTCTTTGTCCGAATAGCTATCCACATCACGTCCCAAGACGCGATCTCACCTTCCAACTTCGGCTGGAAAGCCGACAACGTGCGTAAGAGCGTCGACTTCCCGACTCCGTTCGCCCCTAACAGGCAGGTTAATTCTCCGCTATAAATCCGGGCCTGTATATGGCTTGCCACCAACTTGGTATCGTTCTTTGTCCGGTAACCGATAGAGAGATCATGTATATGGATCGTATCTTGTTTCATCATTCGTTCAGTTCGTTCTTACGTTTGCGGAATAGTACGGAGGCCACTACAGGAGCACCGACCAAGGCAGTCACCGAGTTGACCGGCAAAGCCCCTTCGAAGCCGGGCATCCGGGCAATCAGGTTACAGGCGAGCGCCAATGCGGCACCGGCAAACAAGACGGCAGGCATCAGGACCCGGTGGTCGGAGGTTTGAAAAATGGCCCGGCACAGGTGCGGGACGGCCAGGCCAAGAAAGATGACCGGTCCGCAATAGGCCGTCACGATCGCCGTCAGCACTCCTGCCGAGGTGATCACCAAAAGACGTGCCCGCTTGATGTTCAATCCCAAGTTACGGGCATAGCCGTCGCCAAGCAGCATCAGGTTCAACGTCTTGATCAACAGGAACGACAAAGGGATCAGAATCGCCATGATCGCAACAAACAGCATCATCTGGTTGCCGGAAACACGTGAGAAGCTGCCTAACCCCCAGATCACATAGGCGCGAATATCCTCCTCCACGCTGAAGAACTTTAGCACGCCGATCACCGCATTCGCCACGTAGCCGATCATCACACCGATGATCAGTAGCGTCACGTTCCCTTTCACCTTCTGCGACACATATACGATCAACGCCATCACCGACAGCGAACCGATCACAGCCGCAATCGAAAGCGCAATTTCTCCCATAAACCCTAATTTGCTGAGCGCAACTCCTCCGAGGCTACCGCTCAACAACACCACGAAGGCCACGCCCATACTCGCACCGGAACTGATCCCCAACACGGAAGGCCCCGCCAGCGGATTCCGGAAAACAGTCTGCATCTGCAAGCCGCTTATCGCCAAGCCCGCTCCCGCCACCAAAGCAGTCAATGCCTGCGGAAGACGCGATTTCCAGACGATATTCTGCCAAGTCACCGGCTCGTCTCCAAGTCCGCAAATAATGTTCCAGACAGACTTCAACGGGATAGACACCGATCCTAACACCAAATTCAGGAACATCAGGACCAGGATAGACGCTACGATGAACAACATAAGAAAAGTAGTGGAATGTCTCATTCGTGCAGCTTATTTGAGTCGGGCATAATAAACAGGCGTATGATCGGGCAGCAAGTCCGGATGGAATATATGCAGCAGGTCGGCCAGTACGACTTCCGGCTCGGTCGGCATACTTTCGTAAAAAGGCGTATCTTTCATGTTGCAATAGATGATCCCTTTCTCCTTGAAGGCACGGAAATCGGCATAACGCGGGTCCTGCTCCTTCAATGCCTCATAGCTGAACGTACCCGGATAGCTGTTCACAATGCGCCAGTAATCGGCTTCGTCACCCTGGTTGTAGACAGTTTCGAAATCGAGCGTCACACCCCCCGAACGTTTGTCGTCTTTGAGGAAATAGTCGGCGCCGGCGTCCTTGAAAAGCTGGGCGAGAAAGCTCTCCCCTCCTACGGCATACCAGTTACCGCCCCGCATCTCGCCGCTCAACACGACCGGACGTTTCTTCACTTTTCCTTCCGCCGTCAGCTCCTTCAATTCATTGTAACGGGCCGCGATGGCGTCGAATGTCTCGTTTGCCTTTTGCTCCTGTCCCACCAACAGACCGACGAACTTCACCCATTCCGCCTGTCCCAACGGCGTCATCTCCTTATAGCCTAAATGCGGGATCAATGGGATACCGACATCCTTCAAGGTCTCATATCCGCCCCGTTTAAAAGGCGAAACAAGGATCAGGTCGGGGTTCATACTCATGATCACCTCGTTGTCGAAATTCCCTTCTATACCGATTTTGGCGGTCTTCCCGCTCTTGAGACGTTCGTTCATCTCCCTATTGAACAGATGCCGGGTACTGGTCACCCCTACGACCTTGTCCAGTTCGCCCATCTTGATAAAATTGGACAACTGCAAAGATGTCATACAGATAACACTTCTGATGGGTGTCTCGATCACAGTATACGATTCGGGGATGCCGGCCGGTCTCGTTCCTCTCCTGACAAGTGCATAATGGAAAGTCGTACTTTCCTCATTCTGCGGGTCCTGGATATCCAGCAAGACATACCCGTCCCGATAGGATAATTCGAAACCACGGGCATACTCCGGTACAATATGGACACCGGAAAACGCGCTTTCTTCCGTCGTTTCCACCTTGTCGGTCCGTTGATTGTTTTTGGTCGTACACGAGGATGCGACACACAACGACATAAGCAGGCAGCACCCTGCCAGGCATTTTTTCATATTCAATATTATTTTATTATAACCAGGCGAGCGTTGTCCACCCCACGAGGACGAGACTCTTCTAAACCGAAACGGCAGGTCTTCTGACTTACTTCCATCCCCGGACACCTTCCCGATCCCCCGATCAGTGGCATTGAGTATTGCCGGTATGTTACCGAAGTTTCACAGCAGCGTGGTCTGTCCGGGATTCCCACCCGGTTCCCTTTTCATCCCTGTCCTGTAAGGAGGACAGGGAAACCTGTTTCAAAAGGCAAATATAATAATATTACTTTTCTTTCAAGAGAAAAGTGGCAGACAAATCAGTTTTTCTTACGAGCCGCCAGATATTCGTCTTCTGGCATGACTTTCAGCACATGGCCGCTTTCGTCGAAAGCGACAACCAGATTCCGCTGATCAGTCGTCTCGAGAGAGACCTTATACTGGATAGGCTGCCGCCACCATTCGACTTGTACACCTCTTTGATCAGGCAATTTTCATAAGCGTTGTAAATCGCTTCCTGTGTGGCAAGATCCACATCGACGATATCGACCGCATAGAAATTTTTCATACTCAACATATCGATATCCGTATTCCCGTCCTGTCCTGCCTGCGCATAACCATTTTGAGACATACAGACACACGAAACCACCATAACCATCATCAATACTAACTTCTTCATAACCTAAAATTTTAAACAATCTATTTACCTTTTTCTAATCGCCCCATTAAATACAAATTATATGCCAAAGAACATAAAACGGCATTCTCCTTCTGAAACATTCTTCACTGCTTTTAAAAGTTTCAAGAGTTCCATCAGGTTGAAACTTTTGTTTCATCCGGGGAAACTTTAGTTTCATGCGGCAGAAACTTTAGTTTCATACTTTGAGACAGAATGAAACTAAAAAAGATTGTGGAACAGGATATGTAGAAATTATCCCCACAATTGTGGAATGCCGATTTGGAAAGTTCCTCAATTCTCCTCACTTTTGCACATCAAATAAATCAAACGCATATGTCGTACCCCATCTGCTTCGTATCGCTCGGTCCGGGAGACCCCGAACTGATCACCCTGAAAGGCTTGAAAAAGCTCCGACAGGCCGAGATCATCTATTGTCCCGCCACCATGAACAAAAACGGGCAACTCCTCTCCCGTGCGGCCCGTATTATTGAAGAATTGGGAATCGGCGAATCCGCGATCCGGCTCTTCACGCTTCCGATGAGTAAAGACCGCACCGAAGCCTGGAAAGTCTACGATGCCTTGTATGAAGAGGCAGCATCCGCTTGGGACGAAGGGAAAAAGGTGGTCATTGTGGCGGAAGGCGATGCCGGGTTCTACTCTTCCATACAATATATATACGACAAATTCAGGGAGAACCGCATCGAAGTAGAACGAACCGCCGGAATCCCAGCTTTCATTGCGGCAGGAGCCTTAGCCGGCTTGCATATCGTCAAACAGGAAGAACAGATCATCGTCATACCCGGAACGCTGACAGCGGAAGAATTGTCGGAAAAAATCAAGGCCGGCTATGTGATCGTCATCATGAAGCTGTCCCAATGCGTGGAGGCTGTCCATACCTGCATCCGGTTGCATCCGGAAGCGAACTTCCACTATTTTGAGAATGTCGGAACCGGGAAAGAGTTCTATACTTCCGACCGGAAACAAATTCAGGGAAAAATATTCCCATACTTTTCCCTGATGATCATCCAATAGTATATCTATCTAAACTATGCTATTATCGCATTCAGGCTGTCTATATGGAAACGAAGCGTCTCGATATAAGGCAGGACCGAATTATGATATATGACCGCTTTCATATGCGAATCTTCCATTTTGTTGGCCTTGCGGTTGGCTTCACGCGTCTTACGGGCGTTATACAAGATAGCGGAAATATGATTCGAGATCTCATCCAGCACCTTATTCCCGGCATGGCAAATAGCCTCCGCCTCGTCCGGAGCGTATATCGAACTGGCCTGGGATACAGCCTCCAACATGGACTGCTGGTATGCACCTGCCATCGGGATCAGTTTATGAATTGCATGATGGCATAGCGAATGGGCCTCCTTCTGCTGCTGCTTGAGCGCAAGTTCCCATTTTGTTTCCTGGCTGTCCGAGCAAACCTGCTTGGATATCGAACGGGCCCCGAAACACTCTGATACCATTTTTAACCAAGTTTCTGTTTCAAATACTTTGGATGCAATTACTGCTAAACTAAATCTTGCTGTTGACATAATTCATATCTCCTCTAAATTGGTTTAAAGATTCTAACACTTTCTTTTTATCACATTAAAACTGATTTTTGATTTCATTTTATCATCATCACGATGCAAAAGTAAACAAATTATCAAACACACCCTACTACTTCCATACAAGAAGGTCTATTTTATAATTCTTTAAGAGAATAGATAGCTAAATGTATATATTTGTCAACTCTGGTTTACAAAATATCAACAAAACAACAAATATATATTACATATTGCATATTCAAAAGTCAAAAAGACCAACATTTATCAATTTAACACTTTTATCGGGAGAGAATTACCACCTGTAAACCACCCGAGCTTTCATTTTGTTATTATATAAAAATATATTTACTTTTGTTTTCCACTTAAACTTACATAAGACATGAAATCGGACATAGAAATTGCAAGAGAGGTCTCTCTGCGCAAGATAAAAGAAATCGCGACCGGATTAGGCATCCCGCGCGAAGAAGTTCAGAATTACGGCAGATACATCGCCAAAATACCTCTCCATCTGATCGATGAAGAGAAGATCAAACAACACAACCTTATCCTGGTTACAGCCATCACTCCTACGAAAGCGGGTATCGGCAAGACGACCGTTTCGATCGGGCTGGCTTTGGGATTGAACAAGATCGGTAAAAAGGCGGTCGTCGCTTTGCGCGAACCATCACTGGGCCCGTGCTTCGGCATGAAAGGCGGAGCTGCCGGAGGCGGATACTCGCAGGTGTTGCCGATGGAAAACATCAACCTGCATTTTACGGGGGATTTCCATGCGGTTACTTCCGCCCACAACATGATCACGGCATTGCTGGACAACTACATCTACCAGACGCGTAATACCTGCGAGGGGCTGAAAGAAATCAAATGGAAACGTGTGCTGGATGTGAACGATCGCAGTTTGCGTAACATCGTTTCCGGCCTGGGAGGATCAGCCAACGGCGTACCGACAGAGACTGGTTTCGACATCACGCCCGCTTCGGAAATCATGGCGATTCTCTGTCTGGCAACGGACATCGAGGACCTGAAACGTCGCGTCGGCAATATCTTGTTAGGATATACGAACGATGACAAGCCTTTCACCGTAAACGACCTTGGAGTGGCCGGAGCGATCACGGTATTGCTGAAAGACGCCTCCTGCCTAACTTGGTACAGACAACCGAGAACACGGCCGCATTCGTACACGGAGGTCCGTTCGCCAACATCGCACACGGTTGCAACTCCGTCCTGGCGACCAAGATGGCGCTGACGTATGGTGATTATGTCATTACGGAGGCCGGCTTCGGTGCCGACTTAGGAGCTGAAAAGTTTTTCGACATCAAATGCCGCAAAGCCGGATTGACACCGAAACTGACGGTTATCGTGGCAACGGCCCAGAGCTTGAAGCTGCATGGAGGCGTACTGGAAGACAAGATCAAAGAACAGAATATAGAAGGGCTGAAAAACGGTTTCGAGAACCTGGACAAGCATGTCGAGAATATGAAACGTTTCGGCCAGGAAGTGATCGTGACCTTCAACAGATATGCATCCGATACGGACGAGGAAATCGCGCTGGTTGCAGAACATTGTCGCGAGATCGGTGTAGGTTTCTGTATGAACAACGTATTTGCTGCCGGTGGCGAAGGGGGTGCCGAGCTGGCGAAATTGGTGGTCGACACGATCGAAAAGAAACCTTCCGCCCCGCTCAAATACATCTACGAGGACAGCGAACCGATCCGCAGCAAGATCAAAAAGGTATCCGAACAGATCTACGGAGCCGCTTCCGTTGTCTACACGACCTTGGCGGACAAGAAAATCAAACAGATCGAAAGCCTCGGCATCTCCCACTACCCGATCTGCATCGCCAAGACACAGTATTCGTTCTCTTCCGACCCGAAAGCATACGGGGTGGCCAAGAATTTTGAGTTGAAAGTGCGTGACATCATCATCAATAACGGTGCGGAGATGATCGTCGTTATCATGGGCGAGATCATGCGTATGCCGGGACTACCGAAAGACCCGCAGGCAAAACGCATCGACATCGTGAACGGCGTGATCGAAGGGTTAAGCTAAAAAAGAGAAGGGGGTGTCAATTTGATATCACTGGACGCAGATGACGCAGAACACACAGACAGACGCAGATTTATTTTACTGATAATTAATAATATCTGCGTTAATTTGCGCTCGTATGCGTTGTCTGCGTCCCATGAATACCAATATTCGGCACACCCTCTTTGATTTCAAAATATAGGGATTTCACAACCAGTCCTTATCCGGTTAATCCTTTCCTTTGTTTTTATCGAAGAACTTCTTAAAGAACATGATCTGGTAGTCGATCGAGTTTTTCCAATACTCCCCGTTATGCGATCCGGGACGGACCAGGAAATCATGGTCGATCTTATATTTCAACAGCTTCTTATGGAAGTCGTTATTCACTTCGAAAAAGAAATCACTGTAACCGCAATCGAAGATGATAGCCAGCTCACCATTCTTAATGCGGTCGATCTGCGTGATTGCCGTATGACGGTTCCAGACCTCCTGGTTGTCGCTCTCGCTTCCGAGCTGCTTACTCATCTCCCAGTTGTTAGGGAAGGGCCGGATATCGACTCCGCCACTCGTACTACCGGCTGCGCCAAACACATCCTTATGACGGAAAGACAGCCACATGGCTCCGTGTCCGCCCATGCTCAACCCTGTGATGGCACGACCGGAACGGTCTTTCACTGTCGGATATTCGGAATCGATATACTTGATTAATTCAGAGGATACGAATGTCTCATAACGGTAAGACGGATCTTTCGGACTATCCCAATACCAGCTGTTCTTGCCGTCGGGACAAACAAAGATCAGACCGTCGCGGTCTGCAATATCTTTCAACTCCGGCTTCATGGAAATCCAGGTTTTCGCATTTCCTCCATACCCGTGCAACAGGTAGACAACCGGTTTCGGCGCACGATTATTATCCGGAGAAACGACAACGACCTGGACATTCTTCTTCATTGCCTCGCTATAAACATCCAACGTATCGACAACCGCTCCTTTCACCGAAATGGCGACCAAGACAAAAACCGCCACGAACATCATCAATCTTGTTTTCATATCTCTTTCATTTTTTATTAAATGACAGCAAATGTATACAAAAAAATAATATGGATCAATCTATTCGATACCCATCGGTCAAGGTATGCATGAAAGCGACAATGGCCGCTTCTTCTTCCGGGGTGAGTCCGAGATTCCCCAGTTCGTCGCGGTTGACGGTCTCCGCATATTCGGGAGCCGGGTACTCTTCCACATCACGCACATTATAGAAATGGACAATCTCCTCAAGTGTCTTGAAATAGCCGTTATGCCCGTAAGGAGCTGTCAGGGCGATATTGCGTAACGTGGGTACCCGGAACTTGCCGAATTCGGTACTATCATGCAGAAAAGCCCCTAACCCCAGGTCCATCGTGTCCCGCCCGACCGTGTTATGGGGAGCGGGAATCCGGAAGAACGGATTGTCCGGGTTGGAAGGGATTCCGAGGTTGTCATATGTATGGTCGGTAAACAGGACACGTCCGGCTCGCTCATCATTTTCCAGGATATGGCATTCCGCACAGAGACCTTTCTCCTTAAATAAGTCCAGCCCTTCCATCTCCTGTCCGGTAAGCTGGCATTTGCCTTCCAGGTAGGCATCGTATTTGGACGTGAAGGGGTTCACCTCGGCAGAACGTTCATAAGTGGCTATTGCATCCAATATATGGGCATAAAGAGAATCGTCGGACGCTGTCTCTCCATAAATACGCAACAAATCGGATAGTAGGCTGCACGCCGGACTTTCTCCGTAACAGCCCGGCTGTCCTTGTTTCCCATTTCCAGCGGATTGACGAACGGTTGGCCGGCCTGTTCTTCCAACGAGTTCACCCGGCCGTCCCAGAACAAGCCGCCCACATAGGTTTCTTCTTTTTCGTCATAATACAAGGCCGGGACATACGCCACATACGAACAGCTCATGGAGTTCCGGTTGCTGAACAAGCCTTTCACGGCCCCTTCCGAAGTGATCCGTCCGTATGTATCGGCAAACCCTTTCGTCGGTTCATGCAGGTTCCGCACGACTGTCCGGTCGGTTCCGATAACGACTCGTCAAAAAAGAGCTGTTTCCCTACCAGTTCCTTGTCATTTAACTCCGAACGGGAACCCGGTACACACGCGGAAAACAACACAGATGTCCCTGCCAATCCGGCAACCATCACTTTTAGATATACACGACTATTCATAACCCTATTACAATTTATGGGCCAATATACGAATAAATCTTGCATTATACTGTAGGACTTCAGGGAAAATCGTTATATTTTGCAGCAAAAAACATGCGTGAAGGATTGTTTATCATAAGCCGTGGAATCGGTCAGGTAATGTTTCAGAACAACGCTCTTTCGGGAGCCCTTATGTTAGTGGGTATTTTATGCGGTTCATGGCAAATGGCCCTATTGGCCGTCGCCGGGAATTTAGTCGGTAATTTGACGGCCTGTCTTTGCAAGTATAGCCGGGAGGATATCCGGAACGGACTCTATGGATTTAACGGGACGCTGGTCGGGATCGCCATCGGTGTCTTTATGCCGATCAACCTCCTGTCGATAGCGTTATTAATAGCCGGTTCCGCCTTGTCCACCTGGATTGCCCGTCTGTTCGGTTATTGGGGGAAACTGCCGGGATATACCGCCCCGTTCATTTTATCGGTCTGGATATTGCTGGCCGGATGTACATACGGGTATCCCTCGCTTTTGTCGGCCTCCGCTCCTGCCGTTGCCGAACAATCACCCGATCTGGTACGGGCCTTCTGTCTGAATATCGGACAGGTGATGTTCCAAGGAAATACGATCCTGTCCGGTCTGTTCTTCCTGGCTGCCATCCTTGTCAATTCACGTTGGCATGCATTATATACGGTCTGGGGAGCCCTCCTTCCCATCCTTGTCGCTTGGGTGGCCGGAACAGACTATACGGCGCTGAATGCCGGACTGATCGGTTACAACGGCGTCTTATGTGCGATCGTTTAGGCGGCGACACATGGAAAAACGGCTTGTGGGCGACAGCTTCCATCTTGCTTTCCATCGCTTTGCAGCTATTGGGGATGCACTTTGGATTCGTGACTCTGACCGCTCCTTTCGTCGTTGCCGTATGGATCATATTAAAAGGAGGTATGTCAAAACTATCCTGTTCCCGCGCTTGACGCGGGATCGCATTAAAACCGGCCCTATAAAAATCTGATTGATAAGGTCTGTCCTTTTGCGGCCCCGCATCAAGTGCGGGGACAAGGGGATTTTGACACACCGCTTTCCATCGATTACCAAAACTTGTTATTCTCTTGGCTATACTCGAATCCTACGTTCTTCAGTTTCTGGACAAGTGTCTCTTTTGGGATATGCATATCGTCGCACAATTCGTCAAGAGAGGAATAATTATCACGTAATTTCATATTGATAACGCTGAAAAGCATCATCGGATCTTCCGGAAGTGTCATAATTCATCATTTTTCTAAACCGGGTGCAAAGGTAATGACTTATTCCATAATCTCGCCTTCCCGGTTCATAAAAACATATATTTGTGTTCGGTCTTCTTTCTGTACCAATATTTTATACAGAGGATCGCACTCCGTCCCTTTCACGTATGCCCCTTCGAAGGTACAGCCTTCATAGGCTTCGGATGTCCCCATCGTTTTCAATACATCATAAGGCAAATGCTGCAATTCGACTCTTCGCAAAGCATCAGATTCAACCAATTTTACAATCGGTTGAGCTGATACTTGTGCATTTACATCACATTGTGAAACACAGACTCCAAAATAAGTCGCCACTAAAGCTGATAATCCTAAAACAATCTTTTTCATTATATGCTAATCTATTTATATTTCCTGTATGCAAAGTTATACCAGATCATTTCGATAGTCTGTATATAAATTACGGTTATGCTTACCAATATTACCGAAGAGTTGATGCAGATGGGATAAGAAGGAAAAAATATATTATTTTTGTGAGGAAACAAACTAAAGAAGGTTATGGGAGAAATTATTAAACTGGACAATATCTGTCAGTACAATGAAATGGTAGGCCAGGAAACCTTGCATCCGCTGGTAAGTGTTATCGATCTGTCGAAATCGTCCCGGATGATGAAGCACGTACGCATGAGTTACGGTTTCTATGCAGTCTTCCTGAAGGAAGTCAAATGCGGAGATTTGCGATACGGACGCAACTATTACGATTATCAGGAAGGCACGCTGGTTTTTCTGGCTCCCGGACAGGTGATCGGTATCGATGACAACGGCGAGTATTTCCAACCGAAAGGCCGCGCCCTGCTATTCCACCCCGACCTGATCCGCGGCACATCCCTCGGACACAATATGAAGGACTATTCTTTCTTCTCCTACGAGGTGAACGAGGCCCTTCATCTCTCCGAACAGGAACGGGGTGTCATCATCGATTGCCTGAACAACATCAGCGAAGAGCTTAACCGGGGAATAGACAAGCACAGCAAAATGCTGATTGTCTCCAACATCGAGCTTTTGCTCAATTACAGCATCCGTTTTTATGACCGCCAGTTCATCACCCGTGAAAATGTAAACAAAGACATCCTTTCCAAGTTCGAGAATGTCGTGAACGGTTATTTCCAGACCGACAAACCGCAAACGATCGGTTTGCCATCCGTACGCTACTGTGCCGACCAGCTGCATCTTTCCGCCAACTATTTAGGCGACCTGATAAAGAAGGAAACGGGTAAATCCGCACAAGAACACATCCAGCTCCGGCTGATCGACATCGCCAAAGAAAAGATATTAGGCACAAACAAAACCGTCAGCGAAATCGCTTACGAACTGGGATTCAAATATCCCCAACATTTCACCCGGGTATTTAAGAAAAATGTGGGACATACGCCTAACGAGTACAGAGGCATAAACTAAATGTGGGGTTATATGGGTTGAATTGGGAGGGGGATTATTGGGGCGGTATCGAGAGTGTGTCAAATATCGGTATTCATGGGACGCAGATAACGTAGAAGAGCGCAGATTAGCGCAGATATTATTAATTATCAGCAAAATAAATCTGCGTCCCTCTGCGTATTCTACGTCATCCGCGTCCAGTAATATCAATTTGACACACCCTCCTACAGCCTGAAATATCTTAACATTTGATGCTCAACTGGCGTAATACGTCACGAATCTTTTCGAATGTGGTGATACGGGTCGGAACCAAAGGCAAGCGCAATTTATTTTCGATAAAGCCCATTGCATTCAGCATACTCTTCGCTCCTGCCGGATTACCGTCGACAAACAGCAAACTGAACAGCTCCGTAAAGCTATGGTGGATCGTGCGGGCGCTATCGTAGTCGCCTGCCAATGCCAGACGCACCATACGGCTGAACTCACGCGGGAAAGCATTGCCGATTACAGAAATCACGCCGACAGCTCCCAACGTAATCAGCGGGAACGTAATGCCATCGTCTCCTGAAATCACATTGAAGTTCGCCGGTTTGTTCTTGATGATATCATCCATCTGGGTGATATTGCCGGAAGCCTCCTTGACTGCGATCACGTTCTTGAACTCACGGGCGATACGCAGCGTAGTCTCGGCCGTCATGTTCACTCCGGTACGTCCCGGAACGTTATACAGGACAATCGGTAACGCGGTCGCCTCCGCTATCGCTTTATAATGCTGGTAGATCCCTTCCTGAGATGGTTTATTATAATAAGGTACGACAGACAGGATCGCATCTATACCGTCAAAGTTATCGTTTTTCAACTTCTCGACAACCGAACGCGTACAGTTTCCGCCCACACCCAACACGATGGGAATGCGTCCGTTTACCTTCGTCACGACCAAATTGATTATATTCTTCTTTTCTTCTTCCGTGAGTGTAGGAGTTTCTGCAGTGGTACCTAACACAACCAGATAATCGGTTCCATTCTGCAACTGATAGTCTACAAGCCGAGCCAACGCCTCATAGTCTACACTTTCATCTTCTTTAAAGGGAGTGATCAACGCCACACCCATTCCTTTTAAATTTATGTCTGCCATGATTATAATTGACAATTGATAATTGACATTTGACAATTAATAATGGATAAAGGAACAATTGTGACTTTACTCGTCAATTGTCAATTGTCCACTGTCAATTGTCAACGGTACTGCAAAAATAAGGAATTTATATCATTTTGAGCGTATCTCCTGCAAATAAAATAATATATGTTCGAACAAATGCTTGATATCTTCGCGCTCTGTTACTGATATGGAAAGATCATACAAATCGATATCGGCATGTTTCACTCCCACCTTGAAGCCACAAGGATGCTGTAGCATAAGGTATTGCATCGGGTAGCAGTCGGGACGCGTAAGATCGATCAGGATATCCGCCTTGATCGTCCTGAACCGTTCCAGAACAGCATCGGAAGGAACCAGCCAAGTGCTCACATCCTTCTTGGCATGGACCGGGATGTACGAGGCATCCGTTTCAGGTGCCAGATCGCCGGTTACATAGACACAAGCCTGTACCTTCTTGTTCTTCTTACGCAGGACGTCCAAGCAAGGTTCCACAAGCTCGCTATCATTTGCCTGATAAAGGACCAGGATATGGCCTGCATCTTCCAGCGTACAAAACTCATGCTTGCGACTGGCAGCCCCAGAAGCTAAAGACTGCACTTTCTTTTTAATAAAATAATTCGTCAGTCTCATTCCGCTATCATATTTAAGAATTCGTCTTCGTTTATAATCTTCACACCTAACTTGGCCGCCTTTTCGAGCTTGGCCGGTCCCATATTATCTCCCGCCAGGATATAATCGGTCTTGCCGGACACTGAGCCACTGTTCTTCCCGCCATGCTGCTCGATCATGGCTTTGTACTCGTCGCGGGAATGTCTGGCGAATGTCCCGCTGATGACAATGCTCAGGCCTTTCAGTTTCTCGGAACGGTTTGCCAGCACTTCTTCGGCCACGGACATCCGCAGCCCGTATTCCTTCAAACGGTTCACCAAATTCCTGTTACGTTCGTCGGCAAAATAAGCGATGATGCTCCGGGCAATCCGTTCCCCGATCTCATCCACAGCTATCAAGTCCTCAAAAGAAGCCTGTTCCAACTGATCCATCGAATGGAAAGCGGCAACCAGGCGTTTAGCCACCGTCTCACCCACAAAACGAATCCCCAATCCATAAAGGACCCGCTCGAAGGAACCTGTTTGGATTCTTCGAGGCTCGCCATCAGGTTACGGGCACTCTTGTCAGCCCAACGTTCCAAGCGTAGCAGATCGGATATTTCCAATGTATAGAGATCGGCCGTGTCCTTGATATAGCCGGCTTCGTACAAATCTTCGACAGTCTCCGGTCCCATATTGATGTTCATGGCCCTCCGGGTAACGAAATGCTCGATCTTTCCCTTGATCTGGGGAGGACAGCCGGCTTCGTTCGGACAGTAGTGGGCCGCTTCTCCTTCGGGGCGCATCAACGGTGTGCCGCATTCGGGACAGGAGCGGATGAAACGGACCTTGTCACCTACCAGCAAACCACGGGCCTCGACATCGACACCGACAATCTTCGGGATGATTTCGCCCCCTTTTTCCACAAACACCTTATCACCCAAATGCAGATCGAGTCCTTCGATGATATCCGCATTGTGGAGGGATGCACGCTTTACGGTCGTCCCGGCCAGCAATACCGGTTCCAGGTTGGCAACCGGAGTAACGGCCCCCGTCCGTCCGACCTGGAAAGACACGGAGTTAAGGCGTGTCACGGCGCGTTCGGCCTGGAACTTGTAGGCAATCGCCCAACGCGGACTCTTGGCTGTAAATCCCAAATTGAGTTGTTGGCGCAATGAGTTCACTTTCAAAACGATCCCGTCTGTTGCAACCGGCAAGTTCTTGCGCTCGGTGTCCCAATAGGCGATATAATCGTATATATCCTCCAGGCTGTTGCACACACGGATCACGTTCGGCACCTTGAACCCCCATGAACGGGCCGCCTCCAGATTATCGAAATGCGTTTCCGCCGGTAACTCCTCCCCCAACAAATAATAGAAATAGGCATCCAACTTACGAGCAGCCACAATAGCCGGGTTCTGTTGCTTCAGCGTACCCGAAGCGGCATTGCGCGGATTGGCGAAAAGAGGCTCCTCCTGTTGTTCCCGTTCTTTGTTCAAGCGGTCGAACTCGGCCCAGGGAAGCAGGATCTCCCCCCTTATCTCAAATGCTGCCGGGTATCCGTCGCCCATCAGTTTCAAAGGGACCGAACGGATGGTCTTCACATTGGCCGTCACATCGTCGCCACGTGTCCCGTCTCCACGCGTCACGGCTCGAACCAGACGTCCGTCCTCATATGTCAGAGAAATGGAGGTTCCGTCATATTTCAACTCGGCAACGATTTCGAAAGGTTCGTTCAGGTCACGGGCTATGCGCTCGTAAAAATCCTTCACTTCATCTTCCGAATAGGTATTACCCAACGAAAGCATCGGATATTTATGCACTACCTGTTCAAACTCTTTGGAAAGGTCGCTCCCCACCCGCTGCGTCGGCGAATGAGGGTCGGCATATTCAGGATGCGCCTCTTCAAGGGTCTGTAACTCCTTCATCATCTCATCGAACTCACGGTCCGATATCGTCGGTGCCGAAAGCACATAATAGTTGTAATTATGTTGCTCCAGCGCTTCGCGAAGTGCCTTTATTTTATCTTTTACCACCATTTTTTCAGTTGAAAGTTGAAAGTTGAAAGGTGAAAGTTGAAAGTGATGAATTTTTCTTTTTAACTTTCACCTTTCAACTTTCACCTAATATATAAGTTTTACATTATCGATCCACATCGTATTGCCCGGCGAGCCGATATAGGCACCACCGTGGCTGGAAGTAAATTGCAGGACGAGATGAGTCGGCAATTCGCCTTCCGCCGCCCAGCCTACTTCCTGAATAGGGACGCTTTTACCTTGGCTGTTCAAAGCATAGCGCTCTTCCACCTGAATCCGCATATAAGGCTTATACTCCGGATGCTTCGTAATATCGCCGTACAGGATCGGGTAGGTCGCATCATTCACCCAGCTATTGCTGGATTCCGTATAACGCTGCACCATCGTTCCGACACGTTTGGCATATATGTTTCCATCTTTATCTTCCCAACGTTTCTGTAGCAAAAGGATGGCTGCGATCGAATCCTGTCCGGCAACCGTCGACTTACGGCTGAAACCGGTACTGCGGATACGGTTCTTTTCCGGAGCCAGCTTCACCTTATAGTCAAAACGCAACGCCTTCGGCTTCTTGGTAAACGCCACTCCACTATTCAACATGGCCTGCGGATTCTTGGTTCCCTTGATCGGTTCGTGCACCGTTCCGAGAAAAACGGAACCGGCGGCTACCACTTCGATATCGACCAAGCCGAAAACCTTCACACTTTCCATTCGTGTCTCCAGACGCGCGCACCAACCGTTGTCCCGCCTCTCCGGGAAGACAGAAGTATTCGTCTTCACCACGCCTGCCACCTTTGCCATCACGTTGGAGTTCGCCCACGGCGAACCGCCCCGGTTCGTATAGGCTGTATTGCCGATGATCGTATCCGTCGGACCCAGCTCATAAAGATGCTTCGTATTTCCTCCGATGATGCCGGACTCATGTATCTCGCGAACGACCCAATGATCCATATCTCCAAAACTGAACGGCACCACTTTCTCTTGGCAATTGACAATTGACAATTGACAATTGACAATTCCCAGGAGAAAGAGGAGTTTTACTTTCTGTTTCATTTCAAATTTTGTTTTTCTTAAATCCCCTAAGTCGGCTTTGCGACAATGGACAATTATAAAGAATATCCCCACTCCTTGAGAGCCATTCCCCAATTTTCTTCCACAAGCTGTACCGTACGGTCGTCATACTTGTACTGGTTCTTTTTATAGCCCTTCTTTTTCCCAAGATATTTCTCGATTTCTGCTTTAGACTCTTCAAAGCCGGGGAGGTTTAATTTCTTATATATATCCTCTGTCATGGCGAAAGCATCCTGCTCGAAATCCTCAAACTTCACCTCTACCAAGTTGCCTTCGGGTATCAGGTGCTTTTGTTCTTCGTATTTATAGAACAAACGGCGGTACACTTCAATAAAATTACTTTCGATCTGCTCGTTGGAGATCTCCTGCAAGCGGAGCGGCTGAATCGTATTGGTAAAAAAGCTGCGCGTGCTCTCGAACACCGTATACGGATTTCGTTTCAGATAGATAAATTTAGCATTCGGGAACATTTCCACCAACGTCTTCACACGTCCCGTATGGGGCGGGTTCTTACTCAGGAATTGTGTCCCGTTCGTATTCCAGAGGGAGATCTTGATCAGTTTGAGGAACGTTTCCTTAAACACTTTCCGTTCATGTTCGCTGATATTGTCGAAAAGCAAATAACGATCGCAATATTCGAGCATATGCTTCGGGAAAAACCAGAAGTTATAATACGTGTAAGGCATCATATTCGCCAAGGCAAATTCCTCTTCCTGGGGAAGATCCACCTTCAATTCCATATTATCGGTCGGACGCTTGTCGGGCATCAGGAACGCCATGTTCTTCTTGAAGAAAGACTGCCCCCAGAGCATCAGGTTCGGGAATACGGTCTGATAAGTCGTATTGTAGCCGAAATGCTTGTCGCACGAGAAAACATTGTGCATGAAAGTCGTCCCGCTACGCCAATGTCCGAGAATGAACACCGGGTCCATCTCCAACGGCTTGTCCGCAATCTTGCGGTAACGCGCATTTTCGAAGGGTTGCAACAAGCTGAGCAGGCGGCAAACGGATTTAGTCAGAAAATATTTATTACGAAATCCTTTGTCGATCGTTTTATTGGCTGTCACAGCTTGAACGTTTTCCAGTCAGCACCCACTAAAGTATTGATCGGTAGTTTGTCAAATTCCAGTAATCCCATACCTTATTTATTTTCTGTTATACACTTGACGGAAACCCCTTGCCGTTCGAGCTCTTTACAAACGGAACGGATAGCTTCGTAGTGCTCGGGGCCGATACCCAATTCCGGAAGATTCAGTACAGCCAACGCGTCTTCCGTCACCATGTCGCGAGCATCTACCCTGTCGATAATCATACCGACAGCCGATGTATTATTCGTGATCGGATCGATCAGGATAAAGGCTCCGGTCTGTTTGTTTTTCTGATACGGATCGAAGAACAGTTCCTTTCCGGTCGTGAAGACGACACGAGCGATCTCGTTCAGCTTCATCGGCAAATTGTCAACGGTCAATTGTCCATTGTCAATTGACAACTGTTCCATCGTATTGACATTCACTTTATAACGGATACTGTCCACACGAGCGCGTGTCAGGTTGGTCGTATGCTTGATATAGAACTGCTTGCTTGTGTCCATCGGCTCTTCGTCCATCCACACCAGCATGGCTTCGAAGTTACGGTCCGCTATCGGCAGGTTATCCGGATGGACGAGCATCTCACCACGTGAAACATCGATCTCGTCTTCCAGCGTGATGGTGACGCACTGGGGAGGGAATGCATAATCCAGCTCTCCGTCGTATGTCACGATACTCTTCACTTTGGATGTTTTTCCGGAAGGTAAAGCCATCACCGTATCGCCTTTACGAACGATACCGCTGGCCACTTTCCCACAGAAACCGCGGAAGTCCAGATTCGGACGCAATACATACTGTACCGGATAGCGGAAATCCTCAAAGTTGCGATCCTGGTCGATAGGAACCGTTTCGAGGAAGTCCAGCAACGACGGCCCTTCGTACCAAGGTGTACGGTCGCTCTTCTCCACCACATTGTCGCCATCTAAAGCAGACAGCGGGATGCAGGTGATATCCGGGATATTCAACGAAGCGACAAACTCCTTATAATCGGAAACGATCTTGTCGAAAATATTCTTGTCGAAATCAACCAGGTCCATCTTGTTGACCGCCAGCACCACGTGCTTGATGCCTAAAAGCGAAACCAGATAGGTATGGCGGCGCGTCTGCGTAATCACCCCCGTACGGGCATCCACCAGAATGATGGCAAGGTTGGCAGTCGAACCGCCGGTGATCATATTGCGGGTGTACTGTTCGTGCCCCGGAGTGTCGGCTATGATGAACTTACGGTTATTCGTACTGAAATAGCGATAAGCCACATCGATGGTGATCCCTTGTTCGCGTTCGGCCTTCAGGCCATCCAGCAACAGGGCGTAGTCGATGTGGTCGCCGGCATTCCCCATGCGCTTGCTGTCGCGTTCGAGGGCGTCCAACTGGTCTTCGTATAACTTCTTACTATCAAACAACAAACGACCGATCAGCGTCGATTTGCCATCATCCACCGATCCGGCAGTCAAGAAGCGAAGCAAATCCTTTTGTTCATCTCTGTCGAGGTATTCTTTTATATTTAATGTTGCCATATGTTTTAAGTTGAAAGGTGAAAGGTGAAAGGTGAAAGTTGAAAATGAAAATAGTGACGCGAAGCCACTTTCAACTTTCAACTCTCCACTTTCAACTAATTAAAAATATCCTTCTCTCTTTTTCTGTTCCATACTTGCCTCCTGGTCGAAGTCGATCACGCGTGTCGTGCGTTCGCTCTTGGTTGTCGTCATCATCTCTTCGACGATCTTTTCAATCGTGTCGGCATCGCTTTCCACAGCCCCGGTCAACGGCCAGCAGCCTAAGGTACGGAAGCGCACCATACGCATCTTGATTTGATCGCGGTACTGTTCCGGCAGACGGTCGTCGTCCGCCATGATCAGGTTGCCGTCGATCTCTACACACGGGCGTTCCTTGGCAAAATACAACGGTACGATCGGAATATTTTCCAGGCGGATATATTGCCAGATATCCAGTTCCGTCCAGTTGGACAAGGGGAACACACGGATGCTCTCTCCTTATGGACACGGGCGTTGTAGATGTCCCACAACTCCGGACGCTGGTTCTTCGGGTCCCATTGATGGAACTTGTCGCGGAACGAGTAGATGCGTTCTTTCGCACGGCTCTTCTCTTCATCGCGACGGGCACCTCCGAAAGCGGCATCGAACTTATATTTATCGAGCGCATGCAGCAACGCCTGCGTCTTCATCAGGTCCGTATGCACCTTGCTTCCGTGCGTGAAAGGCCCTACACCGGCATTGAATGCCTCCATATTGGATTCCACGATCAGGTTCCATCCGAATTTCTTCGCATAGTCGTCGCGGAACTGGATCATCTCCTTGAACTTCCATTTGGAATCGATGTGCATCAAAGGGAAAGGGACTTTTCCCGGAGCAAAAGCCTTTTCAGCCAGGCGAACCATGACGGAAGAATCTTTTCCGATAGAATAAAGCATAACAGGATTCTCGAACTCGGCAGCGACCTCCCGGATGATATGGATAGACTCTGCTTCCAGTTCCTGTAAATGGCTTAATTTATAATCTGACATAATTATAGGATTGTATTATTTTGATTACTTATTTATGATTGTCTTGCAACGGTTACTTTCGGAATGATCAGGTCCATCAGCTTGTGAACGGATTCCTCCAGGCTCAACACGGAAGTGTCTAACGTCAGGTCTGGATGTCCGGGAGCTTCGAAAGGAGCGGAAACACCCGTGAAATCCTTGATCTCGCCCCGGCGTGCCTTCGCATACAACCCTTTGACATCGCGCCGCTCGCATTCTTCGATCGGAGTGCTGACATATATTTCCAGAAAGTTCTCTTTCCCGATAATGGATGCCGCCATTTCCCTCAAATCGTTATTCGGGCTGATAAAAGCCGCTATCGTGATAATGCCTGTATCGATAAAGAGCTTGCTTACTTCGGCGATACGGCGGATATTCTCTATCCGGTCTTCTGCCGAGAAACCGAGATTGTTGTTGATCCCGCTGCGGATATTGTCGCCGTCCAGGATGCGGCACAGCAAACCGCACTTGTGCAACTCGCGCTCAAGCGCTATCGCCACCGTACTCTTTCCCGAGCCGCTCAGACCGGTGAACCACACCATCACACTGCGCTGCTTCAACAAACGCTCCTTATCCTCCCTCGTCATCATCCTATCGAAAATAGGATAGATGTTAGTTGAGAGTTGAGAGTTGAGAGTTGAGAGTTTCTCTTCGATATTATTATTATTTACTTGTTCCATTCATATTTTGTTTACTTGTTTTCACAATACTGACTGTCAGTTTAATCAACTCACGGCAGTCTTCTATAATCGATTCGTATTCTTTTTCAGATAAATAATCCGTTTCTTTCAATAACATAATCCAATATTCCGTTTCATACTGCTTCCTTCAAAGCAATATTCACTTTGCTTATAAATCGGCTTTGGACTGCGCATGCTCAGCTTCTTTCAAAAGGGCGCCAATGGCAGTTCCACTACGCAACATCTGTTTTGACAGAACAAATTCTTTTCTTTCATATAATATCTTATATAGTCTAACGATACGGATCGCAAAACCAAAGGACTTTTCTGCCGTCAAACTCTTCCCCATCACTTTCAACTTTCACCTTTCAACTTTCACCTGTTTAGAATTTCCAGATCATCGGTATCACGAATACCGAGATCAAAAAGGTGATTAAGTTAAGAGGTAAACCGATTTTCACGAAGTCCGTGAACTTATAACTACCGATACCTTGCACGATCAGATTGGTCTGATAGCCGATCGGCGTACTGAACTTGCGGATGCCGCCATACAGATCACCACGAAGAACGGTGTCGGGTCTACGCCGAGCTGCGTAGCGACCGACAAGGCGATCGGGAAACTAAGCGCCGCAGCCGCATTGTTTGTAATCAGTTCCGTAAAGATATTGGTGATAATAAAGACAATCGCCAACAGGGCATACGGTCCCATACTGCTGGACATACCGATAATATGACGGGCTATCAAAGCAGCGAAACCGGAATTCTCCATCGCCTTGCTGATAGCAAAGGCACAGGCAATCGTAATCAGAATATCCCAGGATATATATTTGGTATACTTTTTCGGAGGGAAAATCTTGGTCCACGCCATGATGATGGTCGTAATGCAGACAAAGAAAAACATATCCAGCCGTATTTCAGGGAACGCCTCTTTCACCACCGGCAACTCCCCTATCGTGGCGCCTACGATCATAAAGATCAGCAAGCCCAATGCCAGCCAGCGTTTCGTACGGGAAACCGGTTCCGTACCGTCCGTACCGTTGGCAAGCAAAAGGAAGACGCTGGATTCACCCCATGTCGGAACGAACGTATCGTCCGCCCAAAGAACCAGCGTATCGCCTTCGTGCAACGTCACCCTGTCGAGATCACGGGTAAACCGTTGTCCCCCGCTCTTCACTTCTTTCACGATCGCACCGTAATGGCGGGTAAAGTTGAACTCGCCCAATGTCTTGTTGATACCCGGAAAACGGGAACCTAACACCGCTTCCACCCGGTGCAGATTACCAGGATTGCCGTCTTCCTCATCTTCCTCGTAACGATCGGTGCGGGAATCGGGCAGCAGTTTGTTGGAGAACACGAACAGGTAAATGATGCCGGCCAGCGCGATAAAGATCCCCACCCTTCCCAACTCGAACATCGTAAACCCTTCATATCCGGCTTCAAGGATCATGCCATGTACGACTAAGTTGGTCGATGTTCCGATCAGGGTACAGATACCGCCTAAAATGGTCACATACGAAAGAGGAATCAGGAATTTCGTCGCCGGTAGCTTGACCGACTCCGCCCAACGTTTGATGATAGGGGCGAAAATAACGACAACAGGCGTGTTGTTGAGAAAAGCGGAGACAAAAGCAATAGGCGGAAGCATACGCAACTGCGCCTTGAAAACGGTTGTTTTTCCTTCCGGCAACAACTTCTTGATGAGCTGTCCCAATGCTCCGCTCTGGCGAATGCCCTCGCTTACCAGAAAAAGCATTCCGACGGTTATCATTCCTTTATTGCTAAAGCCTTCGAGCATTTCCTTCGGTGTCAATATTCCGGCACAGAGGAATAGCACCACAACCGTGAGTAACACCATCCCGGGTCTCAGTCCATCCCATATTAACGCTGCTATCATGCCGACCAACGCCAGCAATACAAATACTATTTCAAAGTTCATCTTTTCAATTGACAATTGAAAATTAACAATTGACAATTAAGAACAGAGACTATCAATTGTCCATTTTCAATTGTCCATTGTCAATTATTCCGTTAAGGTTGCAAATGTAATAAGAATATTAAATCTAATCTCACTACGATAAGCAATTTTAGGGATTATCTTGCTTACAGACCAAAAGTTTCAGCAAACGGAACAAACCGCTCATCAGAGCGGTTTGACAATGAACCACGGGTTATGAAGGTCTTCCTTATTATACTTTAATGGTGTTTTGCCGTCGATATGATACACATCGCATCCGGCAGCCCGTGCAATCGCATGTCCGGCGGCGGTATCCCACTCCATCGTCGGTGCGAAACGGGGATAGACATCGGCCGTTCCTTCTGCTACCAGGCAGATCTTCAAGCTGCTGCCGCTACTGATCAGGGTGACCGGCTGTCCCTGCTTGCGCAGATTCTCGATAAAGGCCGTCGTATCTTCCGTCTGATGAGAACGCGAAGCGACCACCACGACTCCCTGGTGTCCCATCGACATAGGCAGGTGTACGGCTTTCGTTTTGATATCGTCCATCGAGGCTGGTAGCCGCTGTCGATCTCCGCCAGCTTGAATGCTCCCAACGAGTCTGCCGCGAAATACAGCTCTTTCCGTACGGGCACGTAGATCACGCCCAACACCGGAACTCCTTCCTTCACAAGGGCGATATTAACCGTAAATTCACCGTTTTTCTTGATAAACTCCTTCGTCCCGTCCAACGGGTCCACGATCCAGAGCATATCCCAGCCTGAACGTTCGGCAAAAGGTATTTCCTTTCCTTCTTCGCTCAATACGGGGAAAGGCGTCACAGACAGAGCCATCGAGATAATGGCATGGGCTTTCTTGTCGGCTTTTGTCAATGGGGAGTTATCGGCTTTACGTTCGATACCGAAATCGGATTCCGGATCGGTATAAATATCCATGATCGCTTTGCCTGCATCGAGGGCGGCGCGAATAGCTATATACAGGTAATTTGCATAATTATTCATCATTTGCATCTTTTAGTGTGTTAATATACAAATGTAAGGAATTTCCTCGAATAATCCGAATTTTAAGCTCTCATTTATTCAAATCGTCACCGATTCACCCAAATATAAAGCAACATATATAGGTAGCAAATGTGAAACATATATGTTTCGAATTCAAATCACCGGTGTTTCGTTTTCAAATCACTGGTGTTTTGAATTCGAACCGGTTGTTTTCGACGATGGATCGGCCGATGGCATAGCCTTCGTCATACAAGGCGGACAGCTTCTTACGGTCGTTGGTGGTACGGCTGACTTCCATTTTCTTTTGCGGACGGATGACGATCGCGTCTCCTTTCGCTTCCAGCTCGTCGATATAATCCAGCACTTCGTTATAGTTGCGGTAGCGCAGCTTCAACTGCTTCCGGATAGCGGGATACCGGCGGTAGATGAAGCCGGGCAGCCAGAAATCCTTTTCTTTCTTCCGGTAGCCTTTGTTACGGGTCAGGATAATCACGTTCTTGCGGAAACCGTCGTCGATGGCATGCCGGATGGGAATGGCATCGCAGACACCTCCGTCGACCATCGGGACACCGTCGACATACGTCACCGGACAAAGCACCGGAAGCGTACAGGAGGCACAACAGATATCGACCAGACGGTCTGCATCCTGCTTCTCCTCGAAATATTCGGCTTTACCCGTCAGGCAATTGCTGGTGACCATGACGAAGCGGTTCGGCGACTTGAAATATGTCTCGTAGTCGAGCGGATAATATTTCTCCGGATAAATATAGAAAAGGTATTTCATATCGATATATCCCCGCCCCCGCAGGAAATGCCTGAAACCGATATAATCATATTTTTCCAGCAGGTCGATATTGCTGAACCGGGAACGCCCGCGCTGCCGGGAGGCATACGAAATGCCGTTGCTCGCCCCGGCGGACACACCGATCGTATAAGGGAACCAAATGTCATGATCCATAAAGCAGTCCAGCACTCCGACGGTGAAGATGGCACGCATCCCTCCTCCTTCAAGCACCAGACCTGTGCGACTGTCTATTTCCATATCTGTTTACCATAAAAAATAATAGCCATTGCCTGGCTCACACCGGACAATGGCTGCAAAAATATAATAAATCAGCGATATAAACATAGTCTTTTTACAGAATAACTTCGTTCACCAAAGGACGGTGATGGCGGAAATCGTCGATATTCTGAAGGGTCGTCTCTGCAATGTTATGCAGAGCCTCCTTCGTGAAAAAAGCCTGATGCGAAGTAACTATCACATTATTAAAAGAAAGCAGACGGGCCAATACATCATCGTCGATAATTTTATCGGACTTGTCTTCATAGAAGTATTCGCCCTCCTCCTCGTACACATCCAGACCGGCCGCCGCGATCTTCTTTTCCTTCAGACCTTCGATCAGGTCGTTGGTATTGATCAGTTGGCCCCGGCCTGTATTGATGATCATCACACCTTCCTTCATCTTGTCGATGGAGTCTTTGTCGATCATATATTTTGTCTGGTCGGTCAGCGGACAGTGCAAAGAGATGATGTCCGACTCGCAATACAGTTCGTCTAACGACACATAAGAAATGCCTTCCTCTTCGGCAAACTGCGTGTCGGGATAAAGGTCATAAGCCAGAATACGCATTCCGAACCCTTTCAAGAGACGGATCAGGATCTTGGCGATCTTTCCGGTGCCGATAATACCGATCGTCTTGCCGTGCATATCGAACCCCATCAGGCCGTTCAGCGAGAAATTACCGTCTCGCGTACGCCAGTAGGCACGGTGTATCTTCCGGTTCAGCGACAGCATCAGGGCAAGCGAATATTCGGCTACGGCGTAAGGCGAATAGGCCGGTACGCGAACGACCGGCAACTTTCCTTTGGCCGCTTTCAGATCCACATTATTAAAACCGGCACAACGAAGGGCCAGCAGTTTGACACCATTGTTCACCATCGCATCGATCACGGCGGCATCGGCAGTGTCGTTGACAAAGATACAGACCGCGTCCGTATCTTGCGTCAGGACTACATTATTCGGATTCAAATGTCCTTTGTAGTAACGAATGTCGTAATTGTACTTTTCATTTACTTTGTCGAATGAAGCTATATCGTATGGTTTAGCTCCAAAGAATGCAATTTTGTATGTCATATTATTTGTTTTTATATCTAACAATCAAAACGGCCTGAATGTTGCGAGGAAGAGGTGGGTAGTAGAAAAGGAAAGGTCCGGCTAAAGAATGCTTAACCGGACCTCTGCCCATATATAGTTTTTATAATGAAGTTATATCGTTCAGCCTTCCTTTGAAGACTGTCCTTTTTTACCTGCGGCTGCTTTACGCTTATTATCTTGATAAACGAAATAGAGCGGTATCAATATTGCCGCTATCGACATTGCACAAAAAGATATAATAAAAGCCATCGTTCAATCCTCCTTTTTTACTTGACTACATAATACAAAACCTATCACAATAATTAATACAAATGCAAAAAGGCCCAATAAGTACAACACCCACCTATTGATTTCTTCGGTCATTATACCTCCGATAATAATACCTGCAAAGATCAATTTTGCAATGTTCAGCAGAAAATTCCCTGTTTTCTCCTTTATATCCATAGCTAATACTTTTAGTTAAATAATATCACAAAGATAGCCATTCTTTCCATCCGTCCAAGCGTAACAGTCTAAAACTTACGGAAATTCGATTTCCACCGTCGTACCCTTCCCGACCTCGGACGTAATCGTAATTTCCGCCCCGTAGCTTCTCAGGATACGCATGGAAAGACTGAGTCCGATACCATGCCCGGCGAACTCCCGTGTGTTGGAGGCACGATAGAAAGGCTGGTACACACGGGTGATCTCCTCCTCCGGAATACCGATCCCCATGTCCGTAATGGTCAGGACAGAACTTTCAGCTGCATCTCGACAGGCGCTTCTCCCGAATATTTACAGGCATTATTCAAGATGTTGCCGATAGCGATCTTCAGCAGATGCGGATTCGCCTCGATAGCGAAAGCGAAATGGTCGGTTGTAAAACGAACGCGGTTACCCACGAACTGCATCAGGAAGTCGGCCAGCAAAACCGTCTCACGTGCATTCTTCAGAATCTCCTTATCCCCATGAGAGAGGAAAAGCAGGTTCTTCATCAATAGGATGATGCGTTTCGTTTCGGAAGCGATACGCCCCAATGCTGCCTGGTATTCGGCCGGCGTACGTTCCTTCAGCAAGCTGATCTCGCATTCTCCCTGGATGGCCGTAAGCGGATTATTCAGTTCATGAGATGCATTGCTGATAAAAGACTTCTCACTCTGGTAAGCCGCATCGATACGGTCGACCATGCGGGTCGCATACAAACGGCCGACGAAATAGACCAGGACGGCACTGATCACCAGCATCCCCAGCAACAGCCAGCCGATCCGATGCTGGATATCCCCGCCGTACTGGTTGCTCGACACAACCAGTACGATAAAATTGCCCTCATTATCCGGATAGTAGACAGCCGCTCCTAATTCTTTCCCTTCATGGAAACGAACCACATTGCCTGCATACAGGGAAGCGATCTTCTCATCGGTCAGGTAACGGGACAAGACGGCATGCGCCTCCGTTATGCTGTCGGCGTTCAGCAAGATTTCCGCTGCAACAGGCAACGTCTCCTCATAATGTTGCTGGATACGGGCATAATCTTCCTCGTCCAACTCATCCTTCTCCCAATGCTTCTGTGCCGTCGCGTATGCCTTCTCCGTCAGATAGGAATAGTAGAGGCGGCTGATATAGTCGGTCGCCACAAAATAGAAAACGACTGTCACCACCGAAATAATGCCGATCGTGATAGCCGTATAAAAAAGCGCTATCTTGTTCCCGGTCTTCATGCTTCCATCATATAGCCCACTCCCACTACGGTGCGGATCAGTTTGTGGTCGAAATCCTTGTCGATCTTGCTACGCAGGTAATTGACATAGACATCCACCACATTCGTATTCGTATCGAAGTTCTTGTCCCACACATTTTTCAGCAAGGTCAGCCGGCTCTGTGCCGTCCCTTGGTTCTGGATCAGATATTCGAGCAGGCGGTATTCCTTTACGGTCAGGTCGATCACCACCTTGCCACGGATCGCCCGGTGGCTGGACGGATCGAGTGTCAGGTCTCCACAACTCAGAAGCGGTACGGCAGGTTCCACCCCCGTACGCCGCAAAAGGGCTTTGATACGGGCTTCCAGTTCCTGGAAACTGAAAGGTTTCACCAGATAGTCGTCGGCACCGGCATCCAGTCCGTTCACGATATCGTCCGTCGTCCCTAAGGCGGTCAGCATGATGACGGGCGACTGGTAGCCATACGCCTGGCGATACTGTTTACAGAGTTGCAGGCCGTTCATCTTCGGCATGATGATGTCGAGTATCAACAAGTGGAAATCCTCCTGCTGAACCAACTCCCAGCCGGCTTGCCCGTCATTGGCCACGCGGACTTCATGGCCGAACTCCTGCAAGCCCCGCTCGATGAAAGAGGCGATGTTTATTTCATCTTCTACTAATAATATCTTTGCCATTACATATTTTTGTGTATCGGACTACAAATATAGGATAAATGATGATTGAAGGGTGATTCTTTGCCTTCCAATCTCTTTATAATTTACGTTGCAACAATTTTCCGTCTTTATCGTACAGCATCCGCCGGTAAAAGGTTTCGACCATCAGGGGGAAGACGAAGAGGGTGAAGAAGGTCGCTCCTATCAGGCCGCCGATGATGACGATCGCCAATGGCCGCTGGCTTTCCGAACCGATACCGTGACTGAGTGCCGCAGGCATCAGACCGATAGCAGCCATCGAAGCTGTCATCAGGACGGAGCGGACACGCGAACGGACGCTCTGTTTGATGGCCTGGTCCAACGGGCTACGAGCCTTCAGGTTACTTTTGATATCCGATATCATGATCACCCCGTTCTGTATGCAGATACCGAAGAGAGCGATAAACCCGATCCCCGCCGATATCGAAAAGTTGAAACGGGTAAGCAGCAAAGCCAGAATCCCCCCGACCGCGGCATACGGCACATTCAACAAGACCAGTCCTGCATCACGGGCATTCCCGAAGAGGACGAAAAGGATGATAAAGATAATCGCGATACTGACCGGTACGACCTGTGCCAACCGTTTCGTGGCCCGTTGCTGGTTCTCGAAATCGCCTGTCCATTTCAACGTATAACCCTCCGGCAAACGCACCCGCTCCTTCACCTTCTGCTGCGCTTCGGCGACAGCCGTCCCCATATCCCGTCCGCGGACGGAAAACTTGACGGCACAGAAGCGGGCATGATTATCGCGGTAGATAATCAGCGGTCCCGTAATCGTGCGGATATCCGCCAGTTCCTTGACCGGGATCATCGCCCCGTCGCGTGCAGGGACCAGTATCTTGCCGATCTCGTCTTCACTCCGGCGGAAAGAGGATTCATAACGGACCATGATGTTGAACTTCCGTTCGTCCTCGTAAAGCAGCGAGGCGCTCTTTCCCCCGATCGCCATCTCGATGATCGACTGCACGTCCTCTTTCGCCACACCGTAACGCGCCAGGCGGGATTCGTTCAGTTCGATCCTCAGTTCCGGCTGTCCGATATTGCGGATCACGCCCAGATCTTCGATCCCGTCCACCGTCTGCAAGACCTTATACACCTCGACCGCTTTCTTCTCCGACTCGTACAGGTCCTTGCCGAACACCTTCACTGCGATAGAACCTTTCACCCCGCTGGCTGCCTCCTCCACGTTGTCGCTGATCGGTTGCGAGAAGTTGAAGTCCACCCCCGGATAGATATCCAGCCGTTCCTGCATCTTCTCGATCAGTTCCGCTTTCGTCAGCTTGCTCTCCCATTGCTTCTCCGGATAGATGTCCACATGAAACTCGATGTTGTAGAAACCTGTCGCATCCGTCCCGTCGTTCGGCCGTCCCGTCTGTGACAAGACCTGGCGGACTTCGGGATAAGAAGCCAACGTGCGCCTCATCCGGTTTGCCAGTTCCACCGATTCATCCAACGAGATGCTCTGCGGAAGCGTCGCCCTGATATAGATGGAACCTTCGTTCAACTGCGGCAGGAACTCCGTCCCCAACAAGGTGAAGCACCACAACCCGACAGCCGCCACCGCTGTCGTCACCGTCACCGTCATCCGTTTATGGGCATGGCAACGGTCGAACAGCCCCGTCGCCATCCGGTTTACCCAAGCCAGGAACGGGTTATGCTTCTCCCTCACATTCTTCTTCAACAACATCGACGAGAGGACCGGCACAAGTGTCAGGGTAAAGATCAAGGCCCCCAACAGGGCGAAGCCCAACGTATAGGCCAACGGACTGAACATCTTCCCTTCGACCTTCTGGAAAGAGAAGATCGGAACCAATGCCGTGATGATGATCAACTTGGAAAAGAACACAGCTTTCGCCCGGTCTTTCGCCGTATGCCGGATAATCCCCATCTTGCTCATCACGTTAAAGGCAGGCATCCCCACTTCGCGGGCTTTCCTGTCGAGTGCGACAAACAGCCCCTCCACCATCACGACCGCCCCGTCGATAATGATGCCGAAGTCTATCGCCCCCATCGACAGCAGGTTCGCACTCATCCCCATCGCCCGGAGGCAGATGAAGGCAAAGAGCAGCGCCAACGGTATGATAATCGACACCACGACCGTCGTACGCCAGTCCGCCATAAAAATCAACACAATGAAAGTCACCAGCAAGATTCCCTCTATCAGGTTGCGAGTCACCGTATGCACCGCCAGGTCCACCAGATTCTCCCGGTCATAGAAGGGGACGATCCGCACATCCTCCGGCAACGAGTTTTGCTGGATATCGGCGATCTTGTCTTTCAGGGCGGCGATCACTTCACTGGGGTTCTCCCCTTTCCGCATCACGACGATCCCCTGCACCACGTCGTCCTCTTCCATCCTTCCGACCTGCCCGAGACGGGGCAAAGAGGACTCATGCACGTCCGCCAGGTTCTTCACCAGGATAGGCGTACCGTTGATGTTCTTCACCACGATATTCTCGATCTCTTTCACGTCGTTGATCAAACCGATCCCCCGGACGACATACGCCTGCGAACTCCGGGTGATCACGTCCCCTCCTACGTTGATATTGCTCTTGGCAATGGCGTCATAGAGCTCGAGTGTCGTCACCCCGTAGTTGATCAGTTGGTTCGGATTCACACTCACCTCGAAGGTCTTCACCTCCCCTCCGAAGCTGACGATATCCGCCACTCCGGGGACCGCCCTCAATTTCCGTTCGATCACCCAATCCTGGAAAGTCTTCAACTCCCGTACCGTCCGTTTGTCGCTACGCAATGTATACCGGAAAATCTCTCCCGTAGGCCCGTACAACGGCTGTACCTCCGGTGTCACCCCTTCCGGCAGGTCTGCATCGTTCAAGAGGTTATAGACCTGCTGGCGGCATAGAAATCGTCCACATCGTCGTCAAACATCACATGGATGACCGACAGCCCGAACAGTGTCGTACTCCGGATATCCGTCTTCTTCTGTACCGGGTTCATGGCTATCTCGACCGGGATCGTGATGAACTTCTCGATCTCCTCCGCGCTCCGTCCCGGCCATTGGGTAATGATCGTCACCTTCGTGTTCGTCACATCGGGAAAAGCGTCGACAGGCGTATGCAGGAAACTGACCGCCCCGGCGATAACGGCTATCACGGTCAGGAAAAAGATGAAAAACTTGTTCCTGAGCGAGAAGGTGATGATTCTATCTATAAAGGTATGCATCTTGTTTCTTATTTTAAAGCATTATAGACCAGCAGAGCATTCTTGTTTACGACCACGTCTCCCTCTTTCAGTCCGGCATTCAGGTAGCAGTATTCGTCCGTCTGCTTATAGACGCCGACTTCCTGCATCCATAGGCGGCCATCCGTACCGACACACACGACATACTGCTTGCCTCCCTCGAATATCAGGGCGTGCGCCGGTATGCGGGGCATAAGCTGCCCTTCCACCCGGCATTGTACATACACGTTCGTAAACATTCCCGGTTTAAGCATATAATCCTTATTGTTCAATTTGATACGGACCTTCATCGTCTTGCTCTCACTATCGAGCAAGTTATAGACCTTGTCGATCGTCCCGGCAAACTCCCTGTCCTTCCCGTAGGCAAGCGTCGTGATACGGACAAGCGCTCCTTCCTGTATCTTGCGGATATCGCCTTCGTACACATCCGCCATCACCCAGACATTGTCCAGACCGGAGACGGTAAACAACTCCTCTTCCCGGTCGGAGCGAATCAGCATATCCCGGCTGATGTTCTTCCCGACTACAAAGCCGGAGACGGGAGAGGTTATATCATAAGTCGAGTTGGCACCGATCCGGTAGATGTCATACACCTCACGCAGCCTTTTCACCTCCGCCTTCGCACCGGCAGCTTCCTGTTCAGCCTGCAAGAGGTCACGTTCGGAGGCCGTTCCACTTCCGAACATATCCCGTACTGCTTCGAGGTTACGGTCGGCCAAGGCGAGTCGACGGACGGCATCCTTCTGCTGTTTCTCGAAATCGGCCACTTCGCTGCTTCGGATAACGGCAAGGAGATCGCCTTTCTCCACATAATCGCCGGCTTCAACCTCTACCTGCGTAACGGTCCCTCCGAAGATAGGATACACCTGGGCTACCTGCTCCGCATCGAAGGCGACACGACCGTTCAACAACAACTCGTTGTTCAAAGGCGTCCTTCGTACGGTATCGACCGAGATCACCTGCCGGAGACTGTCTGTCAATATCAGGTCCGTAGACGTTTGTTCTGGCATGGCGGCTTGCTTGCCGCATGAAAAGAACAGGGGGAAAAGAAAGAGTAGAAAAAGAGTTTTCTTATTCATATTTATAGAGATATATTTTAAATTCTTATTTGTTCTATTGAGGGTGTGCCAAATATCGGTATTCATGGGACGCAGACAACGCAGACGAGCGCAGATTAACGCAGATATTATTAATTATCAGCAAAATAAATCTGCGTCCATCTGTGTGTTCTGCGTCATCTGCGTCCAGTGATATCAAATTGACACACCCTCAACGCCCACAACTGTGTTCAACTCCTCCACCGCCATCACCACCTCCTTTTGCATACCGTATAACTGCAAACAAGTCTCCTTATAAGCCTCATAATAATCGATAAACTCCAACAGGCTGATGTTGCGCTTTTGGAAACCGGCGTTCACCCCTTCGATGATGCGATTGAAATCCCGCTCCAGCTCATAATCCGAGGAATGGTAAAGCTCCAACGCCTTTTCCAGCTTCGTGTAACAAGCAAAAAGCTCGTTATCCGCCTGCCTGCGTGCCAGCTCTGCCAAACTGTTGTTGCGAAGGACAGAGAGGCGTGCCGATTTGATATTTCCCTGGTTACGGTTGAAGATGGGGACAGAGACACTCAATCCGATGGCAAAGTAATTGTTGCAGAAGTTCCCCGCCCTGTCATAAGCCCCTTTCAAGCTCACTTCAGGGAAAGCGAGCGACCGCTGCAAACGCACATCCGCCTCCGAAGCCCGTATGTCCGCCTCCGCCTGTTTCAGGTCGGGACGCTCGGCTATACGGGCACTCAATTCAGCGAACGGGAGTTTATCCAGACTGATGCGGTCCAGCACCGATTCATCGAAAAGCGGTTCCAGGACCTCCCCCCTCTTCAACCCCAAAAGCAAACGCAGATCTCCCTCCAAAGCGACCGCCTCATTCGAAATGCCGTTCCTCTCCTGTCTCAGCGAAAGCAGCAAAGCCTGTATGCGCGACTTCTCCAAGAGAGAGACATTCCCTTTCGCATTCTGTTCCTTATAAACATCTAAGACAGTTCCCAGGTATCCGATCTCCCGGTCATAGACCGACAAGGATTTCCGGGTATAATAAAGGTCGACGAACTTCTCCTTCAGCTCTCCCCGAAGCGTGCGGAGCACCTCTTCAAACTGATATGCCGCCCTCTCCTTATTGATCTTTTCCAAGCGGACCCGCTTGTTGCGCTGGCCGGCAATATAGATCAACTGTTCGATCTCCACCACCGCCTCGCCTTCCTTTCCCAGATCGAAATACTTGCCGTTATTGCGGTTGTAGATATTCTGTTCGAGCGAAATGACCGGATTCTCGAACAGCTTTGCCTGCATCACCTGCGCCTCCGCCATATCGATATTATAACGCTCGGCGATCAAAGACAGGTTACAAGCGGCGAAACGTTCAAGGGCGTCGTCCAACGACAGCCGGACCACCCTCTCCTGTGCCGCCCCCGCCCACACAGGTATCATCAACAGGATCAATAAAACAGGTCTGTACATTTGCTTTTTCTTTTTTGCGGCAAATGTACAGACCTGCAACATGAATCACCCCGAATATCCGATTAGAATACTCTTAGGTCAAATTAGAAAATCATTAGATCATTTTTTCAGATCGATCCTGTAAGGTGGCTTCACCCGAAGATGATCCACTTCCAGAAAAGGAATCTTGGGATAGAGAAGATCGAGAAGGCTGAGATCGATTTTACCCGGAACGACCTCGATACGGACACGGGCAAGGCCTTTTTTCTTAAAGCCCAGAAGTTCGGCCGCACCGACAGAGACATCGATGATACGGCCCTTGCGGAAAGGCCCGCGGTCGGTGACACAGACGATCACCCGCTTCATATTGGCCAGATTGGTGACACGCAGAAAAGTGCCGAAAGGATAGGTCCGGTGGGCAGCGACCAGCTCGTCCGCATCATGGACCCGGCCACTGGCAGCCTTACGCCCGTGGAAACGGTTGTGGTAATAAGAAGCAAGCCCTTCCTCCTGGCCCCACACTTCCCCCTTGCCCGCGAAAGCGACCAGCAGGAGAAGGATATGTACCAGACGGAAGGGCATACACGTTATCGTTTTACTTTACAATAACGTAAAGCTCTCAATTTTATTGTAGCAGCTCGCCCTTATATTCTCCGGTGAGCGTGTTCAGGAACGCCACGAGGCTCTTGGTATCCGCATCCGAAATGTTCTTACCGATCTGGAACTGGTGCATGATGCGGATAGCATCTTCGACCGTCGCGATCGATCCGTCGTGCATATACGGCGGGGTAAGCATCACGTTACGCAGGGTCGGAGTCTTGAAACGATGACGGTCCTGCTCGTTCTTCGTAACGGAATAACGTCCGTTGTCACCGTCCGTCAATCCTGTTCCGCGGTAATCGAAGTAGCTTTTCTTGATTCCCATATACTCGAAAGACTGTCCGCCCAAGTTCACACCCGTATGGCAGGTAGCGCATTTATTCTCCTTAAACAATTCGTATCCGGCAACCTCTTCGGCAGTCAGAGCCGTCTTATCGCCCATCAAATACTTGTCGAAACGGCTCGGCGTGAGCAACGTCTTTTCAAACTCGGCGATAGCGTCGGTGATCGTAGACTGGTTGAACCTTCCGGATACACTTCGAGGAAACGTTTGCTCAATTCCTTGTCTTCCGCCAGCTTGGCCGAAATATCGTCGAACGAGTGACTGCCCATTTCAACCGGGTTCAAAGGAGGCCCGGCAGCCTGTTCCTTCAGGTCGGCAGCACGGCCGTCCCAGAACTGGAGGATATTCAAAGCCGAGTTATACACGGTCGGGGCATTCACACCGCCGAACTGTCCGTCTATACCTTCGGAATATTGCTTACGGTCCACACCGGCAGTCTCCAGCCCATGGCAGGTCGCACACGAGATCGTGTTATCACCGGAAAGACGCGTATCATGATAGAGATCGAAGCCTAAAGCCACCTTTGCCGGATCGGTCGGGATAGAAGCCATCAACGGCTGTACAGGTTCGTTGGCGAATTCTTCGGCGACGGTAGGTGTCGAATAGTTCTTCTTACGGACCTCCTTCGCCCAGGAAAGCAAGACAGCCTTTTCGTCGCTATTAAGATTCGTCCCCCAGTGCATCGGCATGTGTGTGTACTTGGCGGGAGGCATCGAACCGGAGAGAGCAGCATCTTCCACCTTCGCCAGGTCGGCTTCGGAAACGAGCTGGCCATTGTCGAGGGCCTCCAACATCGCCGTCAGGTCCAGATAGCGCGTACCTTCCTGCATATCCGCCTTGACAGTCGGGCCGATCAGGGGAAGATTACCGTAAAAAGGAAGCGCCGCCGTAGCCGAGTGACATTGCATACATCCGTTCTCACGAAGGATGGAAGCAACCTGTTTTGCCTGGTTATCCGCATACTTCTTGTATTCGGAGGAACCACACGATGGCAGAACCAGAGCCAATGATAGCAGCCCTAAAGGTAATGCCGTCCTCTTACAAAGAATAGTGTTAAGCATAATTATTGGTTTATTTAGATTTGTTAAGTGCAAAGGTAGGCAGAATTATCAAGAGGTATGTAGAAAGCTCATCAGTTTTATCTATGGAACGATAAATAAAAACTATAGTCCCTTGTTATTCTCCAGCACCTCCCTGAGAGCGTCGAACATTTTGCCCGATAGTTTCAGCCGGGCGAGGTTTCTCTTGTAGTCGTCAGGATGATGCAGGTCGGAACCGGCGTAGTCGTAGAAACCCTCCTTCATCAGGTAGGCGGCATATTTGGCAGGACGAGCGCCATACACGCCGGCAAGGGAGAACAGGTTCAACTGGAATTTGTAGCCCTTGTCCTTCAGCCGGAAATAATCCTCCTTCGTCATATACATATACCGCTCCGGATGAGCCAGGACAGGCGTGTAGCCCTCCAACCTCAGCTCGTAAAGCAAGTTCAGATAGTCGGGAGGCGGCGAGAGATAGGAAGTCTCGACCAAAACCTGCCTGTCCGCATACGTCAATAATCCGTCCGCCATCTGCAAACGGAAACCGGCATCCAGCATATACTCAGCCACCAGCCTCAGCTCGATCCCTTCCGGGGCAAGCATTTTCATGCAGGCAAAACGGTCCTGCAGATAACTGCGCCGGTTGTCGGGCAGGTCCGCCATCACATGGGGAGTCAGGAAAACACGTTCCACACCTGCCTCCTGCATCGATTTCAGAGCCGCCCGCATATCATCGACGCTCTGCACACCGTCGTCCACACCGGGCAGCAGATGTGAATGCACATCTGCCGTCCCCCTCAATAAATCGGTGTGAACCACTTTCTTCTTCGGAAAAAGTAAGGAAAACATCTTTTCTATTTCTTTTTACGTTGTCCGTAACCATACCCGTAACCGTAACCGTAGCCGTATCCATACCCATAATGATAGCCATACGTGCCATGCTTGTAGACCGTCCCGTTCAGGATCAGGCTCATGTTACGCAATTTGCCTTCGCGGTAGAGCTTCTCCACTTCGGGAAGGGCACGGCGATCCATCCTGCCCGCACGGACGACATAGATCGTCAGGTCGGCCACCCGGTTGACAATCACCGCATCGGCCACCACTCCGGCCGGGACGTTGTCCAGGATGATATAATCATACCGCTCACGCAGCTCGGCGATCAAAGCCTCCAACCGGTCGCTCAACAAGAGTTCGGCTGGGTTGGGCGGAACGGGACCGGCATGGATGATATCCAGCTTGTCGTACAGTTCCCCTTTCTGGATGATCTCGTCGACATTGTCGATGCGGCCGGAAAGGTAATTGGTCACACCCATGTCCGATACCTGGACATGGGAGCTAAGGGTACCCTTACGTATATCGAGGTCGACCAAGACGACCTTCTTGTGCGTGAGGGCGAAGCTCATCGCCAGGTTGATGGACACGAACGTCTTGCCGGCTCCCGGATTGAACGAGGTGAACATCACCACCTGCATGTTCTTCTCCTTCACCCGCATGAAGTCCATGTTGGTACGCACGATACGGAACGCCTCCGAAACCGAGTCGCGGCCGTTCTCATGCACCACCACTTCGTTCTTGTCCTTCTTGTCGCGCATCGGTATCTCGCCTAAGAACGGCACGGAGAGTACCCCCTCCACATCCTTCCGCGAGCTACTTTCGTATCGCTGACCATCAACAGCCACAGGATACCGGCCGGTATCGCGCATCCTAACACGACAGAAGCCAACAGGATCATCATCGCCTTCGGAGCGACCGGGGCATTGCTTCCCGCCGCCGGGTCGATGATACGGGCGTTGCTTTCCGTCATCCGCTGCGTCAGCTCGTTCTCCTCGCGCTTGTTCAACAGGTAGAGATACAGCTCTTCCTTGATCTTCTGGCGGCGTTCCACCGAAAGGACCTCCTTCTGCTGGGTCGGCACGGCCGAGATGCGGCGGCTCGTCTGTTCTTCCTGCGCCCGGATATTCTTGATCTTGATGTTCAGGCCGACAATCAGGTTATCCACCGAACGGATGATAGTCTGCTTCATCGCGATCAACGAATTGTTCAGGTCCTGCACCACCGGGTTCTTGCTACTGCTGTTGCTGATCAGCTTGTCGCGTTTCAGCAACATCTCGTTGAACTCCCCGATCTGCGACTCGATGTTCACATCCGATATGCCCGTGTTCGCCGGGATCAGGTCCGAGTTCTTGCCGGGGTCCGTCAGGTAGTTCTTGATGTATTTCGCCAGGCTCAACTGGTTCTCCAGGCTCAATCCCTCTTGGCGGTACTGGCTGGACGTCTGCAGATACATGCCCGTCTCGGACGAGATATCCGTCAACTGGTGTTCCCGCTTGTACGACTCGATATCCGAATCCACATCCCCCAGTTCCTTCTCGATCACGATCAGACGGTCGTTGATGAAGTTGGAAGTGTTCATCACGATCTGGTTCTTGTCGTTGATCGCGTCCGTGTTGTAGACGGAGATCAGCGTGTTGATCACATCCTCCGCACGCGGGATGGAGACATCCTGGAGCGTCAGGTTGATGATCGTTGCCGTCTTGCTCGCCAAAGTAGCCTGCAAGCCGCTCTGGAAACGGAGCGCCACATTCTGCAACGGCGATTTCGTCACCTGCACGGTCGTATTGAAATACTTGTCGCCGTAATAAAGCGACGGGACCACCACCACCCGGCCGATAGGTGTCGTGACCGTATCGTTCAGCGCCACCTTCATCGGCTTGCCGTCCGAAACCTCCTGGTCTCCGAGGGTGAAGCCGGACAACATCACTTCCTTTCCGGAAACAGGGACCGCCTGCAACGAAAAGGCCTGTGCCTCTTCCGCATCCGGGAAAGAGAGCTGTACGGGCGACTGGGTGTACAGTTCCACCGTCCGCAGCCCGTCTTTTACCGTGTAGCTCACATCCAGATGCAGGTTGCGCGCCACTTCGGTCATCAACCGTCTGGATTTGAATACCAGCACTTCATTATCCACATTCCGCTTCGTACCGAAAAGCCCCAGATCCTCGAAAGCGGCCGATTCGCTCATCGCACCGCCCTTCGCATCGTCCTTGATCAGTACCGAAGCGTCCGGTATATACCTTGGGCGCCCACTTCAGATAGAGGAACGCCGTTCCGGCACATACCACGACAGACAGAACAAACCAATACCAGTTAGCCAACACCGTTTGCAGGATGTCCCCCAGGTTCAATTCGCTCTCTTCCACGCGGGTGTTCGTTTCTTGTTCTGTGTTCATAGGTTCTCTTTTTTTACTTTGTTAATGTCACAATCAGAGACGCGATGGAAACCAAGATCGAAGCGGCGGACAACCACACTCCCACCGACTTGTTCTGGTTGATCTCGCTCTGTCCTGCTTTCGCCTTGTTCGGTTCGACATACACGATATCGTTCTGCTGCAAATAATAGCAGGGAGAATTGAAGATGTCGGCCGAACGGAGATCATGGAACAGGATCGTCCGTTTCCCGTCTTTCTCACGGATCACGGCTACCCGGTCGCGTCGTCCGTAGATCGTCAGGTCGCCAGCCATACTCAAGGCTTCCAGCAAGGTGATACGGTCGCCGGAGATATTGAACGATCCCGGACGGTTCACTTCACCCATCACCGCCACCTTGTAGTTCAGGAACTGCACCGTCACGATCGGGTCTTTGATCAGGTCCTCCTCTATCAGGCGTTGCTTGATCAGGTCTGTCAACTGCAAACGGGTCAGCCCCGCCACATGCAACTTGCCGAGGATCGGGAAATCGATGTCCCCGTTGGTATCCACCAGATAGCCCAGCACGCGCTGCTGCCCTCCGCTTTCGCTTCCCACTGGTACGTCACCATCGGCATATTGAACGGCAACGCCAACTCCGGGTTCTTGCTGTTCACCATGATCGCCAGCAAATCGTCGTTATGGATATACACTTCGTATTTCTGCTCGATCACCTGCTGCTTCAGCGGGACGACATCCTGCAAGTACACCACTTTCTTGGAAGATGCGCAGGAGGTACAGAGTACCACCACGCACATCAACATATAATTCCAGATTTTCACTCTTCTTTTTTCTATATTAAATAAACAATTACAACTTATTGAGCAACACCGCCACCGTGTGCCGGATGGCTTGCACCGCCTTCCTTAGTGATCGTCGTGCTTACACCTGCATATGTTGCGATTTCCACGCTGAACGGAACGACACGGCCCTGGTAGTTGAAGTTGACAGAGAAAGAAGAGAGGTTCTTCTTAGCCTTCATGTCGATCGTCACCTTCTGGTCGCCGTCCACTTTAGCCGTACCCAAAGAGAAAGGAATTTCTTCCACACCGGCAGCCGAACCTTTGGTTGACGTGATAGCCGCGTTCAACTGGTTGGCCAGGCTTTCGAGATCAGAGCCGCTCAAAGCGGAGAACGCGCTGCCCAACAACTGTTTCAGGTCGCCCTGGATTTCCCAGCCGATTTTCTGTTTGCCTGTCACTTCCTGTTCTGCAGCCGCCATCTTGCCTAAGTTGTCGATTGTGACGGTAGACAAGTTTTCTGTCGAGCTTCCGGCATCGGATACCGAATAAACCGGACCGAAGGAGTGGTTGGAGAAACCGTCCAAAGAGCAGGCATAAACATTACGGTCTGCATCGAAATCGGCTGTGCCCATTTCTTTCCAAGCATTGCCATCTTCCACGAAATGCTTTACATCGGCAAAGCTGATCGCGTTGCTGGTCGCATTCTTAACCGTCACTTCCACGCTCTTTTCAAATTTCAGTCCGTCGGGCGTACAGTTGATTGTCGAAAGACTGGCATGGTCGGCTTCGGCTTTCGCACCTTTCAGATATTCGGTCATCGTGATCTCGGTATCTTCCTTCACGGCTCCTGCCGGAACAGCCAGTTCGGCCACATGCGTACGTTCGTCATACACAATCGTGTCCTGATCAGCCGATACGGTCACCGGAGTGGCCAAAGAAGTCAAAGCCTGTGACAAAGAGATACTGCCCTGTTTCGGTGTGCCCGAAAGGATCACCGCGTCAGCCGAAACACCCACATATCCGTCCTTGGCAAACGTCACGACATACGTTCCGATCTTATCCATCGCCAACTGGTACGTTCCGTCGGCAGCCGTCTTGGCCGACTTACCTGACGTGCTGACTTCTACTCCCTCCAAGGCGGCAGAACCGTCCGTCACCTTACCGGCTATATAATAGACCTCCTTATCCAAAGGATTATCGGTCACGATTTCGGGAGTCGGTTCGTCATCATCACTACATCCTACAAATCCCACACTCAATGTCGCAGCCAAGCCCATGGCCAGCACTGCGCTCCACAAATTTTTCTTTTTCATACTCATTAAAAATAAAATTATTATATTATTTATTGAAAGATATTTTCTTGTGAGTCGGTTTTTAGCACACTCTCTCCAAATAGATCATCAATCCTGATTTCTCCTATCATAAGGAAGGCTGTTGCTCTCGTCCGGCCGGGTCTCGTAGTCCTGTCCGAGACGGCGGTGGAAGTATTCGAGGCCGCTCTGTCCCGAATATTCCATCTGGTAATATTCCGGCAGGCGCACCCGCACCTTACGCGACTTGCCCCATTGCGGCAACGGGACGGCAAAATGGAAACCGCCGTTCGCCTCGCCTCCCGTGTACATGGCATACAAACCGGCCGTCGTCCGTCCGAAATGCCGGATGCAGTCCACCCGCACCCCGTAGTCGCCATAGACATAGCGGTGCACACCCAAGTTGAAATCCATATTGAAACGCCTTTCGCGGAAACGGACCTCCGCCGCCCCGCTTACCCGCTTCCAATTCGACACCTGCCATTTGCCCTCGTAGAAGGTAGACGATCCGGTCACACCGCCTTCCAAGCCGAACAGCCAACGGTCGTCCGGCGTCGCATAGCGCAGTTTCAGGTCCGCCCCCATCCGGCTGTTCGTGAAGTTGCCGACCGTCACCCGTCCGAACGCCCCTCCGGGCAATCCGAACTCCTGGCTCAAGGTCAGTACACCCGCCCGGATATAGTCCATCTGCCCGACCATATTGTTCCAGACCGGCAGAATCACCTGCCCTGTGAAAGCCGCCCCTTTCCAGAGCCGCGCCTCCACCGCCGGAGCGATATTGATCACCGCCCCGTATATCTTGTCCAGCCACGAATTGTTCAACGTGATCTGCGGATAAAGCACCAGCTCCACCCGTCCGTCCCAGGGCATACGGACCTCATCGGACCGGAACGCGCGAGGCCGGGGCGTCAGTTCGTACCGGAGACCGCCCGCCACCGTCTTGAAATCGTAGCAATAGGCATACAAGGAAAAATGGTCGAACAGCCGGGCCGACACTCCCACATTCACCACCTTCGAGTCATATTCCGCCATCACCTCAAGCGGTTTCAGGAATGCCGGACGGTAGCTCACCCCGCCGAACACGCCCTTATTCTCGCTCCTGCTGCGGAAGGGCACATGTCCACCGACCGTCACGCCGATATCATGGCCGTAGAAACCGAAATGCTTCGTCCCGACCGCATAGACGGAAGAGAAATAACGGTTCCCTCCCGAATCCAGAAAAGGATTCAACTCGCCGGTCGTCAGCAAGTCATTCGAACCGATCACGACCGACGGCCACCATTTCCCCTCCTTCAACGGACGCAGGCGCAGGGAGACCGAACGGTCCTGGTTCCATTTGCCGGTACTCTTGACCTTCAACAAGGTGCACCGGTAGGCCACCTCCATAAACGGCAGGAATGTCAGGTTCACGAAATAGTTTCCCGAATTATATCCCCACTCCCGGGGTAGCATCTCCTGAGGCAGGTAGTTGCCTCCCGTCATGAACGTACCGTCTTCCTGCATATCGGCCGATGGGATGTTCAGTAGACCGGAGACGCCCAACGAGCGTTGGGCAATTGACAATTGAGAATTGACGATCGACAATGAGATGCCGATTGTCAATAGGGTTTGCTTTATTATTTTATGTTTCATATTCTGTTCTGTTACTTTTGGCTTGATCCAAAAGTAACCAAAAGATCAAGGCTTAACCGGCTGGGCTACTCCGGGCAAAGACTACGCTGTCGCCTGCGAAACTCGCTTCGCTCAGACAGCGCAGGCTCCTACCGCTCCGTCTTTGCCCTCCGCTTGACGCCCATCCGCTTAGGCCTTTCATAGAAAGCTCCGCTTTCTCTTGGGATGGCCGATACCGCCTGCTTCTCTCGCCTGCTTCTCTGCGATCCCTCATCAAGTGCGGGAACAGGCTTGTCCCCGTGCCCCGCACGGGGCCGCAAAAGAACTGTCGAAATCGGCCATCCCAAGAGAGCCGTCAGGCTCTACTTCCGGCCTAAGCTGGTGAGCGTTAAGCGCAGAGACCGCAGTGAGCGCCCGGAGCGTCTGCTGTTTGAGCGAAGCGAGTTTCAGACGCGACAGCGAACGAAGGGAACGGAGTAGCTCGCCAGGTTAAGCCTTGACTTTTGGTTACTTTTGGGTCAAGCCAAAAGTAACATCAAGGTTCCCCAAGAATCCTCACAATCTGCTCCACCTGCCTCGGCGTCAGCACCCTTCTCGAAGCCGTCCAGCCGTTCTCGTGCAAGAGTCCGAGCAGGACGGGATTGCCGACGATCCACTGTTTCAAGCGCCTGGAAGCGACTTCGGGCGTGACATCCGGGCTATATTGCCGTCCCAGCCTCCGGAGAGTGGTGGAACGGTTTTTCCATTTTTCTTCTTCCTCATCCGTCCTCCCGGTCATACCCACCTCCAGTCCATTGTCGCCGGACGGCAAGCTGCGGCGGACAGGCCCTTCAACTGCGCCAGGCAATCCTCCAGCACCATCAACAAGCGTTCCCGTTTCTCCGTCTCCGCCACATCGGACAAAAGCCCGACGCCTTTCCGGATACGTCCGAGCAACACCAGCTCTTCCGAAGCTGGACCAGCCGTACCGCCTCGCGGACATAAGCAGCAAACGCCTCTTTCCCCAGACGGCGAAAGAGCGAATCCGGATCGTCCCCTTCCGGCAACCCGATCCGTACCGCCTCCATCCTTCGCCTACAAGCGTCGGGACAATCGCATCCGTCGCCTTACGCCCCGCCTTGTCGCATCCAGCATCACGCGGACAGATGTCGTATATCGTTTCA
>ENA-OQJX01000080-OQJX01000080.1-human-gut-metagenome-genome-assembly--contig:-NODE-80-length-63963-cov-3.175622_pt1 | contig 63963 bp, 76 predicted proteins | sample MGYA00242615_ERZ504782 | MGnify/ENA primary metagenome ERZ504782 (study PRJEB26092, sample SAMD00036354) | human gut metagenome | host: Homo sapiens | study: EMG produced TPA metagenomics assembly of... | reverse complement strand
ACAAACTTCAATCTTACCGCTACTTCTTGCTGCTCCGGTTACGATAGAAGAGTGTGAATACCTGCCGGCAAGGATCGCTGCCGTCCAACTCCGCAATCGAATCCAACGGTTGCATCTCCCGGTTCACCAGCCGGACATTCTTCTTGTCGTATACCTCACCGCTACCCTCCATCTGTATATAACCGATTTGATAGCGGGCTTCCTCATAGTTTCCGCTGCGGTTCAGTGTCAGACGAATCTCCACGGTCTCATCCGGGGAGATGGTTTTCTGAAGATACCACGAGGTAAGGGAGAAATCATAAGCCTGCTGCACTTCCAGTTTATCGTCACAGCTACCCAGCAGGCACAGCAATGTGAACATGATACTGCTTGCAATTAATTTTATCTTCATGACTTTACGTTTTATTAAATTAATAATTTACTTGAATCCGGCGGCATGGCTAACGCCTGACACCCCGTTTTATCTTCTTTTCAGGCGGTCCTTCTTTCTTTCCGGTTTTATGTGCCTGCTGATTCTCTTCAGGAGGCGTTACTGAAAGAATATTTGCAAATTCCCGGTAATCCTTTATCAGCCGCTGCATACATTCCAGTCTCATGGAATGGGCCATGTTCGCCCCCCGGCTGGAACTTCGGCAATTCAATTGGCCGTCCAGCAGTTTCTTCTCACAGCAGGCGGCATTCTCCTTGAGGACATTCCTGATTTTATCGATGTCTTTTATTCCATCCACCGCCTGGCGGAGTTTCTTATAACAGTCTGACATAAAGTGTGATTTGTACAGGCTCTCCGCATTCCACTCGAAATAGTACAGAAAATCCCCGTCCATCTGTTTCTCTAGCTTGGCTATGTCCCGTTTTTCCCGTTCTATTTTTATGTCCAGCCAGTGCAGCATCTGGTCTATATTCCAATTATTTTTTTCCATGCTATCCCTAATTAAGAATGTACTTGAATCCGGCGGCGACCACCGTGTGGAAATGTCCAACGGACGAACCGAAGAATATCCTTTGACGGACATTGAAAAGAAGCACCAGCCTGTCCGAAGGGAACACTTCCATCTCGAAAGCCGGAACAAAACCGTAAATGAAGCAGCCGTCATTCTTTAGTGCTGTCCCGTCATAGAGCAGCTTCCCATTCCAGTTGGTCGTCTCATAGCCGGCCAGTCCGGAAAGCCCGGCAGAGAAGAACACGTTCTTGCCACGGTCCGAGAAGAACGGCACGAAATAACCTATTTCTCCGGTAAACTGCGCTTTGGGTATCGCAATCTCCTTATAGGAATAGTGTTTCTTCACATAATCCACCCCGAACAACCACCGGGAATGGTTCCGGTTATACCGGCTCAAAGCCAGGCCCACCTGAAAGTTACCGCCTAAATGCTTTGCATTGGAACCGAAGTTGTCTACACCGCCAAGCGTAAGCTGGATGCCCTGTTGTCCCGGTAAATAACGTTGGGCAAAGGATTTGTCTGCCGCAAAGGGCAGACAAATACATAACATAATAAATAACACTCTTTTCATGATTACTCCTTGATTAATTCATTTATGACACGCGCATCCACCAGGTCACTATTCTCAATATAGAACCGCTGGTGGCGGCCTCCTGCTTTCTCGTAGATTTCCACTTCCAATAACTTGTCATCAGGAATAATAATCTTCGGGAAAGCATACACGATACGTCCCGTACCTTTTCCCTCGATGCGTGTCAGGGCATTGAGCGTTCGTACCGGTTCGATATAGGTTTCCTGCTGCGCCGTCCGTTTGGCTATCTTCTTATCCACTATTTTAAACCGCATGAAATCCACATCGAAAGGCACATGGGAATTATTCGTCAGGGAAACGTGGAAAAGAGCAGGTCCTTATGCACGTAAATACCTTTCAGAAGAACCTGCATCCCGAACTGGCGGCATCCGATATGCTTCACGTCCCTGCGGTCCAGCCGGTGGATGGTGTACATCACGCTGGCGATAACCGTCGGATCTTCCTCTCCCAGCTCCGTGACACGGATGGAACTGCCTCCTTTCTTTTCCCCTTTGTCCGGATTCATCCATTGGTCCATATTGATATTGAGCGTGGGAGCTCCTCCCTATAAACCACATTGAAAGAAAAAAAGGAACCGTCGCCTGTAATAACCGAGAAGTTTGTCTCACCCGGGAACTCTTTTACCGCCGCTTTTACACGTACCACATTCTCCACCCCGTCGCTTTGCCCGCAATGATATTGTTACTGCCCAGGTCTACATAGCGTACTTCGGCAGGAAAAAGGATATGCACCGTCTTGCTGAAAGTGACCTCAATTTTATAAGGAGTGATATGCTGGCCCGCCGTTAGAATCCTGACTGGATTTGCCGGTCTTTCCTCCTGTGAAAAACCGGATACCGAGGCAGAACAGCCATCAAGAATGCTATAACTATTTTCATTGTCTTATCTTTTTTATTAAAGTGAATAATCCGTTATTGTTTCTTTGTGACCAGCAACACCTTATACCCGGCTTTCAGTGTCACCTTGACCGCGCGAACCCGTCCGGCGATCAACCTTGTGCCGCCCTGCATGACTCCGCGCGTCAGGTCCATCACTACCTGCTGCCCGGCGGAACGCGCAAACGATACGCTGTTTCCCATACTCTCGCTGACCGTCCCCGCCGCATCCTTTGCCGCACTGCGGGTATCGGAGCCGGGAACAAAGATTCCCTTCTGCCCGTCCACATCATAGGCCGCCAGCTGCACGGAAATGATATTCCCGGCATGCTCGATGCTGCTGATCAGGATATCCAGCCGTTCTCCCCGGATTACCGCCGCACCCGTTACCAGACTGTTGGCAGGAACGATGATGTTTCCTGCTTGCAAAGGTTGGAGCAGCCGGAGTCTTACCCTGCCTCCCTGTTCGACAGTCTGGTTTTCCGAAATGCAGGCGGCAATGGTATTTGTCCCCATCTGGTAACTGCTGCCTACGGCTGTATTGAAACCGTGATTCCTTTCAACGACAAGTGAAGCGATAAAGGCGGAATCCGTAACCGGCTGTGAAAGGCCGGAGGTGGTCTGATGCTCCGCTCGCTGTACCGGAACAGCTTCCGGCAGTTTTTCTCCGGTTGTTTCTTCTTTTATGGTATCCTTATCCGGATTCAGATACTTTGCCGCCATCTTGTAGGAACGTTCCATCAGTTCCTCACGGGAAGCCGTCCAGTCCTTTTCTTTTTCCGCTTCTTCCAGCTTCTTGTTCAACTCCTCCACTTTTCTCTCCAGATCGTTGTTTACAGTTTTTTCGGGAGTCTCATAGAAATCATCCAGCTGGCTGGAAATTTGCTCGTAAGTCTTGACTGACTGTTGCAGCCTGTCCCCGTCTTTTTCGTTCGCATCGGGTGTTATTTTTCCACCATCCAGCAACGTCCCGGCAAGCTGTTCCAGCGATTTCATCCGGCTTTTTTCCTCCACTTCCGCCTGCTGCTTCTCGTAAGCGGCGGTCTTCTTATCCAACAGCTTGGCCGTGGTAGGCTCCGGGACATTCACGTTGAACCCGGAGTTGCCGGGAACTTCCGTCCCGTTCTCCTTACCGGACGGGGCAAATATTCAGTACATGACTCCCAGGAATACCAGTATAAAGGCCGGAATCACAATAAACTTCCTTCTTTTCTCAATTTCTTCCGGGGTAAGCACCTCTTCTCTCTCCCCGCTCATCCTGCAAGCTCTGCCGGTTTCTGCTGTACCGCCGTTTCTTCTGCGCTTCGGGCTTTTCCAATTCTTTATCTTCCATTATCCGTTGATTTAGAATGATACATAATACTGTCTTTATCTGTCCGGTGGAGTGAATCTGCCGGAACATGCTTGCCAAATGGCAGCTCCTTTTGTGTGCCGTGAAAAAGAAAACGTCCGAAAGCACGTGCTACCGTGACACCACACAAGATCGTGCTGATAACCAGCATGCTGACAAGCACTCCCTTACGTTCTTTCTCCGACAGGCTTTCACAAACGCCCTTCAGTTTTTCACCAATTTCTGTTTTTATCTTTTTACTTTTCATTATCCTGTTCTTTTTAGCGTTCAACGGTCTTTATATCCCTGTTCTCCAGAATCTCGAAACGCTCCGCCATAAAGCCTTGCGGATTATTATCCGACCGGGTTACACTCTGCAGGAAACAACGGGTGACCAGGGAACGCTCGGTAATATTGCTGCTGCGTACAACCATCTGCCGGGCAAAGGTGATGATCCGGTAGGGATAGTGATCGAAGTCACACTGCATGCTGTCCACCAGGATGGTCTGGTTGATATTGCCGCTGATCAGCCGGTTGTAATATCCTTTTTCGTTCCAGTCCCGGTAATACCCGTAAAGGCTCTTGTCCGCCAGATACATGGCACGGTTGATGTTGGATTCGATGGCAGCCTTGTCTGGAGCCAGCGTAAAGAACAGCTCATGTAGGCGGCGCACATGCTCGCGGGCTTCCACCGGACGGTTCAACGCCGCATCCTGGGATAATGCCAGCATCAGCGACTTGCCCTGGTCTAGCACATACACCTTCTCCCGCTGCCGGTTAGCGAACAGGTAGGACTTTCAGATGGCATAGGTCGTAAGCGAAGCGCAAATGCCCAGAAAGATCAACGTGAACAGGCGTATCTGTCTGAACGAGGATTCGATATTTTTTAAACTCTTGAATTCCATAATTCTTATACTTTTTACATTCCTACTTTTTCAATAATACAGCCCCGACATTCCCCGTTGAAGCACCTGCCGCGGCACCCGCCACATTGGTCACTTTGGATGCCGTATTGTTCACATTCCGGTTGTAGGCACTCATGCCTCCGGCCTGAACGATCCAGTTTGCAACCGTCGGGACGCAGAAATATCCAATAATACCAATGAGCATAAATATCAGATAGATGACCGAGGAACCGTCCACATCGATGATGCTCATTGGATTAGCCATCAGGTTCATCTCCTCCTGCAGGATAAGCATCTGTATCTTGGCGAGCATCGCCCCGAAGAGGTCTGATACCGGCAGCCAGAGGTAGACACTGATATAGCGTGCCAGCCACTGGACGAGTGTGTTTTGCAGACCGTCGAATACACTCAAGGCAAAAGCTATCGGCCCAAGAATACTCAATACAATCAAAAAGAAGGTGCGGATCGTGTCGATGACCAGCGTAGCGGACTGGAAAAGGATCTCCAGCAGTTTGCGCATGATCATCTGGGTGATCCCCTGCAGGGAGAAAGAATAGGAAACCTCATACATTGTTTGCAAAGCCGTATGCTCCTCCTCGCTCCAGCCCATGTTCTCCAGCTCGGCATCCAGCTCCTCGTTGGAGGCAAAGACGCTTCCGGTCATCATGGTTTTTGCCAGCATGTCCGCCCGGAGTTTATCCTTCTCCTGCTGGTATTTCTGCAAGTCGAAAGTCTGGTCCCGGAGCAGCGTGCCGGTTCCCTGGACAATGGGACTGAAGATACCGTTAAGGGTTCCCAGCACCATTATATCGAAAAAGAGGATACAGATACCCAGTACGAAAGGCCGGAGCATCGAAAAAACATCTATCGGCTCGGCACGGGAAAGGGACTGCCATACCCGGTAAGCAATGTAGAATAAAGCTCCCAATGCGGCCAATGCCATTCCCATATCCATCATCGGCTGGCAGAGCCTGGTCATCGTATCGTACAGATTCCTCAGAATCTGGTGTAAGTTTTCAAATGAAATAGACATTAGCAACATACTGTTCTTATTTTAATTGAATGATTACCAGTAACGCTCGTCTTTGCCATACAAATCAAATACTTGCTGTTGTTCATTTTTCTGTTTGGCACGCAGGTAGGATACATGCAGGTTCTTTCGGGTATAATAGTTCGCAAGCTTTTTGTAATGCGTCATTTCTCCATATACCCGGTTTACCAGGTCTATACGCTCCTTGTCGTTCATGGACATGCCGGTGGGATTAACTATATTCTTCAGTTCGGCAATGCTGCGGCTACTTTTCTTCATGATCGTATTATAACCGGAGGCTATCGCATCCAATTCCCGCTGGCTAAAATTCTTGTCGGTCAGCATCTTGCCGAAATTGTTCACATAAATCTCGGAAATATCGCCCAGCATCAGGACGGACTCCTTGACTTTCTCGCTGCCGCTGATCAGGTCGTTCACCTTGCGCAGCTTGTCATAATACTCCCGTCCCTGTTCGAATATTTTCGAAGTTTCCTTCCATGTGGAAAGGGCGTTCTGTGCCGTTTGTGAGGTTTCCACCATCTCATTCACACTGTTCACGATACCTTGGACCAAGTTGCCCGGATCGGACACCACCCACTGCGCCTGCACGCTTGCCGGCACAATTAAAGCCGGCAGGACAAACAATAGACTTAAAACTTGCTTTTTCATTACTTCTTGATTTTAACCTTATTTTTTCTTTTTCTTCTCACTTGCCAGCATACGGATGGCCTGCTCCATATTGCCGCCCAGCTTCTCAGTCATTTGCGTGACTTCGAGTTTCTCAGTTTCCTCCGTGGTATAAGTGAGGTATTCCTCAACCGAAGTTTCCGTGGCGTAGACCGCAGACTGCACGCCTCCCAACCCCAGCCATACTTCCTTATATTTCCTTGTCGGATCATTGGCTTGGTTAATGGACAGAATCTGCCCTTTCTCCTTGTCGGTCAATCCCAGCAGGGATTGCACGGAATCGAACTTGTTGATATACTTTCGCTGGTCCAACAAAATCCTACAATCGGCATTGTTAATGATGGTATCTTTGATAATAGGACTTGACACGATGTCATCCAACTCCTGCGTAACAACTACGGCTTCCCCGAAATATTTGCGGACGGTTTTGTACAAAAATTTAATATAATCCGCCATGCCTTCACGGGCGATTGCCTTTCATGCCTCTTCCACAACTATCATCTTCCGAACCCCATATAACCGTCTCATTTTGTTGATAAAAGCCTCCATGATAATGACCGTTACCACCGGAAAAAGAATTTTATGCTCCTTAATTTCGTCAATTTCAAATACTACAAAACGCTTGTTCAGCAGGTCGAGCTGCTCATCTGAATTCAGCAGATAATCATATTCTCCACCACGGTAATATGGAGCCAATACATTCAGAAAGTTAGTGAGGTCAAAATCCTTCTCGCGGTAATGTTTCTCCTCCAGTATTCTACGGAACTCTCCCTGTACGAACTCGTAGAAAGTATTAAAGGAAGGAACCAGCTCAACATCCTCCTTTATCTTTTCAAGAAACAGGTTGACCGCCATTGAGAGGGCCACTTCCTCGGCACGGGTGATTACTTCCGTATCCCTTTTCCAAAGCGACATGATCAGTGTTTTAATGGACTCTTTCTTCTCCAGGTCAAAGATCTTATCCGCTGTAAAAAAGGGGTTGAAAGCTATCGGGTGTTTTTCGCTATACGTATAATACACGCCATCCTCCCCGTTTGTACGCTGGTGGATCAGGTCGCATAAACCCTTGTAACTGTTCCCGATATCAATCAGTATAATGTGGGTATTCTGTTCCCAATACTGCCTCACTAAATGGTTCATAAAAAATGACTTGCCCGAACCGGAAGGACCGATAACCAGTTTGTTTCGGTTCGTGATGATACCACGGCGCATCGGCTCGTCCGAGATGTCCAGATGCAGGGGTTTCCCGTTGGTCCGGTCTGCCATCTTGATGCCGAAAGGCGACAGGGAATCCGCATAGTTCGTCTCCCCGGTAAAGAAGCAGACTCCCTGCTCGATGAAAGTATAGAAGGACTCCTCGGCAGGAAAATCACCCTCACCGCCGGGAATGCCCGCCCAGTACAGGGTAGGCGCGTCAATGGTATTGTAACGGGGCTTGCATCCCATCAGTGCTAAAGCCGAACCGGTGTCGTTTTTTATCACCTTTAGCTTCTCCCGGCTGTCCGACCATGCCATGACATTGCAATGGCAACGGATGGCAGTCAAACCAAAAGAATGTGCTTCGTCCAGATAAGCGTCGATCCATTGTTTGTTGAGCTGGTTGGCACGGCTGTACTTGGAGAGCGAATGCATGTTGCGTGCCGTTTTCTCAAAACGTTGCAGGATTTCCGCCGAATCGTCTATGAACAAATATTGGTTGTAGATATGGTCACAGGAAAGCATAAGCTACCGGAGCAGCAAAGCTCAGACGGCAGTCACTGCGGTCGGTGGAGTATTTCTCATACCGGGTATCCGTCCGGACAGAGCCGGGAAGGTCGTCCACATCAGAAAGGGTGTGCACGCAGAGAATATTGTCCCCGATACGCATTTCCGATGCGCTCATCTGTATATCTTTCAGCGTGGTCGTGTCCTGCTGCGAGAGGGAGAAATATTTCTCGACCAGCCCGGCTTGTTGCGGCGTGCCGACAATCTCATCGGTGGTTAGCCGTTCCAGGCGGATAAAGGCCGAGTCGTTCAGGATGCGCTCGAACTGGTCGACACTTTCCAGAAAGCGGCTGACCGCGTCCTTGTCCCGGACTTCCTTCGGGATGATGTTTCCCCGGCAGAGGATGGAGAAGTTACTCTCTTTGCGGCTCCGTTCTTTGGTTGTCTTGGTGATAAACAAATAGGCAAAATGGTTCAGGAAAGGCCGTTCATTGAAATGGAGCTCAAAGGAACGGTCCAGAAAACTCATTTCGTCCTTCTGCGTGTCGGCCTTATAATTCTCTTTCAGGAACCAGTCCTGCCGGTGTACTATCGTGTAATTCGGCAGCACCTTGACCGCCTTTGTTCATGTGCCGTGCATGGATTCATAGTCTGAGGAAGTGACTGTGAACAACTCTGGCAAGAAGACCTTGAAGCCGATGGTCACGTCAGCATCCTTGGAGAGGATGTATCCTTCTTCCACCGACAGGATAGGAAACTTACTTTCCAGCGTTGCGGTTTTTAATATATTTCTCATGAATACGTTTTTTAAATAAGGAAGATATACGTTTTCGATTGATGATATAAAACGGGTGGTACTTGACTGCTGCCAGCTTCATCAGCCATTGGGACCGTACTTTTTGTTCAGGTGGAACACCCCGAAGACCAGCCCGAAAGCGGAGAGGACACCGAAGCCGATGCATACCCACCGGTCAATACCTATCATATAAAAGACGACGAATAACAGGAAGACGGCAAGCAAGCCTCCTACGAAGAAGTAAAGATATTGCGCCTGCAAGCCGTTAAACTCCACGCTTCGTCCGATCCCTTTGTTGATATTGTATTCCATAACCGTCTATATTACAGGAAGAATGAACGCAGGACGGTCGCCGCGACAATCAGGAAAACACAGGCTCCAAACCAGGAACCGGCAGTTTTTCCGGTATCGGGGTCTCCTGAAGAAAACTTGGAATAAACTTTTATCGCGCCTATCAGCCCTACAATGGCTCCTGCGGCATATATCAACTTCGTGGCCGGGTCGAAATAGCTGGCAAGCATGGATGTGGCCTTTGTTATACCGGCACTTCCGTCCCCCTCGGCATAGGCACTCAGGGTGGAAACAGCTATTCATGCGATAAGTGCAACCGTCTTTTTTGAATGTCTTTTCATATATAACCTACTAATTAAATGTGAATAAAAAACTTGTTTCAAATGAGCCGCAGGAAACTTCCTGCGGTCCACTGCTTGCAACCACGATGTCTTTTTAGGATCAACCTGAGTCATAGTAACCAATCATAGGCACCTCCGTTTTTAAGGGGTTAATTACTTGTTTTGAATGTTCACTCCGGTAACGGAAAAGATCAACCGGAATCATAGAAGCCAGTCATATCTTCTTTTTTAAAGGGTTATACACTACGTTTTAATAACTCGTCGTGTCTGGATCAACCGGAGTCAAAGAAATCTCTCATGCTTTTCGTTTTAAAATTATACACTTCATTTTAAAGGCTCACAGTATCCGGATCAACCGAAATCGAAATACGGTCTCATATTCCTTACTTTTTCTATTTATTCAGGTACATACTCGGTTATATCAAATTCCCGGAGAATGTCATCCTTGTTTTTTCCTGTCAATAAATGAGGCTCGCCCTTATCCATATACAAGCGCATATACCGTTTGAGTTTATCGCTGCTTCCCAGGACACTCGCTTGCAGAACCCTTTCCATGTTCGTGCCTTCCAGCTTTCGGAAGGTCTGCCGGGCTTGTTCCTGTTCCGTTTCCGTAGGTCCGTCCGATGTCATCACTTTCTCAATAATGTCTAAATCGTCAAAGGTGACACCGGTTGCCCGGTGGGGATTGCTCCGCTGTACGTATCCCGTAATCTCATAGCGTTCGGGTATCTCTTCTTTTTCTTTACCGGAAGAAGGGGAAGCCTCCTGCATATAGTCGGTTTCAGGATAATTCAGCCTTTGAAAAGAAACCGGAACTTCAGGGAATTTCGTATGCTTGTCAAGGGGCTCGTGCGCCCGGAGAACCGGCCCTGTATCCTTTTCGGGAGTAAAGGTACCACTCTTTTCCATGCCCGGTTCAAGCTGTCCGTTATTGTCATCTATTGTCAGTGGTTGTCGCATCCGGTACCGGCTTTTGCCTATGATCTCCGCCCCGGACACGGGGATTTCCGATGATTTGTGGCAGGTGCGGTCGGACGTTCCTTCCTGTCTTTCCTGCCTCTCCATGTGAAAATGCCGCCCGTATGGACATACTTTTCAATACTCAGGTAAGAGGCATAAAGGAACAGGATAATAAAAAGGTATTCCATGTCCTTATGATTTTAGCGATTGGTAATATTTTTCCAGCACGGCGTTTATCAATTCGCCGTTCTCTTCGAAATGATGCGCCAGCACCTGGTTCACAAAACCGGCTACGGTCACTTCCCCACGCCCGACCGCCCATACCAGGGAAGAGATACGGCGGTGCAGCCCGGCATCAATATGCAATGATTTACGGGATTTGGATCTGGTCGTATTCAGAAAGGACGCCCTGTAAGCATTGATGTCCCCGGTGGTAAAGACCGGAGCTTCACTGCTCCCGGCAATCTCCTCTTCCGTATCCTCCGCTTTCCGGGACGCAGCCGTTGCAGGGGATTCCGGCCGTATCGTCCTTTCCGGGCTACAATATCCAATATAGCCTTCTCATCGATACTCCGGGGATCAAACTTCTTCTTTCCGCTATCCATGGTTCCTCTTGTTATAAGGAATGACAATCACCCAGATGCGTCACGGCACATAACTCGTCTACCAGTTCACAGAGGCCCGAACCTTTTATCTGGCGGTTGTCGGGAGGGAACAGCGTGGAACGGAAGATACTGTTCTTCAGAGGGCTCAACTCCTTGTTGTAGCGTTTGGTATCCGGTATTCGTGACTCCAGCAGGTGCAAATCCGCTTTTTGTATGACACGGTTCCAGGACTCGTAAGTCTCCTGCCGTTCACGTTTGTCTATCATGTTCCAGAAAAGATAGATACCTTTCAGGTTACAGTTGTGCCTGGCGATCAGTTCTTCCTCCACCACCTCGGCAAACTGGAGGGAACTCTGCATGACGACATTGTCCGCCTTTAAAGGATGAAGATGTAATCTATCGCTGAAATAGTATGGACAACCCCCTCGCTGCGGAGGTTCCCGGAAGATCAAACAGTACGACATCAAAGATGGCATCCTGCTCTTCGATGTAGCGGTGCAGGTCTTCTATCGCTTTCTCCGGATTGCTTTTGATTACCGGATAGGAGCGTTTCCGGATTTGTTCATGCTGCCGGTAAAGGGCCACTTTGAGAAAATCGCTTTCCTGTACGCTTTCTATGTCTCGGTCACGCATCCGGGAGATGCTGTGCTGGGGGGAGTCGCAATCCACGACACCCACCCTCAGGCCTTTCCGGTAGTGAAGGATACTGGCCGCCAGAACAGTGAAGGCAGATTTTCCGACTCCTCCTTTCTGGCTGGCAAAGGCAATTAATAACGGTTCTTTTTTCATACGCTTTTTTTATAATCAGATAAAAATAGAATGCTGTAAAACTGTAATGCTTATAACTGTATATCGTTCTACACTGCAAAAGAAAGGAATGGCGGGAAGAGATGAAATACCCTGTCATGGATAGTCTCGGATAGTCAGGAATTGGCAGATATCATATTTTTATGATTTTGTATAGCGAAAGCTTACTTTCCTCTGGAATATTCTTGTTTTTGTGAACTTATACATATATTTCCTCTATAAATAAAGCTCACGTGTGTTCCCTTCTGGATTCTCCCTAGAATTCAGTATATTAATTTCCTCTTCGAGCTTTTCTCTCAAACACGTTTCCGTGTACAGATATAGTTTTTCTACCAGTTTGTGAAAACGGGGTTTTCTCCACCACAAATATATGGGTCTTAGCTATATCTGCCTTTTTTAGTTTTTAGGCTGCTCCCATGTTGCTAACATAGATCTGTTTTTTCTTTAATATGTTCCAAATGATAACCAATAATTTCCTAGTATTTGCTAAGAGTGCTTTGTTATGATTCATTCTTTTTGATAATGTGTGATACTTATAAAAGAACCTGGACTCTTTGGTTCTGCATGCTGCCCATGCGCATTGAATAAGCAATACTCTCAAATATTTATTTCCGTGCAATGTTTTTCTTCCTTTGATTTTTCCTGCACTTTCTTCATTTCTGGGTTTTAATCCTGCCCATCCCACAATTGCTGAAGCTGTAAGGAATGCTTTCATGTCTACTCCTATCTCTGCCATGATTCTCATGGCGGCATCCTCCCTGATTCCCGGAATTGTTTGCAATAGTGTAATCTCTTGGTCAAAATAAGATTTGCATATCTCTCTCATTTGTTTGTAGCATTCTTCTATCTGTCGTTCGTACATCAAGGTTTCTTCCCGTGATAATTTGAGCATATTACGGTCAGCTTTAGACACAATACCCGTTAGTGCGGCTTTGACTACATCATCCCCCTGTTTGTTACGTGTACGCTTATGTACCAGTGCCAAGAGTCCTTCCGGTTCTGTTCTTCCTTGAATAAGTGCATCAATAACTTTTTGCATGGATTTCCCCCCAATATCACTCACATAATTACTTAAACGGATATTGCATCGTTGCAGTATGAGGTCAATAGCTTGTTCGGCACGTTGCATATTACGGTTCAGATAAAAGATCCTTCTCTCATACAAGCGTAGTTCCTGTATGATTGGTTCAGGTATAAAACTCCCTTTAATCAGTTCTTTCTGAAACACGGTGGCAATCCATTGTGCATCCTTTATATCGGTCTTTCTACCGGGCAGTTGTTTGATAAAATAAGGATTCACAAGCTTTACATTGAAATCACTACATAAGACGCGCCAAATAGGAATCCAATAGATACTGGTACTTTCCATGGCGATTTCCCCCACAGAATGGGAAATTAATAAATCACGAAGACGGTCAAGTTCAGGAGTTAACACACCAAACTTTTCTTCAATTTTATCACCATTTTCTTTGAGGATGCACATAAACACACTATCTTTATGCACATCAAGACCACAGACGTTCTTCATAATTAGTACTATTTTGGTTACACTTGAAAGATACTAATAAATCGGGAATCTCGATATATGAAACGACGGAGTGGTCTTTATTTTTATTGAACACGTGTATAAATTTAGATTTTTATGTAAGTTTGTGAAAAAATGAATCTTGTATGGATAAAATAAAAGAATGTCAAAACGAGTATTTTGACGCAGAGAAAAACAAAATATTATTTGGCGATACTAATAAACTACAGGATTGGCTTTCAGATAACTTATCTCAAGGGAAGATTATTGATAAAGTCAAATTGATGTTAAAAAATTATCTAGAATTAGATAATGTCAGTTTCCTTTTTGGAACAGGCGCTTCTATTCACCTTGGGGCAGTTTCTATTAGGAATTTTCCCATTGAGGTGGAAGAATATCTTAAGTCACAAGGATTAATAGATGATTCTATAAAGAAATACAAGAATTGCAAGCCGAACAAAAGGGAGATAGAAAAGATCATACTGAATTCAAAGATAGCAGGGGATGGGATTTTATTGTAGATGGTCTTGTTATAAGAGATAAACAGTCTCACGAAATAGCAATTGAATATGAAAAAGTTCTTAATTACTTAATAGCAAAAGAATTTGTTCTGTCTCAAGACAAGAGTAAGGATAGGATTGATAAAACTGAACAACTAATAGTTGCAATAAAAGAGGGACTTTTTAATGTTTGCAATATTGATCAAAGAAAAATTCCAACTTCAGAGCTAAGAAGAATAATAAAACGTGGCAAGAAAAAAGCTTTTAAGAATGCACTTAAAAATAAATATCATTTTCACCAGATGTTCCTAAAAGCCTTGTTGCAAAGACCTCTTAATCTTAGACGTGCCAATATTTTCACTTCAAATTATGATTTAGCTTTTGAATATGCTTTTGATAAATTAGGCATTCATTATATAGATGGGTTTGCCGGTTTTCATAAGAGATTCTTTAAGCCAGAAACATTTGAATATGACATATTCTACCCAGGTTCTATAACTTCAGGAAAAGTACAAAGAATTGAAAAGGTTGTTCGGTATTTTAAGCTACATGGTTCTCTTTCTTGGGTTAATTCAGAAAAAAGAGATGCCAATAATCTCTATGGTATAGAAGAAAAAACATTAGATATAATTGAAAAATTGAATAAAAAAGGAGAGATTATTATATATCCTTCTGCCGTAAAGAAATCATATACCCTTGATTTACCTTATTCGGAACTGTTTAGGCAATTTGCTGTAACAATTACGCAATCTCAATCTGTACTAATTACAATTGGATACTCTTTCTGTGATGAACATTTTAATGATATTATTTATCAAGCTCTATCAAACCCGACATTTACTCTAATCATAGTAGATTTTGTTGGTACAAAAATGAAGAGATACAAAGGTTGAGAACTCTAAATGATCCAAGAATTATTATTTTAGAGGGAGAATTTTTTGGTGATTTTCTGACTTTCGCAGATACATTAATGCCTAATTTCAATGTCATCAGCACAAATGATAAAATCGCAAATACGTTGAATGAGTTGTTAGGAACGAATGTAACAAGAGCAGAATCGATGCCCAGTACTACTGTAACTAATGTAGCAAAATAATATAGATAATCATGGAAAGAAATATTGGGAAAGTTATATCTGTTGATAGTTTCAGAATTTTTATTCGATTAGATGAAGATTTAAAGAGTCTTTATAAAAGTGGCTATGAAGATATTTATGAGGTTGCTAGAATTAATTCTTATGTAATAATTCCCATTGGTGCAGATAAGATTGTAGCAATGGTTACTAGTATCAGGGCAGTTGATGAAACAGAATTAGGAAAAAATAAAGAAGCTATTTTTCTGACAAAATCATCAAGATATTTGGTTGCGACAATGATTGGTACAATAGATAATGATGGTAAATATATTCAAGGAGTTTACAATTATCCTATCCTTGATAATCCTGTATGGTATGTAACGAGAGAAGATTTAGACAGTATCTTTGATCAAAAAGTAAAGGAAATAATTAATTATGAAGAAGATTATTATCTACCAATAGGCACATCTCCCTCTTTTTCTGATTATAAGATTAAAATTAATCCAGATAAATTTTTTGGTAAACATGCTGCAATTTTAGGAAATACAGGTTCTGGTAAGTCATGTACATTTGCTTCTATTATCCAAAGTTTATTTGATTTTGATTATAATGGAAAAAAATTACAAAATGCCCATTTTATAGTATTTGATACAAATGGAGAATATAAACAAGCGTTTCAGGGAACAAAGGAAGAAGCTATAAAAAATAACAAGAGGTTAATCCATTTCATATAGATAAAAATGGTTTAAAGGTTCCGTTTTGGTTTATGAATTTCTCTGATTTTGATTATTTGTTTGAACCTACATCTGGCACGCAAGCCCCTGTATTTAAAAGAGCATTAGGACTTGCTAAAAATCAAACCGAAATTAAAGATAAGCCTATACTTGATAAATTTGTGGAAAAAGGAATCCTGAATATTATCGAAAATTCACCTGATGAAATAAAAAAAAGGAAATGTACACAAAGTTATGGAAATTGGTTGTATAATGAAGAAAATGAAATATTGGGTTTGGCTGAAGCTATAACTACTAATAATGATACTATTCTTTCAAATTTTCAAATTTTATTAAAAGAATTAGGTAGTGAAATCTCCATTAAAAGGACATCAGAAATAGTAAATGAGTTAAATGATAATTATTTAGAGTATATAAAAAGGCAAAACAAAGAACAAATAGCTATTGAAAAAAACATTGATTTACCTATATGGTTTAATTTTCAAGAACTCATTGCGAGATTTTTTGATGAAGCGATTAATGAACAAGAGAATACAGGAAATAGATTGAGGGAATTTGTTTCCACCCTAAGATTAAGATTACAATCATATTTAAGTGATGAAAGAATTTCTCAACCGCTTTTGCTTTCTCAAACAGAAGAGATTCATCATGCACTAGCCAAATTCATAGCATTTATACTGGGAGACTTTTGCAAAATTTACAATGCAGAGGACTGTGATTTATTTTCTGAATTTTATAAGAAACAGTTAAACAAAGTTGGACATGAACAACTAAGTGCTGATTGTTCAAGTCAAATAACAATTATTGATATGTCTTTATTACCTTATGAAGTATTGGAAACTATCACAGGTTTGATTGGGCGACTTATTTTAGAATTTGTTTCTCGATTTCCAGAAAAGGATAGAGGTAAATTGCCAATGGTCATTGCTCTTGAAGAAGCTCAAAATTATATTCCTGAAAAAAATAGAGGAGATAAAGAATCGATTGCGAAAAAGGTTTTTGAACGTATTGCACGAGAAGGGCGTAAATATGGTATTTCATTGTTGGTGTCTAGTCAAAGGCCTTCTGAGTTATCTAAAACCGTACTTTCTCAATGCAATTCTTTTATCGTTCATAGACTTCAGAATCCTGAAGATCAGAAATATGTAAGACAACTAGTATCTGTTGCCAACGAAGATATTTTACAGCAATTGCCGATTCTTCCACAACAGCATGTGATAATTATGGGAGATGCAGTAAGGACTCCTGTCCAAGCAAGAATGAATACAGCTAATCCAAGACCAAATAGTAATAATCCAAAATTTATAGAGAATTGGACTAAACCAATATCGAAGGACTTTCCGAGATATCAAAAGATTACTGATGCATGGGAAAAAGGAGAAAAATATAATCCTGAAGTTTGACACAATTAATTGATCATTCTGTCTAGTATATAGAATGGTATTTAGCTGTTCTTAAAAGAATTTTCTAAGTTAGCATAAATACTAATTGTTAGTAATAGATTGAATTGTAATTTCTATTTAATATAAAATGGTAGATAAAACATTTCTGTTACTATCTTTTACTTTATTTGGAGAAGTCAGAAAATTACACCTATTTTGTTTTGTATTTAGAAAACTAACCAGTAGCTAATAGATAATGATGAAATACTTGATTGTGTCCGATATACATGGCTCGTTACCGGCACTTAAACAAGTGCTGGCATTTTACAGAGAGCAGTAATGCGGAATGCTTTGCATCTTGGGAGATATCCTGAATTATGGTCCTCGGAACAGGATACCTCAAGGACTTGATCCGAAGGGGATTGCAGAACGTCTTAATGCGATGGCCGGTGAAATTGTGGCCATCCGTGGAAACTGTGATTCGGAGGTGGACCAGATGCTGCTGGACTTTCCCATCCTGTCCGATTACATCCTGCTGGTAGATAACGGAAAACGTTTCTTTCTTACCCACGGACATGTCTATAATGAGGACAGACTGCCGAAAGGAAAATTTGACTGTCTTTTTATGGCCATACCCACCGGTGGAAACTTGAACGGGCGGATCGTATAGTGGTTTGTAATACCGGCTCCATCACTTTCCCGAAGGATGGGAACGTGCCGACATTCGCTGTTTACTGTAACGGTACGATATCTGTCCACCGGCTGGACGGCAGCAGGCTCAAGGAACTTTCTCTCTGATGGGAAGTGTATAATTATAGCCCTTTATAATTGTAGTCTTTTATAATTGCTTATCCATTATCCAAATATAGCAATATCCAAAACGCCAATTATTCAGTTATCACTGTATAACATTCCAAGAGACTACAGATATGATAGTATTTGGATTATCCGATTATCAAAATATTCAGTTCTCTGAATATTCAATTATCACGGCAAAGAAACTTTCTAATGTCTCGAATAATCGTAGTATGCTCTACAATTACAGGAAACTACAGCTATTCTGTCTCTGGAATATAGGTAAAAATTGACAACTTTTCTAAAGAAGCAGACTGAAATCGGGAGAGGTTGCCATCGGGAAGAAGGCACCAGTCGGGGCAATCTACAGTTCTACTTAAAAATGTTGTCCTCGTAGAGAGGACAGCAAGTTGTGTTTTCGTTAAACGAAAACCAGACGGTTTAACAGCGCGTTACGCCGTTAAATCGTTACCCATTATATGCTCCGGAGTCGCTTGCCACAGGGAAAATATCGGGGAGTTCCCACTATTTTTCGTCCGGTTCTTCCACAATTTCATCGGGGATATTCCTTCATGTGTCCAGTCCGGTTCTTTTAGAAACCAGTATTTAGCGCTTGGCTACGAATGGTATTTCACTAATATTACATCATATTTTGCAATATCGCTTTGAAAAGGTACCGATTATTAAAGTCAGAGCACCGTCACCGGTAATATTGCAAGCTGTTCCAAAGCTATCCTGCAAAGCAAAAATAGCGATAAGCATGGCTGTGCCTGCGTCGTCAAATCCCAACACGGAAACTACGATGCCCAATGAGGCCAACACTGTTCCGCCGGGAACTCCGGGCGCACCTACCGCAAATATTCCCAACAGAAAGATAAACAAAACAAGGGTGGAAAGTGCGGGAAGCTGTCCGTAAAGCAACTGGGATACGACACATACAAAGAACACTTCCGTCAGAACGGAGCCGCAAAGATGTATATTCGCGAACAGAGGAATGGAAAAGTCCGAGACTTTCTTGTCCAGGACAGGGCTCTTGTTTGCACATTCCAGAGCTACTCCCAGTGTAGCCGCAGAAGACATGGTTCCTAATGCCGTGAAATAGGCAGGCAAGTAAAATTTGACTACCTGCCAACTGTTCTTACCGGAATAAACGGCAGCCAATCCATAGAGCAACAACAACCATAGATAATGGCAGGCTATGGCAATCAGTATTACCGGCAAAAATATCCCCAAACGGGATATATCCCCCTCATAAGATAACGAACAGAAATTAGCAGCCACATACAATGGAAGCAGGGGTATCAGAATACGTTTTACCAGCTGCAGCACGATCTCCCGGAATTGCAAGAGCAGTTCCGCAATCTCTTTCGACTTTATCCAAATGCATCCCAACCCGATCAAGACCGAGAATAGCAGAGCGGACATCACACTCAACATGGGGGAATCTCCAGGCTGAACAAGACTTCCGGCAGTTCCCTTAGGGACCCGGTGACAGGCCGTATGTCCAGCAAAGGTATCACCTGATATCCTACCAGCATGGCAAAGAACGCTGCGCTACGGACGAAAGGTATGCTAACGAGAAGGCAAAGACTATCAGCCGTGAAACACTCCCTTTCAGCGATGCGATGGAAGGAGCCACGAAACCGATGATGATCAGAGGAACGAGGAAAAAAATTATCTGTCCACTGATTTGCTTAAGGACCAACACGCCCTTCATCCCCGCCTCGGGGATGAAGAAGCCTGCCAGTATGCCGGCAACAACAGCCAGCAATAGTAGAACAATCGTATTGGAAAGAAGCTTACGCATATCGATATTGTTTAATGATTGTAACGCCAGGAATGTACATAGTCAATGATGGCACGCAATCTATCATAGTCCGTATCACTGGGTACTGTACAGTCGGCCCCCAGAATAAAGTTGGCAGGAGCATTCTCCATCACCTTGTCCACCTCTTTCTTAGCCTCTTCCAGCGTACCGGTTGCTAAAACACCCAAGCGATCGAGACCACCGAAGACAGGGCGTTTGAATACCTTTTGTACATGTTTCAGATCGACACTTCCATTCTCTAAATGGATTGGGGGATTGATGATGCTGGCTGGGTAATTGGCATAGTCATCAATGCTTACATAGCTGCTCCCATAGTCACAAATATGCAGGATATTGAAGGGAGCGATCTCGTTTGCCACTTCGCTAACTCGTTTGTCATACGGACGGATAACATTCTTAAAGATGGGCGTCGTACCGAAGGTTTTTGTGTCACCCCCTTGGCTGGATACATAGAATCCATCAGCTCCGCGCCGACGTGCGGCACGCAGATAATTCTCTATACTCAGAGTTATATTTTCCAGTGCCGGACGAACAGCCTCCGGGTCTTTCTTCACCAGTTCCACAAAACTGTCACCAACCGTCTGGTGTAACAGAGAGACCGGAGAATAGACGGTAGGCAACACCAGAGCTTCACCTTTCAGCTCACGTGCCAAATCCTCGATCACTGCCAGTTGTGGTTCAAAGAACGCTTCGCCATATACAGGAACCTTTTTCCAATCGTCGGGCGTCTTGATCTCCAAGCGGGGAACGACCACTTCGTATTGAACCTTTACGATGTCCATATTTGTGGCACGGAAGAAATTGATATGATCTTGTACAGCCTTGGCACCCAGCTTGTGTTCAAAATGCAGGAAGAAGGCTGCCGGAACATACTGATTCGGCTTGGACTGGTCCAATACAGACAATATCAACTCACGCTTGTTAGCTTTCTGGGTAAAAGGTTCTTGGGCTTGAGCCTGAACAGGCAATGCTATCACACTCCATGCAGACAAAACTGCAATAAAAAACACACTTTTCTTCATAATGCTATCATTAAACTGTTTACTAATCATGCGAATCAGGGGTTGGCGACCTGATTCAAAAATTAAAAATTGACATATGTAAGTAGAGCGATGGCCAACTTTCCAAAGGTATGTACTAACAGTCCCTTGCTAACTCTTACTTTAGACGCTCTTTGAATTTCTGTTTTTTCATTCAGCCAGTTGAAAAAGGCTTCTATAGGCTGTCTGACCTTGGACACTGCTTTAGAGAACAAGTCTCTGGCGGCTTTATCCCTTTGTTTGAGCACTTCCGACCCTCCTTTAATCTCCTTATGTGGAGTAAGTACTTTAACCGGATTGCTTTCACCAAAGAAAGAAAAGTCGCTGTAAATCTTGTCCGCAAGAACGATCTTTCCGTACAGATATGGCACGAACTCGTTTTTGAATACGGTCAGGTCGTTGTCCGAAGCCAGTGTCAGAGCCATCATCTCAGGAAAAGTTATTCTCCCTTCCCTTCGCTGTCCTACCATGTGCAGTTTCATGCCATAGTAGTACATGTTCTTGGTAGAGCAATACCCTTTTGATGTTATCTCCGTTGCGACTTTCCCTTCCCGGTTCTTTCCTTTGCAGGTTACAATCGGCATGGAATCCACAATGGATATGAGAGAGTCGCAATCTTCGAGCTTGAATGATTGTATTATGGTTTCCACCAACACTTTAAATGCTTCTGAAAGCATGTTTAAACGTGTATTGAATGTCTTATAAGACGGCAGTTTTGGAAACCACGATGACAGATACTCCTTGGCGAAAGTATGCATTTCCTTGATGCGAAGTATCTCTGGCAGTAACCGCAGAACAGATAGACGGTAAGAACCTCCTCGTCTGTAAACTCGGGATTGGAGTTGTTGCAGAATCTCTGGCAGCAGAAACGTAGAGAAGACCTATAGACATCACAGATATACATATACAAACCTATTAGTTTTAACTTTTTCTCCTTAGGAATCATAATTAGAAAACAACTGGAATTATCATTCTAATACACTGATTTTAATGAGATTACAAAAGGGTAATTAACTAAATTACAAACTTTTAAACTGTGAATCAGAAGAGATTTTCAACTTCTGATTCGCATAAATCATTATTTCTGTTTTATTCTGTAGTCCAGTGCCGGTTTACGATCGCCCAGCAAAGGCTCATACTTGAAGTTACTACCTCGGCGTTGTTCAAACTCCGCCTTTGCCCGTTCCACTAACTGCGGATGCGTATACAGTTCTATGGCAGACAACGCAAAAACCTTAGCGGCATTTATCAAGCTTTTGGTTCCGATGGTGGTACCTGCAGAAGCCGCGTTCTGCCAACTGTGACCTGCACTGCCCGGAATAAAAGCCGCCGTTCCGAAACTCGCGGTAGGAACATTCCAACTTACATCGCCAACATCGCTCGAGCCACCTCCCTCGGAAGTGAATTCCTGCTGCAAGGGCCGTATGGCAAGTGCCTTGTCCAGTATGCTCTCCGGTTGTCCCAGTGTTTTTACGATTTCACGGGCAAAGGTCCGTTCGCGTTCGTCATACTCCACACCTCCTACCAGTTCCAATTTATTTTGCAATACCTCCGACAAGGTCCGGTTATACAAATGCTCATAAAATCCGGCGATAATCTCCACCTCTACAGTGGTTTGGGTACCAATGCGGCTCCTTGTGCAGCTGCTCCTATCCACTCCGTCAAGCCTTTCAAAATGTCACGTTTGGGACTACGTATATAGTAAGACACTTTGGCATAATCCGGAACTACGTTAGGAGCTCCCCACCGTTCGTAATCACGTAATGGATGCGGGAAGAGGTGGCACATGCTCCCGCAACAAGTTGACCATATAATCGAATGCTTCAACACCATCCAATGCCGAACGTCCTTTGTCCGGACTGCCGGCAGCATGTGCCGGAATGCCACGAAATGTATAGTCTATCATCTGTATGGCAGTTCCTGTACCGGTCTTCACGCTATTTTCTGTGGCAGGATGCCAATCGAGCACAATATCGACCCCATTGAACAAGCCGTCACGTACCATGTAGACCTTTCCACCACCACCCTCTTCGGCTGGTGTGCCATATACCTTGACAGTACCTTCATGCCCGGTTGCAGCCAACCACTCCTTAATGGCAACCGCTCCTGCCACCGAAGCGCTTCCAAATACATTGTGACCGCACGCATGTCCGGCTCCTCCCTCTACCAATGGCTTACGATAAGGTACCGTGTCTTGCGACATACCGGGCAGGGCATCAAACTCTGCCAAGATGGCAATCACAGGAGAGCCGTGCCCGTAAGTAGCCACATACGCAGTGGGCATACCCGCCACTCCGCTTTCGATGGCAAACCCTTTCTCGCGCAGATGGTCCTGGTGTTTCCTGCTGCTTTCTGTTTCCAGGAATCCCAGTTCCGGGTTGCTCCATATACTTTTCTGCAACCGGTCATACACCCCGAACGAACGGTTCAGGTATGAAATGGCTGCATTATTGAGTTCTTTGTCTCTTGCCGTCTTCTTTTGAGCAAAACTTCCGGACACCAATGTTGCCAAGAAGAATGTTGTAATAAAAATCTTTTTCATTTCTTACTCGTTTAAAGTTTATCGGCGATAAAGGGTTATGCATTACGTTTCCCATAGGTGAATTCGCCTTGTTTCACTTTGTCACTCTCGAAATATTCCCGCTCACAGGAACTGTCTCCCCAAAGCAGGTTTTTAGTAATACGATGAGAAGTCGTACGTGTAAAGTTCTCGATGTTTGTAGTATCTATCACATCGCAAAACAGAGGTGCAAAACGCTTGAACCATGGATATTCATCATAATATTGCAACCATATTTCTGCGTAAGGGCATGTCACGCCACCCATTGCCGGTGTCCAGCTATCCCATGCACTACGAGCCAAGTCCGTCACTTTCCGGAAGTTCTCCAATGTCGGTTCCAAGCCCTGCCTGCGAGCTTCTTCCCGCATTCGGTCGCTACGGTCCAGGCTTAACTCAAAAACAATCCGTTGTACAAGAGGAAAAGCTTCCTTCTCACCCAGTACATCGACCAATGACTTGCATACGTGGAAATATTGCAAAGCAAACTGGTAACATGCCTTACGGGTTTCGCGCACTTGTGCGGGGAGATAGGTAATCCCTTCCGTATCCAGCTGAGATGTGGATGCAACAGCACGAAACAGGTTACCACCAACCAGAAGACCTGCTGACAGCAATCCTCCCTTCTTTAAAAAATCTCTGCGATTGCTCATGTTCTTACTTCATTTGAAATCATATAAAACAAGTTATTGTCTCTATGGATATCCCGACTGCCTATTCAAATCCTTCATAGGGAGATGCCCCGGTTTCTCCAGAGTAGCCCCAATTTTGCGTCAACTTGGGGTTCAACGAAATCTGGCTTCCCGGAATGGGATACAGATAATTCTTGAAAGAGATATCGGGTTTGTCTCGTTTCAGGGTTTTCACCAAGATGTGCCATCTTACCAGGTCGAACCAACGTTGCCCTTCAAGAATAAACTCATTGAAACGTTCCTGTTGCAACCACTCACGAAATTCAGACTGCGAAAGTCCTGCCGGCAAATCGTGCATAGAAGGAACGGTAACCGGAAAATGGCGATAGGCGCGACGACGTACCTGGTTAATAGCCTCATAAGCATTGGAAGTAGGACCATTCAACTCATTCTCGGCTTCTGCTTTGATAAGAAGCACTTCCGCATACCGGATATAGACATTATTTGTATTCCGTCCGGCAAATTGGTTCTTGGCATAGTTGATGGTATCTATGTACTTGCGAAACAGCGGGACTTTAAACGTAAAGTATTCATTCGTATTGGGATTCCACAGACGTTTTGCCCAACTGCCGGCTTTGCGTTGATCGGCGTCATCCATTTCTTCGTAGAAACGGACATCGTTGGTGATAAGTACCGGTTCGGAATCGCTCCATCCCATCGCAAAGGTACAGTGCCCGGTGACATTGCTCAACTCGGCATGCTGGATAGAGAAGATGTGCTCAGGACCGTTTTTCTTGTCTACTGCATGCAGTTCTGTAAAATCCTCTACCAGCCTGTACTTATTGGAAGCAATAACACAGTCGGCATATTCAATGGACTTGGCATAAAAGTCACGGCTTTCGGCTTTACCGCGGGGAGATGCCGTCTGTGCCCACGTAAGATACACCTTGGATAAAGTGGCGAGTGCCGCACCGTTGGTAGCTCTTCCCTCCGTACTTTCCGAAAAGACATCGGGCAAATGCGAAGCCCCCTCCAAATCGGAAACTATCTGGGCATACACTTCATCGACCGGGGTACGCGTGCTTCCTTCTCCCTCACCGTCATGCAAGATTAGAGGTACATCACCCCACCAACGGACGATATTGAAATAGAACAAGGCACGAAGGAATTTAGCTTCATTGATGTACCGGTCACGTACGGTTACATCTATATTATCGTTTTCCGAAAGGCGGTCTATTACGATATTGGCACGGTTGATACCGATATAAGACTCCGCCCAACCATCTTCCACAAAAATATTATTGGGTTGCACTGCCATGTTACTGAGTTCCCGGATGTGGGCACTGTTGGTATTGGCACCGGCACGTACATATTCCGTTGTAAGGTCTCCCATGTAGATAGTCAGATTTTGGTACATTCCCTGAAAATCTGTCGACCAATTGGTAAGAATGGCATAGATACCGTTCACCGCACTTTCAGCATCCTCCGCCGTATTGTAAAACAGGTTTTTGTCGATGGAACTTGCCGGATTGATGTCAAGGTCTGCGCAACTGCTTGCCCCGAGCAAGGCACCTATATATAAAGCATATATTATCTTTTTCATATCTCAAGATTTTTAAATAACGAACTATTATGCAATCATTTGCGACTTACAAGGTGAGGTTAACACCAAACTGTACGGTCTTGGCAGAAGGATAAGTACCGAAATCAACACCTTGGTACAGACCGCTGCTCTCGTCTACCCCATTCCGGTTGGATTCCGGGTCGTAACCGGAATACTTGGTCAGTGTAAAGAAATTCTGCAAGGATACGAACAGCCTCAATTTAGCATCCGGAGTAATGTGTTTCAACGGCAAGTTATAACCTAATGTCACATTACGTACTTTCAGGAAAGAGGCATCCTCCACATATCGGTCATCGGACACAATAGAAGTCGAATTGCTTGCCTTCGGAATCGTATTTGAAGGGTTGTCCTCCGTCCAACGGTTGACAACAGACTTTAAGGAGTTGTACGAAGTACTGGTCTTCTCAAAACGGGCACGCAACGTATTGAAAAGCTTGTTGCCATAGCTGCCATGCAAAGAAATGAAAAGGTCGAAATTGCGATAACTCAACGTAGTGTTGAAACCGCCGGTAAACTTAGGCTGGCTGTTGCCCAAGATGGTACGGTCTTGTTCGTTTACCACTCCATCATGATTCACATCCTCATATTTCACCACACCGGGAGCCAATGCCTCGGTAGATTGTGGAGGGAGTTTACTGATATCTTCGTCTTTTTGCACAATGCCCACAAACTTATACCCGTAAAAAGAGCCGAGGGGTTCTCCTTTTTTCACGATAAGGGGCTGTATATACTGAAGGGTTCCGATTCCGTTGAACGACGGGAAGAAAGATTCGGCATCCCCCAGGCTCTCCACCCGGTTGGCATTCGTGGCGAAATTAACAGACGCCTTCCAGTTCCAGTTTTCTGCTGGAGCAAGATTCCTGTCGCTTCGAACTCGATACCTTTATTCGATACACTACCGATATTGCGTAGTGCCGAACTGAAACCGGTAGAAGATTCAATAGGTACATCAAGCAACAAATCAGACGTTTTCTTGTAATAAGCATCAATGGTGAAAGTCAACCGGCTGTCAAAGAATCCCGTACTCAGACCGATGTTATAGGAAGCTGTCGTTTCCCATTTCAGATTCGGGTTAGGCAGGTTCTCTACCACATAAGCTGTCACAGGAACATCGTTAAAGTAATAAGTGTTGGGAACAATATTGGCTATATAACGAAAATCACCGATTTCCTGATTTCCCACTACACCTCCATTCAAACGCAGTTGCAAGAAAGATACTTGCTTGCCCAAATGAAGGAAACGCTCTTTGTCGATGTTCCAGGAAAGACCTACGGAAGGGAAATAACCCATTGATGTCCTTTAGCAAAACGTGAAGAGCCGTCGGCACGCAATGTCACTGTGGCATTATAACGTTGGTCGAAAGAATAAGTGACACGTCCCAGTACAGAATTCAACGTAGAACTATAGGATTCACTGGTGGGGAACAAAGGCGTTCCGCCACTTGCCAGATTGTTATAACCGGTAGCATCATTGGCAAATCCGTAAGACGAAGCAGAGGAGCCGCGCTTGTCGGTACGTTGTGCCGTATATCCGACCAAGGCAGAGAATGAGTGCAAGTTACGGAAGACACGACTATAGTTGGCTGTATATTCCGATTGCCAAGTATAAACCGATTTATGCCCGATGGCAGCCAAACCGTTCTTTGACGCTCCCGGCGTAGTGTACGACGGTGCATAATTGCTTTGGCGGGTATTGCTCAAGTCTAATCCCAGATTGGCTTTCAATGTCAACCCACGGAGCAGTTCGTACTCGGCATAGGCGATGGTCAAGATGCGGGTATTCTCAGTCAGCGTTTTCACGTTCTCCAAGTCGGATATCGGATTGGGGACCTTACCATTGTAAGACACCGTACTTAGTTCGTTCGGCTCATAGTTGAATCCGCCGTCTTCGGCATAGATAGGAATAATAGGAATATTCGAAATGGCAGACACCCACGTGTTCGGAGCATTGTTCTCGTTCCTGTTACGTAACCCATTCAGTTGGGTAAATGCTCCCGAAATCGTAATACCCACCTTTAACTTCTCTAGCAAGTCACGGTCATAGTTGATACGTCCGTTATAACGCTTCAAGTCCGTCCCCCGGATGATACCATCTTGATGTTTGTAATTACCTGAAATGGAGTAACGGGAACGTTCGTCACCACCAATAACAGAGAGCTGGTGTTCTTGCGTGAAACCGGTTCTCAAGGCTGCGTCTTGCCAGTCATAGCCCTGTTCGTTCTCCGGCAGAGGAAGCTGCAACTCGGGTGTACCTTCCGAAGTACGGATTTCGTTATACAGCTCCGTCCATTCGCGGGCATTGAGAAACTCCATCTTTTTACCGATGTGCTGCCAGCCGAAGTTCGCCTGATAGCTGATGTTATCCTTGCCGCGCTTGCCTTTTTTGGTGGTCACAATGATGACACCGTTGGCCCCTCTTGTACCATAGATGGCAGTCGCACTGACATCCTTCAAGACTTCAATGCTCTCAATGTCTGACGGATTGATAAAAGAGAGCGGGTCCAGCGTAGCGTCACTGCCACCGGCATCGGTGCGGTTGGCGGTGACATCGTTATAGATAATGAAACCGTCGATGACGTAAAGCGGTTCATTGCCTCCCGTAATGGAGTTGCCACCACGGATGCGGATAGTAGAAGATGCTCCAGGCTGCCCGGAAGTAACCGACACGTTCAGACCAGCCACCGCACCCGCCAACGCACTCTCCACAGAGGGAGGTGTCTGTTTCAGCAAGTCCTTATTGACGGTAGAGATGGCACTGGTCAGTTCTTGCCGTTTCTGTACGCCATAACCCACTACCACCACCTCTTGCAACACATCGGTAGTCTCTGTCAACGAAATCAAGATCGGTTCGCTATTGTCATAAACATCCACCTGCTGGCTGCGGTATCCCACAAAGCTAACGTTGATGACGGCAGGCAACTCCTTGACACTGACAACGAAGTTACCGTCGATGTCGGTCAGTGCCCCCGAATGTTCGTCTACCACCGAGAGGGCAGCCCCTATCACCGGCTCATTGTTGTTGGCATCGAGTACACGTCCTTTCACTTGGATTTGCGCAAAGGCTCCCCGACTATCCCGCCAAGCAACAGCAGGATAGTCCCCAAACGATATATAATTTGCATGATTGTACTTTGATTTAGTTGTATTTATATTTGTTGTCTTTACCGATTCGTTACCGGCTGGTCAGCAGCTTCGTTTCCAACTGCTTCTTCTCTTTCTGCGCCTGCTTTTTGTCAAGGGTCAAGAAGCCGAAGTCATGGTTGTATTGCTGTCCTTCACTGACAATCCAATGCAAGAAGCCAGCCACTATGTGCTTGTCTTTGTAGGCAAACCCTACCTCCCGTAGCGTACCAGAGTGATGGCGTCATTCTCCAGCAACTGCAACGTTTCATCCAAATCACCGTTGCGCAGGATTTCGCCCTGTTCTTTCTTTACATCCAATGGCAACAAGGACAATTGGGGTTTTAACTTACGGCTCTCCAGATCAAAAAGATAAGTCAGGTTGTTGAAAGTAACTCCTGTGTGGTCTTTGCTGATAGCGGTCAACAGGTAGATGTCATCACCGGCAATACGCTTGCCACGCAACTGGGCTGTCTGATAACCGAAATAAGCGGCAAAAGCATTGGCACCCGAAACGCGGTTAGTCCCGGAGTAAACAGTAACTCCTTCGCGCAATTCATCTCTCTTCTTACCATTCTCCACCTCTTGCAAGGCGTTATGCTGGAAAAAGAGTTTCTTCAATGCCTTCTCATCGAAACGACGACGGGTTATCTGTTCATACAACGGATTCTGAACAGTCGTAACAGGCAACAAAGCATACCGCCCCACATAGGTCACGCGGCTGTCTGCCTTATCTTCCTCACCGGCAATCTCTGACACAAAACGCAAATCGGCTTCCTCGTCGCTACCTGCAACAAGGCGTATCTGCACGTCGGGATGTGCCTCTGTATATTTCTTGATCCAAGTTTCCACCAGCCCGCTACCAAACTTGGGGATGGTGACGGTGATCACTTTTTGAGGTTTGTCTGCCGCATAAGATGAAGAGAAAACAGTCAACAGAACCATAATGAATATTTGTCTGAAATTATATCGTATTGTAGTCATATCAATTATTATTTTTAAAGTTTGTAATTCACTTCTTTCCATAAGACTTCCGTCTTTCTTTCCATGGAATGACTGTAAGCCAATTGCATAACAGTACGGAAAGGGATCATCCTTCTCGGTTCATTATTGTATTATTGTGCCAGGTGGCACATTCGCATGTCTCTATGGCAACAGACATAGACTGCTGACCATCGAAACCGATTTAACTTTCTGTTTTTTACCATCTCTTTTCCTTTTACCTTAAACTCAATAAACTATTATCTTCTTTTATGATGTATTAAAAACATAGTGCAAAGATAAATCGGAACCGAAAGCCACACAATACCATTCTAATGGCATTTTTACATACCGCATCTGCGGTATTTTATAATATCGGTATGTCCAGGATGCTGGAGCATGTTTTTCTTATTTTTCTATTGTAACTTTATAAGTGCCCCCTCCATAATGTTTTATGGAAAGCACCCTATAACCTTGCTCCTGCAGGCTGCGGGGTATGTTATCCAACGGTTCTCCTTTGCACAAAAGGACTTCCAGCGTATCGCCTTCGGCCATTTGTGCAAGTCGCAGTTTGGTGCGGACGAGGGTCATGGGGCAGTGTTCCCGGGTAATGTCAAGTATATGGTTCATCTTTTTGTTTTTGACGTTGTTATACAAATAAGGTCTGCCCCCCTTGGGAAAGTTTCAGAAAAGTGGCCACTCCCAGGACATCCTCCACTTCATGGATGAAGTCGCCTTTTTCCAGTCCGAGAATGTGCATCGCCATCTCACAGGCATATAGGTGGATGCCAAGTGCTTGGCAGCATCCAGCAGTTCTTCCAGTGTGGCGACGTTGTTCCTGCGCATCATGTAACGGAATATTTTCGGTCCCAGCCCCATGAAATTGAAACGGCTGGCCGGCGCTGTTCCCAGTCCCCCATCATGAAACCGAATACCCTGGACAGGAATCCCCTGCCTGTAAAAGAGCGTCCCTGTTTCCGCTTGATGGCATCCAGTCCCCAAAAGGTAAAGAATATGTTTACTTCGTAACCGACGGCAGCGGCGCCGGTAGCCAGCGTGAAAACGGCAGTCAGCCTGTCGAAATCTCCGCTGAAGGCGATGAGTGAAAGTTTCCTCACGCCAGTTGTACTTTGACAATAAATTGCGTTTTCTATGATTCCCATTTTATTGTGTTTTTTAACGTCAGTACCAAAGGACCTGCTATGGATTCCGGTGTGGTTTCAAATCGCACACTGGCTGTCCATAACTGACAAGCTCTTCTAGCATGGGGTGTATTCCGCACAAGGGACAATCGTTTTGTCGGCAAGACTCTATCCGGTGGAATTCCATGGTCCTGGCATCGAATGTCAGCAGACGGTCGGTCAGAAGTTCTCCCGTTCCGGTCAGATATTTTAAGGTCTCTGCCGCCTGAATGCTACCCACTATGCCGGCTATGGCTCCCAGTACGCCCGCTTGCGAGCAGGAAGGCGAGCCGCCTGCAGGAGGCTCACCGAACAGGCACCGGTAACAGGCCGTGCCCGGAAGATGGGTGAAGATCTGTCCTTCGAAACGCAGGATTCCCCCCTGGGTAAAAGGTTTGCTTGCCAGGACGCAGGCGTCGTTGATAAGATACTTGGTGGGGAAATTGTCCGTACCGTCCACGATAAAGTCATATTCTCTGACGATATCCAAAATATTCTCCACTGTAAGGCTCTCATGATAGGTGTTGATGCGGACATGGGGATTTATCTTCCGCAGTTTCTCTCCGGCGGAATCCACCTTGTTGCGCCCCACGTCCGGCGTGAAGTGTATCACCTGGCGTTGCAGGTTGGAAAGCTCCACCGTGTCACCGTCCGCAATGCCGATTGTCCCCACTCCGGCAGCTGCCAGATAGAGGGCGACAGGTGACCCTAACCCACCGACACCGATAACGAGCACACGCCCCCGTCGTATCCTTTCCTGTCCCTCCGCTCCGACTTCTTGCAACAGGATATGCCGGCTGTAACGTTGAAGTTCCTCTTCCGTGAAATCAATCATTCCTCCTCCTTTTCGTTTCAGATTCCTCGTTACAACCAGACGTGATAGCCGGCTTCGGTGGTCAACGCCTTATCTTCGTCTATGCAGGAACCGGTCGTAGTCAGCAAGTCGCCTACCACAGCGGCATTGATGCCGATTTCGAGTGCTTCCAATTGTACTTCACGTGAGAGCCTGCCCCTTCCCCCGGCAAAGCGCAATTCCGCCCCGGATGAAGGAAACGGAAAACAGCTACGGTCAGCAATATCTCCTCATCGTCAATGGGAGCCGTATCGGACAGGGGAGTGCCCTTGACAGGCGACAGAATATTAATAGGAATAGACTCCGGCCGCACCTCTCGCAATGCGATGGCCAGCTCGATACGTTGGGCACGTGTTTCCCCCATGCCTATGATCCCACCACTGCATATCTCAAAACCAATCTCCCTGGCCCATTTCAGAGTCTGTATCTTCTCCTCAATGGTATGGGTCGTGCACAATTGTGGGAAAAAGGAAGGTGCCGCTTCCAGATTGCAATGATAGCGTCTCACGCCTGCATCCCAGAGCTGTTGCAGCTCTCCTTTCCCTAACAGTCCCAGCGAGCCACACAGGAAAAGACGGGTATTTTTTCCCAGTTCACGATAGTTCTCGCAAATCTTTTCCAAGTCATCCCCTTTTACGGACCGGCCGCTCGTCACCTGGCAGAAGCGCCTCACACCTTTCTTCTCGTCCCGCTTGGCCTGTGCCACCACCTTGTCAGCCGGAGCAATCCCATGGACTTCGGAACCGGTATGGTAGTGTCCGGATTGGGCACACCATTTACAGTTCTCGGGGCATTTGCCGGCACGGGCATTGATAATGCTGCACGGGTTGAAAGACGGCTTCCCGAAGTGGCGTGTAATTTCTCCGGCAGCCTTGTAGAGGGCTTCCCTCCCTTTTGTTTCGGCCAGCTCCATGATTTCTGTCCGGGTCAATGACTCTCCCCGGAGTACCCGTTGTTTCAATTTTTCTATTATTTCCATTGCTACTTTCTTTGATTGACAGATACCTGAATCTCCGTACAGGAACTGTCCATGCAAAGGTAGTATGGATTTACACGGCGGAAAATACCACCGGTGCGGTATATTTTATCCCACAAATATGGTATCCGTGATAAAGGGGGGCGGTCAGGCGTGTCGGAGGCCGGTTGGCGCAGTTTATACGGAAGATCAGATATGGATACCGTAAACATGCTTCACTTCATCCATGACAAACATGCTTTCAATGGAGCCGAGGCTTTCAACCGTCCCCAATACATTGAGGATGAACTCCTGGTAATATTTCATATCCGGGGCATGGATTTTCAGCAGATAGTCGAAGCCGCCCGATATGTTGTAGCATTCGGTCACCTCCGGGATATCTTGCACGATACGTGCAAATTCCCCGGCGATATCCCGGTTCATCCGCCGGAGCTTCACATTACAGAACACCACGAATCCCCGGTCAAGTTTTCCCGCGTCCAGTACCGCCATATATTTTTTTATATATCCTCCTTCCTCCAGCCTCTTGAGCCGTTCGAATACGGGAGTGGATGAAAGGCGGACTTTCGCCGCGAGCTCTTTGACTGTCAGCCGGGCATTCTCCTGTAATGTGCGGAGCATCTGTATGTCCACATGGTCCAGTTTTTTTGAAGCATCCATCGTTTTCTGCTAATATAAAAAGTGTTCATAATGCCTTCACCGCTTGCCGGAGCTGTTCCATTGCCTGCCGGAGCACCGCTCTGGGAGTGCCCACATTCATCCGCATGAATCCCTCGCCGCCAGGACCAAACATCTCGCCGTCATTCAATGCCAGGCGGGCCTTGTTTACAAAAAGATGTAACAATCGGTCGTGATTCAGCTTCAAGGCACGGCAGTCCAGCCATATAAGGAATGAAGCCTGCGGACGCAGAGGCTTGACAGCTGGCAAATACTTCTTGCAGTAGTCCATTACAAAATCGATGTTGCCTTCCACATAGCGGAGCATTTCCCTGCGCCAGGGCTCACCTTCCTTGAACGCTGCAATGGTGGCTATGGGGGCGAAAAGCGGTGCCTCGTTCAGCTCGTTCGCTTTCATCCATCCGAAGAAACGACGGCGTATATTTCTGTCAGGAACGATGGCATAGGAACTGACGATACCGGCGATATTGAATGTCTTGGAAGGTGCTCCGAAAGTAATGCTGCATGCGGAAGCCTCCTCGGAGACCGTCGCGAACGGAATGTGCCTGTTGCCCCACAACGCCATATCGCAATGTATCTCGTCGGAGATGACAAGGATGCCACGGCGGTAACAAAAATCTGCCAGACGGACAAGTGTCTTCCTGTCCCATACGACACCGCCGGGGTTATGCGGATTGGAGAGAATCAGCATCCGGCATTTCTCGTCAGCCACGGTCTCAAGATTCTCAAAATCCATGCTGTAGGAGCCGTCTTCATTCTCCCGTAACGGGTTATATACCACTTCACGCCCGTTCTCCTGAGGTTATGCGGAAGATGGTAGACGGGAGGCTGTATGATGACTTTCTCATCCTCCTTCACAAATACATTGACGGCCATTCCGATACCTTTCATTATTCCGGGGATGTATGACAGCCACTCCGGTTCCACCCTCCATCCGTGGTGTGAAGCGATCCATTCGATGACAGCCGTTCTGTACTCTTCCGGTTCCACCGTATAACCGAACAGCGGATGTTCCAGTCGTTGACGTAACGCTCTGATGATGAAGGACGGAGTCTCAAAATCCATATCCGCCACCCATAAGGGAAGCAGCCCGGCGTTACCGTAACGTTCTTGCAGTGCGTCTATTTTCAGGGCGCCTGTGCCCCTTCTGTCCACAATTTTGCCAAAATCGTATCTTTCCATACTTGCTTCTGTCTTTAATGATTATTCCTATATGATCGTTAGCCCAGCGCTTGTTCGATGTCCTCCAGCAGATCGTCCGTATCCTCCAGTCCGATGGAAAGACGGATAGTCGTATCCCTTACATCCATCTCACGCCTCTGTGCTTCGGTAAATAGCCCGAAAATAGTGCTTGCGGGATGGATGGCGAGTGTCTTGTTGTCGAACAGGTTGGTGGCGCGTCGTATCAGTCTCAGACGGTTGATGAAACTGATGCACGCCTCTCGGCTTTCAAGTTCCATCGTTATCATGGCACCGGCGGTGGAGCCGAACTGCCTCTGTGCCAGCGCATGGTACGGGTTATCTTCCAGCCCTATATAATTTACGTGCCGGACATCAGGCTGGGTACGGAGCTGTTCCGCAATTACGGCGGCATTGCCGGACTGTACCGGTAACGTGCATCCAGCGTCTCCAGTCCGATGGTCTGCATGTAGCTACATGCGGGGTCATATAAGCACCCAAGTTGAAAAGCATTTCCGTACGCATGTGTCTGCCGAATTCGGGACAGGTCCCATAATCCATGACTAGTCCGCCGATGGAAGTAGCTCCACCGGACAAATATTTGGTACTGGAAACCACCTCTATGTCCACTCCAAGGCTATGCGAACTGAATTCCGTGAAAGGAATGAGCGTGGTGTCGGCTATGAGGGGGATTCCCTTTCTGTGAGCAATCAGGGAGAGCGCCTGCAGATCTGCAACCTCCATCTGCGGATTGGTGATGATTTCCAGATAGATGCAACAAGTATCACGATCCACAGCACTCTCCACGGACCGGATGTCAGTCAGGTCACACAGTCTGGGGGACACTCCGAAACGAGGCAACGTTCCGGTAATGAGCGCATAAGTGTTACCAAACAGGTGGCGTGATGTGACGATATTCCTGCCGGCGGCTGCCACCGAGAACAGGGTGTTGCTGATGGCCGCCATACCGGAACTCAGGGCGATAACGTCCGCAGCACCGGTGAGGGACCTCACCTTGTTCTCAAGAAAGTTACCGTAGGTTCATCACCCGGGAATAGTCAGGAGAGTCCGTCCGACCGCAAAATGCGTCCGACATGCTGTCGGCATCGTCAAACTCGTAGGCAGCCGTATGGTACACCGGCATGCTCAAGGCATCATAGGCATCCCGGCGTTGGAATCGGGTATGGATTGCTTGGGTTTGTTTTTTCATTGCTTTTTCTTTTATTATATATTTATCTTCATCTGTATATCGCGGCAAATTTAGTGATAAAACCTAAATCGCATACGAAATATGGCGTAATATCTGTTTTAGAGGATTTGATTTGGAATAATATTCTTTTTTATGAATCTCCAGATATTCGTTATAGTATAATTGTTCTTTGAAAAGGTTATGAAATAGTGTTATTTTCTATTTTTCTTTATAATATTGGGCGGTTCATTCATCTACTGTAATTTTGCCATAATTACGCACCTTGTTGAATCACAAGGACAAAACATATTTCTATGGTAACAAATAAAATTCGAGATTCTGTAGAGATCACGCGCTGGGACAGGAAATACCGCAGTGATTTCATTCGTTTGAACCGTGAATGGATTGAAAGATTTTTCTGTCTGGAAGAATCCGACCTGAAGATACTGGGTGATCCCGAAGGGGAGATAATAGACGAAGGGGGGAGAGATATTCCTTGCTTTGAATCGTGGAAAGGTGGTGGGGTGTTGCGCATTGATGTACCATCCTGATACCGGGCGACATGAGCTGGCCAAGATGGCTGTCTCTCCTGCCGAACAAGGAAAAGGGATCGGTTTTCTGTTAGGAGTTGCCCTGTTGAAATATGCAGGGGAACATGGTGTGACCGATATTTTTCTGGAGGCCAATACACGGCTGGCGGCTTCCGTCAGGCTGTACCACAAACTCGCTTCCGTCAGGTGGAAGCGAAGAACCTGTGTACGACAGATGCAATCTGTATATGGAAAAAATTCTAGGACATTGAGATTTGCCCGTTGTAACAGTTGTCACTGCCCAGACCATCCAGACGTCAGTCAAAGGAGAACAGATGATCGGCACTGTTCGCAAACATACTGCGACAGGCAGGGGAAAACGACATCTTTTAATTAGATTATCCCGTTGAACTTTTATTAGGAACAGTCATGAATACTGATACAATATTTATTATCGCGGACAATCAAGATATAACCAGGCGAGGAATGCATGGGTATATTTCCGACCTGTTCGGAGGATGCCATACTGAAGATGTGGCGGACAAGCGGGAACTTCTGCAAGCCTTGACAAAACATAATGAATGCCTTGTCATTTTTGATTATACTTTGTTTGACATGAATGGCGTAGAAGAGTTTCTGATTATAGAAAAACGCTTTTCGGATGTCCGCTGGCTATTATTTTCAGATGAACTGAGCGAGCAGTTTATCCGGAGACTGGGAGTAGAAAAGAATGTCGGAATGATTCTTAAAGAGAGTTCCGGTGAGGAAATCCGTTCCGCATTGAAATGTATGGCTTTGGGAGAGCGTTTTCTTTGTCATCAGATAACCGAACTGTTGATAAGCAATTCCGGCAGGCCGGAACATCATTCCGTCCTCACCGCTACGGAAACGGACATTCTCAAGTTGATAGCGCGTGGAAAATCCGTAAAGGAAATAGCCGCGGAAAGGATATCAAGCGTCCATACCATTGTCACCCATAAAAAAAATATATTCAGAAAACTTGGGGTCAACAATGTGTATGAAGCGACCAGATATGCATTACGCGCAGGTCTGGTCGAACTGGTGGAATATTATATATGACGGTTGGACAGAATAGGGATTCCATTTTACCTATATGAACATCTTAATATCCGTGAATATTTTGCTTATTTATTATGGTTTCTATTGCATGTGCATATATATTCCGGAGTCCTCCAGTCGCTAACGGAAAAATATAGCTCAAAAGCTCTACAAAGTCGTTTTCCGATACTTCCGTTCATATATGGATAATAATTAAATTGAAGGCTTACATATGTGGTTGAAGTTTAAAATCATTTTAGGATATGTCATACTGCTTCTTCTACTCGTTCTGACCATCTATATCTTCCGCAGGGAACAGACGAGGCGGAACAGCCTGCAACAAGATGAACAGGAACTGGCCTGTATCCGGCGTTTGGCCGGAGAAACATATGCAGGTCTGCTGGAACTGTCCACTTACGGTGAAACGGTCAGCGTCTGGGAAGAAAGCGACCTCGGTCTCTACCGAGCAAAAAAGGACAGTATCTGTAACATGTTGCAGGAACTAAACATATATATGAAATCCCCCGAGCAACAGTCGCGCATGGATTCGTTATGTCTGCTGCTGGAGAGAAAGGAACTGCTGCTGGATACGGTCATGGACACGTTCGGGCGTTTGCGCAAGATCGGCGAGATCGTGAACCGCAAGATTCCGGCAATTGTATCCCGTATCCGGCAGACGGATATCTCTTCGGCTGTGGAAAAAGAGAAGGAAGAGATCCCGAAGAAGGGTTTCTGGTCATTCATCAGGTTCGGAAGGAAGAAATCAGCCTATCTGCAGCAGAAGGAACTGCTGGAACATCGGCGGCAGTCCGACGAAAAACACCAAGGCATCACATCTGTCGCGAACATGCTGCACTCCCTTGACAGGGAGGTGACCGACATGCAGGAGGCCGAACGGGAAAAGCTGCTGGAACAGATGGACCTCCTGTACAGTAACAACACGGACCTGAACCATAGGCTGAGCCGGATTGTCAGGAACTTTGAAGCGGAAGCCGGGGCTCGGTTCGACGAGCATTACAGGCAGGTCCTTTCCACACGTGACCGTTCGTTTCGTGTGGCCTCCTTTCTGGCCGTTCTTGTCTCGTCGCTGACCGTCCTCCTGTATCTCATCATCCACCGGGAGCTGAACAGGATAAACCGGTACCAGCGTCAGCTGGAAGCCTCCAATCGTGAGAACACGGAACTCCTGCAATCCAGAAAACGCATGATGCTTACCATCGCCCATGACCTGCGCTCTCCCCTTGCCACCATCAGGGGAACGGCCGAGCTGCTGCCCGGCGAACAGGAAAAGGCCATGCAGGAGGAATACGCCGGGAATATCCGGCATGCATCGGACTATATGCTCTCGCTGGTGGACACGCTGATGAATTTCTACCTGCTGGATACCGGACAGACCCGGGAGAACATCTCCATCTTTCGCCTGGAACCCTTGTTCAGGGAGATTGTGGACAACTACACGCCGCTGGTCAAGAAGAAAGGACTGCGGATGTTGACCCGTTTCTCCGGCATGGATGCGGTTGTCTGCAGTGACAGGGGACATCTGCAGCAAATTGTGAACAATCTGCTCTCCAACGCCCAGAAATTTACCGTAAAGGGATACATCCGGCTGGAGGCGGCGTATCATGAAGGGGAACTGTGTGTCAAGGTACAGGATACAGGCACAGGAATGGACGAAGGAGATAAACAGCGAATATTCGATGCGTTCGAGAGGTTGGACAATGCCCGCGGCATTTCCGGATTCGGGCTCGGTCTTGCCATCACCTCCCGTCTGGCCTCACAAATGGGAGGTTCCATTCGGGTGGAGAGCCAGCCGACCGAAGGGAGCTGTTTCATTGTGCTGCTGCCCCTCCCTCTTGCCGACAACGGTTCCCTGAAAGAGGAGCCGCCGCTTCCGACTGGTTATCAGATGGAAGGGCTGCGTGTCCTCCTGCTTGACGACGACCTGAGACAGCTCTCCCTCACACGTGAGATGTTCAGACGTAACCGGGTCGAATGTGACTGCTGTACCGACTGCCGGAAAGTGGTGAAAAAACTCCGGGAAAATGATTATGATGTCTTGCTTACCGACATCCAGATGCCCGACATGGACGGGTTCGAACTGTTGGGACTGCTACGCTCGTCCAATATAGAAAGGGCGAGGAGGATTCCGGTCATAGCCCTGACAGCCGGCGTGGAGCCGGAAGCTGAATACCTCTCCGGAGGATTTGCCGGATACGTCCGCAAGCCTTTCCGGATGGAGGAATTGATGGCGGTCGTCTCCCGGAGTGTTGGCAGGGACAGGCAGAGGGCATGGCGGCCGGACTTCTCCCAGATCCTCTCGGGAGAGGATGACAGGGAGGGGATGCTTGATGTCTTCATCTCGGAAAGCCACAAGGACCTTGACCGGCTACGCAAGGCGCTGGAAAAGAATGATCGGCTGGCGGTCCAGGAGATCCTGCACAAGAACCTTCCCCTGTGGACAAGCGTCCGCCTTAACTATCCGGTGGAAAAACTGCGCGCCATCGTACTGTCCGATCCGGAACTCTGGACGGAAGAACGGATAAAATGCATCCGTGAAATTGGGGAAGCCGCTGAAAGACTGATTGCTTGTGCGGAAAACATGAAGAGGAACATAAGACAGGAAAATGAAATGAGACACTCATGAAAACCATATTGATTATAGAGGATGACGTTGTCTTCGGTCGTAGTATCGGCAACTGGCTGAGGAAGAAAGGAATAGACACCGCCCATGTGGGTACGCTTTCGGCGGCCCGCAAGGAACTCCAGGCAAAGGAGTTCGACCTCGTCCTGGCCGATTTGCGCCTGCCTGACGGTAACAGTACGGAGTTGCTGGAATGGATGAACGGGAAATACTGTTCTGCCCCGTTCTTTATCATGACCAATTACGGCCAGGTGGAGAATGCGGTGGAAGCCATGCAATTGGGGGCCGTCAATTACCTCTGCAAGCCGGTACAACCGGAAAGGCTGCTGGAGGCCATTGAAAAAGTATTCAGCCGTCCGAGGCATGACGGAACGGAGTTCTATCGTGGTGAAAGTGAAAAGGCGCGTGAGATGTACCGGCAGATAGGCCCGGTGGCCCGTTCCGACATGTCCGTCCTGCTCCGCGGCGCGTCGGGCACGGGCAAGGAACATATCGCTGCGAGATCCACGAACAGAGCCTGCGCAGGAACAAACCTTTCATAGCCGTGGATTGCGGGACCGTGACCGACGAACTTGGCGGGAGCGAGTTTTTCGGCCACCGTAAGGGTTCGTTCACCGGAGCGGACAGTGACAAGGTGGGACTTTTCCATGCGGCGGAAGGCGGCACGCTGTTCCTGGATGAAATCGGGAACCTCACACCCGTAAACCAGATGAAACTGCTGCGCGCCCTACAAGAGAAGCGTTATCTGCCGGTCGGAACGGTAAAGGAACGTCCTTTCGACGTCCGTCTTGTCGCCGCCACCAACGCGGATCTGGAGGGGGCCATAGCGGAAGGGCGGTTCCGTGAAGACTTGTACTACCGGCTGAACGAGTATACCATCCGGGTACCGTCACTCTCGGAATGCAGGGAGGACATCCTTCCGCTCGCCGGATTCTTCCTGAAACATTTTTCCGTAAAGTACCGTAAGGAGGTCCACGGCTTCGAGAGGCTGGCGACCTCCGCATTGCAACAATACGCCTGGCCGGGGAATATCCGGGAACTGAAGAATACGGTCCAACGCGCGGTCGTGTTTGCCAAGGGGGGATGGATATCCGCAGAGTCCCTGAAACTGGACCTGGGTATGAGACAGGATAAGGTGGCGGTCCTGTCGGAAGAGGAGAAGGAAAAGCAGCTGATTCTTGCCACGCTTGAGAGGACCGGCGGGAATCGTGCCCGTGCGGCCCGGATACTCGGCATCAGCCGGACATCCCTGTATGACAAGCTGAAAAAGTACGGTATCCTTTGACGAAGGATGTCGGGTTCTACGATATCCTTCGTCGCGAAACCGGATATTATTAACATCCGTTATTTGCATTTCCGCATCATAGAAGAGCGGCTGGTCATCCCCATAACGGCCGAAATAGAAAGAAGCACCCTTAAAAGGATCAGTTACCGGAAATGGTACAAAGAGGGGAATTTTCGCCTGACAACCGGTGGAAAGCCGTTCGCTCTTGTCGAGATGCCCAACCCGGGCACAGGACGTGTGTTCTTCAGGAAGCTCTCCCCAAATGGAAGCCCTTGTTCCATGAGCACTCCGCTGTATGATACGGACCAATTGTGTATCCTGTTGACGGAAACCGTACCCTGAGAACGGCATGTCCGGGCACATCCCTTACAAAAAGGTGTACGCTTGCCTTACAATTTTGTAAAGCGGTGTACGCCTTTTGTGTTTACACTCTACGGCCGGGATTTTGTTTTATCTGACTGGTATTCATTTTGTTAACCGACAATATACCCCAAACGGTTATCTCCGGCATCATATTCGCCCCTGCATCTTCGCCGGAAGGCACCATTGTCAAACCAAGAAAATGAACAGCATGAGAACACTGACGACACACCGCCTGTTGGACTGCTTCCGGGAAGCGGTCCAGGAAAGAAACACCGTTTCGGAAAACATATTGTCATCCGCCTATGATGAGTTTCTTGATTACCTGTTACGACTTGCAAAGGATGAAATGCCCCTTCTTGAAAGACTCAGAAACCTATACTATCTGGAGCTGGAACTGGATACCTGCCTGAACATGGCAAAGGAGATACCCGGAAAGTATCTGCATATCTGTCTGACGAAAGCTGCGGCTCTTGTCAAGACGGAAATCGGACTACTTCACTTTTCCGTGGAACATCCCGAATACTGCACAGTCTCTTCCCTTACGAAAGGTAAGGGACCGGATCTGCCCCGCTTTACTGGAAGGGTTCCCTTGTCAATCTGATGGAACTGATCGCCTCACTGGATTATTCCGGATTGGTTACGGACGGTACAGGAAACCGACAGTCATTCGCTTCACTGGTGACGGCATTCGAGTCGTTCTTCCATGTCAACCTCCCCAAACCTTACGACCTGCGTGCGGATCTTGCCCGACGTAAGAAAAGCCTCTCGGTGCTGCTTCCAAAACTCCGGGAAACCTTTGAAAAGAATATCGTGAACTGCGGAATCGGGAAGTGAGCAGAGAGTAAAAATCCCCCTGTCACAAATAGTCATCTCTTGTCAGTTGTAGTCACTTCCCGATTTTAGGTTCGTATGAATATTATCACTTATTTTGCTGCCGAATAAATGAAACACTTAAAAGTATGGCAAAGATCAGTAATACGCGCAAGCCTGTGCAGGCTGACAAATCAGACAAATGAAGAGGCGGACGGACTCCCAAGGAGGAATCCCAGCTTCATTCCTACTATTATGGTTTCCGCCTGGACGAATTCCAGAACATCGAGTTCGAAAGGCTTTTCGAGAACTCGGGAGCCAAAAACAAATCCCAGTTCATCCTTTCCGCCCTCTTTGACAAACCGATGAAAGTCGTAAAGATCGACAAGGCGGCAACGGACTACTACATCAAGCTGACCAACCTGCAAAGCGAATACCGCCGCATAGGTGTGAACTATAATCAGGCGGTCAAGACCTTGCATACCGGACTCTCCGAGAAGAAAGCCCTCGCCATGCTCTATAAATTGGAGCAACTGACTATTGAACTAATATCTGAACCGGGAGATTATCCGTCTCACCCAAGAATTCGAACAATGGTTGCAAAAATAACATCAGGAGCCTCTGTCTACGGGGCATTATACTATAATCACGAAAAAGTGGACAAGCGGCAGGCACGGGCACTGGCATGAAACCGGATCATGGAACCGGCAGACGGCCATCCGACCATCCAGCATTGCATGCGTTCCTTCGAACCGTACCTGGCTGCTAACCGTCGCACCGAGCAACCGGTTATCCATGTCTCACTCAATCCGCATCAGGACGATGTGCTGACCGATGAACAGTTGGCAGCCATCGGACAGGAATACATGGAAATGATGGGGTATGGCGACCAGCCCTATATCATCTACCGGCACGAGGATATCGGCAGGCCCCATATCCATATCGTCTCCCTGCGCATCGACGGGCAAGGAAAGAAAATCAATGATTATAAGGAGTGGCAACGCTCTACCACCGTTTGCCGGGAGCTGGAAAGAAAATACCACTTGTTGCCTGCCGAGAAACAGGAACGTCGTGAATCTTTGCCGCTGGCTGTCGTTGATTACCATAAAGGGGATATCAAGCACCAGATAGCAGGTGTGGTCAAGCCCGTCATGCAAGGGTACAAATTCCAATCCATTAAGGAATTTAAAGCCCTGCTCGGTCTTTTCCATGTGACGGTGGAAGAAACCCGTAAAACGATAGAGGGGAAGACCTGACACGGACTGGTTTATGCGGCTACCGATGAGAAGGGTGACCGGATGGGCGTAGCCATCAAATCCAGCAAGATCGGCAAGAGTGTAGGATATGCGGCACTTCAAAAGAAATTTTTCAAAAGCAAGCAATGGATGGCAAAACATCCGATACCCGAGGGGACGAAAGAAGCGATTGCCACGGCTCTGAAACAGGATACCCGTCAGGAATTCCTGCAGGCTTTAAGTAAGAAAGGCATCACCGCCATGTTTTATGAGAACGCTGCGGGAGTGATTTATGGAGTTACCTATATTGACCATACCTCCCGAACCGTATTCAAAGGTTCGGCATTGGGAAAGGAATACTCGGCATCGGTCATCAACCGGCAGTATGGCGTGGTTCTATCGGGAAAGGAAGAAGAAGTGCCTGTCTTGCATCCGACCGAACCGGAAACAAAAGAACCGGGACTGGTGGAAGGAATGCTGGACATCTTCTCACCGGAATCCTATCCTTATCCGGCAGAAGATCTGCCCCAAAGCCCTTACGGAAAAAAGAAAAAGAGAAAGCGCAAAGGTCCGTATCTCGGCTAATACAATGTATCACTATTAATCCATTCAGATAATATGTCACAGGACGAAACCAGAGGACTCAATAAGAACCTCGACTTTATGAGGGCTGTCAGCATCATCTTTTTAGTAATGAATGTTTATTATTTCTGTTATCCCTACTTTCTTTCCATGAATCTGACCATTGGCGTGGTGGACAAGATGCTGCTCAACTTCCAACGGGATACGGGACTGTTTTCCCACTCGTTGGTCAGCAAATCCTTCAGCCTGCTCTTCCTCTTCTTCTCCTGTATGGGAGCTAAAGGACGGAAGGATGTGGAGATGTCATGAAAGCATATCGGCTGTTATCTTACAGCCGGAGTGTCGCTCTTTTTCGGTAGTGAGTTCTTATTGACAACCCGTTTCTCTGTTACGCTTCTTACCTTATCATATGTATCTACCGTAGCCGCCGGATATATCTGCCTGCTTACCGCCGGAGTCTGGATTACCCGCTTGCTGAAGAACCAGCTCATGGATGACGTCTTTAATGATGAGAACGAGAGCTTCATGCAGGAAACCCGCTTGATCGCCAATGAATATTCGGTGAACCTGCCGACACGTTTCTATTACAAGAAAAAGTGGCACAATGGCTGGATTAATGTCGTATCCCCGCAGAGGGGGTGCATTGTGGTGGGATGTCCCGGTAGCGGGAAATCCTACTGTGTCATCAACCAGTTCATCAAGCAGCAAATAGAGAAAGGCTATGCACTCTATTGCTATGACTTCAAATTTCCGGATTTAAGCCTGATCGCTTATAACCAGCTGCTTAAGAATAAAGATAAATATGACAAGCCGGTCGGTTTCTATGTCATTAATTTTGATGATCCACGCCACAGTCACCGGTGTAATCCGCTTAATCCCTCATTCCTGTCCGATATTGCGGATGCCTATGAATCAGCTTATGTGATCATGCTCAACTTGAATAAGAGTTGGATTCAGAAGCAGGGGGACTTCTTTGTGGAAAGCCCGATTGTGCTCTTCGCTGCCGTGATATGGTATTTGAAAATTTTTGAAAACGGACAGTACTGCACCTTCCCGCATGCCATCGAGCTGTTGAATAAGCCATATTCCGACCTGTTCACTATCCTTACCTCTTACCGGGAGCTGGAAAATTATCTTTCCCCGTTTATGGATGCCTGGAAAGGCGGTGCGATGGAGCAGCTCCAAGGCCAGATAGCTTCCGCTAAGATTCCGCTTTCCAGGCTGATATCGCCTGCCTTGTACTGGATTATGACCGGAGATGACTTCACGCTGGATATCAACAATCCGGATGCCCCCAAAGTACTGTGCGTAGGCAATAACCCTGACCGCCAGAACATTTATTCGGCGGCATTGGGGTTGTACAATGCCCGTATCGTCAAGATGGTGAACCGGAAAGGCAAGCTCAAATGTTCCATCCTGGTGGACGAGGTTCCAACTATTTATTTTAAAGGGCTTGACACGTTGATAGCTACCGCCCGGAGCAACAAGGTGGCTGTCATGCTCGGTGCCCAAGACTACAGCCAACTCGTCAGGGATTACGGCGATAAGGAGGCGCGTGTGATCCAAAATACAATCGGCAATATTTTTGCCGGGCAAGTAGTGGGTGAAACCGCAAAGAATCTCTCGGAAAGGTTCGGAAAAGTACTCCAGCAGCGCAAGTCCATCAATATGACCAGGGAGGACACCTCGACCAATATCTCTACCCAGCTTGACTCGCTCATCCCCGCCTCCAAGATATCCAACCTCTCGCAGGGGGAATTTGTCGGTTCAGTCTGCGACAGTTTCGATGAAAAGATAAATCAGAAGATATTCCATGCCGAAATCATAGTGGATAACGAACAGGTAGCCGCGGAAACGAAAGCCTACCGGAAAATCCCGGTGATCACGGACTTTACCGGTGCGGACGGTAAGGACCACATGGAAGAGGAAATCGAAAGGAACTACTATCAAATCAAAGAAGATGTGGCGCAGATTATTGAGAAAGAACTGCTCCGCATTGAGAATGATCCCAACCTGAAACACCTGCTGGAAACGGCAGAAGATGAATAATCCCTATATAATTTATTAATCATTTAAATGTTGTAAACATGGAAAAAGTAAAGAAAAGTTCTCCGGCTGCTCTGCCGGGAAAACCCTGCTTCCCCTGGGTGGGAGGCAAAAGAAGACTGCTCCCCGTACTGATCGAATCGCTTCCGAAAGACTTCGGGCAGATGGATACATACGTAGAACCGTTTGTCGGCGGCGGTGCCCTGTTCTTCTGAATAAGACAAACCTATCCGGAAATCCGCTGCGTCATCAATGATTCCAACGAGAGCCTGGTCAATGTCTACCGCGTCATCAAGGAATCCCCGGAAGAGTTGATCGGGGTGCTTGCCCGGATACAGGAGGAATACATCGCATTGGAAGAACATGCCCGAAGAAAAGCCTACTTCATGGAGAAACGTACCTATACAATGAAGGTACCCCGGATAACATCACCCGTGCCGCCCTGTTTATCTTCTTTATGCGCACTTGCTATAACGGCATCTACTCCGTGAACCGCAAGGGAAAGCTGTCCGTCACCTTCGGTTTCGGGGGAAGGGTGAAACTGCTGGAAGAGGAACTGATCCGCTTTAACCACAAGCTGTTGCAGGATGTCATTATCCTGGACGGTGACTACCGGCAGACCGGAAAGTACATCGAAACCAAATCCCTCTTTTATTTTGACCCGCCTTACAAGCCGGTCAATGAGAGCAATGCCTGCACCTCGTATATGCCGCAGGACTTCGGGGACGAAGAGCAGGTTGCCTTGGCAGATTTCTGTAAGGAAATAGATGAAGTGGGTGGCAAATGAATGCTTTCCAACTCCGATCCCCGGCAGAAGAATCCGGAGAATACCTTCTTCGACGACCTCTATGCCGGTTTCCATATCCAGCGGATCAGCATCTTCCGTTCCATTTGTGCCATTGCCGAGAAGAGGGAAACGGTCAACGAGCTGCTGATTAGAAACTACTAAAAACAGCTATCCGGAAGTTAACCGGAGGCTGAAATAATAAAGAGAGTCAAATCTGTTTAACCGGATTTGGCTCTCTTTATGTTTTAGCGGTGACAGCTTTGTTATAATTTTCAACCGTACTGTTTTGTTTGCGACCTTTCCTTGGTGGGAGTGTTTCCGGCATGGAGTTGCCGGTTCTCCGGAATCATTTTCTTTCCCAGCAGGTAATCATTCAGATCATTATATTCCGCGTAACAGGCGGACTTGTCCTTAACCGGACATCCGGCTTCTGCCATTCGGCAGAATGCTTGCTTTCCAGCAGGATCATTATCCAGCAGACAGTAGGCACTCTTATATTCTTTTAATATCGGGATAGCCTTGCCTACATTGCTGACCGAATTTAATACGATATAATCGGCAGGCTGCCCGCTACCGGAGCGCATTGATTTGAGTGTGAGGTATGACAGGTAGTCCATGAAACCTTCGACTACGATACAATGGTTGCCGCCGTTTTTAATATGTGTAATCTCCTTGGGAGAGATGCTCCCTTTCAGGTATTTGTTGCGGATCTCATACCCGCCACCCCGGTTGGCAAAGGCCACGGCAAAATACCATTTGCCCTTGTTCTCGAAATGCACTTCCTTGCAAGTCTTCCGGGCAATTTCAGGTAAGATACCTCTTTCCTTGAGATAATCCAGCAAGACCGGGTTCGTCAGCGGATCAACGCGTACCTGCCGGTAACCGGCAGCCTGCGGTTCCGGCTTCCTGACAGAGGCGGTAGACCGGAAAGCAGCCGGGAAATGCCCTTCTATGGCTTTGAGCGCATAAGAGATATCTTTCGTCTTTTGCAGCTCCATCGCAGGGTGATGATGTCCCCTCCCTGTCCGATGCCGAAATCATATCATAGGTTGCGGGATGTGCTCACTTTGAAAGAAGGTGTCTTCTCCTCACGGAAAGGAGAACAATACCAGATACTGTCCCCGTGTTGTCTGACCGGGGAAAATCCCATGCGCCGGAGATAATCCTCCAACGGAATGCGTTTAGCTTCTTCAATATTCATTGTATAACGGATTGTATTAATGACTCTTTTTATAACGGGAATCCCTCAGTATCACCCATTGCAGGGGATTCATCGGCTTCCCGTTTTTTCTCAGTTCAAAATGCAGGTGGTTGCCGGTCGCGATACCGGTATGTCCGACATTGCCGATATGCCGACCCATGCGTACATCATTTCCCTTTTTCACATACATTTTACTTAAGTGCGCATACAGCGTGGAAAAGCCACCCGCATGCCGGATTTCGACGTACCAGCCGTAACTGCTGCTGTACCGGGCTTCAACGACCTTCCCGTTTCCAGAAGCATAGACCGGCGTGCCATAAGGTGCGGCTATATCCACTCCGGTATGGAGTACCCTTTTCTTTCTCACCGGATGTAACCTTATTCCGAAACCGGACGAGACGGCAAACCTCCTCCGGCTCTCATTCAAGGGGAATATAATAGGATAATCAGCCAGTACGCTTACCGGTAACCGGCTGTTTCATACGAAAGATTTTCACTGCCGGGTGGAATGGATACGGCCGATGATTGAACTGAGTCCGCTTCTGAACTCCTTCGACGGGGACTGTGTAAAAGCCGGACATGACAATAAGTGACAGAACATGACAATTAATGACAACTTCCTCATAATCAATTTATTTAATGGCAAAGATAGTAATTTTACCCTTGCAAATGATTCATTAATCTTTAAAATTAACGTATATGGACAATGTAAACTTAGCCCCTGAAAACAACGGGGCAACCCAGGAACACGGGTATCTGATGGCGTATGACAAGAAAGAGCAGAAAGCCAAAGGGGTAAAAGGAATCGCAGCGAACGGCGAGCTGGAAACGCTCGAAGCCAATGAAGCGGACAAAAGCCAGTTCATCAAGGTGGACCAGAGAGGTAACTTCTTCACCAACTTCGGAAAGAACTTTCTCTATCATTACAACAATCCGGGACGTTATTCCCTGTACAACATCCCGAAGGAAACACCTGTAGAGCAGGCCAAAGAAAAAATAGAGGCAGCGCAGCTACCACAGAACGAAGCGGTAAGAAAAGAGCTGGCTTCGAACAGGGTGTATAACAACCACCGTTATAATGAACGGGAAATCAATTGGGAACAGGCTGCCAGATATGGCATTACCCCGGATGTCCTGAAAAATTCGAAGGACAGTCTTGAAAGGATGTTGCAAGGGAAATCTTCCGCTGTAGCCTTCCATATAGCCAAACCTTCCGAGCTGGGTCGTGAAAGTGGTGATGCTAAACTCTCCCTGTTCCGTGATGAGAACGGTGTGGTCAAGTTTGACATCCATTATATCCGTCAGGCTCCCAAAGTGGGTGAAGATTACAGGGGATACACATTGACGGAGGACGATCTCAAGACATTAAACCAGACCGGCAACCTGGGTAAAACAGTCGACATGGTCATTGATTACCGCACCAAGGAAACCAGGCCCTGCTACCTTTCCAAAGACCCGGTAACGAATGAATTGTTTCACATGCCCGTAGAGCAGGTACGCGTTCCCCGCAAGGTAAAAGATTATACGCTTTCCCCATCAGAATATGAAGCCGCCTTGCGTGGAGAGGAAGTGCCTATCCGTTTCAAGTCCAATAACGGGAACTATTATACCACATCCATTCAGATGAGTGCCGCCGAGCGGGGTGTTGAATTCCTCTGGGAAAGAAGCACCAAGAAGCTGGAAGAGGGGCAGAAACAGATACAACAGCAGGTCAGCAACGGTGAGCAGCAGACAAACGGGCCGGTACAAATAGCCGGGAAGCCTTTGAAAAAGGAAGAAGCCTCCCGGCAAGCGGAAAAGAAAACACGTACCCGCAAGCCGTCCATAATCCCTAAAATGTAATAATATGGCGGCCTATCTTTCTGATGACCCCAAGCAGCTGGACGAGCTTTTCAAGAAAGACGGTGAAGGCTATCTTCTTGTCGGTTATGAAACCGGCAAGGAGAAACCTCATGCGGAATCCTCCTATATACTCTATTCTGCCGATCCCGACAGGCAAGACCCTGTTTATACGTTCATGGCTCTGTTCAGCCGGGAAACGATAAAAGCCAAATATGCCGCTTTTGTACCGGATACCCGTCTGGAAATCTATTCATTCCCGAAAATGACGGATGTGCCTGTCCTTACAGGGGATATTGCCAAGAAAGAATATATCAACCGGTTCTTTCTGCCCTATGTCCGTGAGAAGGGACTGGTTCCCCTGATAAGCACCAATCTGAGGAATATACTGTTTGCACAGTCACGCAGCGACATCCTCATGGAATCTGGCGAGCTACCCAAGTTGACGGCAGAGCAATTGGACGGACTGCTCCATTTTCACAGGAAACAGGACGAACTGGCTGTCCGATATGACTATAACCCGGTTTATAAATTACCCTTGCATGCGGTGGAGACTTCCAAAGGAATCCTGTTCTTCAGTGATACCCAAACAGGACGGGACGGACTAAAAAGTTTTTACCAGCAACTATCCGGCAACTATTTCCGGGTTCATAGCGAACCCGGTCCCGTCAGGCAATACCAGGTCAACAGGCTGTCCGACGATATCTGTCCCTTGGTGGATGCCTGTTACCGGAAGAACCCTCAAAACGGGAAAGGGAAATATGACTTTGATGAAACCATCTTCTCAAAAGATACGTTCCGTGACCGGAACCTGTGGAAGCAGACGTTTGAAACGAATATGGAGCCGACCGCTTCTGAATTCCTTCGCCTGACAGAATTTGCCGGATGCCCTGCAAACCGTAACAATGCGGATATCAGCAAACTGCTGTATTTGATAGAAAACGGATTCAAGCGTGACCTTGTGGCTGATCCGGCTTTCGGATACCGGAATGTATTTCAAGAGTATGTGACCCGGATAGACAACTGCATCAACGGACAATCCTCCGGTCTGAATTTGGCCGATGTGCTGGATGAAATGCGCCGAAAAGCAGAGAATATTCTCCAAACGGAATTCGATGTAAGGGGACACCGTACATTGGAAAGGGCACTGAATGATACAAGCGTTCCATTTCTCATTGGGGGAGCCGATGCCAGCCAGGCCATGAGACAAGCCTTCTGGAAGGCAAATGGATCTACTCTTCCAAAATCTCCGAATCAATGCCTGGTTTGCACTTTCTCCATGCCGACAAGAAATGTAACCGGGTAATGGCATACTCCAAATCTCCGGCAGGTAAAGCTGTGTATCAGGAGAAAAACGGCAGAATCATCCCATATACCGCCGCTTTGAAAAAAGAAACAAAAACGAAAAAGAACAATTCCCCTAAATTATAAAATTATGAAGCAACCCGAACAATCCTATACAGCCATAGAAACCGCTGACGGCTTTTTGTTCTTCACCCATACGGCGGAAGGGCAGGCAAACATGCGGAAATTCCTGCAGCTTGTGGCGGACCATTACTTTGATCCCCATTTCAACCTCGGTCCCGTCCATGTTTACAGGGCGGAAGGCATCCTCCGACAGGGCCGTCTGTCAATCCGGGCGGGAACCTGTTCACTGAATATCTTTACCTGAAGATGGACAGACTCCCAAAGATGGAGCTGGCATACCGTAATGAGATGAAGCCTACCCCGGAAGATTTCCGCAGTTTCTGTCACAATGCGCACTGTGACATCAGCCACCGCAACTGTAATATTATTGATGCGTTGGATGCGATGGCGGACAAGGAACGCACAGTTACCGAACTCTCCCGTCGACCCGCGACACCGGAAATACGTGAACAGATAGAAGAAAACAGCCGTGATAAGGACGAGCTGGATAAACTCCTCAAGCGGTTCTACGACGTACGCGGACACCGGACGGTCGAAAGGATTCTCAGTGACCCGATGGACAGTGTCATGGTAGACGGTGTCCGCCTCTTTACCCCTCACCGGCAGGTATTGCAGGCGGGACATGTGCTCTTTCTGCCCGCAGAGGCAAGGGACAACCCGTCCCATTCCTATGCATGGGTGAATGGGGATTTCTCCCGGATCGTATTCTCTAAAGAACCGCCTGCAAACAAGCAGGTATTCAAGGTGAAAGCGGTTATCGAAAAGGCTTTGGATAAAAAGCGGGACGTGAAAAAGAAAACACACACCCACCCTAAACTGTAGAAACATGGACAAGAGAGACCAAATGGAAAATTCATTTTTCGATCCCGAAAGACCGGGCAGCATATTCATTGCGATAGACCGGTATCACCATTATACACCGTTGCCGGGCAACTCACTCAGGTTCGTCGAAGGAAACCAAAGGGAGATAACGGATGCCGCCTTTTATAAGTTCCTGTCGGACAATGTCAACGAAGTCAAAAGCTGTACGTATGTGCCGGATGTGGAGATGGTACGGTATGACCTGAATTGGATGAGGGATGTGCCGTCACCGGATACACACATGCCTTTGGACAAGTATATCCGGCAGGAGCTGTTGCCTTACTTGCAGCGGAGCTTCCAGTACCTTCCCGTCAGATCTCACTCTCGGACGCTGTCTACTGCTCCAGATATAAAGGAGATACCGATTGCAGCATCCTGAAAAAGTATTTCGTGCAGGAAGCCGATTATATGAGTTTCCGCAGATCCCAGGACGAAAGGCAGAAAATCTACCGGGGAGAGGCGAATTTCCGGACACCGCTGAAAGTGGTGGAGAATGACTTCGGGTATCTGATATTCTCCGGCAATGAAATCGGAAAAGAAGGATTCAGGGAATGTTTGCAGCATATCATCGACCATTACTTCGATCCGCATTACGACATTGGCCATCTGGGTGTCTATGAATATCCGTATGTAACGGAAGAGCTGGCAGCCCATATTGACGCATCCTACCGGATCGACCATGCCCGGCAGCTGAATAATTCTTTTGAATTCCAGCGTGAGAACCACGTGCCCCAATCCAAATTGCCGGACAAGTTTATTAATGGGCTGACTCCTCTATTTACAGCCCGATGGAAACGACGGCTGACGGATTTATGGAACTGGCTGACAAATTCCATTTCGATCCGGACGTACGTGCGCAAATCATCCTTCCAACCGGGACATTTACCGGCTGCTGACCGTGATGAAGAACGGTTATATGAATATTCATGAGCAGCCGTTTACCTACTTTAAGGAGTTATTGCCAGTTGCCCGGAAACTCGAAAGAATAACGCAGGTACGATCAGCGGCTGATTTCGATAGGAAGGAATTCAAACAAGCCTCCATGGAAATCCGGGAGGCCGCCGACAGTATTCTGAAAAGGGATTTCGATGTGAGGGGGCACCGTTCCCTCAAGAGCATGCTGGATGATCCGATGGTAGAATTTACCGTGGGGAACCGGAGACTGAATGACGTGCAGAAATCAGTATTGTCTTCCGGTTATGCGCTTTATATCCCGGAGAACAACCGGGAAGCGGTCAGACACCTGCAATACTGCATGGCGGACTTCGGGCGGAACCGGATGAAGAACTCATCCGAGCCTTTCCCCGTCAAGACCTATACCTTGAAAGAGGAACTGCTCCATCCGCTACCCACGGATAGAAATAAGAAAATGAGAGCTGTCAAAAAGCCGGAGAACCCCAAACGACATATGAACCGTTTAAAATAGTAACAGGAAATATGATATCCAAAAGTCAGATTTGTATCGGGGCACGGATTGTAGAGAACGATCCGGAAGAACAGGTCCCCGTTCCCTATAAAGGGAAAGTCATCACCATCAAGGAAACCGGAAAAGGAGAGATGGATTACTTTGTCCGCATCCGGCTGGATGACGAATCCATGAAGCAAAAAAGAATCTCCCTTTGCTGCCCGGACAAGATCATGGTCTGTTTTCCATGAGCCATAGACTTGGAGGAAAAGCAGGAGGTGGAGCATAAGATAAAAAATGAAAAAGCTACCGGCCCGTCGAAAGGGCGTAAACTCTCTTAATCATTCACTTTATAAATCAGAAGAATATGAATACAAACGATACCATTCTTTTAATGTAAACGACGGGCTGGGTAAAGTGGTTGATTACAGCCATATATCCGGAGAGAACCAGGATATGCTGTGCGGCAATTACCTGAGGGAGCAGGCGGAACTCGCACTGGGCGGGACCTATATCCCGGAAGAAACCATCTATTGTCTCCAAATGGACAAAGACATCGATATGGATACTCCTTCCGTCATACATGAAGTCATGTATAACGGGGAATTGGAGGAACTCCCTTCCATTTCGCTCAGAAGTCTTGTTTTCGCCCATGAAATCTCTGCAAGGGGATTACCCATACACATGTTTGATACGGTTGCTCTGCTGGAAAGGATAAATGACAGTGCCGACACAGCAAAAGTACTGGAGGCATACATACACTATCATTCGGAAAAGATGGACAATACCCGGGAGAGAACGGTTACCGCCATACAAAGCGGGAACGGTGTGCTTTTATTCGATGATACCGGAAGGGGAATCCACTGCATGGAACGGTATCTGCAATATCTGGCAGACAATTATTTCTCATCAGCATTGAGAGGCGTTGACTCCCTTGAGATCTATTATTTCAGCACCGCCAACAATATCATAGTGGAAGATTCCAGACAATGCGCCGCCATGTTCACACCGGAGATGCCACACTGTTTCATCCCCTCGGAAGCTGTCTATTATCCAAAGGATCTCATGAAAGACCATTCTCCATCCGTCCGGTGTTCCATGAAACCCGACAAAAGCGATTATGATAATTTCTTAAGCAGGTTCAATCTGGATAGAAGCGAACTCATGACAGATATTGCCCGTCTGGATGAAATCTACAAGAATGGCATTGACATCTCCAAACCCGGCTACGGGTTTATCCATGAAAACAGCTTTGAGAAGATACTGGAGAAACTGACGCACTCCTATTTGAAAAAATCAGAGCATTCGCCACTTTCCGAAGCCCTCCAAAAAACAGCAAAGGATGTGGCCGGAAGAATCCTGCAAACAGAATACAATGTCCGGGGATACGAACCTTCCAAACCGGAAAAGAAGGAGGCGAAAAAAGAAGCAAGAAAGAAATCCGGATTAATCAAATTATAATCATTAATAAAAAGAAAAAACATGAAACAGAAAAATCCCGAACTTATCCTTCATTTTTTTGTTGCTCAGGACTCCAAAGGAAAACCCCGGCAACTGGAAATACACCTGATACCGGAGAAAGAAGTATCGATGGCAAATCAAAGATTTACCGAATATTTACGGCGGCAAAGGGAAATGTACAAACTATCCCTCGTTCAAAGCCACCTGCCTGATCTTGATTTGTGTCGTTACCAGTTTCCCTCAGGAGTAACCTGCCCGGATATCCGTCCCTTTGACAAGGATAACAGCCTGGTACCTAAATTTATCAGTGAGAACGGAGGAAGCATGCAAAACAATGTCCCACTCAGAGGATTGGAATACCTTTATTCACGCGATGCAGAAAAAAGCCTGCCCATGCTGGTATCCAGCGGGCTTGCGGACTACCTGCTTGTACAGCCGGAAGCCAAACGTTTCGCATTGGCACAGAATACCCTCCATGATGATCCGTCAGAAACCCTGACCGCTGTAGAAACCGCAAAAGGAGTGCTTTTGTTTGAATATTCCGGTTACGGAAAGATGTGCTGCCATTCCTATATGCAACATCTGGCCGACCATTTTTTATTACGGACGAAGATAAACCGGAGTTTGTCAACCTGTACAAACTGGCTAATCCGAATGTAGAGGCTATAAAGGCGTTTCAGACATCCACCAATCCCTTCTCATTATATACAAACGATTTTATACCGGATAAAGCGCAATATCTGGATGCGGCTATCCTGAGAAATGCACGACTGGACAGGAGCCATCGCATAGAACCGACGTTTGACGCTTATGACAAATTCGCGTCCTCCTATGGAACAGTTACAAGTATCGCAAATGCCCAGATACTCCGGCTGCTGTCTTTACAAGAAACAGCCGGAATTTATGGAATAGATTATATAACCGGACAAATTCCGTTCATGCATAAGAACTCTTTTAACTCACAGTTTAATGCGTTACAGAATATTCCGGCAGAAAACAAGGGTGAACAGGAGAAGGTAAAAGCATTGATCCGTGATCAGGCAGCCTACATTTTAAAACGTGATTATGGAATTTCACCGGATAACCGGCAGAATAGAGAGATAGAGCCCGTCATCTCCATACAGACTCCCAAAGGTGCCGTTTACCTGCCTGCCACGGATGAAGGAGCTGTCTACAAACAATGCTATTTGCAATATCTGGCTGACCGGTTCTTCACTCCGGAAGTACAGGCTCTGGAACGGATCAGGGAATTCTACATTTCCAATCCGAACCATAGCACGGAACATTATATGCAGAAGCATCTGAGCTTTTTCCAATCCAATCCTTTCTATGGGGAGTTGGCGAAAATGCCATTGTATCCCATAGAGCAATCCAAACTGCTGAAAAAAGGCGGCTATCTCATAGAACCGACTTATCATGCCTTCAAACAGTTCACGGAAGATTACCATTTATCGATAACGTCGAAGAATGCAGAGATATTCAATCTGCTCTTCATACGGGAATACGGTCTGCCGGCAGATTTCAATTCCAATGAGAGTTATAGAGAATTCGCCTACAAAGGTGATTTCAAACCGCTGGATCAGGAAATGTCCGAACTGCAATCCCAAAAAGGATATAGTGAGAAAGCATTCTATAATATCCAAAACAGACAGCAGCAACTTGCCGACAGGATACTTGGTCTGGCATATAAACTGACCTGTCCGCCATTGCAGCTGACCGGATCGGCGGCATCGGAAAAGAAAAAAGCTGTTCCCCGCCGTAACAAGTCACATAATCCCCGTATCTAAAACTGATTGTCATGCCTGCATGGATGGAAAAAATAAAAGATAGACTAACCGAAAAAAAAGATTTGAAAAGCCTGTTTATAGAGTTGCTACCAGATAATCGGGTATCGACTGTCATGGTCGTATCGTATGTCCCGACGGATAAAGACTCTTTTCCGGTATTTATGGATCTTGTCGCCCGGATAGCCATGGATCAGAAAACGGTGCCGGATAACCTTTTGCTGCATTTTGAGGAAATACCCGCCAAGGACATTCCTTTCACCAGCAAACTGCCGGTAAAAGACAGTGAAAAAGCCCTTCGTTTCATTGTTTCTCACGGAGGTATCACAAAAAACAATTCTGTTCCTCTGCGGAAAGTGGCCTACCTGAGAGCATGCCAAAAGGAACTGACGACAGAGAATTTCCAGGCACTGGACCACTCACCTGGCTATAAGCGTTTTGTTACTTATGAGGATGCAATGGAAAAGGTCGCATCAGGGAAACAGGCCAAACAATTCTATACCATCGTTGAAACGGAACAAGGTATCCGGGTATTCAATGACGGATTATCCGGAACGAGGAAGTTTCGGGAATACCTGCAATCAACGGCGGATAATTTCTACTCAGGCTCTCTACAGGATGTGAAATCGTTGAATATCTACCGGATAGGAACCGTATCACGCCGGATGCTGGAACTCTCCAACGGGAATCAAACCTCCATGCCGCAAGCGGCAATGGAAATTCTGGCGAATTACAAGCCGTCCGTCACTTTCGACATGCATCCTACAGGGAAAAACCTCGACCGGTTTATTACGGCTAACGCACTGGAACTCTCCGCCCGAAACTGGAATATCATGACTCTTCAGGATATAGCTGACAGAGGATATGCCCATTTACCGGCGGACGAATCGTTTGCCTATAAAAAGGATTTCTTACCCGTGGAGAAAAGTATCCGTGAGATTATCCGGCAAAAGGATCTGCGCCGGGATTATCCTTTTCAACAGAAGATGGATGAACTGCAAAACGCAGCCAAGTCATTGGCCGGGACACTGTTAAACCGGGATGGGGTCCGGAAGGATTATCAACGGACAATCCAGTCTGTTGGAGTTTCGAAGGATATTATACAGGTTCAAGCAGCCGTGAAACTACATAACAAACCCGAATCTCCACGTAACAATGAAAAGAAAAAAGTCAAGACAAAAAACGCTTCTCCCAAAAAGCAGGCGAAGCCAAAGTTATAGTGCTTATGGAATTGATAAATAACACATTCATTCCTGAAAACGAGATACCACGCAGCCGTAGGGATGCCGGAAGAAAAGCATTCCTGCAGACTTTCAGGAACCTGTTTACAAATCGGAATCCTTTCAGGAAATTCATGGACGCCTATCGTTTCAATACGATCCGCTGGAGCGCATCCAACCTTCATGAACCCTCATGGGGAAAACGGATCGGATTGTTCCTTCAGACGAGGAATCCGGTTGCCATCCTCCGGGATGAGTACCTGAACAACCGCAGTAGCCTGTTGAATAAATGGGAAGTATCCAACCTGAACCGCATCCAGACGGAGCTGATCCGGATTGGCAGGATACCTCTTCAGGATAGGGACAGGAATACTTTCAAGAGCCTTGGCAGTATTGCAAAAAGATAAGGCAACTGCAGGGATACGAAGGATGCCCCGATATGAGCCACGAAAAACAGCTCCTGGCGACATACAGATATATCCTATCTTCTCCCTTTGACCGGAAGTTCGGGGGATTGCCGCCCGATGAGATTTGTGGGATGTTCCGTCAGAACGGTCTGTCCGAATCGAACCTCCCTTACCAGAATTATGAAGGAATCCTGCAAGGGCGTGAAACGGTCATGTATGAGCTGGCAGCCAGAAAGAACGGGGAGAAATACCATCCAACCGGCAGACTGGTAAAACTGGGTGCGGGATGACCGGATTCTCAATGGATTTAATCAGCCGTTTCCCGGCAAAGGAGACCTCCGTACCGAATCTGGCGGAAGGCATACAGGCATCGGAGAAAAAAGAGAAACTCTCCGTACCCAAAGAACCGAAGAAGAAGGTGAGGAAGGGAAAGACAAAGGCCAAGAGTGTAAAAATAAAATAGTCATTCAACATTAAAAGATAACTAAGATGAAAACGATTTGCATCTGTGAAAAGCCGTCCGTGGCACGCAGTATCGCCCGGGTTTTGGGCGCAACGGAGAAACAGGAAGGATATTTGAGTGGAAACGGGTATGCCGTTACATGAACTTACGGCCACCTGCTGGCTTTGGCCCTGCCTTCCGATTACGGTATCATCCGTGCGGAAAAGGAGATGTTGCCGATTATTCCCCATCCGTTCAAACTGGTTGTTCGCCAGGTAAAAACAGAAGAGGGTTATAAGGCTGATCCGTCGGCATTGAAACAATTGGACGTGATCCGTAAATTATTGAATCAGGCGGGTAGTGTGATCATTTGTACGGATGCAGCAAGAGAAGGGGAACTTATAGCCAGATATGTCCTTGACTATTTGGGGTACACCCAAGAAACCAAACGCCTGTGGATATCCTCGCTCACGGAAAAATCAATACGGGAAGGGTTCAACAACCTTAAATCAAGCAGGGAGTTTGACAACCTGTACCGTGCTGCCAAAGCCCGGAGAGAAGCTGATTGGGTAGTAGGTATGAATGCCAGCCTGTCTTTGAGCATGGCGGCCGGAAAGAGTAACTATTCTCTGGGAAGGGTACAGACCCCGGCACTTGCCATGATTTGCCGCCGATATCTGGACAATAGGGATTTTGTAGCCAAACCCTATTACCAACTGCAACTACGCACAACAAAGGCAGGAGAAGAACTTGTAATGACCTGCGCCGAAAAGTATGATACACCGCAAAGCCTCGACATGGCCCGTAAAAAAGTCTATGAAGAGAAAACTGCCAAAGTGGTGCAGGTAGAAAAGAAGCAAGTATCGGAAGAAGCTCCACTACTTTACGATTTAACCGCCCTGCAGCGAAGTGCCAACACCAAACTGGGACTGACCGCGGAACAAACGCTGAACATTGCCCAGAAGCTGTATGAATTCGGCTACATTTCGTATCCACGTACCGGGTGCGGTTATATCACAGAGGATATCTTTGAACAGGTTCCTTCCCTCATCGCCTTGCTGAAGCAGCATCCCCGTTTTGCACGCCATGCGGAGAATCTCTGTAGCCGGATTTTGAACCGCCACTGTGTGAACGATAGTAAAATGACAGACCATCACGGATTAATCATCACGGAAAACTATCCCCGGAACCTTTCCCTCGACGAGCAGAATATCTATTCTATGATTGCAGGACGTATGCTGGAGGCTTTCTCCGGCAAATGCCTGAAAGAAACGTTATTTGTACAGGCTGATTGTAACGGAGCCTCTTTCGGAATTAAAGGGTGCCAAATCAAGGTTCCGGGATGGAGAGGCATTTATAATGAACCGGATGAAAAAGAAGAAGGAAGCCTCCTGCCCGAATTTAAGGAGGGTGAAACTTTGCCCGTTCTTGGCATTGATACGTTAGCTAGGAAAACCAAGCCGCAACCGATATTCACCGAGGCAAGCCTGCTTGCGGCAATGGAAGGATGTGGTCGGAATTTGAGCGATGAAAAAGAAAAAGAAGCGATGAAAGACTCCGGACTGGGGACACCGGCTACACGGGCTGGAATTATTGAACTGCTCATTGCCAGACACTATGTGGAAAGAAGCGAACGATCACTAATACCCACTCCTAAAGGACTGGAAGTATATGGTATTGTAAAAGAGAAGATGATTGCCAATGTGAGCATGACCGGAAGATGGGAATGTGAGTTACATGAGATAGAAACCGGAGAAGTTTCCACCGAAACATTTACAGGGAATATCAATTCCTACGCCAGCCAAATCACCTCGGAACTGCTCGCTATGAAACTCGATCATCCGGATCTGCCCCGTTGTAATTGTCCGAAATGCGGTGAAGGAACGGTTACCATTTACAATAAGGTGGCCAAATGTGGCGATCCCGATTGCGGCTTCCTGCTGTTCCGAACCTTTAACGGCAGGGAACTGACGGACAACCAGATACTTTTGTTGTTACAAGAAAAGCGTACTGGATATCTCAAGTTCACCAGTAAGAAAGGGAAAAAGTATGAAGCTTCGCTGGAATTGGATGACAACTACAAGATAGACATTACATTCAAGGATAATAAACCTAAGAAATAGTTCATTGGCTTATGAAAAAGAAACAGATGAGATACTGGATGAGCTGAACTCGGACTTAATGCTCAATATGACAGCCTTCCGAATTATTGTTCAAGGTAGTCAAAGGAGAGATTGATATCCAAAAGAAGGTCAGAAAGGAACTCGCCGACAGAGGAATCGATGACCAACGGAACTGGATTGGATTCGACAAGGCTAAACAATATTGGGAGAAATATAACAAGTCTGCCAAAACCAAGTCCGTCAGAATAAAAAGATAGGCACCGGCTATTCAATTCACCTGCAGGCCAACCTATAAATACCGGATTTGAAACATTTGTTCCCGGTCATTTCCCACGAGGAAGGACCGGGGATTTCTGTAAATAGCCGTAGGCTGTCAAAAAGAATGATTTCATCCACCAGCCAGTACCTGAACATGCTGCCGATAACGGAGATTGTTTCCGGTACTGCTTCTATAAGCTCGGTATCATTCTCTTCTTTTTCCCATTGTACCAGTGAAATAAAAGAAACATTCCATCCGATAGCCTGCGTAGCCCGGGTGCGTATCTTTGTGATCCCGTACTTGTTCGGATTATTCCATAGCGGGGAAGGTACAGTATTCTTTGCCATAATTCAACTGCTTTTAATAACCTGCAGTTACAAAAAGTGGGAATCAGGCAACAGTTAACAGGCTCTGGTAAGCCTAAAACAGAGTGTAACATGACCCCACGCTATAACAACGCTAGCGTAAGTATCACGCAATAGTCTCTGTTTTTCGAATTTACCAGATTTATATAGCAAACGTGTAAAATGAAAACAAAGCCCAATAAAATGATAACAAAACAACTATATATCAGGTATTTATATTTGAATTTATGTTTTCAGTTGCTTTCTCTATTTTCTGTAATTTGGCTCTTATTTGGTACATTTTTGTTTCTTGTTTGTTTCTCAATATAGATTATTCTTTCTACATTTGTGGCAGAAACAATAAGTAAAAGAAGGAGGAATTATGCCACGAGTAAAGAAGCCTGCTAAAGTCAAAGAACCAATCCGTCTTCGGATGAAAGAATTAGCCGATGGGAGCAAAAGTCTCTATTTGGATATATACCGTGACGGTAAGCGAACCTATGAGTACCTCAAGATGTATATCATTCCGGAAACAGATAACAACGCTCGTAAACAGAACCAGGTAACAATGAATGCCGCTAATGCCATCAAGTCGAAGCGTATCATCGAACTGACCAATGGTGAGGCTGGTATTGAAAACCGGGAAAAGGTTTTTCTTTTGGACTGGATGGAGACCTACAAAGAAGAATCAGGCGAAACGAGGCAAAAAGGATGGCGACCAAATCAAGGTAAACTATCCGCATATTGAAAGATTTTGCCGGAGAGCGAATGACGATGGATCAGATTGACAAAGCCTTTTGTCAGGAGTATATCGACTATCTACTGACGGAATATCGTCCAAAGGGTAAGCGGGTAACTAACTTTACGCTCCACACTTATTACCGTATCTTGAATGGAGCTTTGAATGCTGCTGTCCGTGCAGAAATTATCAAGGTGAATCCTTTTACCAAAATAAACAACTCGGATAAGATTCGGTTGCCGGAAAGTAAACGATCGTATATGACCATTGAGGAAGTAAAGGCATTAATCGCTACTCCCATGAAAAATGAAGCCGTAAAACACGCTTATTTGTTCTCCTGTTTCTGCGGATTACGTGTGAGCGATATTATCGGCTTGAAGTGGAAAGATGTATTTATTGATAGAGGGCAATACCGTCTGGCTGTGTCCATGCAAAAGACCAAAGAACCAATTTATTTGCCTCTTTCTCCCGAAGCATTGAAATGGATGCCGGAACGTGGGGATAAGATGGCAGAAGACCATGTATTTGATCTGCCAAACCCGTCGATGATGAACCTGCTTATCAAGCCTTGGGCAAAAGCGGCAGGAATTGACAAACGATTTACATTTCATTGCTTAAGACATTACGAATTGTCCTTCTCGTTGAGAACTAACAGTTTGCAAAGATTTTCTGCTTGATAGGTAACGATTTAGAAACGAGCGAAGTTCTATATTCTACCTTGTTCTGCATTAAATCAAAAGAACGCTTTTCCTAAATGCAAAGGTAGCATTATTTTCCAAGAAACGCATCGCTATAATGAAAAATATTCGTTTTTATTATAATATTATCTATTTCCTTGATATTGTTTGAGGTAGAATGTGTATCTTTGTAGCCGAAAATATCAATTATAACATTGAGTATGGAAAAGGAAACATATCCAAATCGTTTAAGAGTAGTATTGGCTGAAAAACAAATAACGAACCGTTGGCTTGCTGGACAACTTGGCAAGTCAGAAATGACTATTTCACGTTGGACTACGAACAAAGCACAACCATCGCTTAATCAACTCATTGAAATGGCCAAATTATTAAATGTAAAACTTGATGATTTACTAGAGCCCTATAATTTATAAGCTAATTTACAATATGGCATACACTGTAGGTCAAATAATAGAAGAAGCAAAGATTATCAATATAAAAGATTTTGGTGCTTTTGTTGAAATCGGTCCGTTCCAAAATGGATTGATTCATTTCTCGCAGATTATTCCGAAAGTTGAATATGGCAATGTTGGTAATCCTTAAATCCGCAACTCCATTCCCGAAGTGCTACCTACATAAAGAGAAATGGACTTTTGATTCGTAAGATAACCATTAAGTCCTCGCGTCCGTTTCAATGCGCATACCATCCCCTTACCCCATAAAG
>ENA-OQJX01000079-OQJX01000079.1-human-gut-metagenome-genome-assembly--contig:-NODE-79-length-64057-cov-4.518927_pt1 | contig 64057 bp, 64 predicted proteins | sample MGYA00242615_ERZ504782 | MGnify/ENA primary metagenome ERZ504782 (study PRJEB26092, sample SAMD00036354) | human gut metagenome | host: Homo sapiens | study: EMG produced TPA metagenomics assembly of... | reverse complement strand
TATATATTTATCTTTTAAATTTATTTTTCTCACTTTACAAACAAAATAACTAATTGTAATTATAACCATCATTACTGTTATTACAATCAAAATATCGGGACGTACCCAAAATGTAATCTTTCCCGCAAGAAATACACTTGTCGGACCGTCCGATCCTCCTGTAATACTGACCGTCTCATTGGCGATCTCTGTATGGATTTCGGCAAATTCCGACTTTATACGATATTCCTGATACATCAGATATCCGGACAGAGTTCCCGATAAAAGGGTCAAAATAATTAAAACAGAACCTATCCAGCCAATTTTGAACTCTCTTTTAACTGCATTTTCCCGCAAAATTTCTTCTGCGATTTTTTTTGTCTCTCCCTGATGCGCAACCGCCTCTTCTTCCGAAACTCCGTTTTCGATCATATCCGAAATTATTTCTTCATAATATGCAAGATACTTCTCCCGTTCATCCTTTTTTAATTTTCTCAGACTGTATCGAAGATTCTTGATAAACTGTTCCTTCTTCATTTCTCATCCTCCTCTGCAATATAATCCAATATTTTTAACAACTGTGCTCTGTCTTTGTCAAAATTTTTCAGATACTGTCTTCCCTCTTCTGTTAGATGAAAATATTTCCGCAATCGATTATTGTACTGTGTGGTATAGGATTTTACTTTTCCACCCATCTCCAATCTTCGCAAAATAGGATACAAAGTGGATTCTGAAATTTCAATCAGATCAGAAACATCTTTTATAATCTGGTATCCGTAGGAATCTTCCTTTCTCAATACTGCTAAAACACATAATTCCAACAATCCTTTTCTTAACTGTGCATCCATAAAACACCTCCCTATACATGATACTATATATTGCATAGTACATAATGTCAATGCCCCGATTTTGATTAACCTCTACATTAACAAAGTACCTTCCTTTTTGATGCAAATCACCTTGACTTCATCGAAGCATTTGCTATAATTTGCTTATAGAATTCCTCTGCTGATGGGGGAAATAACTATGGGAAAACGAACATTATCTGTAAAGAATCTGATGAAACTTCTCTGGAAGATGGAAGATGCATTATTTATCTCAGTACCGCGGGGAGAATGCAGAGGAAGTTCCAAAAGAACTGGTAATATTTTTGAAATTTGTAAAGGCAGACCTGAAAGAAAGTCAGGAAGATTTCCACGATATCTACGTTAAGCAGTTGCAGAATTCTATCCGACATATTAAGGAAAGCCGTGAAATGGAGGAACGTTTCATGATTTTAGAAGAGATGTTGAGAGATGAGCGTGCGGCCGGACGCAGAGAGGGTTTACAAGAAGGTGAACTTAACGGTCAAAGAGCTATGCTACGCAGTTTTTTAGAAGATCTTGGATCTATACCACCAGAACTTGAAAAGAAACTCTTTGAGGAATCAGATGCAACTGTTCTGAAAAACTGGTTAAAAATTGCAGCTACATCAAAAAGTATCGAAGAATTTATACAAAAAATCCAGTAATTCTTTACTGGACTGTCAAGTTATCTTATGCTTTTGGGTATTATAGCGGGACATCCCCCATATTCAAAAGCATGTCACAACGCAATCTATGCCTGATCAGGCAGTACTTATCAAAAAAGATGCAGAGGAATTCTATTGTTTTTTAACAACAAAGTGTACAAGCACTCTTTTTGGAATGCCCGTACACTTTTCTTTTTACAATCCTTTTGTAATCTCTCTCGCTACATACACACCACTCGCCGATGCATGGGACAGAGAATGTGTCACTCCACTTCCGTCACCGATCACGTACAGACCTTTGTACATGGTCTCCAGATGTTCATCCAGTTCTACTTCCATATTATAGAACTTGACTTCCACACCGTAAAGCAAAGTATCATCATTGGCTGTACCCGGAGCGATCTTATCCAGTGCGTAGATCATCTCGATAATTCCATCCAGGATTCGTTTCGGAAGCACAAGGCTTAAGTCTCCCGGCTCTGCCGCAAGTGTCGGTCTGACAAATCCATCCTCAATTCTGTCATGGGTGCTTCGTCTTCCACGGATCAGGTCACCGAATCTCTGCACGATCACACCGCCGCCCAGCATATTGGACAGTCTGGCAATACTCTCTCCGTATCCGTTGCTGTCTTTAAACGGCTCTGAGAAATGCTTTGCCACAAGCAGTGCAAAGTTTGTATTTTCTGTCTGCTTTTCTGTATCTTCGTAGCTGTGTCCGTTTACAGTTACGATTCCGTTTGTATTTTCATTTACTACGATTCCGTATGGATTCATGCAGAATGTACGGACTTTATCCTCAAATTTTTCTGTACGGTATACAATCTTGCTTTCATACAGTTCATCTGTCAAATGGGAGAACACTGCTGCCGGCAGTTCTACGCGGACACCAAGATCTACACGGTTGGATTTTGTCGGGATCTTCATGTCGCGACAGACTTCTTCCATCCATTTACTTCCGCTTCTTCCTACTGAAACAATACACTTCTCGCATTCATCACGGTCTTCTCCATGTGTCACGATATAGCCGTTTTCTGTCTTCTCCAGCTTGTCCACATAGTAATTGAAACGGAATTCTACTTTATCTTTTAATTCTGCGTACAGATTTTCCAGGACTACATAGTTGATATCTGTTCCCAGATGACGGACAGATGCTTCCAACAACTTTAATTTATTCTGCAGACACAGCTTTTTGAACTTGCTTCCTGCAGTGGAATACATCTTGGTTCCTTTTCCACCGTATTCCACATTGATCTCATCCACATAGCGCATCAGATCAATGGCAGTGTCTTTTCCGATATACTCGTACAATGTTCCGCCAAAATCGTTTGTAATATTATATTTTCCATCCGAAAAAGCTCCGGCGCCTCCAAATCCATTCATGATGGCACAGGTCTTGCAGTTGATACAGCTTTTTACCTTCACTCCGTCAATCGGACATTTTCTTTTCTCCAGAGGATTTCCCGCTTCCAGAACCGCAATTTTCAGCTGCGGTGCATCTTTCACCAGCTCATATGCCGCAAAGATTCCTCCCGGACCTGCTCCAATAATGATCACGTCATACTGACTCATATGTTTCTCCTTTCGTTACGGTCATTTTACTCTCACTGTTTCTATTATAGCCAACCATCACGAAAAAAGAAACTGTTTTCCGGATTCTTATGAAATCCTTCCGTTTTCCATCTGATATACCTTTTCCGCCACAGCCATGGTCGATTCTCTGTGGGATACTAAAATAACAGTCTTGTCTTTCCCCATTTTTTTCAGAGATCTTAAGATAATACTTTCATTCAGAGAATCCAGATTGCTGGTCGGCTCATCCAGAAGCAAAAGCGGTGCATCGTGCAGAAATGCTCTTGCCACGCCGATCCTCTGTTTTTCTCCTCCGGAAAGGGTATCTCCCAACTCTCCGACCAGCGTATCGTATCCATTTGGAAGGCTTTCTATAAATTCATGCAGAGATGCTTTTTTTGCTGCCTCTACGATTTCTTCTCTGGAAGCCCCCGGCTTTGCGATCGCAATGTTGTTGGCGATTGAATCGTGGAACAGACACGTCTCCTGTGTCACATAGCTTTCCATATCACGCAGCTCGTTTGTATTGATACCGGACAGTTTTCTGTCTCCCATTCGGATCACTCCGCTGTGTACATCATAAAAACGCATCAGCAGCTTTAACAGCGTTGATTTTCCGGAACCGCTTCTTCCATGGATTCCAATCCGGCTGCCTTTCGAAATCGAGATCGAATAGTCTTTTAAAATCTGTTCTTCTTCATAAGCAAAATCAATGTTTTCACAATTGATATCTGCAAATTCTGCGGTTGCCTGACCGGATACTTCTTCAATCTGCGGTTCTTCTTCCAAAAGGGATAACACACGCTCTCCACTTGCCAGTGTCTGCATCAGATTGTTTGACAGACTGGACAGAGCAACAACCGGTCCAAAAGAGCTCATCATCAGGATCGTACAGAGCAGTACTGCGTCAAATCCGATCTCCCCCTGCTGATGCAGCCATGTTGTAAGGAACAGCATTCCAAAAGAGAAAATCAGGATCAGGACATTTGTTCCTCCCCTTTGTGTTCCTTCCAGTTTCTTCATTTCTTTCTGTTTCGCATCCAGTTCCACACTTTTGCGTTCCATCTGCTCTTCCCGTTTTTCTCCGCATCCATACTGGATCGTCTCATCCAGACCGCGAAGACTGTTCAGAACGAAGCTGTTCAGATCCCCGAAACGGGTACGAAATTCCATTCCTTTTTCTGAACCTCGTCTGGAATTCCACATGGGCATCAGAACTCCAATTGCAAGATATCCCACAAGGGTGAACAGACCGATCAGCACATGATATCGGAGAAAGAAAATTTCCATGATCAGGGATGTCAGGAATGCGATTGCGATCGGCGAAATCGTATGCGCATAAAATACTTCCAGAAGCTCAATATCTGTTGTGATGATCGAGATCAGGTTTCCTTTGTCTCTTCCGTCCAGTTTTGCAGGACAGAGCTTTCTCAAAACCGCAAATACTTTGTGACGGATCAGTGCCAGCAGCTTAAACGCAATATAATGATTGCATGCCTGCTCTCCATAGTGCAGAATTCCACGCAGTACTGCGATCACTGCAAGGCAGACAAACAATGTCGTCAGAGAAGCTCCCTGCCATATTCCCATAATCTGCAGGATTCCAACTCCTGCCAGTACGGTGAGAAAGATCGCACAAAGATATCCTGTGACACCTAGCAGAATCGCCGCTGCCATAACGTGCATCAGGGGACGGATCAGTCCGATCAGTTTTCCCATAATCTGTATTCCACTTCTTCGCTTCATGCTCTTCCCTCCCTTACCTGACACAATTCCTGCTGTTTCTGATACATATTTGCATAGCTTCCTGCTTTTTTCATAAGTTCTCCATGTGTGCCGCTCTCTGTAATCTGACCGTTTTCCAACATATAAATCTGATCAGATGCCACCACATTTGCAAGCCGGTGAGAGATGAACAGAATCGTTTTCGTCTTTGCCAGCTCCCGGATCACTTCCATGATCTGATCCTCACTTTCCACATCAATATTGGATGCCGCCTCATCAAAAATATACATCGGCGTATCATGAAGAAGTGCTCTGGCGATGGCAAGACGCTGTCTTTGTCCGCCGGAAAAATTACTTCCCTGTTCTTCCAGCATCGTATTCAATCCATTTTGTGCCTGCAAAAACTCATACAGATTTACCTGCCTGAGCGCTGCTTCCATCTGTTCTCTCGACACAGATGGATCCGCCATTTTCAGGTTTTCTTCTACCGTTCCCTTGAACAGATAACTGTTATGTCTCACCAAGGTGATCTTATCCATCAGACTGGACTCTTTAATCTCCTGAATCGGTACATTATTGATCTGGATCTGTCCCGAAAATGTACGATTCTTCCCTGTCAAAAGTGCCGCAATGGTACTTTTTCCACAACCGGACAGACCCACCAGAGAGACAAATTTTCCGGATGGTATGGTCAGCGAAATATCCCGTAATACCTTTCGCTCCGGCTCATAGGAAAATTCCACATGCTGCAGTGTGACGTCCATCTGTTCGCCCTCAATCTCGTGCTCTCCCCGTTTTGGCTCTTCCATATCCAGAATCTTAAAAATCTTGTCACTTGCCGACATTCCGTTCATGGCAATGTGGAAGAAAGAACCCAGCAAACGCAGTGGAATGAAAAATTCAGATGCAAGCAGAATAATCGTAAACGCCCCTGCGAGTGATACATTTCCTGCCAGATACTCTTTGACAGTCACAATCATTCCAATTGCTGCTCCGCCATATGCTACAATATCCATCACACTGACAGAATTAAGCTGCATAGTGAGCACTTTCATCGTGATCTTACGAAACCGCTCTGATTCGTCGTCCATTTCTTTGGCTTTTTGCTCATCTGCCTGATAAATCTTTAAGGTTGTGAGTCCTTGCAGGTTCTCTAAGAAACTGTCACCAAGTTCTGTATAGATTCCCCAGTATTTGCTCAGCAGTTTCTTTGCGAATTTCTGTACTGCCACGATCGACATCGGAATCAGCGGTACACATACAAGAAGCACAATACATGCCTTGATGCTGATCGGTGACAATACCGCAAACAATGTGATCGGTGCAAGCAGACTGTAGAACAGCTGCGGAAGATATCTCCCATAATAAATCTCCAGCTGCTCGACTCCTTCCGCAGACACCTGAACCACCTCGGAAGTAGATACCTTTTCTTTATAGGCCGCTCCCAAACGCAGCAGCTTCTCATAAATCTGCTTTCTTAAAACCGTCTTTACATCCGCACTTGCCCGATAAGAGGCATATGCAGCTCCTTTTTCGCACAGAAAACGCGCACAGATTGCCAGGATCACAATTCCTGCCGTTTGCAGCATCACCTGCTGATCCAATGTTTTTTCAAACAGCTGCTGGATCATATTTCCTGCCGCAAACACTGCTGCGATCTGAAACAGCAGTGCGATCCACTGCCAGAAAATATTAGCTCCGATATATTTTCCCGAGCCCTTCAACAGCTTGAGTAGTCTCGTCTTAATCATATGTTTCTTTCCTTCCCATTCTCTTTTTTTCTTTTGCAGAAGTGATCACGTGCCGGATTGCCATGATTGGATGATAAAATAACATTCTCGGTCCGGCAAACCGCATCACATTTCGAATTTCTTCTCTCATCTGCGGCTTGTAACAATGTACCCTGCAGTTACTGCAGAATGTCTTTGTCTCCATAAACGGACATTTATCCACACGCATTGCGGCATAGTCTCTGAGTTTTTCACACTCCTCGCACAGTCCATGATGTTTTTCCACAGTTTTATGTTTTTTCCGGCAATAAAGGTGGATCATCAGATCCACGATCTGCTTTTCTTTTTCCCGTTTGTTCTGCACTTGCTGACTCTTTTTTATATCTTTCATTTAAGCCGCCTCAATTCTGATCGTCTTGATTTTTGTAAAGAAATATACATATTTAAAAAGGATCAGCAGAAGAATAAAAATACGCCCCGGCAGATTGCTCATCATAAAAAATGCACACATCAGCATTGCGGATGCCGGAAGCAGAATACACAGCTTTGTCTTTAATGTCATGGCACGCTCCTTTACAAAGCTGTCCAGATGATTTTTGTAAAGCTTCGTCCCCATAAACCACTTGTGAAATCTTTCCGATCCTCTTGCAAAACAAAAAGATGCCACCAGCAAGAATGGAGTTGTCGGCAAAATCGGCAGGATCACTCCCACTGCTCCGATTCCAAGACATAAAAACGCTGCTGCCAGCCATAACATTTTCAATGGGTTTTTTCTCATACGCTCTCCTTTTTTCACTTCTACCAAAAGTTTTTATCATCTATTTTTCAATAGTCTCAACTAACAAAGTGATGCTACCATAATTGATAATTATTTTCAAGTAAATTTTTACAGGAAATCAGAAGAACTTTCTGTGAATTTGCTGTTCAAAAGAAAAATCCATGATATGATAAGGAACAAATGTAGAAAATAATTTGATTTGACAAGGTGATTTTATGGATAAATTTGAAAAACGATGGATTCGACGTGAATTTAATAAAACAAACGGTATGATTTTTCTTTACAAGATCTTATTTGGCCAACTCACTTTTTTGATCATGATGGCGATGTACCGGCTGTTTCCGGTTGACGAACATTTTAATGACGGAGCTGTCTGGTATCTGATCTCCGGCTTTCTCTGTCTCGGGATCTTTGTCATATGGCGCAGACCTTCCTTTTTCCGTACGCAGATTTTTCCGGTACATTCTCATATGAGCCCGGGAAAATTTCTCAGCTTTTTCGGGATTTTTATGATCGCACAGAACGCTTCTTCCGTTCTTTATGTACTTATGGAAATGGGAGCACAGCACTTCGGTTTTACATTTGCGCGTTCTCTGGAAGCTGCTACGGGAGGCTCTGTTACGATCTCTATGCTTCTCTACTCCGGATTTGCTGCTCCGCTGATCGAGGAATTCATTTTCCGCGGTGCTGTTTTAAAGACATTGGAGCCTTTCGGCAAGTGGTTCGCACTTTTGGCCTCCTCACTTGCCTTTGCTCTCATGCACGGAAATTTTGCACAGATTCCTTTTGCAATGGCTGCCGGACTGATCCTTGGATATATCGCTATGGAATACTCGATCTGGTACAGTCTCCTTTTGCATATTTCCAACAATCTGATCCTGGGAGATGTTCTGCCCCGTATTGCAGGCATAATGCCTGGCAACAGCGGAAATATCCTGTACAATGTGATCACCAATCTGCTCGTCATCCTTGGAATTGTGCTCCTGCTTCGAAAATACCGCTCCATTCCCCGCATCTGCAGCAGCGAGTCTCACAATACGGGGAAACTGTTATTTTTATATTTTACTTCCGTTTTTGGAATTTTATTTACACTGTCCTGTATCTGGAGCGGATTTGCCGGAATCAGTCCGCTGTAGTGTTTCTTTTTAATAACTCTACCACATACTGCTGAGCTTTTTCCCCGTATAAAAAGACATCGTACAGATTTCCGTTCTGACTTTCCCTCTCTTCTGCCCGGATGCCCAGCGCTTCTCCTTTTTCTGTCAGAAAGGTTCTGCTGTATCCGTTCCAGAACTTCTGCTCCAGATACCCTTCTGCCAGAAGTTCCTCAGTAATGGATTTGATCGTCAGACGCTTCATCGTCTTTTCATCCCGCAGTGCATTGATAGATGCCACGAATTCGCTGATTGTCGTCTCCGTGACAAAAGCGATCTGCTGTTCCATTTCCTCTGTCAGATGAAATGCCTCTTTTCTTCCTTTTTTTGCCCGCTCTGTCAGCGGAATCTCTGAAGCACCATAGTTCGTTTCCTCGGCTCCGTATGCCGCCTTATCTCCATTCGTAATATCACGAATGCAGTATAAAAACGCCTCCCCATACTGTTCCAGTTTTCTGGCGCCCATCCCGTTAGCTGTCAGCATTTCTTCTTTTGTGAGAGGGATTTTCACGCACATATCATGAAGCGTCTTATCAGATGCCACCATATACGGCGGAATGGATTTTTCTTTTGCCAGTTCGCTGCGCAGCTTTCGGAGTTCTTCAAACAGATGCTGCGCTTTTTCACTCAGGTCTCCCAGTCCTTTCACACCTCGCCTTGCAGATGTTTTCTGTACTTCCGCTTTTCTGTATGCGATCACAAACGGATCCGTCCCTTGAAGCAATTCTTCTGATGTATCTGTGAGCTTCAGTAATGCGTATTTATCTTTTGTCTGGCACAGATAGCCTCGCTCCAGCATCGCCTGAATGATCTCTTTGATGCGTTCCTGTCCGATTTTGCTTTGTTTTCCATAACAAAGATTGTCGTTCATCCGGTAATTTCGGATTTTTGCAGTATTTTCGCCGAGCAGCGTGCCTGCTATCATGTTCACCCCGAATCTCTGCCCGGACTCACGGACGCATTCAATCACATCTGCTGCCGCTTCTGTTGCATCCATCTCTTCCAGTTCCTCCAGACAGTTGGAGCAGTTTCCACAGAGCTCTTTTGCCTGTTCCCCAAAATAACCGAGAATATAATTTCGCAGGCATCCCGTAGTCGTACAGTAGGTTGTCATCTTCTGAAGCCGCTCCCGATCCTGCACCTGGATATTCTGCATCTCTTCCGCTGTGTATTCTCCATAGTTTTCCTTGCTTTCCAGCAGAAACTGATTGATAACGACGTCCTGAGGCGAATAGTAAATGATGCATTCTGACGGCTCCGAATCCCGTCCGGCTCTTCCCGCTTCCTGATAATAATTTTCCAGACTTTGGGGCATATTGTAATGCAGGACATACCGGACATTGGACTTATCAATCCCCATTCCAAACGCATTGGTTGCGATCATCACCTGGATCCGATCGTAAATAAAATCCTCCTGACTGCTCTTTCTTGCCTCATTGCCCATTCCCGCGTGATATCTGCCCACTGAAAATCCCGCACTTTCCAGAAACAGGTAAAGTTCATCCACATTCTTTCTTGTGGCACAGTAAATAATTCCGCTTTCATCCGAATGTTTTTCCAGATACTCCCGGATTCTTTCTTTTTTCTCTTTTGTTCTCTGCACCTCAAAATACAGATTTTCCCGGTCAAATCCTGTCACTGCCACATAAGGATTCTGCAGCTTCAGTACTTCCCGGATGTCTGTCTGTACACGCTTTGTTGCCGTGGCAGTAAAGGCTGTCACGATCGGACGGACAGGAAGCTGGCGGATAAATGAAACAATCCGCACATAACTCGGTCTGAAATCCTGTCCCCACTGAGAAATACAGTGTGCCTCGTCAATCGTCACCATAGAGATTTCGGCATGACAGGCAAAGTCGAGAAACCTTGGAGTCTCCAGACGCTCCGGCGCCACATAGACGATTTTGTATCGTCCCGCTTTTGCAAATTCCAAAGCCTTTGCAACCTGGTTTTCTGTCAGAGAGCTGTTGATATATGCGGCATGAATCCCGCTTCATTCAACGCCTTCACCTGATCCATCATCAAAGAGATCAAAGGGGAGATCACGATCGTAATTCCCCGCATCATCAATGCCGGAACCTGATAGCATAATGATTTTCCGGCTCCGGTAGGCATAATGGCAAGCGCATCTCTTCCCGCCAAAATCTGATCGATGATCTCCTCCTGGCCCGGACGAAATGAATCGTATCCAAAATATGTTTTTAAAATCTGTAGTTTTTCCCCTTCCACTGTCAGACCTCCTCTCTTTCTAAATTCCAAGCGTCTTTCGCACTTGTTCTCTTCTCTGATAAAACTCCTGATAAAATGACCCGTCATCCTCTGCTTCGTATGGAGTCTGATAAAACAATCGCAGAATATACGTCGTAAGGATCTGGATATTCTCTTTTTCCAGCTCTCCTATTGACTCTTCGCAAGTCAGAAGAAATTGGTGCCAGTCTGAAATGTACTGCTCATAAGCTTTCAGGTTGGTAATTCCGAGCCATTTTTTCACTTTCACCTTTCCGCGGTTCTCTTTTTTGCATTCTTTTGTCAGAAGAAAATATCGAAATCCCTCTTCTTCATACAGCCTTCCCAGCGGAAACAGTCGGCAGATTCCCGACCGAAACGCATGAATCCCACATCTTTCGTTCTCATCCAGAAACGGACAGGCATCCGTCTTAGGATCCATTTTTAAATTTGGAAGGATCATACCATCTACTACATTTAACTCGATCTCCTGATTCAGAAGCCCGGCAAAATCCTTTCCGGTTGCCTGTTTCAAATGAAACAGATCGATGGGATCCAGAATAATAGATTTCCCCATTCCGCGACAGCATGCCGAACACCCCTGACACTCATAACAATCTGCCTTTACCATATCATTTGAAGTATATAATTTTCCATCTGAAATCTCATTTAAATCTACATTACGCCTCATACAAGCTCCTTTATCATCTAAAATATTTCTAACCAGTTTATTTTAACACGCTTTTTATGGACTGGACAACAGCAACTATTTCTCCGTCATTTTTGCCAATTTTATATCCATTTCTCCACTTTTTTATTGCAATATGATACAATACAAAAACAAACAACCTAACAAAGGAGGGCACACTATATGAATCACCTGAATTCTATTTATCAGCGTCTGCAGTCTAATTATAGCGATTGTGATATCACATACGCTCCCGGGCTTTTGACTGTAAAGTGCAAAAACGGTGAAATCCGGGCAGACGGTTTTCGTACCTGCTTTCTCGAAGATGGAAAGACCGTACAGGAGCTTTTGGAAAAAAACGATGACAATCTCTATGAAGAAATGGAACGATTTATCCTTTATCTGCAGGAAGGCGGAGCAGATGCCGCACAATCGGATGAATTAAAAATGCTGAAAAACCCTGCTTATCACAATGCATTTACACGTTCCGGCAAAATTGCCGGTCGTATTTTATTGATCGCAGGCGGTGCAGAACTTCTGCTTTTGGCGTTTTGTTTCCGTCAGGATCAACTGCTTTTCTTTTTACTGCCATTGCTGATCTGGCCGATTTTTTCACTGGCTCTGATTGCCTTTGTGCGCAAAAAGATCCTCGCCCGGATCTGGATCTGTCCGAATTGTGGCTCCCGGCTTCCTTTGACCTGTTCTCCTTTTTCAGTTATCATTGAATACGTAGCTTCCTGCCCTGCTTGCGGAGCAAATCTGGAGACAGAGTCACTTCCATCGGAAATTCCGGAGACAGACGATGAGGATGGAAAAATATCCGATACAGCAGATCAGTCCATGACGTTCTCCCCGAATCCAGAAGGAGTGGTCAAACCACCTCGTAAATGGCCGGCACTCCTTTCCGGTATTGTGATCATTTTGTACAGTCTCCTGGGACTGTTTATGACACTGTTTTATATGGGGGATGCCCCTTCTGTCGGGATTGCACTGGGAATTGTGATGCATGTGAGCATTCTTCTGTCCGGTATCGCCTTGCTGGTTTGTCGTGCTCCAAAACTGCCGGAACATTCCCGTCCTGTCATTTGTATCCAGGAGCGACTTTTCGTTTCTGTTTTAGCGTTTATTGTCTGGCCACTGGCACTTTTTCTTTTGTTGATTGCTTTCGGATACTGCGTCCAGCCTCCTCTGGATGTTCCATTTGGTCTGATTATGTTTCTGATTGGACTGGGACTTCTCATCTGCGGGATCTGGATGCTGCTGGCCGGAAAAACCGCAGATTGTACGTTTTGAAAACGGAAGTCTGACTTATATGACAAGCTGGGGACGCAAACGTGAACTTCTTCCCGGACAGCGATTTTCCATCCGCTTCGGAGCCAATGACTCCATTCAGTTTTTAAATGCGGACAAAAAGAAAATTTTCGCGATCGAACGTAATATGCGCGGCGTAGACAAACTGGCGGACTGGTCGAATCCAGAGAGATTCCGCTTGAGATAACAAAGTTAAAAGAACAACAGATTCAGCAGGAAGAAGGAATCGAACCTGTCATTCAATGGCGGGAAGAATATACAACCCGACTTCACAGCCACCTAAAAGAAATCCGACTTGGGAAACGGCTGGTACTGGCACTCTTCTGGGCCGGCAGTATCATTCCGCTTTTCTTTTTCATCGCAGGAGCCTTGAAGTTCAGCCAGACCATCTACCTGATGGCAGCTTCTCCCCTTCCATTGATTGTATATTATCTGGCGTTTGCGCCTGTCCTGACACTAAACGGAAAGCAAAAAGGCGCCACTGCAGAATGGCAGGCTCACCATATCCGCATTTCTCTCCCTCTGGTTTTGCTTCCTGCATTGTGGCTGATGTCAGTATTTCACTACGGTCTGGAGCAAGTACTGATTATGGAAGAAAAATGGTACACACTGGCATTCTGGTTTGGACTTGGCGCAATCTTTATCATCGCCTTTGTCCTTCGCACTCCAAAACGTCTGCGTGGAGAAGGGCTTTTCATGATCAGTCTGTCACTCCTGTTGGTGGCAGAACCGATGGTGTATGCCGGTAATTTTGCCCTGTGTGGAGAGGAAACCCACTATCCGGCAAAAGTACTGGAACGAAATATAGAACAAGACGATGACGATGATTCTCTGGAATATTCTTTGACTGTGCAGTTGGATGACGGAACAGCTTTTGAATTTCCTGTTACCGAAGAATTGTATGAAATGGAAGAGTCCGGAACAGAATTTGTTGTATGTCAGAGAGAAAATCCATTGGGTGTGCGGATGCTGGATCTGCACTTGCCGCCTGAAAAATAGTCACAGATATTTTTATAAATGAACTGAGAAATCAAAATTACAATAAGTGAGGAGAAAAAATATGTTCAATATAATAGAATTGTTATTTCCTGTGATCTTCATACTAATCTTTATAATGATTATATTCACTTTGGCAAAGGGGATTTCTACTTGGCATAAAAACAATAATTCTCCCCGTTTAACTGTATCAGCAAGAATCGTTGCAAAACGCCAGAATACCACGTATCACAATCAGCCAAACGCTGGAGATACCTCAGGAGCTTATGGATATCATACAACATCCAGTACTACTTATTATGTCACTTTTCAAGTGGAAAGCGGTGACAGAATAGAGATGTCTGTATCCGGCTCAGAGTACGGAAAGCTTACAGAGGGCGATGAAGGAAAATTGACATTTCAAGGAACAAGATATTTACAATTCAATATGGAAAATTGAACAACAAATACATCATTGAACAGAGAATATTTCAATGATACAATTCTATCCATTAGAATAAATTATTAGGAGCAATACAGAAACTTATGGAAAAAAATACATTAGGTGAAATAATCCATCATTTACGCAAAAAAGCGGGACTAACACAAGAAGCATTGGCGGATGGTATTTGCTCCCCTGTTTCTATCTCAAGGATAGAAAACGGAAAACAAATGCCATCGGGAAAAGTTTTAGAACAACTCCTTGCACGCCTTGGCACAAGCACTTATCAGCTCTGCAATATTTATTATGAAAACGAGTGTCAGTCATCCTTACGCCAAACTTTAGATGAAATCAGTGAACAAGTATCCGCAGGTGAGTTTATTCAGGCAAAAAAGACATTACAGCAGCTTTCTACTGAAAAAATGGACATCGCTAATCTCCAGTACACCAAAATGATTCATGTGGCAATTCGTATGCATGATGGTGCTGCAGACGAGCAAATGGAAGATGAATTAACAAACGCACTCCATCTGACAAAACCCGATATCGACTTCAATGATTTTCGCAGGGAGTTGTTTTCCCCTACGGAGGCTAATATTCTTGTCATGCTAACGGCAGCAAAATATATGGCGGGTAAAAATTTAGAAACTATTCGTATTGGTGAGGAAATCCTGTTTGCCTTGGAACGCAGCCATAGTCGTCTTTCTGACTATAAGGTCCTTCAGATCAATTTAGCGCATAATCTAAGCCAAATTCTGCAAGATGAGGGACGGTATCAAGAAGCGCTTCTCTATGCAAAAAAGCAGAGAATCTCAGCATTTGTGGAACAGAACAGTTTCTCCTTCCGGAAATTGAATTTAGTATTGCACAAATTCTTAACAATATGAAAAAAAGGCAGGAAAGTCGTATGCGTATGGAAGCGCTGATTCCCTATATGCGCCTGATTGGAAAAAAAGAAATGGCAGATTTAGTTCAAGAATATTTAGAGAAAAACTTAACAAATGATGTAAATTAAAACTATACATGGCTCGATATGGAAATGCCGCATTCTTCCCTTTACAATTTACTTGTCGAAGGGAGATATCAAGATTATGAAAAAAATAAAATGGGAACACATCCTGCTGTTTTTCTTAGAATTACTAGTAAATATGGCAACTGTAGGTGTCGCAATTCTATTAAATGCCTTAATTGATGCTGCACAAATTTCCATTACCAGCCAAGACGCTCACCATTTACAAAAAGTGTTGTTTATTAGTATTCTCTATGCTGTATGTTTAGGTGTACTGGTCTTTTTGTCAAATCGATACAAAGCCTGCTATATCAGAAAACGTTTACTTGAGATGCGTACTGTATTAGCAGATGGTACTTTGCAATCAAGTATTGCTAACTATGAAGAAACGGGTAATGCGTCATATGTTACGGCATTCAACCAAAATTTTTCTATCATTGAGGAAAAAGTGTTGCAAAACCGTATTTCCATCTTAGACTCTGTCATTTGTATCGTGTTTGCTGTTCTCGTGCTTTTATACATGAATCCACTTATTGCTGTTATCTCCATTGCAGCCATGGCAATCCCAAGCTTATTGCCAAGTCTTTTTACCAAGGTACTTGGCACAGCACAGGAAACAGTCATGAAATCAACAACATCCTACAATGAAACAGTAGCTGATCTTCTAACTGGTTATGAAGTGATAAAAACTTACCATGCAGAGGATGAGATGTTTCATAAATTTTCTAAGACAGCAAAACGATTAGATAGCAACAAAGAACATTTTTCATCCTTGATGGCAAGTGTATATGGTTTAACTACACTTTCATCTGTCGCTGTCCAATTTTTTATCATGGGGTTGGCTGGATTTTTTGCAGTTAAGGGATATATCACCATTGGCAGTATTGTCGCAGTCACTCAGCTTACCGGACAAGTGATTTCTCCTGCCTTCGAGCTTTCTGCAAAGATTAGCGAACTAAAGTCTGCCAGACCTGTATTGGATACTTTGCATACTCTTTCTCATCCTGAAATCCATGAGAAAAAAACAGGACACAAACTCAAAAAACATATTTCACTACGAAATGTAAGTTTCAAGTACGATGACAGAACTATCTTAAAAAATGTATCTGCCACTTTTGAAAAAGGAAAGAAATACGCGATTCTCGGAAAAAGTGGAAGTGGGAAAAGCACACTGTTAAAACTCATTGACAGGGTAATTATCCAGAATTCGAAGGAAAGATTTGTACAGATGAAATCGCAGCTCTTCCAGACAGACTGGCTATGATTCATCAAAAAACTTTTTTATTCAATGATAGTGTTCGCAATAACCTTACTCTGTGGAAATCATACACAGAGCACGAAATCACAGAAGCTGTTAAGAAAGCAGGACTAAAGGTGTTTATTGAAAATTTGCCACAAGGACTCGATACAATAATCGAGGAAAACGGAAACAATTTCTCAGGAGGAGAATGTCAACGTCTTGCTATCGCCAGAGCTTTGTTAAGTGGAAAGGATATACTGCTAATGGACGAAGCAACATCGTCATTGGATGAACAAACCGCAAATGCTGTAGAAAACAGTATTTTATCATTGGAAAATATCACATGTATCAGCGTCACTCACAGACTCTCTCCGGAAACCATGCAAAAATATTCCGCAGTCCTGACAATGGACAAAGGAGAATTGCACGAATATGTTCTATGATATTATGCAAATAACTATTATTTCTATTGCTGCGCTTATTGCCATAATTTACTTAAGTATTTGCCAAAAACAACATGCGGAACTATATAATAAGGTATTTGAAGCAGGATTCACACATGACATTTCTGCAGAATCAGTAGAAAAGTATCGAAGAAATTACGTTTTAACAGAAATCATGTAAATTGTAACCTATTGCCTTACAGAATTGATGCAGATGTGCTATATTGAAGATGCAAAAAGAACAACCGCCCATAAGGGGTTGACCAATTAAAGAATGTACATAGAAAATGCCACCCAAACTCGCCAAAGTATCATATCATTCTGAGGGTGGTTTTTCTATGGCTTAAATCATCAGTGACATTAGTGCCAAATATGTATCCTGTAATGCTTTGTATTTACGAAGCAATTAGCATTCCTTATTATTTACATTGTTCTTCTAACTGTTTCTTAAGCTGCTCAAGTTCGCTTTCTTTTTGTTGCAAAAGAACTTCCTGAGATGCAAGCAACTCACTTTTTTGCTTAATAGTGTTTTGCTGTTCCTGAATAGTACTCTGTTGTTCATCGATCGTATCCTGCATTTGATCGATCATATACTGTACGGTATTCTTATCCAATATTTGTAATTCTTTTGAAAACAATCCCATAACTTTCTCCACATTCCTGCAAAGCTCATAAATCTCCCGGTACATAGGAATAAACTTCGGATATTGTTTGATTAGCTGGACGATTATTTCCGGATTATCCTCGCTGAGAAATGTGAGCCACGCATCTAAATCGTTTTTGATACCTTATCGGACAAAGTCCGCCCGCCGCAGGCATGTATTACGGGATGCCCGGATGGGTATACCTTTATTGTGACGGGTTTCCCGATAGATGTCAAGTGGGATGAAAACGAATTCCTGCAGAAGCTCCATATGAAGTCCTGTATCTGACTTTTGACAAAAATGGTGGACATAATCCTGCTTGTGCCGTTTCATCTCTCCGGAACTTTTTTCTATAAAAACAATGGTATACACGCTTTTTATATCCCGATAGCTGAATTTCTTTTTCCGTTCATTTTTGGCACGTTTGTATTGCCGTAGTAAAAGATCAGCCAAATAGCATGCGCTGCGTTGTCCGGGAAAGGAATATCCTATTTTTTGCACTTCAATGTTTGCAATGCTTCCATCTTCCAGTTGAACAACAATATCCATAATAAGCAAAGCATTTTCTTCTGCAATTCGGGAAGAATCGTTTGGAAGTACGTGTAAAATACGAATATGCCGTTGTAATATCAGTGACAGTAATTCTTCCAGACGTGAAGGTGCAGTATCCGGATTTAAAATTTCTTTGAAAAAAGAATCGTAAAGTATTTTGACACCCTGCATTCCTGTGCAAAATTGCAGAAATTCTTCTTGTTGGGATTCGTCCCACGAATCAAACAGAAATTTTAATTCAGGGGTAGTTTGAATTTTTTTACAAAGCTCCTCTCGGGTTTGAATCATTGGAAAATATTGTTTTAATCCATTGCTCATAAGCGGTTCCTCCTGATGGTTTGTGAATTAGATTGAAAATTTGATGATTTCATCTGGATTTGTTTTTTGAAAATAAAGAAGAGAACATGGAAATAAAAAGAAATATCCGTTCTCCTGAAATGTTATGAATAAAGTCTAACACAAGGAATATGAAGTGTCCAATAAAAATTTCATAAATAGAATAACACTTCCATTCCTCACTGCTATTTTGCAGATTTTTGTGCAAGATTCCCCATAAAAAATCGCCTTTTACTTTCCTCAAGCAAAAGACGATTTTTACGATTTTCTTTTATTTCACACTCTCTTTTGTAATCAGCTCCACTTCCACCGGGATGGTTTTTTCCACTGTTTCACCCTGCAAAATCTGAATCGCGGTCTCAACTGCTGTCTCTCCCATCAGATTCGGTTTCTGTGCCACAGTTGCTGCCATTTTTCCTGCTTTGACTGCTGCGACTGCATCGTCTGTCGCATCAAAACCAACCACCAGGATTTTCTTGTTTCCAACTGCTTCCACTGCTCCAAGTGCCATCTCATCGTTATGTGCAAATACACCCTGAATTGCGGAATTTGCCTGCAGCATATTTTCCATAACACTCATTCCCTCAGAACGATTGAAGTTCGCGGTCTGTTTGGAAACAACATTCAGCTTTTTATCTGCCACCAAATGGAATCCTTTTCCTCGCTCGATCGTTGCACTGGCTCCGGAAACGCCCTCCAGTTCTGCTACTTTTGCATTTTCTCCAAGAAGTGATACCATATATTCTGTTGCCATTTTCGCACCTTCCACATTGTCAGAAGCAATGGCACAGTCTACGTCTACTCCGTTTACACCGCGGTCTACTGAGATCACTTTAATTCCTCTTGAAACCGCATCCTTCACTGCCGGTGCAACTGCATCGGAATCCACCGGATTTACGATCAGGACACTGATATTTTTTGAAATCAGATCTTCGATATCGCTGGTCTGTTTTGCCGCGTCATCCCCGGCGTCTACCACGATCAGTTTTTCCCCTTCTGTTTTTGCCTTTTCTTTTGCACCTTCACTTAATGTGACAAAGAATGGGTTATTTAATGTAGAGACAGAAAATCCGATACTTCCATTTCCTGCCGCTTCTCCGGATACGTTTTCTGTTTCTCCGTCAATCGTAATCGCATTACAGCCGGTCACACCAAACACCATAACTGCCGCAGCCAGTACACTTACAAATCTCTTCATTCTCATACCGTATTCTCCTCTCTTATCGTCTTCTGTCAGACAATACCGCGATCAAAATTACAATTCCTTTTACCACATCCTGATAATAGGAAGATACACCCAGAATATTCAGTCCATTGTTCAGTACTGCAATGATCAGAACGCCGATAAACGTTCCCCAGATCTTTCCACGTCCGCCATTCATACTCGTTCCGCCAAGTGCTACGGCTGCGATCGCATCCAGCTCATAGCCCTCGCCCAGTGTCGGCTGTGCAGAACCAAGACGGGATAATAAAATCAACCCGGAAAGTGCAGCCATACATCCGGAAATCGCATAAGCTGCCAGTTTTGTGCAGTCAATATTGACTCCTGCCAGATTGGCTGCTTTTGCATTGCTTCCTGTCGCATAAATATGACGTCCGAAAGTTGTTTTCTGCAGTACGAATAAGAAGATCACAAAAATCAGTAAAAACAAGATGACCGGAATCGGAATGTGATAAAAGTTTCCTTTTCCTACCACTTTCAGTGTAAAGCTGTCTCCCAGGTTGGAGATCGGTTTTCCATCCATATAGATCATCGTCAGTCCACGGAACACGGTCATTGTAATCAACGTTGCAATAAAGGGCTGTAATCTGCCTTTTGTTACAAGAAATCCACTGATACATCCAAATCCGGTTCCGATCACCAGCGCCAGGATCATTGCCAGTCCCACCGGCATTCCGCCTGAAATAAATCCTGCACACAATGCCGTCGTCAGAGCAAGTACCGAACCTACAGACAGGTCAATCCCGCCTGTCAGAATGACACAAGTCATACCAAATGCGATGAGCCCGTTAATAGAAGACTGTCGAAGCAGTGATAAGAAGTTCCCCACTGTCCGGAATTCCGGACTGATCGCTCCGATCACAACAATTAACAATACAAGCGCGATCAGCGCTCCCAGATCTTGTATATAATTTGCCGCTTTTTTCTTATTCATTGAGATTTCCTCCTGTCGCCAGAATCATAATATTTTCCTGATTTGCCTCTTCTTTGCTTAAAAATCCTCTCACCAGACCTTCTCTTACTACCATTACCCGGTCAGACATTCCGAGCACTTCCGGCAGTTCGGAAGATACCATAATGATCGCCACTCCCTTTGCGGCAAGATCATTGATAATACTGTAGATTTCCTTTTTTGCCCCAATATCCACACCGCGGGTTGGTTCATCCAGAATCAGCACTTTCGGATTCGTGTACATCCATTTTGCAAATACAACCTTCTGCTGGTTTCCACCGCTTAAGTTATTACATTCATGCTGCGGTCCAAAACCCCGGATATGTAACTCCTCGATCCCCTTTTTGACCAGCTCTTTTTCTTTCTCTCTCTGGATCACCCGTGTCTGGAAATACGCTTCAGATTTGCGAGAGAAATATTTTTCATAATGCTCTCTTCCAGCATCAGCCCTTCTACTTTCCGGTCTTCTGTGATAAATCCGATTCCGTTTTTCATTGCCTGTTTCGGCGTTTTGTTCTCGATCTGTTTTCCATTCAGAAAAATCTCTCCCGTCACATGCGGCATATTTCCGAAGATTGCTGCATAATCTCCGTTCTTCCGGCTCCCATCAGCCGGATACTCCCAGCACTTCCCCTGCATGCACTTCAAAAGAAACCTTTTCAAATACGCCCGGACAGGTCAGATTTTTTACTTCCAGAACACGATTACCGATGCTTACGTTCCGCTGCGGATACCGCTCTCCAATCTCTCTTCCGATCATCATTTTGACTACATCATTCATGTCTGTCTCAGAAATCTTCTTTGTGTCGATATAAGTTCCATCCCTCAGGATCGTAATCCGGTCGCACAGTTCAAAAATCTCTTCCATCCGGTGCGAGATATACACAATGGAGACACCCCTTTCACGCAGCGCGTTTGCAGCCTCAAACAGTACTCTCGTCTCACTCTGTGTCAGTGCTGCCGTCGGCTCATCCATGATGATCACCTTTGCATTTACCATCAGCGCCTTTGCAATCTCAACCATCTGCTGCTGTCCTACGGAAAGCTCTTCCATCCGCTGTCCCGGATCGATCTCTACTCCAAGGCGTTTCAAGATTTTTTCTACTTCCCGGCGCATTGCTTTTTTGTCACATACACCGCACTTCTTTTTGATTTCTTTGCCGAGAAACATATTTTCTTCTACTGTCAGATCAAATAACACGTTCAGTTCCTGATGGATAAATACAATCCCTGCTTTTTCTGCTTCTCTGGCATTTTTGTAGCAGACTTCCTGTCCGTCCACGATCACCTGCCCCACATCTTTTGTATAAACACCTGTCAAAATCTTCATCAACGTCGATTTTCCCGCACCGTTTTCTCCCATCAGTGCATGAATTTCTCCGGTACTGAGTACAAATCCGGCATTGTTCAACACGGCATTGTTCCCAAAAGACTTGTTGATCCCTCTCATTTCAATTTCCATAAGCTGTTCTCCTCTCTTAGAAAATACAACCCGACTGTAAAATAATATTTGCATAAGGCGTTGTCTCTCCGGTTCGAATAACTGCCTTGCATGTTTTTGTCATTTTTTTCAGATCGCTGTGCAAAACAAATTGTATCTCTGGTTTGAAACCCGTTTCATGCTTTGCAAAAAATTGTTCGATCTGACGGAGTATCTCCGGATTCTGAAGTTTCATCTCCTCTGCCAGTATGATCTTCTCTACTTTCATATCTGCCCCTACTTCTTCCAACACATCCATAAAAGACGGCTGTCCGAATTTTACGGCCAGATCGATCCGTTCTGTCTCATCCGGGATCGGCAGTCCACAGTCTCCGATACAGATTGTGTCCGTATGTCCCATATAAGACAACACTCTGGAAATATCACTGTTTAAAATCCCCTGTCGTTTCATGCTCTTCCTCCCAGTTTTTCCAATTCTTCTTCGACTTCCTGTGCCATCGGCATTCCGCTCTGTGCCCCGAATTTTTCTGTGGATAAGCTGGCTGCCACATTCGCATACCGAAGTGCTGTCTCCATATCCGCTCCTTTTGCTCTCTGCAGGGCAAATGCACCGTTTAACGTATCTCCTGCCCCGGTCGTATCTGCCACATTCGCTTTTCTCGCCGGTACACTCAAGATTTCTCCATTCTTCAAACAAGTAATCACACCTCTGGAGCCCTGTGTGATGATCAGTTTTTCCGGATACTCTCTTAACAAGTCCTCTGTAGAATACTCCTCTCCAAAAATCAGGACCGCTTCATGTTCATTTGGTGTTACATACGTCACTTTTTCGATCACTTCCAACGGAACGTTTGACGCCGGAGCCGGATTTAACACTACCGGAATCTGATTGTCATAACAGAAATCTACAACATAATACACCGTATCCAGCGGAATCTCCTGCTGCAGCACAACCATATCAAAAGTCTTCAGCTCCTCTTTGATCCTGTCAATATAATCTCTGTCCACTTTCCCGTTTGCTCCCGGAACCACGATGATCGTATTGTCATTTTCTCCGACTGTGATCATAGCAATCCCTGTCGGAACTCCCTCTAAAACCTTGATATGTCCCGTCTCTACACCGACTTTCTTGAAATTCTCCAATAACCGGGTACCATTTGCGTCATCTCCAACACATCCGAACATCTCCACTTTTGCTCCGAGCTTTGCCATAGCAACCGCCTGATTCGCACCTTTCCCTCCCGGAATATAATGAAGGCTGTCTCCTCGAAGTGTCTCCCCTTTTAGCGGAATCCGCTCTGCGGTCACCGTCATATCCATGTTAATGCTTCCTACTACTGCCAGTTTCATTCTGCTTCTCCTTTCTTTTTCGTCGTCTGACGCCTGATCAGCTCAACATCAAATATATTTTCTTTCTGATACGAAATCTCTTCTCCATGATGGATGATCATCTGTACTGCCAGTTTTCCCATTTCTTCAATGGCTGGGAAATGGTCGTCAGCTCCGGTGTCATTCTCCTGCTGAACTCAATATTGTCAAATCCGACCAGCTGTACATCTTCCGGGACTCTTCGCCCGTTCTGATGAAGCACCTTATAGACTGCCATTGCCGCCATGTCATTGCTCGCCAGGATTCCATCGGTATCCGGGTATCTGCGAATCAGTTCTTCTGCTGCCGCAAGTCCGGCATCGTAATCATAATCACAGTCGATCCAGACAGCTTTTCTTCCATACTTTCTGCACACATCCTCATATCCCTGATAACGCTGCTGCCCGCTGGAAAACTTCATCGGTCCCCGCAGGCACACAATATGCTGACAGCCGCATTCAATCAGATGCTCTGCCGCAAGTTTTCCGCCTTTGTAATGATCTGATTCGATAAATGCGATTTCCCGTCCCTCAGAAAGCTTTCTGTCCATCACGACAACCGGAAGTCCGCATTCTGCAATCTTCTTTCCGGTCCGATCGCTGTTGGTCATGATCACAATTCCATCTGCCTGCATCTGTACAAGCATCTGAATGTTCATCCGTTCTTTCTTCGGATTATTTGCTGAATTGCATAACAGCATCTTATATCCGTTTTGAAAGGCTTCCTCCTCCACTGCTTTGGCGATTTCACTGAAAAATGGATTTTCAATATTCGGAACGATCATTCCAATAATCTTTGATGATTTCTTAAACAATGCCCGCGCCAGTTCATTTGGTTTGAACCCCGTTTCTTGAATAGCCTCAAGAACTCTTTGCTTCTTCTCCTCATCCACATTCGCTGTTCCATTCATCACTCTCGATACAGTAGCAGGTGAAACTCCTGCGATCTTTGCAACTTCTCTGATACTTGCCATCTTATGTCCTCTTTCTTTTGCTGCTGTGAAACTTTTTGAAACCCGTTTCATATCTTGATTTTATTATAGGCATAACTCCTGACATCTGTCAATCTCCTTTGTAGACTTTGGTGGTATTGTATAGATATCTCTCTTTTCTTTTATTCCTATCGCCCAAAAACTCTGCCTTTTTTATGCATAATCCCTATTTTATTTTTCCGCTTCCATTATACTTGACTGTTTCAGTCCAATATTGTAAGATGAGACAAAACGTCAGGGAGGTCAGATATGTTATTTACCAAAGAATGTGATTATGCAATCCGCATCATGCGTGCATTATCTTCCGGAGAGTTAATCAGTGTCTCACGGGTCTGCGAGATGGAGCATCTGCCCTCTGCCATGACTTACAAGATTACCAGAAAGCTGGAAAAGTCCGGATTTTTAAAAAGCTGTCGGGGTACCAACGGGGGATATGCGCTCAACTTAAAGCTTGCAGAGATTTCTCTCTATGATCTCTGCGCTGCCATAGATCCGGATATCCTTCTTTTAGAATGTATGAAAGAGGGTTATCCTTGTTCTATGAACAGTCCGAAAAATCCATGTCTGGTACATCACGAATTCTGCCGGCTGCAGAATATGCTGGTGCAGGAAATGAAACAAAAATCTCTTGCCGAATTATTTCGGTAAGTGTTTTTTTGCCTTAATCTTTACTATTTTAGTACAGTTTTATCAAAGGAGGATTTTACAAAATGAATCAATGTTATGGATGCAATACATGCAAAAGCGCAGACAAGCCTCTAGAAGGCTTTATCCGCTCGCTTCCGATGGAAACTTCCCATCACCGCGTGGAAGGACAGAGCACAAAATGTGGATTTGGACTGCAGGGAGTCTGTTGTCGTCTCTGCTCCAACGGTCCTTGCCGCATCACTCCAAATGCGCCGAGAGGAATCTGCGGTGCCGATGCCGATACGATCGTAACCCGCAATTTCTTAAGAGCAGTGGCTTCCGGCAGCGGATGCTATATCCATATCGTTGAGAATACTGCCCTCAATCTGAAGAAAACCGCCCAGATCAAAGGAGAATTAAAGGGTCTGAAATCTCTGGAGCATCTGGCGGAGATGTTTGGAATTACAGACGAAGATGTCTATGTAAAAGCAGAAAAAGTGGCAGATGCCGTACTTGCCGATCTGTACAAACCGGAATATGTTTCTGCAGAACTGATTGAGAAAATCGCATATGCACCACGTATTAAACGCTGGAAAGAACTGGGAATCATGCCGGGCGGTGCAAAAGCAGAGGTATTCAAAGGTGTTGTAAAATGTTCCACCAATCTGAACTCCGACCCTGTGGATATGCTTACCGACTGTCTGAAGCTTGGTATTTCCACCGGAGTGTACGGGCTGACCTTAACCAATCTGCTCAACGATGTTTTGCTCGGACAGCCGGAGCTTCGCCTGGCCCCGGTAGGACTGCGTGTGATCGATCCGGATTACATCAACATTATGATTACCGGACATCAGCACACGATTTTCGTAGATCTTCAGGAACGCCTGATTTCAGAAGAAGCAAAGACAAAAGCGCAGGCTGTTGGTGCAAAGGGATTCAAACTGGTAGGATGTACCTGCGTAGGACAGGACTTACAGCTCAGAGGCGCACACTATACCGAAATATTTGACGGTCATGCAGGAAACAACTATACAAGTGAAGCAATCCTGGCAACCGGAGCGATCGATGCAGTTCTTTCAGAATTTAACTGTACTCTTCCGGGAATCGAGCCAATCTGTGAAGAATTGAAGATCCGACAGATCTGTCTGGATGATGTTGCAAAGAAAGCGAATGCGGAACTGATGCCGTTTGAATTTGAAAACCGCGAAGAACAAAGCAGCATTATTATTGATAAAATCATCGAATCCTACAAGGAACGACGGGGAAGTGTTGCGTTACACCTCATGGAAGAACATGGAAATGACCATACATTAACGGGTGTCAGTGAAGGTTCTTTAAAATCCTTCCTGGGCGGAAAGTGGACGCCGCTAATCGAACTGCTGGCATCCGGAGAGATCAAAGGTCTTGCCGGTGTGGTGGGATGCTCCAACCTGACTGCAGGCGGACATGATGTCTTGAGCGTGGAACTGACAAAAGAACTGATCTCTCGCGACATCCTCGTCCTTACTGCCGGATGTTCTTCAGGCGGAATCGAAAACTGCGGACTCATGACTCCGGAAGCTGCCAAATATGCCGGTCCAAAGCTGCGCGCTGTCTGTGAAAAACTGAACATTCCGCCGGTTTTGAATTTTGGTCCTTGTCTTGCGATCGGCCGTCTGGAAATCGTTGCAACAGAAATCGCCGCAGAGCTTGGCGTAGATCTTCCACAGCTTCCACTGGTACTTTCTGCCGCACAGTGGCTGGAAGAGCAGGCACTGGCTGACGGATGCTTCGGACTTGCACTGGGACTTCCGCTGCACCTTGGACTTCCTCCGTTCGTAACGGGAAGCAAAACTGCAGTCAAAGTACTCACAGAAGATATGAAAGAACTGACCGGAGGACAGGTCATCATCAACGGAGATGCGAAAGAATCTGCTGATATCCTGGAGCAGATTATTCTGGAAAAACGCCAGGGCTTACATATATAGGAGGTGCCGCTATGAGACGAATTATGATCGATGCCTCAAAGTGCGATGGATGCAAAAACTGCACCATCGCCTGTATGCAGGCGCACCGGGAAACACCGGGAACTGTTTATGATCTGGATCTGACGGACATCCGCAATGAATCCAGAAACCACATCGAAAAGCTGCCGGACGGAACCTATCGCCCTATTTTTTGCAGACACTGCGATCAGCCGGAATGCGTGATGTCCTGTATGAGCGGTGCTCTGACAAAGGATCCGAAAACGGGAATCGTATCTTATGATGAAACGAAATGTGGCTCCTGTTTTATGTGCGTTATGAACTGCCCGTTCGGCGTCCTCAAAGCAGATACTGCCACCCGTACCAAAGTCGTAAAGTGCGACTTCTGCCTGCAGGACGGTGCAGAACCCAACTGCGTAAAAGCCTGTCCAAAACAGGCAATCTATGTTGAGGAGGTGTCATTATGATGCATGTTATTATCGGAGTGGGGGCTGCCGGGATCACCGCAGCAAGAACCATTCGCAGCCAGCAGCCGGATGCCTCTATTACCATGATTTCCACAGATGAGCATGTACACTCCCGCTGCATGCTTCACCGTTATTTGAGCCATGAACGTCAGGAAGATACCTTGTCCTTTGTAGAACCTGACTTTTTTGAAACCAATAAAATCGAATGGATCAAGGGTGTTTCTGTAAAAACAGTGGATGTAAAAAACCAGCAGGTTCTGCTTGATAATGACACATCCTGCCACTATGACAAACTCCTGATCACAACCGGTGCAAACAGCTTCATCCCGCCTGTTGGACAGTTCCGTGAGGCAAACAATGTATTCGGACTGCGGCATCTTTCGGATGCTCAGGCGATCCGCCCGCTGGCCGATCAGGCAGAACAGATTCTGATCGTTGGTTCCGGTCTGGTTGGAATGGACGCTGCCTATGCATTTCTCGAGCAGGGTAAAGAGGTTACTGTTGTGGAAATGGCAGATCGTATTCTTCCGATCCAGTTAAATGAAACTGCCGGAACTGCCTATCGGAAATTATTTGAAGAACACGGATGCCGTTTTCTTCTTGGAAAAAAGGCTTCTGAAACGCATATGAACAGCAATGGTTCAATCGACTATGTCCTTCTGGATGATGACACCCGGGTAGACTGTGATCTGGTCATTGTTGCTGCCGGTGTTCGTCCCGCAGTTGAATGCGTACTGGATACTCCGATCGAAGTAGATCGTTTTATTAAAGTGTCTGACACCATGGAAACCAGCTTTAAAGATATTTACGCTGCCGGAGATGTAACCGGATTATCTGGAATCTGGCCAAATGCCATGAAACAGGGACAGGTCGCTGCTCTCAATATGTGCGGAATCGAAACTGTCTACGATGATCGTTATGCTATGAAAAATACGATGAATTTCTATGGTCTGGTCACACTTTCTCTCGGACGCGGTATCGAAGAAGAGGGAGATGTAGTCCTGGAACAGGAAGATTCCCACAATTATAAACGTGCAATTTTACGAGATGGAAAATTAGACAGTATTTTATTACAGGGAAGTATTGATTATTCCGGAATTTATCAATATCTGATCAAACATAAGATCGACCTTTCCGGTATGGAAAAAGATGTTTTTCATCTGTCTTTCGCTGATTTTTACGGAGTGAAAGAAAACGGCGGATATTGTTATCAGGATCAGGCATAAAGTAAAAGCATTCCTGCATGGATCATTGCTTCTTGGCATATGATTTCCGGCAGGAATGCTTTTTATTTTATTATCTCGCAGATTCACCAACTGCAGCTGCTCCGCTCAATCCGTCTTCACTCTTTTTCTGGTCATAAACCTCTCTGTCTAAAAGCTGCTCGGATTTTGCCACAAGAACTGCTGCTGTTGCCGCACCTGTCACATTTGTTGCTGTACGCATCATATCGACAACGCTTGAGATCGGAACCAGAAGTACAATAATCTCTACCGGAAGTCCTGCTGCAGTAAACAGTGCTGTGGTTGTTACTGTGGAGGTTCCCGGAACTCCTACTGTTCCGATGGAAACGATCAGTGTCAATACGATCAGAAATACATACTGGACTGGGACGTAAATGCTTTTTTCTTCCCAGATAGGACAGCAGTACAAACAGAACTACTGTAATCGCCACTGCCGCTATCGCTAAAACATCAATATCCATTATTTTACTCCTTTAAATGCCGCATCAAGATCTGCGATCAGATCTTCTACTTTTTCAATTCCGATTGAAAGCCGGATCGTGTTTGGTTTGATTCCCTGATCTAACAATTCTTCCTCCGTACACTGGCTGTGAGTGGTGGTTGCCGGATGAATCACCAGAGATTTCACGTCTGCTACATTTGCCAGCAGGGAAAAGATAGACAGCTGATCGATAAATGCCTGGGCCGTCTGCGCATCTCCCTTAATCTCAAAAGTAAAGATAGAGCCGCCTCCGTTCGGGAGATATCTCTTATATAATTCATAGGTTGACTCCGTTTCCAGTGACGGATGGTGTACAGCCTCTACCTGCGGATGATTCGCAAGATACTCCACGATCTTCAGCGCATTGCTCACATGCCGCTCAACACGCAGAGATAATGTCTCCAGCCCCTGCAGGAAGATAAAGGAATGGAACGGAGAAAGTGTTGCACCCGTATCACGCAGGATCACTGCACGGATATAGGTTACAAATGCCGCACTGCCTGCTGCATCTGAGAACGATACACCATGATAACTCGGGTTGGCTTCTGAAATCCACGGATATTTGCCGGATGCCTTCCAGTCAAACTTTCCACTGTCAACGATCACGCCTCCAATCGCTGTTCCATGACCGCCGATAAATTTCGTTGCGGAGTGAATCACCAAATCTGCACCATGTTCGATCGGCCGGATCAGATACGGTGTTGCAAATGTAGAATCTACTACCAACGGAATATTGTGTCTGTGCGCGATCTCTGCCACCTTCTCCAGATCGATCAGATTTGAATTCGGATTTCCAAGTGTCTCTACAAATATCGCTTTTGTATTTTCCTGAATGGCTGCCTCAAAAGATCCTTCTTTCTCAGGGTCCACAAACGTTGTTGTCACATCGTTTGTGAGCGGAAGAGTATGCGCCAGAAGATTGTATGTGCCGCCGTAGATGGTCTTGGATGCCACAATATGCTCTCCCGCCTTTGCAAGTGCCTGAAATGCATAGGCAATTGCTGCCGCACCGGATGCTACAGCCAGCGCTGCCACACCGCCTTCTAATGCTGCAATACGCTGTTCGAAAATATCCTGTGTCGGATTTGTCAGTCTTCCATATATATTTCCTGCATCACGGAGTCCGAAGCGGTCTGCCGCATGCTGTGAGTCGTGAAATACATAAGAGGTTGTTGCATAGATCGGGACTGCTCTTGCATCTGTAACCGGATCTGCCTGTTCCTGTCCAATGTGTAATTGTTTTGTCTCAAATCCCCAGTTTTTAGAATCTCTGATATCTGCCATTTCTATTTCCTCCTTCTTTGGAATCTGTTTCTTTCTTAATTCCTTGTAATCATATTAATATAGTGGGATTTATTTGTCCAATATAGATTGAGAATATCCTGTTATAGATTTATTTTATAGCAGACTCATTGTTTTGTATGGCTGCTTTAACCGTATCCAGAAACATTTCATGTATTCTGTTGTCCTGATCTAATTCCGGATGAAATGCCAGCCCAAACTGTGTCCCGTATTTTACTGCCACGATCCGATCATCTACTGCCGCAAGAACTTCTACTCCTTTTCCAACTTTTTCAATATATGGAGCTCTTATAAATGTCATCGGTATTTTCCCGATTCCCTTCATTTCCTGTACTGTACGGAAACTTCCAAGCTGTCTGCCATAACCGTTTCTTTTCACCGCTGCCGGCAATGTTGCAAAATAAATATTCCGGTCATTTGTCAAATTTTCCGCCAGAAGGATCAGGCCGGCACAAGTTGCCAGCACCGGCAGTCCTTCTTCGATTTTCTGCTTCAATATCTGATACATGTCCAGCTCTTTCAGAAGTTTTCCCTGCACAGTACTCTCACCTCCGGGAAGGATCAATCCATCAAACGGTTTCATCAGGTCCTCTTTTTTGCGGAGTTCCATACATTCTATTCCCAGGTCTTCTATTTTCTTCCGATGTTCCGCAAATGCTCCCTGTACTGCAAGTACTGCGATCTTCATTCTATCTGCCCCTTTCCGCCATCAAAAGTTCTATCTCCTGTTCATTAATTCCTACCATTGCCTCTCCCAGATCCTCAGAAAGCTCTGCCAGCATCCTGTAGTCTTCAAAGTTTGTTACCGCTTTTACAATTGCTTCTGCCCGCTTTCTCGGATCTCCTGACTTAAAAATACCAGATCCCACAAATACGCCTTCTGCACCAAGCTGCATCATCAGCGCCGCATCCGCCGGAGTTGCGATGCCTCCCGCCGCGAAGTTTACAACAGGAATACGTCCGTTATGATGTACATATTCAACCAATTCATACGGCACATTTAGGGCCTTTGCTTCTTCAAACAGCTCATCCTCCCTCATGGAGACCAGTTTTGCAATTTCCCGCTTCATCATTCTCATATGTCTGACTGCCTGTATCACATCTCCTGTTCCCGGCTCTCCCTTTGTACGGATCATAGAAGCTCCTTCATTGATCCTTCTAAGCGCTTCTCCCAAATCTCTTGCACCACATACAAATGGTACCTGGAATTTGCGTTTATTAATATGATAAACATCATCTGCCGGAGAAAGTACTTCACTCTCATCGATATAATCAATTTCGATTGCCTCTAATATCTGTGCTTCAACAAAATGTCCGATCCTGCATTTTGCCATAACTGGAATGGATACTGCTTCCTGAATTTCCTTGATCATCTTCGGATCACTCATTCTGGATACTCCGCCCGCTGCACGGATATCAGCCGGAATCCTTTCCAGCGCCATCACTGCACATGCTCCCGCCTCCTCTGCAATCCTTGCCTGTTCCGGTGTTGTCACATCCATGATCACTCCGCCTTTTAACATCTGTGCTAACTGCTTGTTGAGCTCATATCTTTCTGCACTCATTTGCTGTACCTCCTCTTAATTGCTATCATTTTTATATGAATACTACATTAAGATTGGCTTTTCTTAAACATCCAGTTTTAACATTTTTAACCATGCCAGTTTTAAAAACAAAAAAGCTACCGCTATTATTTCCAATATTTTTCTACTTCCTGCTCAGCCTCTTGGAAAGAAAGCTGGAACTTTTCCTGTACCTTTGCACACACGCATTCTTTTTCCATTCCCATTTCCTGTAATAATTCTACAGTTGCCTGTCTTCTGCCTTCCCTTCTGCCTTCTTTCAATCCAGTGTTTTTATAAACCGTAGAAAAGTACTGGTGATCTCGAATCGCACGCTCTCTTGCCTCATATTCCAGACGCTTCTCCTCATCCGCACTGATCCGGTTCAAATCCTCATACGCCTTCTTAATATATTCGCTTTTTTCCGCTGCCATTTCAAATTCCTCCTTGGTTTCTGCATTGATAAACTGAAGCCATTTCAGCAGCTCTGTCTCCGGATACTCATATTTTGCCAGTTTCGGGAGTTCCAATGTGTGGATCTCAACTTTATCACTGTACATCTTTCTCCCCTGATCTGACCAGAAGTGAAAACAGGAGTAATATTCTTCATCTTCAAACATGGTAAAATTCAAAATCCCGATATGAATACATTTTTCTAATTTCTGATAGTCTTCTCCTGGTTTTAATTGATCGGTAAACATCTTCCCCAGATAGAACAACGTGCGTTCTGCCCAGTATTCACTAGCTGTCACCTGAATTTCAATGTCAATCTGCTCCTTGTTATTTAACAAAACCCGTACATCCAAAATTCCCAACTTATCATCTTTATCCTTCTGGCGCAAATGGGACGGCAAAATCCTGCTCTCAACGATTTCTCCCAGATCAATTCCAAGTACCGCCGCCAGAAATGCGTTGCGCACCTCTTCATCTTCCATCAGCTCTTTAAAACAGAAATCTACTTTTGGCTTCATTAAAAATTGTGTTGTTTTTTCCTTCTTCATACATGCTCCTCCTTGGTTTCTGATGGAATTCAGAAGATTTCGATGAGCATGTAACTGTATTCTTAATTTTATTATATCTTTTGACACGATGTTTCACAATCGCAAATACAGACAAACTCCATCTATTCTCTTGTTACTATGCACGGTAACGTCTTATCCATCTTTTCTGTGCGTTTATTTGGAAATTATTTTTGAATGGCCTCTTATGCCATATTTGAAAACTGAAAGGGATTCCTTTCAAGATTGGTTTTATTATACTTGAAATTTTGTTGGGACACAATTAAATTTCCATGAATATGTTATAAATTTTTCCGTAAAAGTTACTGTTCACACCGGATGTTAAATATAGGTTCTGAACCGTCATGCTTGCATGTAAGGCAAAGAATCTATATTTAACATCTGGTGGAACCAGTCACCGCCCATACATAAGCAATCTAGCACGAAGTGCGGTACTGGAGTGCGCAAGCACGACGATTGCGCATGGATAGGTGGAGATTGGTGGGAACGGTAACTCCGTAAAAGTTACTATATGTGAAAAGAAACAAGGAAGCTGCACCTTTTGCGCAAACTTCCTTGTTTCTTTTCTCTATAAATTCCAGCGTTTTCCCTGAGATACTCGCAATCGGTTCATAGCTCTCGCCAGAGATGCCTGAGAATGATAATATTCCTGGATGCTCTGTTTCTGGCGGATTCGCTCCTCTGCACGCTCTTTCTGCTCCTGTGCATGACGGATATCAATCTCCTCCGGCTTTTCTGCTGTATCTACCAGCAGTGTCACACGGTTGTTGACTACCTCTGCAAATCCTCTTCCGAGTGCAACTTCTACCCAGTTTCCTTCTTCGATCTCCATACGGGCCATTCCGATCTTCACTGCAATCACCATATTTTCATGGTTCGGCAAGATTCCCTTTTCACCATCCGGCGCCGGAATTACAAGCTTTCTGCAGCGTCCTTCGTAAAAAACCCTGTCACTTGCGATGATTTTCAAACCAAATGTATCCATATGCCACGCTCCTATTCTGCCGCCTCAGCATTTGCCTTTGCAATGACATCGTCAATAGTTCCTACATTGAAAAATGCAGATTCCGGATATGCATCCATCTCCCCATCAATGATCATTTTAAATCCACGGATTGTCTCTTTTAACGGAACATATTTTCCAGGGATTCCTGTAAATGTCTCTGCTACAAAGAATGGCTGAGACAAAAATCTCTGGATTTTTCTCGCACGCATAACAGTTGCCTTATCTTCATCTGACAACTCTTCCATACCAAGAATTGCAATAATATCCTGCAGTTCTTTGTATTTCTGAAGAATTGCGATGACTTTATTTGCCACTTCGTAATGCTCTTCTCCGACTACATCTGCTTCCAGGATACGGGAGCTGGATTCCAGTGGATCTACCGCCGGATAGATACCCTGCTCTACAATCTTTCTGGAAAGCACGGTCGTTGCATCCAGATGCGCAAATGTTGTCGCCGGAGCCGGGTCAGTCAAATCGTCCGCCGGCACATAAACTGCCTGTACGGAAGTGACAGATCCGTTCTTTGTAGAAGCGATACGTTCCTGTAATTCACCCATTTCCGTTGCCAGTGTCGGCTGATATCCTACTGCAGACGGCATACGCCCAAGCAGTGCGGAAACCTCAGATCCGGCCTGTGTAAAACGGAAAATATTATCGATGAAAAGAAGTACGTTCTGATGCTGTTCATCACGGAAATATTCTGCCATTGTCAAACCAGTCTCAGCCACACGCATACGCGCTCCAGGCGGCTCATTCATCTGACCGAATACCAAAGCAGTCTTCTCCAGAACACCGGACTCTTTCATTTCAGACCAGAGGTCATTTCCCTCACGGGAACGCTCTCCGACTCCGGTAAAAATAGAGTATCCACCGTGCTCTGTCGCAATGTTTCGGATCAATTCCTGGATCAGCACCGTCTTACCGACTCCTGCACCACCGAACAATCCGATCTTACCGCCCTTTGCATATGGTGCAAGAAGGTCGATGACCTTGATTCCCGTCTCCAGGATCTCTACTACAGGACTCTGATCTTCAAATGTAGGCGGTTCTCTGTGGATTACCCATTTTTCTGCATCCTCGATCTGTTCTTCATTATCAATTGTTTCACCTAATACATTAAACAGTCTGCCCAGTGTCTTCTCACCGACAGGAACTTTGATTCCTGCTCCGGTGGCTGTTACTTCCATATCTTTATGCAGTCCTTCACTGGCAGCAAGCATCAGGCAGCGCACCTCATTGTTTCCAAGGTGCTGTGCAACCTCCATGATGCATTTCTTTCCGTTATTTTCAACTTCCAGAGCATCCTTGATATAAGGAAGATTGCCGTCTTCAAATACTACGTCAACGACAGGTCCCATAACCTGTACAATTCGTCCTTTATTCATATGCTATTCTCACTTCCTTTTCTGCTTCTGCGCCTTCGCACCGCTGCAAACTTCCGTAATTTCCTGGGTAATTGCAGCCTGTCTGGCTCTGTTATATACGATTGACAACTCCCGGATCAGGCTTTCAGCGCTGTCTGTAGCAGCCTTCATCGCCATCATACGGGCATTGTGTTCACTGGCATATGCCTCTACCAGACATCCGTAGACCATACCAATGACATAGTTCGGAACAATACTGTCCATCACACTGTCTGCGGAAGGATACAGTTCAATTGCTTCCCGATACATATTCAGAGGCATTTTCATACTTCCGAAGTCTTTGGCCTCCAACGGAAGCAGTTTCAATTTTTCCGCATCTGTCTGTACCGAATTCTCCATGCGGGTGTATACAACATACACTTCATCCAGCTCCCCTGCCAGAAACTGATCGATCACCGACCAGCCAATATCTCTGGCACGGTGCATCGTCGGTTTCTGAACGGTATACTGGAAATTTGTGTCAATCTCTACATTATGTTTTGCAAAATAATGCCGTCCCAGCTCACCTACAACAAAGAGCTTGTGAATCCCCGGCTGTGCAAGGATCTCTTCTTCCAGCTTGATAATATTATGATTATAAGCTCCGGCAAGTCCCTTGTCTGCCGTAATTACGATCGAACCGATCCTTTTCTGCTCTGCCGGGATATCCTGGCGGGCATCAAAATAAGAATGCCGGATCTCTGGCACATGGCGCAGGATACGGGAAATCTCACCCTGAAGTCCATAAAAATACGGCTCTGTATCCGCCAGTTTTTTTCTGGCCTGCGTCATTTTTGAAGAGGAAATCATATACATCGCATTTGTGATCTTCATCGTATCTTTTACGCTGTTGATGCGGCTCTGTATTTCTCTGATATTTGCCATATTAACACCTGCTCTTCTTGAATTCCTTTGCGGTCTCCACGATCTTTTCGATCAGTTCTTCTGTCAGTACCTTTTTCTCTTCGATTTCCTGTCCGATTTCCGGATAATCTGAATCGAAATGACGAAGCAGGTCTGCCTGGAACTGTTTGATTTTTGCTTTTTCTATTCCAAGCATCACTTTATGTGTCGCCGCACACAGTGTGATGACCTTTTCATGCAGACTGAGCGGATGATAAAGCGGCTGCTTCAACAATTCCATCAAACCACTTCCATACTCCAGCTGTTCTTTTGTCGCAGCATCCAGATCGGAACTAAACTGCGTGAACACTTCCATCTCGCGGTACTGTGCCAGATCAATACGAATACTTCCGGATGCTTTTTTCATCGCTTTTGTCTGTGCGGCACCACCAACGCGAGATACGGAAAGACCTACGTTTACGGCCGGTCTCATACCTGCTGCAAACAGATCGCTCTCCAGGAAGATCTGTCCGTCTGTAATGGAAATTACATTAGTCGGAATATATGCGGATACATCTCCTGCCTGCGTCTCAATGATTGGCAGTGCTGTAATAGAACCGCCTCCCAATTCATCACTCAGACGGCTGGAACGCTCCAACAGTCTGGAATGCAGATAGAATACATCTCCCGGATATGCCTCACGTCCCGGTGAACGACCGAGCAGCAGAGACAATGCACGATAGGCAACCGCATGTTTTGACAGATCATCATAGACGATCAGGACATCTTTTCCCTGATACATAAAATGCTCTGCCATTGCTGTTCCGGCATATGGTGCGATATACTGAAGCGGCGCACAGTCACTTGCTGTAGAAGATACCACAATCGTATAATCCAGTGCATCATTATTCTTCAATGTATTTACAACTTTTGCAACAGTAGAAGCCTTCTGTCCGATCGCCACATAAATACAGATTACATCTTTTCCCTTCTGATTCAGGATTGTATCCATCGCAATGGATGTTTTTCCTGTCTGACGGTCTCCGATGATCAGCTCTCTTTGCCCACGTCCGATCGGGAACATGGCATCGATGGAAAGGATTCCTGTTTCCATCGGTACGCTAACTGATTTTCTGTCAATAATTCCCGGCGCCTCCTGCTCGATCGGACGGTAATCATCTGCTTCGATCTCGCCTTTTCCATCAATCGGAGCTCCCAGTGCATTGACAACTCTTCCTACATATTTATTTCCAACCGGTACACCGGCCTTTTTTCCTGTACGAGTTACTTTTGTCCCTTCTTTGATATCTGTGTCCCGTCCAAAAAGAATGACTCCGATTTCATTTTTCTGAATATCCTGTACCATTCCTTTCAAACCCGTATCGAAGGTAACAATCTCTCCATACATTGCGTGATCAATCCCATAAATAGTCGCAATTCCGTCACCTACAGCAACGACTGTTCCCACTTCGCTGTCTTTGCTCACACTGTCAAAATTTTCTATCTCTTCTTTTAAAATAGAAATAATTTCATCTGAATTGATTGAACTCACCTTGTTCACCTCCAGGTTAATTTTTGTCCTAGTCTGTCCAGACGTCCTTTCAGACTCCAGTCATATTCATCGCTTCCTGTGCGCAGAACAAATCCGCCAAGCAGCGTACTGTCTGTCTGAATCTCAATCCTGGCCTTGCTCGCTTCATATTTTTTACAAAGGAACGCTTCCATATTTTTGAGCTGCTCGTCACTGGGCAGCTCTACACATGTCAATACGGCACTTAAGATCCGATCCTGCTCGTCACAATATCTGTCATATGCAGCAAATATCTCCGGAATCAGATCCATTCTCTCATATTTACATGCCACTTTCAGGAAATTTCTCATTTCCTGCGGAAATACCTTGTCGATCACACGTTCTTTCTTCTGTGCCGGAATTGTCGGATTCACAAACACATCATGAAGCTGCGGTACCTCCTCAAATATCTCTCTTGCTTTCTGTATGGCTTCCTTCGGAACATTCAGCTCATACAACACCTGTGCATACCGCATTGCTGCAGATGAACAGTACATCTGACTAGTTGTTGTCTGTGTCTTCATGAGCTTCACCTACTTCTTCCAGAAACTTATCATATATTTCCTGATTATTGCCTGTCTGTTCTGCCACGATCTTCGCTGCAGCTGTCATTGCAAGTCCTGCGATTTCAGACTGGAGTGCACTCATTGTCTGCTCTCGTTCTACACGGATATCCGCCTTGGCAGACTCGATGATACTGCCTGCCCTGGCATCCGCCTCCTCTACAATACGTTCATACTCTGATTTGGCGTCCTTACGTGCTTTCTCTACGATCCGCACAGATTCTTCTTTTGCCCCGCCAAGTGCCTGCGCATATTCTTCCTTCATCTTCATCGCATCTTCCTGTGCATTCTGGGCATTTTTCAATCCGTCTTCGATCAGCTGACGGCGCTTTTCCATAATGTCGGTCACAGGCTTGATCAAAAACTTCTTTAATAAGAAAGCCAGGACGATCAGGTTAATCATGGTATATAGAAAGTTCATATCAAATCTCAGCACTTCCCACACCCGCCTTTCCTGTTAATTCTATTTGCTTATTTTAAGAAGAATACGATCAGAATACCAATGATAAATCCATAAATTGCAGTTGCCTCTGCAAGTGCACAACCAAGGATCAGGTTCTTGCTGATCTTGCTTTCAGCCTCTGGCTGTCTTGCGATTGCATCCACTGCTTTTCCTGTTGCGATACCAATTCCCACTCCTGCTCCAATACCTGTTAATACTGCGATTCCTGCTCCAATTGCAATAAGTGCTCCCATAATTCTAATCTCCTTTTTATTCTTTTATTTGTTCAAAAATTCCGTTTCTATTCCTGTTCTTCTGTCATAAACAGTGCGGTCAGAAATACAAATACATATGCCTGAATCAGACCATCAAAAATATCGAAATAGAAATTCATCGGAAGTGGTATAATCAGCGGAACAAATGCTTTTAAAAGTTCCATTACCACAAATCCTGCCAGCATGTTACCAAACAGTCGCATACAGAGCGACAATGGGCGGATAAAAATTTCCAGAATCATAATCGGTGCAACCACCGGCACCGGTTTGGCAAAATGCTTGACCCAATGTTTCATACCGTTTTTATGTATTCCTGAATATTCGATCAGGCACATACTCATCACGGCAAGTGCTGCTGTTACATTCAGATCTTTTGTCGGCGGCTTAAAGCCAAGCAGACCAATCATGTTGGCGCACGCCAGATAAAGAAGAACTGTGATCAGATACGGTATATATCTTTTGTTCCCTTTACCGAGGATCCCTTCAAAGAAATCCGTTGCCCAGTCAATTGCAGCTTCCAATGCCAACTGAACTTTTCCCGGGTTTTCTACCTTCAGATTTCTCACCAGAATCAATGATAATCCAACCAGAACCGCCATAATGATCCATGTAACAACCACAGATTCTGAAATTCCGCCGAGAACCGGAAGCTCAAATACCGTTTTGCAGTTCAGCTCTTCCATCAATTCTGTTGCTAAATTTTCCGTATCGCTCCCTCCTTTTCCTGTCTATTTTTTCATTCCTGCCCTTTTTCGGGGTCTTCCCTTTTCTCTTCCAGGTGGAGGCCTCTTCTGAGCATAAAATAAGGAAATTTCATATCTTGAAATCTCCATACAAAAGTCCCCTTTTCAGACAGTGTGCCTAAAAAGTTATCTAAATCCTACTCCCAGCAAGTGAGTTTGTCAACAAAAAAAATTTAGGGTTTTCTTTTTCCGATCGCACTCTTTTTTTGTCGAAATTCCCAGTGTTTTAAAATACGTTTTTTCTTTTTTTAGGAATATTTCAACCTTATTTTACTACTTTTCGTCATTTTTATTTTATACCATTCCTTTTTCACTAATATACAGTAATTCATTTGCACTTTTTTCATCAAACTTCCATAATATTGTGAAATACATGTCGTTCTGTTTGTGGAAATACTCTCTGAAACCATAAAAAAAGAGGACTTTCTGCACATAGAAGCACAATTCTGTGTACAAAAAGTCCCATTTCCACCTTATTCTCTCTTTTGAGACTGTATTTTCTCCTTATTTTCAGACTCTTCCAGAGATTGTTCCCTTGCAATTTTAAGGAAATCTCTCTCCGCTCTTTTTCTTCTCGGAATAAATCTGCCTGCAACGCCCTTTCCACGGCTTCTCACATAGAAAAATCCAATCACTGAAAAAACTGCTGCACCGATAAAATTCACAAACAAGTCTTCCATTGTGTCGATCAGTCCGATGTCCAGATATCCGCCCACCCCCAATGGCTGTCCATTGATCATCACTTCCCTGATCTGATCGATCGTCACCGGAATATTTCTTCCGTCCGGATTCAGCATGACCGATGTGATTGCAGAAAGAACCGTATCCTTCTGCATGTCATATCCGAGAAACTGATCCATCCCAAACTCAAAAAACTCCCATACAACTCCAATCGTCATAGAAAAACAAAATGCCACGATCGCTGTAAACACCGGTGACAGATTAAAGACGGTACGCTCACTCCGGTTCAGCAGATCCACCAGAGAAAATCCGATTGCCGCTGCCAGAAATCCATTCAGCGTATGCAGCACCGTATCCCAGAACGGAAACAGCAGATAAAATTCATTGATCTCACCTAATATCTCCGCTGCAAATATAAAAAACAATACGATGATCTCCAGCGTTGTAGGCAGCTCTATTTTAAACGTTACCTGCACAAAACTTGGAACAATCAGAAGCAAAAGTGTCAGAATGCATAAAAATACGTTTTCATAATTCTGATTTAAAACCTGGAGCACCAGCATCACGATCACAAGAATCCGCAAAATAAGATACACCATAAATGAGCTTTTATGTTCCCTGAGTTCCATTTTTATCGCTTCCGCCATATGGCGGAAATAGCCGTTTTGTTTTTTCTCTTTCTTTTCTTTCATTCCCCGCTCCCTTTCTGCTCTTCTGTATCATTTCAAACGATACTTCCATTTCCTTTACACTTAAGAATATTATAGAAAGATAACATCGGGATTGCAAGATTGTTCTGTTGGGGTGCCTTCCTTGAGAGACCTTCTCTTTTTTCTATAGTTCTATAAACTTATACTTCCCTGCACCCAGTCCTGTGACTTTTTTTATGACTTTCGCTGCCTTCATTGCATTCATAACATTTGTTGCTTTGGATTTTGAACATCCTAACCATTCCATAATATTTGCCTGTCCAAATGGTTTGTCTACTCCACTTTCCAGAAATACTCTGCCACTATTCTCAATAAATTTCTCCGTAATCTCTGCTTCCTTGAATAATGGCAAATACTTTTCAAAAGTGTTGCTTACTTTTTCATTGTCATTGCTTACTTTTTCATTAGCGTTGCTTACTTTTTCATTGGCGTTGCTTACTTTTTCATTGGCGTTGCTTACTTTCCTAAACATTGTAACCTTAAATCCATTTCCAAACTCTTCAAATGTCGGTTCAGGTAAATCATACTCTCTACATCTGTTTATAATTCTCGGTATCCCTGTTCCCCATGCCTCTACTATATGCATATAATGAAACGCTTCTGCAATCGCTTCATTTCTGCAAGTAGATTTTCCTAACTTTGCAGTTTCAATATCCAATCCACCATAAAGCATCCCAGGTGATAACACCTCAACTCTGTCATCAAAAATGCTCACCTGAATACAAGACTTATCTACATAACTCCTGTGTACAACAGCATTGGCAATCATTTCTCTAATAGCAGATACTGGAAGTTCATAAGAATCATTTCTATATATCCCTTCGATTTCTGCCCCCATATTAATATGCCTTAAAACAAATTGATATGCTTTTTCCACCTGTTCGTAAATTGGCCCATCAAATTCTTTTTGATCAATAAAAACATCTCTGATTGTTCCCTTAAATAATGCACATTGAATTTTTGATGCTTTACTTTTGTTATCTGTCATCAGATCAAATGCATGTGTCGGATAGAGCGTTCTCCCTACCCTACAAAGAATTCCAAAATCTTCAAGCTTCTCTATAGTCATGTCCTTTGCTGCATTTTTTTCGTCTGTTTTACAGGATATAACTGCTATCTTTTTCATTGTTTCGCAAAGTTTCAATGCCTTTTCTTTGTCAAATTCTCTTCCTATTTCCTGTAGTGAATCATAGGAAATATTCTGGCCTTCCAACTCTAACTCTTTTAATTTTCTTGCGTCAGCAGGTCTGCTTGTTCCATTAATTCGAATAAAAGCTGTAGTCTCTTTTCCTTTTTTCGCAATATAATAAGGTCTGAACTTTCCAGGAACAATATCTATGACAAGTACCGTTTTTTCTTCTATTGTCTGGATTGAAATATCCGGTTCAATCTGTGGTGTACACGCATCTGAAACCATATTAGAAATGGAATCCGACAATTTAAATGGCTTTGTTCGCCAATTCCATAAACAGTCCCTGTTTCATCCTCAATTCCTACTATCACTTTCCCACCTGTGCTGTTAGAAAATGCAATAATATCTTTTAAAAATTTCTCATGATTACCTGGAATTTCTCTTTTAAATTCAATATTCTTTCCTTCGCCAAAATAGTTCTTATCAATCATGTTCTCACCTGCTTTCTACTATGATAAATTTAACCCTTTCAACAGTCATTTTCTGTATTATTTCCATCAGCAAAGATCTTATTTCAAAACATTGGATAAATACCGGCTGATTGGCCTGAATATTGAACCTTAGATTCTTCTGAACTTTTAAAACTCAAAAGTGCTGCAAGAATACAGCTTACGAATAAATTTATTATACACTCTTTTCCCAGAATAAAGCAATTCATATTTTCTACAAAAACAACAAAACCTTTTTATAAATTATATCTTGCACTTTCTTTTTGTTTTCTCTAAACTGAAACTAAAATAATTGTTACAAAGGAGAATTTCATGCAGCATCCCTTTCCTTATGAAGTCATATACAGTGACAGAAAATCCCTCGCAATTCAGATTACTGCACAGGCGACGGTCCGTGTCCGGGTACCCAAAAACTGTCCTGCCCCGACCATTGATACATTTCTTTACGAAAAGCAAGCCTGGATCCTAAAGCATCTGGACTCGGCATCTCAGCGTCTTGAGCAATCTTCTGAAAAACCTCAGATTTCTGAAAATGACCGGAAACGATACATCCAGCTTGCACGGGATATTTTTACACGCAAGACAGAATATTATGCCCGTATCATGGGCGTCACCTACGGCCGTATCTCCATCCGGGAACAGAAAACCCGCTGGGGAAGCTGCTCCAGCGCCGGAAATTTAAACTATAACTGGCGTCTGATCTTCGCTCCGGAAGAAATCGTGGACTACATCGTTGTACATGAACTCGCCCACCGTCTGGAAATGAATCACTCAAAAGCCTTTTATAATATTGTAGAATCCGTACTGCCCGATTACCGAAAAGCACAGAAATGGCTGCGGGAAAATGGCGGAAGTTTGTGAATATATGTAGCTTTCATAAACAAATCATTGTAGCACAGCGGGGAAATACACATCCCCACTTCATCACTCTCTTACGGGTGGAAAGCTCCAGTTAATTCTTTCTGTGTTGTATAAAGGGGCATTTTAGGCAAAGCAAGCATATACAGATGGTTTTGTTTCTTATTCGGATCGCATGGAGCCCCTCTGGGCGATATGCGCATCCAAATTAGAAACATTCCATCGGATTTGCGCAGTGGAGCCAGCCCCTGTTACAATACAGAAAGAATTCAACGGAACTTTCTCCCTACTCTCACATTTGCTTCCTCACCACCCGGTATTCATCCCCACCTGATAATACGGGCACTCTCTGAAATCTCCCTGCACAAATCTCACCATCTCATCTTCATCCAGATCCTGCGTACAGACATAGCACTCATAATCGTCATCATATTCATAATTCATGCAGCTTTCGCAGTTTGCCGCTGTTTTTCTGCCTCGCATCTTATACCTCCCCCAGTTCTTTTAACACCTGATATACGTAAGAAACAGGAAGTCCTACGACATTGAAATAGTCCCCTTCGATCTTCTCAATGAATGCGGAAAATCTCCCCTGAATTCCGTAAGCCCCGGCCTTATCCATAGGTTCTTTGCTCTCTATATATTTCTGGATTTCTTCTGTGCTCATCGGATTGACAGAAACTTTTGTTTCCACTGCGTGGCTGATCACCGTTTTTTCTCCGTTTTCATCAAAATCCAGAACCGCAACACCCGTATATACCTGATGTGTATCTCCCTGCAGTGACCGGATCATCTCAAAAGCCTCCTGTTCATCCTTTGGTTTTCCCAGAATTTGTTCTTCATGCACAACGATCGTATCCGCACCGATCACGATCACATTCCTTGCCGGGATCTCGGATGCCACATTTTCCGCTTTCATCAGCGCCAGCTCTTTTACAATCTCCTTTGGAACCGTATTTGTATACACTTCTTCCTTATTGCTGACACGCACTTCAAACGGAACCCCAATCTGTGATAAAAGCTCTTTTCGCCTCGGTGAAGCTGACCCTAAAATTATTTTCTTCATACTAAAAACTCCTTGTTGTACTTTGTTGTTGATAATAACACTTTTCTGCCTGTTATGGTAGACTTTCCATCCGAAAATATCGTATGATAATTATTGTTTACATCAATTATAACCTTTTATTTTGAACTTTTCACAAGGAGGAGATTCTATGGAACATCTCAACGAATACCTGGATTTTATCCGCACCGTAGAGGGGATCAAATCTGTCACCCGCACTGCCTGGACCAAAACAGGACGACAGGAAAGTACGGCAGAACATTCTTTTCGTCTTGCGCTGCTTGCTCTGACTCTGATCGATGAATTTCCGGAGCTGGACGCTAAAAAAGTGCTTTCCATGTGTCTGATCCACGATCTCGGAGAACTCTATGCCGGAGATATTCCTGCAATTTCCAATACGGATCCCCTTGCAAAATCCAAACAGGAATACCTTGATATTTGTCGGATCTTCCAGCTTCTCCCCGAGCCAAAACGGTCAGAATTTCTTTCCCTGTGGAACGAATACAACAACTGCTCCATCCCGGAAGCAAATCTGGTAAAGGCACTGGATAAAGCAGAAACGATCCTGCAACACAATCAGGGAAAAAATCCACCGGATTTTGATTATGCATTCAATCTCACTTACGGAGCCTCCTACTTCAAAGGCGATCCGCGGCTGGAGGAATTAAGAAGCATACTGGATGCAGAAACAAACGTTGTCATAGAGCATACACAAGAAAAGGAGAACCACCATTTATGATTCAAATCATCATTCACCTGCGAAAAAAATGAATATATGCGAAGAATTTCCCGGCACTGCCACCACACCTGTTTTTGCAGAACAGACAGACCTTTTATATCAGACGCTAAAGCAGATGTCATTTGAAGAATTGCAGAAACTTTGGAAATGCAGTGAAAAACTGGCACTTCAAAATACAAAAAGACTGTGCGAATTTACACCGGCTGACGCTGTCACTCCCGCTGTTCTCGCCTATGAAGGGATCCAATACCAATACCTCGCACCGGGCATCTTTTCTGATACACAGTGGGACTACGTAAACCGGCATCTGAACATTCTTTCCGGATTTTATGGTGTCCTGTGCCCTTCAGATGCTGTCATTCCCTATCGTCTGGAGATGCAGACCAAACTGGAAACTGAGAATGCCACTGATTTGTATCATTTCTGGAACAATCAGCTATATCAGGCATTGTACTGTAAATTTGAGAAAGACTCTCCGAAAGAGCTCATCAATCTCGCTTCCGCAGAATACAGCAAAGCAGTACTTCCTTATCTGACAGAAGACGTACACTGCGTCACCTGCGTTTTCGGCGAGTTCTTTCAGGGAAAAGTAAAGGTGAAAGCCACGCTCGCGAAAATGGCGCGGGGAGAAATGGTCCGCTGGATGGCAGAACACCAGATTCAGACTGCAGAAGATCTGAAACAGTTCACCGGACTTGGATTTGCTTTCGAAGAGTCTCTATCTTCCGGGACAGAATATGTGTTCCTAAAAAAGGATATCTGCCCGGAAGATTAGGCTTTTCTTATTCTGCCTTCATTTCCCGGATCTCTCCGCACGCGATCATAGCGCCGGAGTTTCCGGAAGGCTGGGTTGTCATATCATCCGGATGTGCGTGTATGATAACCGCTCTTCCGATCACATCCTCGGGATGAAACCGGTCTGTGTAAAAGATCAAAAATGCATTTCCGTCATTTGCCAGAAGTGAAGGCATATCTCCTGCATGCTGCGGGTGCATGGCATTTGTCGGATTGTAGTGTCCGTCCGCCTGTGCAAAGGATTCCGCTTTTGTTCCCTGACAGGTTCCCTCATGAATATGAAATCCGTGAAACGCATTTCCGTCAGGCAGATTGCGGATATCGGCTGCCACGATCGTTCCATTGTGAACTCCGAAAAAATATACCATTCCCCGGATTTTTGGAAATTCCGGGCTTCCTTTGATCTCTGCAGCGGCATCCGGAATGGTCTGTATCTCTGAAAACATCTTACCACCTCCCGGATTACCATATGCAGTTTTTGAAAAATTGTTATTCCTGATGCGCTCTCCATGCTTCTTTCAGAATCTTTGGATCTTCAAGAAGACCAAGCGCCCCTTTCGCCATACATTCTGCCACATACAGCATTCCCTTCTGCCCGATGCTCATTCCGGACTGTGCGGCTGCACTCCAGTGATGCAGCGGTGTACCCTTACACATCGTAGCAGCACTGAGCATCACAGTCGGCACGGTATGACTGACTTCCGACACATCCGTTCCGATCGCCAGCAAAACAGGTTGATCTTCCAACGGTTCCAGACCTCCAAAATAATTTCCGTCATTGATCAATCCCGCTTCTTTTGTGATGGTTTCTGCAAACTGCAGTTCTTCTTTTGTATATTCCGGGAGTGAAGTTTCTGTCATCGCCTGATAAAAGGCTTCTGCCAGCGGACGGTTCACTTTCATTTCCTGATTGCTCGTCACAAGCTCGATCTCCACTCTCGTTCCGGTCATCAAAGCCGCACCCTTCGCACAGTCATCCACTCTGTTCGATGCATCCTCTGTCCTGGAACGTTTGGATGAACGGATAAAGTAATTCGTAGAAGCAAAATCCGGCACGATATTCGCCGGTCCGTCTGTGTTCGTATATGTATAATGAATCCGAACATCATCCGCCACATGTTCCCGTAAATAATTCACTCCCACATTCATCAGTTCTGCCGCATCCAGTGCACTTCTGCCAAGCTCCGGATGTTTGGACGCATGTGCTTTGACTCCGTAAAATTTGTAATTCTTCATGTCCTGCGCCTGCCAGATATCATAACTCACCCGATTCCGGTCAAAAGGATGCCAGGTGATCGCCGCATCCAGATCATCAAACACCCCCGCTTCATTCATCTGGATCTTTCCGATGATGATTTCTTCTGCCGGACAGCCATATACCCGGATTGTTCCGGAAAGCTGCGCTTTTTCCATCCGCTCTTTCAAGGCACAGGCTGCCCCTGCGCAGGCTGTGCCAAGCAGATTGTGTCCGCATCCGTGCCCCGGCGTTTTCAGCGGCTGATACGTGCAGACCGGCTCCTGGCCAAGACCCGGAAGAGCGTCATACTCTGCCAGAAATCCAAGTATCGGTTTTCCTGTTCCCCACTCTGCAACAAATGCGGTCTGAAGCCCTGCGATTCCTTTTGTGATACGAAATCCTTTTTCTTCCAGATAGTCAGAAAGACAGGCTGAAGATACGACTTCTTCTTTGGAAAGTTCTGGATGCCGAAAAATATAATCTGCTGTGTTAACCAGTTCTTCTGTGTGTTCCTGTATCCATGTGTGAATATGATCTGCTGTATTTGCGTCTTTTTCCTCGCCTGTCCATACCCCAAGTCCGCTCCCAAGCTTCTCCCCGGATAGCAGATATTTTCTGGCTGCTCTCTGCAGGCTGGTGTCCTCTGCATAGTTTCGGGGATCCGTCTCCAATTCTCCGAAAATCCTCTCTTCTGCCTCTCTCCCCTCAAATCAACCGCAACAATATGAAACAATGTCTGGAGCTGCAAAATATTAGATTCCGGCTTCATAATTTCTTTGAGCCCCGGATATAAAAGCCAGGAATGACAAAGATATACCTGCTTCTCCTTCCAGAATTGTTCTGCCTGACGAAATGAATCCAGACAGGCATCAAGCTCCAGCTTCTCTCCCTGCGGGATATGCACGCTGATCACGGGATCTCCTTTGTGAACCGATATCCCGTCTGTCTGTATCTCCCATAAAGACGGGATCCTCTCAAATTCCAGACGCCCAAGCCGAAACAGACTCATATCCAGATGTCTGCAAAACCAGTCGTACTGCGCAATCCCATATTCTCCATACGCTTTATAACAATTTTCACACCACAATGTCAGATCATAAAACGTATCCCGGTAAACCCGTCTGGAAATCCCCTGTTCACAATACCGATCATAAACCTCACAGGCCATTTTTGAAAAACAATATAAAAATACCAGCCGGAAATCTTCTCTTTTTTTCACTGCTTCATAAAACAAATTCACATCTCTGAGAAATAACTCCCGCAGCTTCTCATATTCCCCTTCTGTGATCTCCAGCTTTTCAAGCTGCCGCACAGCGTCCGGCATCAGGGATATTTCCTCCCAAAATTCCAATAATTTCATTGTGCACCTCCGTTTTTTGTTTTCCTCTGTTGATTCTATCTGTCAGCATACTTCATTCTTGTGGTATTTGCAATTCGTTTTACGTCTTCCCTTTCTCAATCAGATATATATATACAACATTTTGCACATAATCATAGAAAAATCTACTAAAAAATTGTATAATATATAAAAGTTTATGAAAGAGAGGATTCACTATGAAGCAAAATAATATATTAGCAATGATCCTGGCGGGCGGACGAGGCACCCGCCTGCATGACCTGACAAATAAAGTGGCAAAACCCGCGGTTTCATACGGCGGAAAATACCGTATCATCGATTTTCCACTCTCCAACTGCGCCAACAGTGGAATTGATATTGTCGGTGTGCTCACGCAGTATGAATCGATCTTGCTGAACAGCTACGTTGCGGCAGGCAGACGCTGGGGACTGGATGCCAAAGACAGTGGAGTCTATGTACTGCCTCCACGTGAGAAAGCAGATTCCAATCTGGATGTATATCGGGGGACTGCAGATGCGATTTCCCAGAACATCGATTTTATTGACACCTACGCTCCGGAATATATTCTGATCCTGTCCGGTGATCATATTTATAAGATGAATTATGATGCCATGCTGAATTATCACAAAACCTGCGGTGCAGATGCCACGATTGCTGTGATCGAAGTACCGATCAAAGAAGCAAGCCGGTTCGGGATTATGAATACCGATTCTACAGGACGTATCGTAGAGTTCGAAGAAAAACCGGAACACCCAAAAAGTAATCTGGCATCCATGGGGATTTACATTTTTAACTGGAAGCTGCTTCGCAAAATGCTGCTGACAGATATGAAAAATCCGGATTCCAACCACGATTTCGGAAAAGATATCATTCCTACGCTGTTAAATGATGGGAAAGATCTTTATGCCTATAAATTTGAGGGCTACTGGAAAGATGTTGGAACAATCGACTCTCTCTGGGAAGCAAATATGGATCTTCTGGACAAAAATAATGCTTTGGATCTCAACGATCCCGCATGGAAGATCTATACGGAAGATCCGACAACACCTCCTCATTATATCGGACCAAACGCCGATATTAAACGCTCTTTCATTACCCAGGCTGCATGATCGACGGTGAAGTCAAAAACTCCGTGTTATTTACCAGTGCCAAGATCGATACCGGCGCCAGAGTCATTGACAGTGTACTCATGCCGGGAGTGATTGTCGAAGCAGGAGCTGTCGTACAGCGCACCCTGGTCGCTGACGGAATGCGGATCGGGAAAAATGCCGTAGTAGGCAGTCCGGACAGCGAACATATCGAACTTGTTGCAAAACGTGTGAAAGGAGCAGAATAATATGAGCAAGGCATTAGGAATCATCAACTTTTCCGGAAACCACATCTGGGTAAAAGGACTGCAGTCTTACCGTCCGATCGGTGCCATGTCCTTCCTCGGAAGATACCGTGTCATCGATTTTCCGCTTTCCAATATGAGCAACAGCGGCATTGACCAGATTCAGGTGTATATTAATCAAAAGCCCCGTTCTCTCACCGAACATATCGGAACCGGAAGACATTACAATATCAACTCCAAACGTGGAAAAGTTCGAATCCTCTTTTCTGAAAACGGGATTGAAAACAGCATTTATGACAACGAAATTGCAGCTTACATAGAAAACATAGAGTGTATTGAAAATACACCTTGCCCGTACGTGATCATTGCCCCGAGTTACATGGTATACTCCATGGACTTTGATTCACTGTTACAGAGCCATATCGACTCCGGAGCGGATATTACGCTGCTGTATCATTCTGTTGACAATGCAAAGGATCACTTCTTAAACTGTGACCTTCTGAATCTGAACCGCCAGAAAGGTGTTCTCTCGATTGAAAAAAACAGAGGAAATGCAAAGAACAGAAATATCTTCATGGATACTTATGTAATGAAAAAAGAACTGTTTATCGACCTGATCAAAAAAGGGCATGATATGTCCTCTATGTACACACTGCCCCAAGTCATCAATATAGAATGCAGCGAACTGGATATCCGCGGAGTTTCCCACCGTGGCTTCTTTGCCGCCATTACAGATTTGAAAAGCTATTACGAAGCGAATCTTTCCCTGCTCGATTTTAAATCCGCCTTCAGTCTGTTTGATGATAACTGGCCGATCTATACAAAAACGACAGATTCCTGTCCGACTCAATATTTTGAGACTGCAAATGTAAAAACCTCTTTCGTATCCAACGGATGCCTGATCGAAGGCACTGTGGAAAACTCTGTGATCGGACGTGGATGCATGATTAAAAAAGGTGCTGTTGTAAGGAATACCGTTCTCCTTCCGGGCGCTTATGTAGGAGAAGACGTTCATGTGGAAAATCAGGTGGTAGACAAGCGTGCAAAGCTCTTACACGCCAAAGAAATTATTGCAAATGTAGACAATCCGGGATATATCAAGAGGAATGATACCGTATAAAGTAAAGCAGGATGCTTAAGGATTTATTCCTTGTCATCCTGCCTTATTTTTTCTTTTATCAAAAAATAATCTGAATTCCATTCGGTTGTAAAATTAAATCTGCAAGTTTTTCGCTGTCCAGAGAAATATGCAGAAAATTTCTGCCGGGAACTTTTATGTGATTATCTCACTCCAAACTGATATATTGTTGTAGTGTCATATTTTTCTCCCTTTTCCAGTACCGGTGACGGGAAGCTTTCCTCATTCGCCGCATTCGGATAATACTGTGTCTCCAGACAGAAGCCGGAGTTATCGTGGTAGATCATGTTGCGTTTTCCTCTGACTCCCTCCAGGAAGTTTCCGGTATAGAACTGCACACCCGGAAGATCCGTATATACTTTCATGGTAATTCCGGACTGCTCTCCTTCCACCTCTGCAATCTTGCGCAGTGTCTGATCCCATCCATCGATGACAAAGTTGTGATCATATCCCTTGACCAGACGCATCTGATGATAGTCGGATGCCAGCTCTTCTCCGATCACTTTTCCTTTTGTGAAATCCATCGGTGTACCTTCCACCGGCCAAATCTCTCCTGTCGGAATCGAACCGGTCTCTTTTACCGGTGTAAACGAAGATGCCTGCAGTCTTATCCAGTGACGTCTTACGCTGCCGCAGTTATGTCCATTCAGGTTAAAGTAAGTGTGGTTCGTCATATTCACGATCGTTGTCTGATCAGATTCTCCTTCATAGTGGATCTTCAACTCATTTTGATCTGTCAGGGTATAGGTCACGGTAATCGAGAAGTTCCCCGGATATCCCTGGTCTCCATCCGGGCTGTCCAGGTGGAAAGAAACACTGTCTTCCTCCTCTTTCACACAATCCCAGAGGCGGAACGCATAACTGTCCGGTCCACTGTGCAGGTTATTCTCTCCCTCATTTTTCGGAAGGTGATACTCTATCCCATCCAGCACAAATCCTGCGCCTTCTGTCCGGTTCGCGCCCCTTCCGACTGCTGCCCCGAAGAAGTTCCATTCTCTTCATAATCCGATACCTTGTCATATCCGAGAACGATATCTTTTCGCTCTCCCGCAAAATCCTTCATCTCCACAGATACGATCGCTGCTCCGAGACTGCTGAGCTTTACACGCATTCCCCGAATGTTGCGCAGCTATAGGCAGTTACTTCTCTTCCGTCTTTTGTTGTTCCAAATATTGTTTTTTCTATACTCATATGCTCTCCTGTCCGGCATTTTTTATCTTCCCCAAATGCCTGTCCTGTTTACTTCATATTGTAGCTCTGTTTCGCCCGCTCCGCAAACATTTTTTCAGGAAAGTGGAATCAGGATCCTCAGTTCAAACCAGTTCTTTTTCAAATCTGTTGTCACAGAACCACCGTATTTTGCCGCCGTACTTTTGATACTCTTCATGCCAAACCCGTGAAAGCGGCGATCTTTCTTTGTTGTGACAGGTATTCCGTTTTCAAACTTTAACTGCTCTTCACAATAATTCTCACACCGGATTCTGAGAAACTGTTTCTGCTTTGCAACGGACAGATGGATCAGCCGTTTTTCCTGTTCATTCAGCTTTTGCACACTTTCAATAGCATTATCCAGAATATTCCCAAACAATGCACTGATGTCCATATCTTCCATAAAATTCAACGCACTTCCGTCTGCCACACACGTCAGTCCGATCCCATTATTCTGACAATACAGACTTTTACTTGTCAGAACAGCATCCAACACTTTGTTCCCCGTCTTATTCTGCGCTTCATAAATCTTAATTTCTTTTTCCATCTTCTCCAGATACTCTACTGATTTCTGACTGCCTGCCTCAGATTTAAAAGTGCGATCTGGTGCTTCAGATCGTGATACTTCTGATTCACAATCTCAATACTCTCCTGAGAAAGTTGATAATTCTTATATTGCATCTGCAAAATATTCTGCAGTGTATCCACCTCGAATTTCATCTGCAGTTCCCGCACCTGAATATGATACGCATAGAGAACCGCCATCCCGCTCAAATCTACCAGAGTCCGGATAATAAACATTTCTGCTGCAAACTGACTGCTGAACGGACTGTCCTTGTCAATATAACTCAGGTTACTGACTGCAAATACTGCTGCTGTAATGAGCAAAACCGTAAACAGCTCCCGACGATTGATATGCATTTCTTTGCCGCCTTTTTGCAAATATTTTTCCAGCAGATATAAAATTCCAAATATGACCGCATACACGACCACAAGGAGCACCCACTGTACACTTTTTGCATGATTGACCCGAAATGTTTTCACCGTATAATAATAGATCTGCCAGCCGAAAGATGCAGCAAATTCTCCGCTGATAAACGCCCTTGCACAGTAATATCCGGCTTCAGCAAGTGAAAACTGACAGCACCGGTAAATATAAATCAAAAACAGGGAAACTGAAACCAGCATACACGGAAGGAACAAACTGGTCCTCACCCCGTCCGTAACTTCCATAAATCCCACGATCGCCGCCAGAAATACCAGATGTGTCACATACCGTTTTACACCCCGGATCCGTTTCTCATTCGTGCATGTCACAATAAATGCTGCCAGCCAGTATGCCAGCGAATAATAATATCCCGGCGTATTGATCATTTCCTGTACACTCATCTATTTTCCTACCTCGTTCATAAAATCATTGAGCGCATTTAAAAATGCCTTCTTTCTTGCCCGGCTCACCTGAATACAGTCTCCATTCACGGTCACGTCACTTCCCTGAAAATTTTCTACAAAATCCAGATTAACCAGGTAACACCGATTACACCGGAAGAACCGCTCTTCCTTCATGCCGTCCGCCAGACTTTCCTCTGCATCCCGCATGGTGCCTTTTGTTCTGTAATCCTGATCAACCGTGTGATAGATCAGATCATGATCCTGCACCTCCACATAACAGATTTCCGAAAGATCCAGTTTCATCATACCGCCCTTTACTGCGATCGTCAGATATTTCTTTTCTCTCTTTTTCAGTCTCGTCAGTGCACGATCGATCCGCTGTGTAAATGCAAAATAAGAAACCGGCTTTAACACATAGTCCAAAGCATCCACCCGGTATCCCTGTATCGCATACTGCGGCATATTCGTAATAAAAATAATCACAACTTCTGTATCCATCTTCCGGATTTCTTCTGCAGCCGACATCCCGTCCATAAATTTCATCTCTACGTCCATAAGAATGATATCGTAGTCCGCCCGATACTCTGTGACAATATCTTCCCCATCCGAAAATGTCTGTACGCTGATCCTCTCTTTACTCTCCTTCTCGTATTCTCTCAAGTAAGAAGTGAGCTGCTCTGCATACGCCGGATCATCTTCTACCAGTGCAATTCGAATCATTGTTTCGTCTCCTCTCAACTGTTTTTATCGGTTGTTTTCTTTTAGTATACCAAGCCCGTTTTCAAACGTCAAAATAAGGGTGCCTGTAATAAGACACCCTTCACTCTTCTCTATTCTTCTCTTACTGTTCGGAAAAATGAAGAGATAATTGTCATGATAACTGCTGCCAGAACACACCCCATCCAATGATTGCACTGGACAGATCTGCCATGGTCTGCGCATTTCTTTCGAATGATAAAATCGTCGCAATACTGTTGACTCTCAGGCGGACGAAAAATACAAATCCCGCCATTAACAGCACCCCTGCCAGAACCGGAAGGATATCCAACACCGGCAGTTCCGGTGATTTCTCCTGTCCTGCCACAAAGAGCAGTTCCAGAACTACTCCTGCCACAAGACAGCCCACAACTCCCCAGCTGATTCCAAGATTGGAAAAATACGCGGTGTTACAGTTGATCACATAAAATACGACTCCTGCGGTTCCGAGGATCATTGCAAGCAACGTCAGATAAAAGCCTGCAGCCTGTTTTTTTATAAAATTCATAACATACCCTCTTAACTGTTTTTACGTCTCTTTGCATCTCTTATATACATTACAGCCGCTGCCAGTGTAAGCAGAGCAAATACTGCCGATGCTGCTGTCAATGCATTATCATACCATGTACGTACATCCTTAATCTGTGAAGTCTCATTCAATCCATCCATTGCATTGGAATTTGCAAGTGCATAATTCTGCCACATCATAGCATTTTTCAAATCTTGCATCATGACTGCATCTTTGCTGACTGACTCTGTTGTCCAGTACTCCCATTTTGCCGTCACTGCTTCCATGTTATTATCCCCTGTATTGCAGGTCATTGTCACACCACAATGTACTGCTTCTTTTAATACACTGTAGTTTGCATCCTGGATAAAGTCTTCAGACATGAGTCCCCGGAATCCCCATCCTTACGGAGAATATTCATCAAAAGACCATAATGCGCATTACCTGCAGTACATCCAATCCTGTTAAATGTTGTCATCATACCAAGTGTCTGTGCATCTTCCACACTTGCCTGTGTTCCACGCAGTTCGTTCTCACGCGCTTTCTGTTCTGTCATAAAAGTTGCGATACCGGAACGGTTGATCTCCGTATCATTGAATGCAAAATGTTTCGGTGCCATAATACATCCGTATTCTTTTCCTGCCGCAATGTAGGATGCTGCCTGATACGCTGTCAGAATCGCATCTTCAGAATAATACTCATGGTTTCTTGCATTGTAAGGTGTACGGTGAAGGTTTGTTCCCGCACCCCAGAGGATCGGAAGGTTGGACCAGATAGAATAATTTCCGGTTACAGCTCCGTACTCTGCAGCCATTTCCTTGCTGAATGTCTGCGCGATCACTGTCTCATTGCACATCGTTCCGAATTTGTAATTCAGATTCTTATCATCCGGCTTGATCACATACGGATCTGCGGAATCGGTATCTGTATTTGCATACTGTCCCAGTGTGTAGGAATTAAATCCGTTTGGTCCGTCATTCTGCACCGCCTCCGGAGACACGATCGATACGATTGATTTTGTGCTGGTTCCTCCAAATCCGGTACGGATCATTGCTTCTTCCAGTGTAATCTGATCGATCAGATCTGTCCATTTTTCATCGGTCAGATCTGTCTCACCTTTCAAACTTGCAAGCGTGAGTCCATTATCTGCACCAAATGTCACTTCCTCCGGATTTCCCTGTTCCTTGATCTCTACCAGATCATTTTTCATTACGTCCAGCATTTCATCTGTTGCTGTCAGATCTTTATATGTTTTCGGCCAGGTAGCTTTCCAGTCACTTCTTGATAAGTAAGTCACCGTATCCGGCATATAATAATTCAGATCCATATCCTGAAGTTGATTTTCTACTGCTGTTCCACTGTTCGAATATGCAAAAGTCTCAAAATCCAATGCAGCAAGTGTCCATTTCTTTACATTCTCTGCATTTCCTGCATCTGTCATTCCATTTGCCTGTGTCATCCCCTGTGCTGCCAGCACATTGTTAACTGCCTCATGCGAACCATTTCCGACTGTAAAATAATAATCTCCTGCATCCAGGATCCAATTTCCTTTTGTACCTGCTGCATTTTCACATGTGCTGTCCCAGCTTGCCATATCCTGCGCATCTGCCGTAATTTCCACAGTCACAGATTCTCCCGGCTGCAGCACATCTGTTTTCTCATAATCCAGAAGCTGTACCGCCGCTTTTTCTACTGCATGTTTTTTATCATATTCCGTATATGGAAGAGACGTATACAACTGTACTACATCTTTTCCTGCCACATCTCCAGTATTTTTTACCGTTACTTTAGCTGTCACTGTCTTATCTTCCAGATTTACATCCAGACTGTCCAGGGTCTGCGAAAAAGTAGTATAAGACAACCCGTAACCAAAAGGATACGAAACTTCATCTTCATAGTTCCATGCTTTTCCGTTGGAACTTCCTGTCTTATCAGAAGCATTTCCCTGTCCCAAGACCGTATCCGCATATCTTGTCTCGTAATATTTATATCCTGTATAAATTCCTTCTGCCTCTACAATTTCAGAATTGATGGAATATGCAGAATCTGCATTTGTCCACTCATAATTTCCATAGTTCTGAGCTGCCGGTGAACTGGAGTTATCCACTGCATAAGTATCTGCAAGGTGTCCGGATGGATTTACTTCTCCGCTAAGTACATCTGCCACACCATAGAAGCCATATCCTCCCGGAAGTCCGACTTCCAGGATCGCATCTACACCTGTATTATTTTTGATCTCTTCAATTTCCATAGCGCTTGCATTGTTCAGAAGAACGATCACTTTTCCATTATTTTCTTTTTTGGCTTTTACTGCCTCATCAATAATGGCACGCTCTGTATCAGAGAGTCCCAGAGGATCCGCCTGATTCAGATCCTGTTCCGGATTCACCCCTTCTTCTCCCGGTGTATAATTGGCATTCTCTCCTGCTGCACGAGCCAGTGTCACAACCATAACATTATACTCATTCATGCTCTCTTTCCAGTTTGGCTCTGCCGTATCCAGTGTCTCTGTCTTTGGCTCCAGACTGTTAAAAACCCCCGTAGTAGCCGGTGCTGTTGCACGATAATAGGTTGTCACACCCCATGGAAGAACCGCCTCTGACTTAAATTCTTCCTTCAGTCCCTGGTACATCTTTTTTAATGTCGGATTCATCTCAAATCCTTTAGATTCAAATGCTTCCAGCATATCTACTGTATCTGCATCCGTTCCCTTATTTTCACTGAGAGTACTTCCAAAATCGCCCCCTTGTACCGGATAATAACTGCTGAATCCAAGTAAAGAGATTTTCTGCGTTTCCTCCTTGGAAAGCGGCAACGCTGCATTCTCATTTTTCAACAAAACAGAGCCTCTTCATTCATGCGTTCTCCCAGATCTTCAATGGAATCCAGAAGCTCTGTTGTTGAACTGTAATCTGACTGAAATGTGTAATCTTCGGCACTCACATCCTCTGTCACCATTTTGGTGCTCTGGGTACCCAGAAACTTGTCAATATCTGTACGGAATCCGTCTACCACCAGAGTTGCCGACAATGACAGCATCAGCAGAGATGCTGTTGCCGTAGTCGCACCTCGCCAGATACGACGTTTTGATTTTGTTTGTTTCTCCCGTTTCTCGCTCATAATGTTCCTCCTCTTTGACCCTTTATGAGAACTGGCTTTTTTGTTTTTTTCGAGCTTTTGCTTCCGCCTTTGCTCTCTTTTCTGCCAGTTTCTTCTGATAACCTGCTTCCTGCATTTCAAAATCCAGACCTTTTTTCTTACAATATGCTTTGAGTTCTTCGATCCTCGCCTCTTCTGCCATGCGCTCCGCCTCTTCCTGTTCCATGCGAAGTCTCTCAGCGGGTTCGATCCATGTTCCGCCAGCTTCTAATACCGCCTGTTTCTGATGTTCCAGGATCGTCTTCTGATCTTCTTCAATATGTTTTTCCACTTTCAAAAAGCACATCAGAACTACGATCACCGCATAACAGATAATCTCTGCTCCCAGATAACATAACGCCAGCATGGACTGCACACCGCTGTTCTGAACAGATGCTGATGCATCATATCCCGTTGCCGTAAGCAATGCATTGATCAACCCGTTTCCAAGACCTGTCATTCCTACCATGATCGCTCCATACACAGACATGGTAAATCCATCACTTCGAAATCCATTTTTTGCCTCCAGATGGTCCAGAACATCAGACAAAAGAGCCAGTGTTACATACATTGCCGGAATAGAACCAATTCCTTTTAAGATCACGCCAATACATACAATGGTAAAGTTATGGATATCCAGAAAACTGACCAGACCTCCCGCAACTGAAATCGCCAGACCAATCGTCACTGCTTTTTGTTTTCCCAGTTTATTTGCGATCGGCCACGCCAAAACCATTCCAACCGCTGTCGGAATCCCCCCGATCAGCCCTAATGTTCCCATTGCGGCTCCCGCAGCCGCTTCATTTGTAATTCCGTCAAACATCCAGCGGGAATAGTAGCTCATAGAACCATTCTTTACTAGGCCGCCAAACTGGAACAGCAAAAAATATAAAATGATGATCCACCAGTAACCGTTTGTCACACAAGCTTTGAGCTGCTTCATCATCGGAAGTTTTTCTTCTTTGATGGCCAGCTTCATATTTTCTTCTGTCACCCGCTCTCGTGTAAAATAATATTCCAGCAGGATTGCCAGAGATGTCACAACACATAATACAATCATCACAAGCCGCCAGTTCTCATAACTCTGTGCAGTATCAATAACGCCCTCTTTTTCCACAAAGAGAAAACTCTGCAGCAGCATCGGCACTAAAATACTCGCCCCGATCCCGACAGCAGCCACACCGGATGCATTGGAAAATGTCGCCAGCATTCCCCGGTGGTCGGAGTTTCTCGTAGACAATGCCACCATAGAACTATGTGCTGTGTAGAAAAACGGATACGCTACCGCATAATAAAAGTTATAGGAAAGCGCGATCCAAATCATCTGAATGGAAGGATTTGCATCCTGCGGTGTTAAAAACAACAGCGCGATCGCAATTGTCACAAGAGGCGCCGACAGCAGCATATACGGTCTTGCCTTTCCCTGAGACGTTCTGGTATTATCGATCAGACGCCCTACCAGAAGATTTCCGAGGATCACAAAGATCACTGAGATCATCGGAAGTACCGCTGAAAAAATTCCAAATTTTGCAGTATCGGTCCACCCAAGCACATCTGAATAATAGCGGTTTAAATAAGCTCCGAAAATTGCATTTGAAATAAATGCGCAAAACGGACCGAGAAAATACCCAAGCAGCATTTCTTTCGGCTTTACATTTGCCGAAGTGATTTTTGTCCGCAACAGCGGATTATCAAAAAATTTATTTATTTTCATTCCGGTCATCCCTTTCCCTGATTGCTTCTTTCAACGTATAGATACCGCTTCCCAGTACCTTTTGTGTGTTCCCCGGCATCACAAGCGTACACTGTGTTCCGACCGGAACCTGCACCTGGATCGTAAACATTCCATCTTCGATCTTCCACTCACTGGAAACTGTTCCATAGGCTGTGTTGACACTTCCCTTTGCCCATTTCAGATTTCCTCCTATAAGCGGCTGGATCCGGAAAGAGCGGTATCCTCCCTCTGTCGGTTCAATTCCGGCAATCCTGCGATACAAAAAGTCTCCCACTGCACCACTTGCATAATGATTGAAGGAAACCATACCTCCGGTTCCGTCATCTTTCCCGGTGTTGCAGGTACCGTCTTCCCGAAGTGCATCCCACCTCTCCCAGATAGTCGTTCCTCCGACTTTCATCTCGTAGAGCCAGGATGGACAGGTATCCGTAAGCAACATTTGAAATGCCTCTTCCTCATATCCATTGTCTGCCAGCGCAAACAGAACGTACGGCGTTCCCGGAAATCCGGTTGTAATGTGATATCCGTCCTTTTTCACCAGACGCGCCAGATTGGCCGCCGTCTTCTTTTTATCCTCTTTAGAGAGCATCTGATAATACAGTGGCAGCACATACGCCGTCTGAAACTCTTTCTTCACCGTACAGTCTGCTTCCATCAAAAGTTCTCTGTATGCCTCCGAGGTCTCCCAACTAAGTTTCCGATAATACTGTGCATCCTTTTCCTGCCCCAGAATGTCCGCAATCTTTGCCAGAATCCGGCTGGAATTTGCCATACATGCGGTAGCGGTCCATTTTCCTCTTCCCATCCACTCCCACATGCCGACACCCGGTGCACACCAGTCTCCATAATGGTGCAGAAGCTTCCAGATCCTGCGGTGTTTTCCCGCAGAAAACAGCTCTGCCCAGAACTTACATGCCTTGATATATTTTTTCATCACCGGATACATCCGCTCTAAAAGTCCTTTGTCTCCGCGAACCAGATATTCCGCCCACGGCGCCAGGATACAGACATCGCCCCAGTGATCCACCGCCATCGGAATCATGATCTCCCACTGCAGCGGTACCCGGACAAGCGGCACCGTAACCGGAATGCCACCGCCTTTATTCTGCTCTGCCTTTACGTCCAACAGCCATTTTTCCAGAAAACGACTGATATTGAAATTGTAGGCTGCCGTAGGAGCAAACAATGCGATATCTCCCGTCCATCCCATTCGCTCATCTCTCTGCGGACAGTCTGTCGGGATATCTACAAAGTTGGACTTCGCTCCCCACCGGATACTGTTCTGCAGCTGATTGATCAATTCATTGGAACAGGAGAAACTTCCATTATCTTCCACATCCGAATAAAGTGCCAGTGCTTTCAGCTCCAGCTGTTCCTCTTCAATTCCCTGTACCCCTACATATCGAAATCCCATATACGTCATTCTCGGAGAATAGATCTGTTCTCCGTCTCTGCAAATATACACTGCCTTCTGCTTTGCAGTTCTTAATGGCTCTGTATACAATTCTCCATCCATCAGAATCTCCGCATGACGAAATTCCACTTTCTGTCCCTGTCTGCCGCGAATTGCAGCATATATTACGCCTGCAAAATTCTGTCCAAAATCATAAATCAGCATACCGCTTTTTGCTTTTGTGATCCGTACCGGACGAAACTCTTCGTGTGCACGAACCGGCGCTCCATACTGTGCCATGATCTTTGGATGAATCTTCACCTGCTCAAAGCTTGCCTTTTTCCAGGAAACTTTCTCCAGATCCACGGTAGCATCATACACTTCTCCATTATAAAACTCTGTCTCTTTATAATTTCCTTCTTCCGTTACTTCCCAGTCTTCACTTGTCCCGATCGTCTCCCGGGTTCCATCCGTATACAAAATCCTCAGTTCTCCAAGAAGAGCCTGGCGCTTTGCATATACTCTGTTCCGTCTTTTATAGGTGAACGAACCAACTGCCCATCCTCCTCCAACTACGGCAAGCAACTCATTTTCGACATTCAGCATATCTGTCACATCATAAGTCTGATACTGCAGCTGATTACGGTAGGAGGTAAATCCCGGTGCAAAATAGTCCTGTCCAACTTTCTCTCCATTTAGCAACAACTCATAAATCCCCAGTGCGGTTATATACAACTTTGCACTGACAACCTCTTTTTCACAGGAAAATCTAGTTCGAAATGTCATTGTTTTGGGAGAAATTTTCGCCTCCTTGAACTGATATCCTCCATCCGTGATCCAACGTCCGGTCCAAATCGTATCCATACGTCCGGTCTCAAATTCTGTGCTGGCCTGAGCACATTCTCCCGCATCATCCTCTGCTTCCAGCCGCACTGTATATTTTGTGAACGGCTGCAGTTCTCTTCCCTCGTACGGCACCGCGATCTGGCAATCTGTTTCTTTCACCCAGTCTCCGATTGAAATCACAACTTTTTTTAATGTTACATTCTGTCTGTCACTTTCCAGACAATAGGAAATTCTTGGATGAGGATTATCCGTCACACATCCTGTTTCCATATTTTCTACTGTCAGTCTGCTTATTTTCAGCATTCTTCCACCTCTTCTTTATTTCTTACCGGAATCTGTACCGTACACACATATTTCCCGTCTGATACCTGTACATTAACTGTTCCTGACTCTCCTGCCCGGATCACTGCCAACGCCTCTCCATAATACGTATCCGTTTTCGAAGTCCGGTATCCCCGCTCATTGTACGGACATCCGTTCCCGAGTCCCAGAAGTTCCCCGTTTTCCACAGTTACTTCCAATGTTCCCCGCTTCAACGGTTTGACTGTTCCTGTCTTATCTGTATACTGCAGTCTCACAAAACACAATCTTCCGGCTTCTGTCACCTTTTCTTCTGGAATCGCAGTCAAAACGGTTTCTTTTCCCGCTGTATAAAGCACATTTCTTGCAATTTCTCGATTCTTTGCATCATAAGAAATGGCTTCAACAGTTCCTTCCTCATAGATCACATCAAAAGAAGTTCTGCAGTCATTTTTCATCTTCTTGCTTCCAACCGACTTTCCGTTGATAAACAGCTCCACCCTGTCTGCTCTTGCATACACTTCCACCTGTGCTTTTTTTCCATAACATCCGTCCCAGGACCAGGACTCAATCGCATTACTCATCTTCCATGCCGACGGCGAATGTTTCTCCCCCGTGTGATTAACCGGGCAAACCGCGATCACCGGCTTTTCCATCAGTTCAAATGCCGTCTTCGTATAGGCAGCCTCGGTCAGTGGTTTTCCGGTCAGATCGATCCTTCCGCTTCCTGCAGTGATCCAGCCTGCTCCATGTGAGAAATCCGGAGCATAATCACTATATTCCCACGCACCGACACCGACTTCTCCCATATAGTCCATTCCTGCCCACACAAAATCTCCGATGATCCTCGGATGCTTTTTCGCCATTTCCCAGAAAGCATATGCGTCAGAACAAAATGTCTCACTTCCCAGGATCAGACGATTCGGATATTTTTTCAAGTCTTTTCCATAGCGATAGATTCCGTAGTTGTATCCGGCAATATCCATATTTGCAAATGCATCTCTTGTCTTTACATCACAACCATGAAGTGTGGCTCCGATCTTCATCGTCTTACTTCCAAAAATCCCTGCCAGATTATTGAAAAATTCACTTCCGACTGCTTTTTTCTTCCCCCCTGATCGGCTTGCTTCTTTCTTCGCCTTCTTGTCGCTGTAAACGCCAAAGCCAATGGAACTTAAGAAGTTAAAAAAGATATTGATCCCGCAGGTTACCGGTCTTGTAGCATCCAGACTGTGCAGATATTCTGTCATCTGTCCCGTGAGACGAACTCCTCTCTCCTGCGCCGTCTCAGAAACTTCATTTCCTGTAGAATACAAGATCACCGAAGGATGATTGTAATCTTTTTCCACCATATCTTTTAAATCCTGCTTCCACCATTTTGCAAAGTGATTTACATAATCATACTCCGTCTTGTGGATATACCACACATCTA